>ERZ780208.1222-NODE-1222-length-21554-cov-3.448253_pt1 | contig 21554 bp, 17 predicted proteins | sample MGYA00511167_ERZ780208 | MGnify/ENA primary metagenome ERZ780208 (study PRJEB29588, sample SAMEA2159202) | human gut metagenome | biome: human gut; feature: human-associated habitat; material: faeces | place: Denmark | collected 2008/2010 ...
CAAGCTCAAGTTACAGTTAACGAGTAACAAGTTGACGAGTTGACAAGGCGTTTGTAACGAGCCGTCTCATGCGGCACTCTATCAAACAAGGCATTCCAAACCTTGTAAACTTGTTGACTGAAGCCTTGTCAACTAATAAATTGAGAACTTGCGAAACTTAAAATATCTTCCTAAAAAACGAATATATTCAGCCGAATCGATTCAGCGTACCAACAACTGCCGCACTACCTCCGGGGCAATCTCCCGCAAAGGAGTCATCACAAACTCACGTTCCAGCATCAGCGGATGCGGAAGTACCAGTTGAGGAGTATTCATATGCACAAGTCCGCCTTCCGCATCGAAATACAACAGCAGGTCAATGTCTATCAGACGATCCGAGTACTGCCCGTCCACCGACTTGTGCGTCCGTCCCAGTTCACACTCAAGCGATTGCGTTTCCTGCAACAAATCCATAGGACTCAACGCCGTCTGTATGCAGACCACTGCATTCAGAAAGCTGTTCTCCGAAGCAAATCCCCACGGAGCCGTAACGTAGAAAGCGGACAGGGATACCACTTCCCCTATCCGCTTTCCAATCTTTTCCACCGCCCGGCGCAGGTTCAGTTCCTTGTCGCCCAGGTTGGTTCCCAAACCTAAATAACAGGTAAATGAAGAGCCATGAAGGAAGGACGAAGAATCTCCTTGCGGCATGGAAACCGAGCCGGATACAGCGTCCTTCCGGTTTCCACCGGAAACTCCAGCTAAATCTTCGTTCTTCATGCTTCGTCCTTCATTAAAAAGTTATCTGTCCGTTATCAGCATGGCATCGCCATAAGTACCGAAACGGTAATCTTCCTTCAGTGCCACGTCGTATGCCTCCATCACCTGTTCGTAACCGCCGAACGCAGCCACAATCATCAGCAGCGTGGAAAGTGGCATGTGGAAGTTCGATACCATCGAAGTAGCCACCGTAAAGTCGTAGGGCGGAAAGATGAACTTATTGGTCCAGCCGTCGTACTCCTTCAAATGTCCGTCGGTGCTCACCGTGCTCTCAATGGCACGCATCACCGTAGTTCCCACGGCACAAACCTGTTTGTTCAGGTCCTTGGCACGATTGACAATGCGTACGGCCTCTTCGTCCACAATCATCTGCTCCGAGTCGGTCTTATGTTTCGTCAGATCCTCTACATCTATCTCGCGGAAGTTACCCAATCCGGCATGCAAGGTGATGAAAGCAAAGTCAATACCTTTGATTTCCATCCGCTTCATCAGTTCGCGGCTGAAGTGAAGGTTCGCGGTAGGAGCCGTCACAGCTCCTTCATGGCGGGCAAAAATCGACTGGAAGCGTTCGGCATCTTCCGGTTCCACCGGACGGTTGATGATGCTGTGTGGCAGCGGTGTTTCACCCAGGGCATACAAAGCCTTCTTGAACTCATCGTGCGGTCCGTCGTAAAGGAACCGGAGCGTACGGCCGCGCGAAGTCGTATTGTCAATCACCTCGGCCACCATCGAATCATCGTCACCGAAATACAGCTTATTTCCGATACGTATTTTCCGGGCAGGATCCACCAGCACGTCCCACAGGCGCAGTTCCTCGTTCAGCTCGCGCAGCAGAAACACTTCGATACGCGCACCGGTTTTCTCCTTGTTGCCATACAGGCGGGCAGGAAAGACCTTGGTATCATTGAAGATAAACACATCCTTGTCGTCAAAATAGTCCAAAATATCCTTGAACATACGGTGTTCAATTTGACCGGTCTTCTTATGAAGCACCATCAGACGCGACTCATCCCTGTACTTTGTCGGATACAAAGCAATCTTCTCTTCGGGAAGTTTGAATTTAAATTGCGACAGTTTCATATCTTTCCTTTCTTTAATAGGTTTATTGAATATTCTTTTCAGTAAATAAAGCGGTACGGCTCTTCCCGCTTCCTTATTCTTCTTCGCCAGAAGAAATCTCTTGTTGGTCTATCCACTCTCTGAAGTCCAGCGGATTCAGACAGTCTTCTACCCGGACATCGCCCACACGCGTACGCCGCAGGGCCGTCAGATGCGCCCCGCTGTTCAGGGCTTCCCCAATGTCGCGTGCCAATGCGCGGATATACGTACCTTTGCTGCACACCACCCTCACCTTGATCTCCGGCAAGTTGCATTCCAGCAGTTCTATTTCGTCAATCACCAGCAGCTTAGGTTTCAGTTCCACCTCTTCGCCCTTCCGTGCCAGGTCGTAAGCCCGCGTACCGTTCACCATGCAGGCCGAGAAAGCCGGCGGCACCTGTTGAATCTCGCCCACAAAGCGTTTCAGCGTCTCTTCCACCAATTCACGCGTAATGTGTTCCGTCGGATAAGTGGCATCAATCTCGTGTTCCAGGTCGTACGAAGGAGTGGTAGCTCCCAAGCGGATAGTGGCCACATATTCCTTGGTATGGTATTGGAACTCTTCGATGCGTTTTGTCGCCCTGCCCGTACAGACTATCATCACTCCCGTAGCCAGCGGATCCAGCGTACCCGCATGTCCCACTTTCAGTTTCTTGATGCCCAGTCGCCGGCAAATGTGATAACGTACATGCCCCACCACCTTGAACGAAGTCCAGCCTAAAGGCTTATCGAAATACAATACTTCTCCTTCCTTAAAGTTCATAGTCCAGTCTTTTAGTTACGCTCAACCGACTATCCCAGTACCAGCGTCAGTACACCGACAATGGCACAATAGATGGCAAAATAAATCAGCTTGCCTTTCTTCACGATATTGATCATCCATTTGCAGGCCAAACAGCCGGAAACAAAAGCCGCCACAAAGCCTACCAACAGCGACACAGCCGGTATATCTCCCGCAATAGCCTCACCCTTCATCAGCTTCATGCTGTCCAGCAAGGCTTCTCCCAATATGGGAGGCATCACCATCAGGAAAGAGAACTGTGCCAGTTTCGCCTTGTTGTCGCCCAGCAAAAGGCCCGTAGCAATCGTACTGCCCGAGCGCGACAATCCCGGAAGCACGGCACAAGCCTGTGCCAGTCCGATGACAAAAGCATCCTTCATCGAAATGTTTTCCTTCTGCTTCGGCTTATAGTAATACGAGAACGACAGCAACAATGCCGTCAGCAACAGGCAGCAGCCTACCACCGTCAGCCCCGAACCAAAGACAGCCTCCACCTCGTCCTTGAAGAACACTCCCACAATCCCGATGGGAATCATGGAAATCAGTATATTGATGACGTAGCGTGTTTCGGCATTCATCTGCCACTTGAACAAACCGCGGAAAATCCATTCAATCTCCTTCCACAGCACGACCAGCGTACTGAACACGGTAGCCACATGCACAACCACCGTAAAGGCCAGATTTTCCTCACCTTCCACGCCGAACAGTGCCGACCCGATAGCCAGATGTCCGCTGCTGCTCACCGGCAGATATTCCGTCAACCCCTGGAGCAATCCCAGGATCAATGCTTCAAACCAACTCATTGTTTTCTTCTCACATTAAGTTTTTCACTTCTCATCCTGCTGCTCCACGCTTCCACCCTTCGGCTTGCGCAGCACGGCATAAATCATAAACACAAAGCCCAGCAGACATACTACCGGAGCCACCTTGATCCGTCTCACACTGAAGATGTCCGGTTCAAAGTTCGTCGGAGTGGACGAAGGTCCCGTCATCAGGATAAAACCCACAATCACCACCACCATGCCGATAGCCAGCAGAATGAAGTTCGTCTTATCGAAAGCAAATTTCTGTTTATCCATTTCCTTATTTATTATTTATTTCCAATTTCTATCATATTCCGTCCTTTAGCCGTTGAATTTATCAGCCCCCAAAACTCATCCCCCCAACTCAAAAACTCAAAAACTTAAAAACTCAAAAACTCAAAAACTTAAAAACTTAAAAACTTAAATCTGGTACAGCGTCCCCGCCTTCATCCGCAAAAACTTATTGATCGACAGCAGGGCACACAGATACGTTATCAGCACACCGAATACCAGCACCGCCCCCGATACCATCAGCATCACGTCGGTTGTAATCACCCTGATCAGCTCCGGCTCGTACGACACCAACCAGTAGGCACCCGCCCACAGGATGCAGTCGGCCACAACCGCTGCCAGCACTCCAATCCAGAAGTTTCGCCTCAGGAAAGGCCGCCTGATAAATCCCCAACTGGCTCCCACCAACTTCATCGTATGAATCAGAAAACGTTTCGAATAGATGGCCAGCCGGATGGTGTTGTTGATCAGAGCGAACGAAATCAGAGCCAATATCGCCGCCAGTCCCAGCAGCAACAGACTGATGTTGCGAATGTTGTCGTTCACCGCATCAATCAGTTCCTTCTGATACAGCACTTCCTGTATATTTGAGTTTTTCTTGATTTGTTTCTCTATCTTGGCGATGCTGTCCGAGTTGGCATAGTCGGAATGCAACTTTATCTCGATAGAAGCCGTAAAAGGATTATATCCTAAGAACTCTTCGGGATCGGTCCCCATCGCCTCGGTCTGCTCCTGCAGTGCCTGCTTCTTCGAGATGTATTCCGTCTCCTTCACAAACGCCTCTTTATCCAGCTGTTTCTGAAGTTTCAGGATGTCAGCCTCCTTCATGTCATCGCTGATCAGTATCGAAAAACTGATGTTTTCCTTGACGTACACCGACAGGTTGTGGGCCGCCAGCACAAAAAACACCACTAAGCCCAGCAACAGCAGGACCAGCGTCGTACTGATGCTCGACGTCACAAACTGCATGTCGAACCCCGAAATCAGATTATTTTTTGTTCTTCCAGCCATCACTTCCCCTTTTTAGTACCTTATTGTACCCGGTTTACCGGTCCGCCTCCTTTTTCTTCCGGAACACATAGATCATCGAGCTGCTCCGTTCCTTCCTGACCAACGAACTGAACCACGCCAGCACACCCGTCAGCATGCCACGCACAAAGGCGCACGAATGACGCATATGCTTCTCGGTCAGCATAGATACATAGAAAGCATCGAAAGGCATCGGATGACGTTCCGCCATGATAAAGCCGTGCCGGGCAGCCAATCGATGAATCGTGGAAGGCGTAAAGTGCCACAAGTGCCGGGGCACATCGTAAGCCGCCCAGTAAGCACCGTATTTTCGCGCATCGTACGACGAACAGTTAGGTACAGCCACTATCAGCACCCCTTTTTCGGTCAGCAGCGAATAGAGTCGCTCCCACGTCTCGTTCAGATGTTCCAGATGCTCCATCACGTGCCACAGGGTAATCACGTCGAACGAGGCAGGTGCATAGTCGGGCAACGCCGTGTCAGGCTTCACCTCCAAGCCGAAATGCTCTTTGGCAAACTTCCGCGCACCCTCGTTTTTCTCCACCGCCTCCACCTGCCAGCCCTTTCGGCGCATGGTGTCGGCAAAGTAACCGGTACCCGTACCGATGTCCAACAGACGGCCTTCGCGCCGGTGTGCCTCGTGCATCACCAGACGTGCCTTCCGCTTCAGCATATAGCTGCGTACCCAGTGATAGACCGAGTTCACCGCACCTTTCCGCGTATCCGAATGCGAAATGTAGTCGGGCGTCTCATAATAGCGACCTATCTCCGCTTCGGCAGGGAAATCCTGCGTCATCAGAAAACCGCAGTCACGGCAACGACACAGATGGAACATCTCACCCGAAGCATAATGATCCACGCACGTCAACGCACGTTCCAACTGCGTACTGCCACATACCGGACATGATTTTATAGTGATTTTATTCATCAGACGTTCTACCAAATAACCATGCACCCCGAACCGTTGGGCTGCAATACACCTAAATATGGTGCAAAATAACAAATAAAAAGTGATTTACGGGGTATCTGTTAAGGAGATTTAAGGATAATGTAATTCCACCGTCACACCCGATTCCATTCCGTCCAAGCCGTAGCAGTTGTGGCTTTCCTTCTCTATTCCCAATGCGATAAGAAAAGAAAGCCGGCAAACACGCATGAGATGCTTCGATTCTGCACCACACCGCTCATCACGACGGAATGAAAAACGGCATCCAAATTGGCTCAATCTTCGGAAAAAACAAGTAAAATATCCTGTTAAAACAGGCTGTTTTAGCCCCAAAATACCGACGAAAAAAGCTAAAATTTGACCTGTTTAATCAAGCCAATACTTCCGAGCAGAATCCATGTAACAGAAGATTTAATGGCAAAAATTTAGCTTCGTTAACCAAAAGTTACCTTTTTTTTGATGTTACGTTACGTAGTCAAAGCTTTATGATACACTTTTATGCGGTGATACGAATGCAAATGTGTAATTTTGGAGTATTACTTAAACCAATATGTTATACCATGAAAAAAATTGATATTTTCCATCCGCTGACCCTTAGCGTCGGATTGGCTGTTCACAATGCCGACTGGAACTGGCAAAATGTCACCAGTCCCTTTACACGAATCTATTATGTAACCAAAGGGAGTGCTAAAATCATCCTTCCCTCCGGAGAGTATCAACTACGCCCCAACCACATGTACATGATACCTTCTTTCACCCTCCACAGCTACAGCTGCGATGACCATTTCGAACATTATTATATACACGTTTACGAGAAACTGGAGTTTGAGTCAAGTTTCATGGACGACTACAATTTCCCTGTCGAAGTGAAGGGCGAGCCCATCGATCTGGAACTGATCGAACGGCTAAGTAACCTGAACCCGTCGATGACGCTGCCCAAGTCCGATCCCCGCTCCTACAACAACGATCTGATGTTGTCGGAATACATCACGCGCAACGAACAGCGCGACATCACCCTGAAGTTGGAATCCCGCGGCATCCTCTTCCAGATCATCGCCAAATTCCTGCGTGAGGCTACACCCAAAGAGGACGACATCGACAACCGCATCAAAAAGACCCTGATCATGATTCAGCAGAACCTGAACAAGAAAATCAGCGTGGAAGACCTCGCCAAAGAAGCCTGCCTGTGCAAAGGCTACTTCACCCGCCTGTTCAAGGAAAAGATGAAGACCCTGCCTACCCACTACATCCTTCAGCGCAAAATCGAACGGGCACAGCAGATGCTGACCGTCAAAGGCATGTCCATCCGCGACGTAGCAGCCGAATTGGGATACGACGACTGCTCCCACTTCATTCTGATGTTCAAACGCGAAACCGGAATCACCCCGCAGGAATTCAAGATAAGCACAGCCAACACACATTAAACATAAAGGTGTGCAAAGGCAGAGCCTGAAAGTTCAGACCTGCTGTAGCACACTCCCCTGTTATTTCCCCAGTCAGGAAATGTAAATTCCCCAGTCAGGGAATGGCAATTTCCTGACTGGGGAATTCTTTTTTCTCTCTCTGTTATGTGGCTCAAACGGTCATTTGGGAAGCATCGACGAACTGGAAGAAATAATCACGCCGTTCTTGCATACACCTTCCACCACTACCCGGTAATCGACCGGCGAATCGGCTGCATAAAATTCCACGTGTGCCCTGCCCTCGGCATCGGCCACTACCGACGGATTCCAATAAATGGTCGAACGCAAGTCGCGCGAACGCGATTCCAGTTTCTCCTTCGTGTCATACACCGGCGAATAGAACTCTACCTCCTGCTGATAACCTAAGGGGGTCGCAATACCTATGTTCTTGTTCAACGTATTCTTTTCAACAAATCCATCTTTGGTCGTAATGACAATGGCTCCCGCCTGGGCACGCGATCCAAAAATGGCTCCTACTGTACTAGGAGGCGAAAAGAATATGTCCGCGATATCGTTTACATTCAATAGATCGAAATTAAAGTCATCCTCGGGAATGTTATCAATCAATACCATCGGGGAAATCCCCGGTTCTCTGTAATACTTCACCTCACCCCTACTGTTCACCGACAATCCCGGCAGGCGGCGTACCATGTCGAGTACAGAAAGATAGTTCCCTTTATCGACGTCTTCCGATGTTAATACCTTCGATGTCGAAATGGAATAATAAGGCGAAGTGGTTGGCACTTCCGGCTTCTTCCGGGCGGTTACAAGCACTTCCGACAGGTTATAGACCCTCATTCCGTTCTCAAGGGTGTACTTCATGTCCATCTTCTGCACATAGTTGTGCTCCACTGCCAGTTCCTGACGCGGAGCCAGAAGTTTCAGATCGGGCTGAGGAAACGCCCTGCACGAATCCAGCGTGATAAACAGATTGCGCGAACCTTTCTTCCTCAAAGCCTGTATAATGTATTTTGTGTTTTCAGGATATTCCAGCCGGTCGAAGCGGAATATTCCTTCTGTGTTGGGTTTGGTCAACTCAGTTCCTATCACCGAGTCGTTCAGGGCAATCAGCGAGATATCGGCATCCTTCAAAGCCGAGAAGTAACCTTCTGCTTTTCCGGTCACCACGTCGCCCAGTTCCACCGGATAGGGCAGTGTTTCGGTGATATGCCCTTTCAGGATTTCCGGCACGTTGTACCGGCGCCATCCCTGCGTCATCATCAGCACGTCCAGGTTGTATTCGGTCTTCCGGTCGTTCTTCAGATAGCTGGCAGGTTGCTCAATGTAGCCTTTCAGTTCCGATGTCAGCAACAGGGTCGAAAGGATGTTCGAAGTCGTGTCGGGCTTCACGTCCGCCTTGTCCACCACCGACATCGAGAAGTTACCTTCCAGCGGATTGCCATATACATCCTTCAGATTCAGGTCGAGCACCACCTTCTGACGCGGAGTGTAATCGGGCCGGTCGGGATTCAGCGCCACAGCCGCCGTCGCATTGTCCTGCCGCGAAAAGACTAAGCGCTCGCTCAGGATGTTGCTGTTTTCGTCTATCAGGATAAAGTGCACAATGCCTGCCGGGAAGAATCCCCGCTCAAAGTCGATATAGCTTCGACTGTTGTCCCACGGCTGGGCATAAAGCACCAATCCGCGCAACTGGGCCACCAACGTCAGGTTCTGTCGGTTTGCATTGAGGGGCGAACGGTTCAGGCTGACGCGCAACACGTCGTTGCGCCACAGGGTGTTGACGGCAACAGCCTGCTCCGAAGCGGCAGGTAGTTCAAACTCCTTCTCTACCCCGTTGCGGGTCTTGCAATGGGCAACATACCGTTTCCCGGGCAGGCAGTTCAGTGTAAAGCTGCCCATACCCAAGTGCGTACTGCGGAAAGCCGTACACACCTTTCCTTCCTCGTCCTTTACCTCGCCTTCTACGTCCACCGACAGTCCGTCGGTACCGATGGCCTTAAATGCTATTTTTGACTGTGAAGAAAGAACGGCCGTTCCGCCTTCGGGAAAGAATGTCACGCTGAAGTCGGCATCATCGAAAGGCAACGACAGATAGCGTTCGGCTATTTTATTATTATAAATGGTCTGTAACAGATATGTTCGGGATTTATTGACTTCTTTTTCTTTAAACGTATATTCAGCCACTCCGTTTTTGAATTTCAGATGTTCGCCCTTTCCATCCGGGTCACCATCGGCAAAAACGAGTACCTGCTGTGGCACAATCGTATCTGTTTCGTCTGCCTCGGTCGAAAAATAAATGCGGGTTTTCAGGTCTTTCCCATGTTCCGTAATCACTACGTGAGGTTTCAGTTCCTGCGAAGCGGGTGTCGAGATGAACACCGACTTGTGTGCAAAGTAGTCTTCACCGATGTTTCGCATAAACTGGGTATAGGCTCGGATGGTGTAATTTCCTTCCGGCTGCTCCTCATCAATGTCGAGATAGCCGCCGAAACTCCCTTTGTCGTCGGGCCGTATCTTGATGCGTTTCACCAAACTCCCCGTAGGGGCTGTCAGTTCCACATACACGTAACGGCTTGCATTGGCCTGCATCAGTGTCAGCGCATCCACTACATGCACCCTGAACCACACCCGCTCTCCGGACAGATACACACTCCGGTCGGTATGTATGCTCATCTTCTCCTGCGGGAAGCGCGACAGTTCTTTCTCGAAATAACGAACAATCGTGTCCGGCGCTACGCATCGGGCGTTAATATCCGTCACAAATACCAATATCAAAAAAAATGCAGATATAATTGCTCTCATGTGAAAAAATAAGTTTAGTCCTACAATCCGTGTAGTAGTCAGAATAAAATCCAGATCTTCAAACTCAAGAGCTCAAAAAAAGGGAAAGAATGCCCAACAGAAAAAAATACTTTGTTTTCATAATCACATATTATTTTAAGGTTTTACAAAAGTTCACTTTGTCGGATCAGCCATCCGACGCATCCTAAAAACAAACAATCGTATCCGGCACTACCTGCCGCGTGTTTATAATCGTCATAAACACGCCAACAGCAAATGTAGTGCAGATACGATTGCTCTCATCTTAAAAAAGGGTAATAATAAACGTATAATGTACTAATACCTATCCTATGGTCAATTGTCGTAAACGCGATGCTCCTCCATCCAGTCGGTAATCTCGCGCAACTCATCGTCGCCTTGACGGTCTTTGTAGAGGAAGCCACGGGTAATGTATTCACGTCCGCCGTCTCTGAACTTGTACCACAGGTCGTAAACCTCCATGTCCTCGTAGTACGTACCGCCACCTTCTATCAGGTCGAACTGATCCCAAGGCTTCAGCGTCAACGAGTTGTCCTCGTTCACCGTGATGTTGAAGCAGTAACCCGGACGGTAGTCCGTAGCACCCTTCGTCCATTCGTTCTTCTGGTGGTAAACGCGTACCGTGTTTCCGTCAACAACGGCCTGTGCATTACGGTTGGTCTTGTAGATGGTAGAGTCCTTCAGATTATCCAAGGGCTTGATGACACCGTCCATGTAGTACAGTCCGGAATACTTGTTCATCAGGTTCAGACGAATCTTCACCACAGTATCTTCCTCAGACTTGGTGAACTGCGAAACCGATTCCAACTTCAAGGCAATCATGTAGAGCGAATCGATGTGCAAGGTCGAAGGATCGATCAGAATGGGATAAGTACCATACACATCCCCTTTCTTCACCACCACGTTCTCCTGAGGGAAGGAGTAAATTCCTGCCCCCGGATTGCGGTAATGGATATCGTCGGAACCTAATTCCTTGTTGTTGTAGGCATCAACGCTCTCGGGCGATTCAACGATGGTAGCCACTACGTCGCTCGGTGTGGAAAGCGAACCGCTCACCGCCACCGACGCATAAATGGTGTCAACATCGTAACCGATGTTCAGGTCGCGGTTGATCATCGTTTCACCGGCACCCACCAAATATACCGATCTCGGATATTGTTCTTCCTCCAAAGGTATTCTATTGTCGCATCCGACCATGCTTGCTGCTAACAGCACAGCCGATAAAAAAGCCAATTTTTTCATATCTAATTATCTGAATTTGTCACACTATTAATATTGTTAATTACCAACCCGGATTCTGTACTAACTTACCGTTTCTTTGCAGCACGTTTCTCTCCAAAGGCCACAGGTACATTTTGTTGTTGAAGACGCGGTTCATGGTCTTCTCGGTGCTCCATACACGCTCGGTATAGAACTGAGTGCGCTGAGCCGAGGTTGCGCTGACGTCGAGGCCTCTTACCGGCTTGTTGTAAGCATCGTTAGCGTCCTTCCAACGGCGCAGATCCCAGTAGCGGTGTCCCTCGAAGGCAAACTCTATCTGGTACTCGTGCTTGATGATCTTGCGCATGTTGTCACGATCTTGGGCATCGGCAGCCGTAATGCCCGGCTGTCCGGCACGGTAACGGATCATGTTGAAGTATTTCACCATTTCGTCCACGTTGCGCGATACGGTGATACCGGTAGCCTCGTCGGTGTACGAACCATCCATTTCGTTCATTGCTTCCACGTAACCCAGTAACACTTCAGCATAACGGATCACTGGGAAAGTCTTGGCCTTAACCGAACCGTTCCAGAAAATACAGTCATCCTGATGCACATATTTACGGCAAGTATAGCCTGTACGGTTATGATAGTCGCTGTTATTCAGGTCGGAAGCCGAACCGCCGCTGTAGTAATCGCACACATAGTTACGAGTTCCGGCACCTGCATCGCGATGCGAAGTAGTGGGCCATACACAAGCATTGAAGCCAATAGTAGCATAGAAACGCGGTTCGCGGTTCCAGTCGCGGTGGGCACACTGCTCAGACACCTGATAATCGGACGAGAACGTCAGACCCTGTCCAATGGGGTTGCCAGACTTTTCAGCATCAGTCGCTTCGCTGAAGGAACGACCATCAGCCATACGGTACTCGTCAATCATATCCAACGTTACACTGAAAGTAGCATTACCACCCAACTTAGAAGGCATTACCAAACGATAATCACCATTTCCCCAACCGCTGCTTGAAACAAGATTAGGATAATACAAAATGTATTCTTTCACCTGATAAGGTTGATAAGTACCATCGAACAAGGTCTTGTACGACTTGTAGGGATCAATATCGCCGGCACCGTCGGGGAAATTGGCATCAGACACCGTGCTGGGTAGTTCCAAAGTACCTGTACCCAACGTATTCACAATCTTGTCTACGGTATGCAGAGCATATTTGTTCGTATCAATTACACGCTTGAATGAAGCAGCGGCCTTACCCCACTTGCTGTTGTCTACTTCCTGAGAGATGAAGTGTTCACCCTCCTCGGTCTGCCAATCGGAATAATAGGTATTGCCGTTGAACAGCGGACTGGCAGCATACAACTGCACACGGGCTTTCAGCGCCATAGCCGCACCACGGGTAGGAATGTATTGCAACGACTCGATACGGCTGTCGGACAAGTATTCAATGGCCATATCCAGGTCGGCACAAACTTTCGCTACACATTCATCGTACGTTGAGCGCGGGAATGAAGTTTCGCTACCCTCGGCATCGGTGTCGATCGGAATGTCAGGTACAATGACTACCGGACCGTAAAGACGCATCAGATAGAAATAGAAGTAAGCACGCAGGAAATAGGCACGACCTCTAAAGTCGCGCATTTCCATTTCGCTCAGCTCTTCATTACGGTCAATATTCTGCAGAACAATGTTTGCCCTACGAATTCCCTGGTAACATGTAGACCAAGGATTAAATTTGCAATCAGACTCGGTTACCTCATCATAAAGGATGGCATTACCCGGCAATACAAAAGAAATGATTGCTTCATCTGAGCCCAAACCGGATGGAAGAGGTGGCGTATATCCCCACTCACTACCCGTCTGAGGAGATTCATCGGGCAACAAGGATGCCGCACCGTTAATATATTGTTCGGTTCTTTCGCGCGAAAGGAAAATGGAGTCGAGGGTGGTCTGGTCGTAGACATACTGCTCGATATCGAGGTAGTTCTCGCAAGAACCCATCATCATGCTGGCAGCTGCAAAGGCAACCAGGGAAGCAGCTTTGCCCACCTGCCAAAACTTTTTCTTATAGATAGTAAGATTTACCATAATGCTCTGTTTCTATGTTTAGAAGTTGAGATTCAATTGTAATGTATAAATTCGCTGGATAGGGTAAGCTGTACCATTAGCACCTGCCTGAGACGGATCGAGAATCTTTTCAGGCGACCATACAGCCAAGTTTTCACCTATCAGACTAATAGTAGCCTTTTGCAAACCAAGTTTCGAGAAGAACCGGTTCTTCAGCGAATAAGAGATTTGCACGTTCTTCAAACGCAAGTAAGAACCGTCGGCCAACCAGAACGTAGAATTCTGACTGTTATTACCGCTACCGCCATAATACAGACGCGGGAACATGGCATTCGGATTCTCGGTTGCAGCCGTACCGGAGATTTCACGGGAAATCCAACGATTGGCAGGGTCGGCAACTGCAGTAATCACATTACCAGTTTTACTACCGGAGAACGGTTGATACATATTGCCACCACGGAAATATGAAACACGGCTGACACCCTCGAACAGAACACTGAGATTAAAATTCTTCCAGTTGAATTCTGTAGCAAAACCGTACTGGATCTGCGGTACATACGAATACTTCAGAGGCACAGCATCTTCACCGTTCACATAACCATCACCGTTCACATCCTTATACTTGATGTCACCCGGCATATAAGTACCGAACTGTTGGATTGGGCTGTTGTCGATGTCCGCCTGATCCTTGAAAAGTCCCAAAGCAATCAGACCGCGATTGATACCACTCTGATAACCGACCTGTGTCTGATATGGATAACGCTGGATGGCTTCCTCAAAATTGGTAATTTCGTTCATGGACTGGGTATAATTGGCACGTACAACCAAATACTTGTCGTTGTCTCCCAACGGCTGGGTATAAGAGATGTGACCATCGGCACCCCAGCTCTTCATCTCGCCCACATTGGCCCAAGGCAATGAAGGCAGACCGACTTCATCGGGCACACTTGCACGACGCTGATAAATACCTGAACGGTAATCCTTAAAGAAATCGATCGTCATGTCGAAACGTTCGTGGAAGAAACGCATATCGATACCCAAGTTATACTTCTTGGATTTCTCCCAACGCAGGTTGCTCGAACCGACCTGAGTCTCAATCAAACCGGAACCATTGTTCCAAACACCGGAACCACCTGTTCCTACCAATGTCAGGTACGGGAAACGTACAGAAGAATCTGACAGTCTATCGTTACCTACGATACCATACGAAGCTCTGATCTTGAAATAATTGACAAAGAAGTTACGATCTTGATACCATTGATACTGCGTGGGCGACCAACCTAACGATACGGCAGGGAACCATCCGAATTTCTTGCCTTTTTCGAAGGCCTCGGAACCGGTATAACCCATATTAAATTCAGCCATATAAATATCGTTGTACGAATAAGAGAAACGGCTAGCATAACTGTTGTAGCGCTTGGGGATGGCATTAAGCAGCTGATTCCACCAAGAATAAATTTCATCCTGCCAATAAGCGTTAACAAGAGCGCCAACACGGTGGACCTTATTGAATACGCGGTCGTAATTGACTTTAAACTCAAAGTAATACTTACGAGAGGCACTTGTACCTACTGAAAAATAAGGTTCAACAGCTTCGGAAATTTTTTCCAAATTGAGCGATCCATCACGATTACGTCCATTGGCATAATAAATAGCAGGCTGCTTTCCACGAGTTTGCGTCATATCACTACTACCATCGAAATTAAACAATCCCGTTACAGACAATCCTGGTGTAATGGCTTTTAAATCCTGAGTCAAGGTCATCGTAATCTTGTTATTGTTAGAGTAATATTTCTGGTAACCAGTCATATTCAACAATACATAGGGACTGATGGTATTCTTATTAGTACCGTAACCAGGTGCCTGACCGGTAGTGTACATCAAAGGTACGGTAACCGGCGTCAAGTTGGCTTGGGCTTCCCACAACAGTGAACTGTTGTTACCATAACCCGGATAGTTCTGCGTAATAATATAGGTTTCTTCGTTCAGCGAGAGGGTAGTTGTCGGGGTAATGTTCACATCGACATTGGCACGGAAGTTGAATTTGTTATACTTCACGTTTGTATCATATTGGTTCAATCCTTTGTCTTGTTTAAACAGAGCGTCCTTGGTCGTAAAACCGGCACTGACATAGTAACGAGCCACCTGTCCACCACCCGAAGCACTGAGGAAGTACTGCTGGTTCCAGGTATAGTCTTTCAGAATAACGTCACGCCAGTTAACGTCGGGATGCAAGTCGGGGTCCATGTGGCTCCGGAACAAAGCTAAGTCGACATCGGAATAGATAGGAGAACCACCACGAGTAACAGAAGCTTCGTTGGCCAGTTCGGCATAGGTAGCGGCGTCTACATACTCCGGCATACGCGGAGAATAAGACAAACCGGCATTCATTTTGACGTTAATATCCAGCTTACCGGCTTTACCTTTCTTGGTAGTTACCAATACCACACCGTTGGCACCACGGATACCGTAAACAGCCGTCGAGGAAGCATCCTTCAGGATAGAGAAGCTTTCGATGTCCTCGGGGTCGAGGGTATTCAGGTTGCCTTCGATACCGTCAATCAACACCAAGGCACCGGAACTGGCACCGAAAGTACTGATACCACGTACCCAGAATTCGGAGAAGTCGTTACCCGGCTCACCACTACGGTTGACAGAGATGATACCCGGCACACGGCCACCCAGCATGTTGCTGACAGAAGTTGCCGGCGCCTTCAGTTGGGCCACCTCGACACCGGTGACGGCACCTGTCACGTTGATCTTCTTCTGTACCTTACCGGAAGAAGTAATCACGACTTCGTCCACCATGGTAGAGCTTTCTTTCAGCGCTACCCGCATCTGGCTCATATTTTTTGTTATTTTGAATGTCTGTGTCTCGTAACCGATGTAAGAGATTTGCAGCGTTTGCCCACTCTTGATACCACCTAATTTAAAGTGTCCGTCCACATCGGTGATGGCACCCAGTGAAGGATTTTCCTTTACCGAAATAGTCACACCGATTAATAACTCTCCCTTTTCGTCCATCACCGTACCGGAGGCTGAAAGGGTCCCCTGTGCATGTAGCGCGCCATACGAAGCGATCAACGCTACCAGGAACATGATGATATGTTTTATTTTCATTTTGACTAATTGTTATGTTGATAATAAGTTTGTGTTCAACCCGGGTGTAGTGTAAGCTTGTTATTCAATGGTCATCTTACGTATTACACCTGTATTGTCTTCACCAATAAAGAAGTTTTCCTCACCGTCGAGAGCAATACAGAGCGGATTGTCGAAGTAAGCCTCGGTAGGTGTACCGTTCACTCTACCACTCTGGTTAGGATGACCGGCTACGAGAGAAACCTCACGGCCTACAATCTTCACAATGCAGTGCGCACCTTGCAGAACTACATAAAGTTCGCCTTTGCTGTTGACACACATACCACACGGATTCTTCAGCACAGCGTCGTTCAGACGGTCGCCCGTCACGTTGTTGCCTTCCCAAGAGGCCTTGAAACCTGCATAACGCTCTACTTTCCAGCTGCCATCCGTTTCCTGCCAATATTTGAAAATAGCATTGTTGTCAGGATAAGAACAGAAGAAAGCCTTGTCATATTTGCTATAAGTAAGGTAATATCTCCATTGTGATGTGTTGATACCTGCAAATTCGGCGGGGAACTGATTGACATTGAACATCATTTCAGTCACCTTGTTTTCCAGGTCAATCTGATGCAAGCCATCGGCACCCATGACGTAAACATAACGGTCGTCTTCGGCAAAGCTCATGTTACCCTGATTGTTACCTCCGGCGAACGGATAAGTAATACCGGTAGCATTCAACGTCCATCCGTCGCTACGTTTAGCGGTGTAAATCTGTCCATCACCACGGGCAACAATCGCAACTCCGTCGCGCGAATTGTTGGTAGCCACACTACCCATGTAACCGATACCGGTAAGCTGAACCATCATATTGTCGTCGAACGACACCAGATAGATTTTGTCGGCCCAACCACCGCAGGATACAATCAGGTTGTCGCCATCCTGTCCGGCCACAGCTGCCAAATGGGATGTACTGTTCAGACGGGCCTCATCAAGCGTACCTGTCACGTGCGGGTCAACTTCACCAAACTTACCGACTACGGTAGTTACTGATTCAGTCAGATAATACTTGAACGTAAAATTGTCCAATGTATAAGTCTGTCCGTCTACTTCCATAGTGATTTCTTTCACTCCCGCCGGTTGCTTGGGCACCAATCCATACAAGTCGCGTCCGTCGCAGTTGACCAATACCGCTTCTACGCCACCAAAAAAGACCTTGATTTTACTCAAATCGAGCGGGAAATTACCGGTAATCACAAAATTGTTATTAATTCGCCCCCAATTGGGAGACATCGATTCCATCGCAATCGGCTTGCTTGGATCGTAATAGTTGCCCTTTTCAGGCCACTTCTCAATTTCCTCCTTTCCATTACATGAGGTTATCATTAGTGAAAAAAGAACGGAAACACAAAATAAGATAGCGTTAATTCTCATAATGTAATTTTTAAATGGTTAACATTATTATGGTTTCTTCGGGGCAAAATTAAATAATATGTTATGAAATGTATATGGGGAAAAATACTTTTGATATGGGAAAATGAACTTTTTAAGGGTAAAAAGGACACTTTACCCGGCTGGACACTAAATTTCTGTGGGGAGAGGCAGAACTTCACCTCTGCATGGGGCACAAAGGAACACAGAGGAAGAAGGGGTGAAAGCAGCAAAATGTGTGGTGAAACCAAGTGTCCGAAAGAGACGTTTCACCGTAAGCAGATGAGGGTGAACAGGTTGCGGTGAAAGATGGATACGCGGACGACGCAGATAGGGCGGATGGACGCGGATTCTAATTGTGTTGTAGTAAATTAGCGTGAAGCTTTATCTTTCACCATATCTTGCTGTATATCAGAATGAAAGTTCCCCGGTGAAAGCGTGAACCCGATTTTCCCCTTTCTACTTTTTATCCGTATAAATCCGCCTTATCCGCATTCTCCGCGTATCCAATCCTTCACCCACCGCCCATTTCGAATGTTTCACTTTTCATCCTCAAAGTGCCACTTGGCAGTCGTAACTACCTACTTTAGCCAGCCCACATCCATGAGGAACCGGCAGGTTTTGTCCGAACCCTCCACGAGTATTGCCTGAAAACCTGCCAAGTGTTGCCCGAAAAGCCGACGAGTGTTGCCTGAAAAGCCGACGAGTGTTGCCTGAAAACCCCGCATGTAATGCAAGTACGGCTCCCGAGCCGTACAAGCGTCCCACAAATGGAATGCAAGTGTGGCTCACGAGCCGTGCAGGTGTCGGAGAAATGGAGTAGAATTATTCAGACGGATAAACGCCTTACTTCAGATCTAATGTTCTCAATCACTTCTTTGTTTGCAATTTCTCCATCCAAACTAAACACAATAAATACATTGCCACCATATTGCTCCTTAAACGATTCAAAACTAGCTTTCATACGTTCCGTCAATGAATAGCTACCAAAATTTGCGCTGGCTGTTATCGGTTTGATCTGTATCCCGATTGCTTTCTTTCCGACTCTTGCTATGTAATCAATATCTCCGGCATGATCCAATTCTGGATCGCTCTCCTCAAAAGTGATTTCAGGGAACAATTTTGCTAATCCGTCATTAATTACCGATTTCTCCCGTATATAACCATCGTAAGTACGATTAATCGTCAGATTATATATATAGTCGATACAGTCCTGTTCGGTGAGCTCACGGAAAGCGGCCTCCCATTCCGGTATGACGATTTCAGTTATTTTAGCATATAATCGTTCACCTAACTCTTTCAAAGTTTCGAGAGTGATTCTTGTAGGCTTTTTCCCTGCCGTATATGCGTTATCAAAGTACCATGATTGCCATTCATCAAAAGTTAAAGGCTGACATTCACGAATCAAAGCCATCACAGCCCCGACTTTATTAGGCCGCGAAAGCTGATATGTCTGGCACGCATAATTCAACACCCGTTCCTTCTTACCAAAATTCAATGAATAACGTTCCATATATTTAAAGTATTAAATTGTCAGGCTTTACACGATTCCATGCATTCTTTATTTCCGTACTTCGCGTAATTATTTCAGCTGCGCGATTTTGCAACGAGTTTATGTAATCTTCTACTTCCTGTTTTGTTTCTGACCGCCAATACCCATCTTTAGGAGTACTTAAAATTATATTCCCCTGCTGAATAGCACTACGTATCAATTGACGAGTCTCAACTTGATTTCCTCCTACCGGATATCCCATACTCACCGCAATGTCTTCTGCATGCATTGCATTCTCTTTTCCAAAAGGGATTATCTCCAATAAACGCTGTATCTCTGATTTTGAATCTGCCATATCAAAACGAACTAAATTTTGCTTTATACTTATAACTTGTCAAAGTGTCGGCTACAGCCAATTTTTCTTTTATCAAATGTGCATTGATAAAAGTCCTGTTGTCAAGATACAGATAACACAACAAGTTATCACGATCATCGTATTTCACCTCATCAAAACGCATATACACTTTGTGCCCTTTGGTCTTTTCATGAATATATGCTATTGCTTTTTCAGCCGTTTTATCGTTCACCTCTACCCCAATAAGCTTAACTGTTAAACCTGTATTGAGCTTTAACATATTCGGTGCAATGATCTCCTTCACGGAAAAATATTCTTCCCGCTTCTTCTTAGCATTGTCTATTTTAGATCCGAATTGAAGACCCTTGACATCAATCTTATTATTCATTTTATGAGGATCATTGAACAAATAGGGCAATGACTTCTTCTTGCTGTCCATATCAAATACGCTATCATCCTTAACATATTGAAATGTAGCATTATCTAATAAAGAAGGAAATGCAACCTTTTGCTCATAAAAGCTTTTATAGTCCGGATTGACCTCATAACCTACAGAATTTCTTTGCAGATTTCGCGCAGCCAATGCCGTAGTGCCACTCCCCATAAACGGATCAAACACGGTTTCTCCTACAAAAGAAAACATTTTGATCAGACGATGCGGAAGCTCTTCCGGAAATACAGCAATATGCCCATCCTGTTTGGCACCGCCGAAATTCCAATGTGATGAAAAGAAAGCATTCCACTCTTCCTTGGTCATTTCAGACAACTGCTTTTGAGCCAACGTGGGAACAGGAGCCTTTCCCTGTTTCTTAAATATCAGTATAAATTCATAGTCAATCTTTAAAATACCATTCCGGGGGTACGGAAAACTACCCATCACAGCACCTCCACCTGTAGTATTCATCGTAGTCTGCTTCTGCCAAATGACAGCCCCCATATAATCCATCCCCAAAGTCTCACAAAAACGGATGATTTCTGTCCGGATCGGTATCACCTTATAACGCCCGTAATATACGGAACGAGCAAACTGATCACCTATATTTATACATAAACGACAGCCATCATGCAATACCCGATTGCATTCTGCCCATACCATATTCAGATTATTAATATAGCTTTCATAACTATCATGAAATCCGATTTGTGCGTCATTTCCATAGTCTTTCAATTGCCAATATGGAGGCGATGTGATAATTAAATGGACAGATTTATCTGGAATAAGAGAAAGATTCCGGCTATCACCGTTAATAAGCTTATGTGCAGTCTGTATTTCCATATTCATATTTATACTTCAGTTTCAGTCTATTTTCACTCCGGGAATTAATAATTTGTACTTCGTCAGTTCACAGCAAAGCCTGCTTGGAGCAAGCAATACTTTCTTCTATCTCCTTTAATCCCTGCAAATCCCGGTAAATTCAAATATTGAATTGTTCATGATATTACCCCTTATGTACACATATACAAAATGGTATTCAAAACAAAAGCAATACAGAATTAATCCTTTGAACAAAAGATATTTAGATATCTGCTTTGTCAATATTTAGCAAATATACAGCTTTTATTTGATAAAAACATAAACCGCCTCCTTTTTTCAAGGCAGGAATACATAATATTCCAAACATAATTAAAAATAGAAAGTTTTAGAAGATAAATATAACATATATAGATGATGCGGACAACACGGATTATTTTTAAGGACTGCGTCATAAAGAACACAGAAAGAATAAAAATAAATCCGCGTTATCCGCATTGGAAAATATGTTCTCAGAAATATTATTTAGCAACTATTACGTCGAACTCGGAGTACCCCGCCACCTTATCGCCCTGTGTATTGCTCAAGGCACGGAGCTTGACGAAACGGGTCTTGACGGGAGCAAACTCCTTCATCTGCCACGAAGGATTGTTGCGGATGTTGGAGAACTCGCCTTCGCTGACCAACTTCCACTCGCTGCCGTTGTCGGAAACGT
>ERZ780208.1227-NODE-1227-length-21453-cov-7.239789_pt1 | contig 21453 bp, 20 predicted proteins | sample MGYA00511167_ERZ780208 | MGnify/ENA primary metagenome ERZ780208 (study PRJEB29588, sample SAMEA2159202) | human gut metagenome | biome: human gut; feature: human-associated habitat; material: faeces | place: Denmark | collected 2008/2010 ...
CCCCTCCGACGGCTACCCGACGGACGGCGGCGACGTTTATACGACGGTGCAGCCGCGCACGGTGTCGCTCGAACAGCTCAGCCGGACCGTGCCGGAGGGCAGCGGCGTGCGCTTCAACAGGCTCATCGAGATCCGCAACGCCAGTTTCGTCGATGCTGACGGCGACGGCGTGATGCGCCGCGGGGAACAGTGCAAGGTCTCATTTGACATCATGAACCGATCTTCGGAATCGCTCATCGACATCAATCCCATCGTGGCCGAGACCACGGGAAACACCCATATCCACATCTCTCCGTCCGTGAAAATCGAGCGCATCCCGCCCGGACGCGGCATGCGCTACACGGCTGTGGTCTATGGTGACAGCAAACTGAAAGACGGTGAGGCCGTCATCAAGGTCTGCGTCGTTCAGGGCGGCAGCGAGATTGGCTCGCAGGTGGAGGAGTTCCACATAGCTACGAAGAAGAAATAAGAAGGTATTGCAGATAAAATGAATAAGCGGGGAATGTGCGCGCAGAGCCACATTCCCCGCTTTTTTGTATGTCCTGTGCCGGTGATTACATGGCGTTGAGGTAGGGGCTGTCCGCCAGAAGCCAGTCGGTAGCCCTTACGATATTCACGGTCGTGTCGCCGGCGCTGATTTCTCCGGCCGTTCCCTCCATGGCGATGAGCGTCAGTTTCTTGCAGCGGGTCAGCTCCGCGGCCTTCAGCAGACCGCCCACTTCGCGGTTGTAGAGTTTCGCGGAAGGCTCGCGGAAGTCGTAGGTGACCTGTATCAGTTCCTGAATATGCGTGCGGTCCGTCACGACGAAGTCCACCTCAAAATCCCTGCTCTTCTTCATATAGTATATGTTCTGCCACTCCGGGTTTATCCTTCTGCGCAATTCGCAGAAGACGATGTTCTCCAACCGCCATCCGAGGTTCTGCGACTGGAGGACATCGTCATGGTTGGAGACAAAGGCCATGTCCGCCGCATAGTATTTCGTGTTTGTCTTCCGCTCGTCGCTTTTGAACGAATACTTATGCACCGGATGGACGAGATAGGCGTTCGTGAGATAGCTCAGATAGTTTTCCACCGTGTGGGAAGAACTTATCGACAGTTCCCTTGCCAGTTCCAGAGATGATGTTTCCTGACAGAAACGGTCAAGAATGATATTGGCCAGCTTCCACAGCGTCTCCTTATATTTCACCTTATAGCGCTTGCAGATGTCCTTGTTCACGATTGCGTTCAGCAGCGAGAGCGTATAGCCGGGCGTGTTCCCCATCTCAAGCGTCTCCGGAAAGCCGCCTTCCTGCAGATAGGTGTCGAGATGGCGCATGCGCAGGGCGTCGGCTTTCGTCGACATGCTCCTGACGTCTATCCCTTTTGCGCGGCAACATTCGGCAAACGAGAACGGAAACAGCTCAATCTGATGGTAGCGCCCCGTCAGATGGGTCGCCAGCTCGCTGCTGAGCAGATTGGCGTTGCTGCCGCTTAGGACGATGCGCAGTCCCTGCCGCAGCAGTCTGTTGACGAACAGAGGCCACGCCTTTATGTTCTGCACCTCGTCGAGGAATATATGCGTAAAACTGCCGTTCAGCCGGAACAGTGCCTGCAGGATGTCGTCCAGCTGCCCGGTCTTCAGCCCCGTAAGCCGCTCATCGTCAAAATTGACGTATGCGAAATTGACACCGGAATGAAGCAGCTTTTGCAGACAGAGCGTTGACTTTCCGCTCCGTCTCATGCCGATTACGACCTGTGCCAGCTTGCTGTCAAGGTCCACCAGCGCCTCCTCCTTCCGTCCGACGAGGGCGTCAGTGTCTATCGCGGTCAGTTCATCTTTCTGATCCGACAGTATTTTCAGAAGATCAATATCCTTTGTTGCCATGGTGCAAATATACGATTATATTTCGTCAAACTGCAAACTTTTGCAAGTTTTTGATAGTCTAAACTGCAAACATTTGCAAGTTTCTAATGGTCTAAACTGCAAACATTTGCAGGTTTTTGGTAGTTCAAACTGCAAACATTTGCAGGTTTTTGGTGGTTCAAACTGCAAACATTTGCAAGTTTTTGGTGGTCCAAACTGCAAACATTTGCAAGTTTTTGGTGGTCCAAACTGCAAACTTTTGCAGGTTTTTGGTGGTCCAAACTGCAAACATTTGTTGTAATCACGGCTGTTCGGAAGCTAACCACAAGCTGTAGCGGATTTGCAATCCGCGTAAGGTTGCTATGCGGATTTGCAATCCGCATCATATAGATTCTGCATATTCCGCCCAAAAATATAATAATAAGTGGATGCGGATTGCAAATCCGCTACAGCATTCAGGTTATCTTCCGAACAGTCGCTGAATAAAAATCCTCGTTTATTTTTCTTCCAAACACCTGATGCTAATTCGTTGAAATTGTGTATTTTTGCACTAAATAACGTGTAACACCACAGCAGCAAAAGACGTGTAACGCCACAACAACAAAAGACGTGTAACTCCACGACAACAAAAGACGTGTAACACCACAATAACAGTAAATATAATATGTAACAATACGTTCGACATATATGGCAACAGTAGCAGAAAAATTAGCAGAATCATTGGAACTGTTGAAACAGCTTCAAGATAAGGAGAGTTTCGTGGTTCTCCAGGGGACAAAACAACTGAGCAGAGTTCATCTCACACGCCTGTTGAACGAGGGATGGCTGAAAGAAGTGCTCAAAGGATGGTATATAGCCTCACGTCCCGGAATGGAAGGAGACACAACAGATTGGTACACCTCATACTGGGCTTTTATATCCAAGTATTGCACTTCACGGTTGGGCAACAGTTGGTGTCTTACGGCTGAACAGTCTCTTGACCTTCATTCCGGAAACACCACCGTCCCGATCCAAACCATCATCCGCAACCCAGACGGAAACAATAACGTCACATTGTTGTTATATGGGACAAGCCTGTTCAACCTGAAAGCCAAATTGCCAGAATCAATATACATCCACCCTGAATATGGTGTAAGAATGTATTCACTGGCAGAAGCGTTGGTATATGTTTCCCCCACGTATTTCCGCCAAAATCCAATTTCGGCAAGAACAAGTCTTCAAATGGTAAAGGACGAATCTGATATCTACGGGATTCTTACCGATGTAGGCGCAAGCACACGCGCAGGTCGCCTTGCCGGAGCTTTCAGGAATATCGGAAGGGAAAAAATTGCAAATAATATCCTTGCCTACATGAAACGTTTGGGATATGACATACGTGAAGAAGATCCGTTTGAGGATAAAGTGGAAAATCTTTCACCCACCCCGGCATCACCATACGTCACACGCCTGTCACTGATGTGGAGCGAAATGCGCCGGACTGTCATCGAGAATTTTCCTGCCCCAAATGCCACACCTACCGACATAACAGAACTGCTCAAACAATTGGATGACAAATACACGGAGGACGCCTATCATTCTCTTTCAATCGAAGGCTATAAGGTATCTGACGAACTGATTGAAAAAGTGAAGAGCGGCAATTGGGCTCCTATGAAAGAAGACAAGGACACCCATAACGCATTGGTGGCCCGAGGATACTATCAGTCGTTCCAAGCCGTAAAAGCTACAATTACCAAAATCATTGAAGACTCCGATGCAGGAACAGCCGTTGATGACGATCACGGAGACTGGTATTTCGAGATGTGGCAACCAATGGTAGCAGCCGGTCTCTATAAACCGTCTGCCATCGTGGGCTATCGCAACCGTCCTGTCTATATTCGCGGTTCACGCCACACACCCATGAACTATGAGGCTGTACGTGATGCCATGCCCGAGTTTTTCCGTCTGCTGCAAGAAGAGAAACATCCTGCCGTCAGAGCCATTCTTGGACATTTCCTGTTCGGATTTATACATCCATATAATGATGGCAACGGCAGAATGAGCCGGTTCATAATGAACACCATGCTTGCAACGGGTGGCTATTCATGGACAATTATCCCGGTAGAAAAACGGAGTTCCTATATGCAAGCCTTAGAAAAGGCGAGCGTAGAGGGAGATATCAGAGACTTCACAACATTGATTGCCGATTTGCTCAAGACACCGGATACAGAATGAAGAAGCCAACAGGTTGTGAAAAAGACGTGTAACACCACGGCTCTTCAACATACTAAATTGCATATTCAAAAGAAATAGGCGCACCAACCGGCGCGCCTATTTCTTTTAAATCAAATCTCATTCCCAGACATATTCAATGGAACCACCATTGGAGCCCACGGCCTTTGTCACGTAGCCGCCGTTCACCTCGTATGTATAACTCGTCGCTGCACCGGAACCACCGATATAGCCACCGGTAGCCATAAGACTGCGTGAACGGTCGCCGAAATAACCCTGATTGTAGAGGACGTCGTCTATCGCGCCGTCATACTCGTTCCAACCAATGGAAGACTCCAGATTTGAATAAGTGTATGCCGTCATACCGCAAGTAGCGATATTGTCACCATCCCATGTAATAAGATCGTAGGGAGAACCATCTCCGTAATTGGCACCATTGATGAGCTTGTTTCCGTCATACTTATATGACGTCACATCACCATCAGACGTCAGCTTCACGATACGGCCGTCACGATATGAATATTCATAACGGTCAACATAAGAGCCCTCCCTTTCTGTCTTCGTAATCTTGCTCTCGCCATACTCGTATGTCGTAATACAATCGTCTTCTTCAACCACTTTGACAATCCTTCCGGAGTTGTCATACTCAAAACGGCGCACATCCGTTTCTGTCTCTCCGGTATAGGAATCACGGCTGTTATACTTTATCGAAACAAGCCGCTTTCCTCCGTTTGCACCACCTCCACCTTCTTCATTGTCATCGTCATCACTGCTGCAAGCCGTAAAATTGCAGCACAACACCGTGGCCATAAGCCACATACCAATCAATTCGAATGTCTTTTTCATAATTTATAATGTTATTGATATTAAATAAATGATTCTTGTTCGTTTGTCAACTCTCCACTACCGTAATGAAAATCCTCATGCAAAATTAGCGCAAAAAAGAATGTCCGCTGTCAAAAGAATATTGCGGATAGTTCAACATGACGTAGCCTATTTTTATACATAATGTTGAACAACACTCAACACTCCTACCCCTGAAAGGCAGAATAAAGACAGAATAAGACAAGAGACATGCAAAAACAATGGGCCGGAGAAACTGTTTTTCGGATATAATTCAGTAACTTTGCAGACGGACATTGGCCACGGCCATGTCCGGGACTTTATGGAAAAGAAGCGTTTTTGCTTTATCCTTTATTCGAAATTTCGCCAAAAATTATCCGAAGGAGAGAGCAGTCAAAGAGCGCCTCGACTTGTCGTATATCCACTCCCGGCAAGGGACTATCGATATCCGATCAAGGCGTGGGAGTGGACTGTTTATTTCGGAAAGGGCGTTTGGCGATGCCTCGAATAAGATAAACTGCACATCGTCCTGCGCTTTTTTTATGTCCCAACGGCAACAGCCATCCTGATTGGAATTGGGTCACTAAGGGGACGTGCGTGACACACACATTATATATAATAAGGAGAAAGGACAAAACGATGTGTCACGTCGGCAATATGATAAAGGCTGAACTCGACAGGCATCCCAAGGCACACACGGTGACTTGGTTCGCTGCCCAGCTACACTGCGACCGCACGAATGTATATGACATATTCCGACGGCAGTCAATCGACACGGAACTGCTGACGCGCATATCCAAAATTCTCGGCCACGACTTTTTCCTCGATTTGTCACACGAGATGACAGGTGCGGGCCGCTGATTTGCAGAAAGGAAGATGAAAGGGAACGGCCCTGAATAAAGATTAAAGGTTCATCCGGCATTTGGAATGATACGTGCCCCGATAAATTTTAGCGCAATAGACAAATCTTCTCTTTGGCATACCGGAAAGACGACGCTACATCGAAAGAACGGTATAGAAATAGCGGCGATAGAATATCTTGCACAGTATCACCAACGAGAGTATTATCACGTAAATGCCCATCAGCTGGAAGACATTTATGTGTATGCCGGAAAGCGAGGAGCCGGGCAGGGAGGAGAGCCAAAAGAGAAAGGCGTTGAGACAAATGACGACCTTGACGAGCAACGCGACAACGAGATGTTGGACGGCGGGGACGAAAGAAAGGGCCAGCGCCGTCAGGGATAAATAGAGTATGACAGTCACGGCGGGAATGGCTACGATGTTCGACAGCAGAAAAACGAAAGAGAATATCCCGAAATAGTAGGCGACGAGCGGAGCCGTGGCAAGCTGGGCGGAACAGGACATGATTATCAGACTCCAGAACCAGGAGAAGACGTGGTGGGTGCGACGGTATTTGAAAGAGACGATGCCGGCGACCGGATGATGAAAAACGAGTATTGAAGCCACAGAAAGGAATGAGAGCTGGAAGCCAACGTCATAGATGCTGAACGGATTGACGATTAGGATTATCAAGGCCGCAATGGCAAGATTGTTCAGCGAAGCACGTTCGTATTCGAGTACTGCGGCAAAGGAAAATGCACTTATCATGATGGCGGAACGGACAACGGACACGGACATACCGACGAGAAAGACGTATGCCCAGACAAGGAGTATGATGAGCAGCTCGCGGAAAAATGTGAAACGTCCGTTGGGAAAAAGTGAGGAAAGGAGAAAGTAGATGATACCGAGGTGCATCCCGGAAAGGGCAAGGATATGGGAGACGCCGGAAAGGGAATAGACCTTGCGGAGTTCGGGCGACAGTTCGGCACGATAGCCGAGTGTCATGGCCGATACGACGGCAAACTCCTGATTGTCGAGACCAAAGCTGCGATACCATTCCAGCAGCTTGTGACGATAGCGGAGAAAAACGATGGCGGCACGGCGCACCGTGGATATGCGACTGACGCTGACAGCGGCCTGTCTCCAGTTGCGATAATAAATGAACGTCTGACCGGATATGCCATTGGCCTTCATATATCTCACATAGTCAAAACCGGACTCACGGAAATTTGACGGCGGACGCAAGACGGAGCGCAACGACAGTCCGTCGCCGACCGTTATGTCACGGTAGCGGCACTCAACGGTGTCTTTCTGAAGTGACGCCCTCACGGTACGTCCGCTGTATGGTCCGGACGTTATTATCATGTCGAAACGCAAGACGCGCCCGCGCTCTTCCGGTTCGCTCGCCACGACGGCGTCATAGCCGGTCTCCTCCTCCGGATATACAACCAAAAAGTTCTCCTCAGCCCTGCATATAAGCATACAACCAAGAAAAAAGAAACTGACGGTGAGCAGCACGCTCTGTAGCTTCGGATGGCGGCGGACAACGCAGCATGAGGCTATCAGGACATAGATGGCCGCAAGCCAGAATGACGTTGTGACATGGGAAAGAAAGCCGTGACCCACGGATATGCCCATGACAAGGCTTATGGCGAGAGGGGCAAGGGGATGGTTCTCGAAGAGGTTGACGGGTCTCACGTGGCTTTCCAGGATATAAGAAAAGCGGGCCATACGGCTTCCCGCAAGGAGATTTCCGTATGACCCGCTGTCTCGTTGTGTATTTCAGTAAAATGATTTATCAGTTGGCCGCAGCCGCAATCCACTCATAGACGCAGCTGAACACACCAAATGCTACGATGCCGGCTGTACAGAGGGCAAGGGCGACACGGCTGTCACAGTCACTGCGGAACGTGGGCAGCGGAGCCTCGGAAGGCTTGATGTACATCGCCTTGACGATGAGCAGATAGTAGTAGAGGCTGACAACGGTGTTGATCAACGCGATGAACACTACGAAATAGGCCATGAACGAACCCTGCTCGGCAGCTGCCATGAAGACGAAGAACTTGCTGAACATACCTGCGAACGGCGGAATGCCGGCGAGGGAGAACAGAGCCAGCGTCATGAGAAGAGCCAGCTTGGGGTTGGTCTGATAGAGACCGTCGTAGCTGTTCATCTTTGTCGTGCCGCCGCAGTTCTGCTCCACAACGCTGATTACGGTGAAGACGCTCAGGTTGGCCACGACATAGACAAGCACGTAGTAGGTCAGCGCGGCTACACCGGTTGTGCTGGCGCCGATGGCTGCAAGCATGATATAACCGGCCTGAGAGATTGAACTGAACGCCATGAAGCGCTTGAGCTCGTTCTGACGGATGGCAAAGAGGTTACCGATGGTGATGGTGAGCACGATGACGATGGAGAGCAGATACTCCCAATAGTCTATCATCGGAGCGAACACCTTGCAGAGTATCATCATGAGTGTAAGCGTTGCGGCTCCCTTTGATATCACGCTGAGATAGCCGGTAACGGCCGTCGGAGCTCCCTGATAGGTGTCGGCGGTCCAGAAGTGGAACGGCACGAGAGAAATCTTGAAGCCGAGTCCGCTGAAGAAGAACACGAGTCCCATGATGGTGAGGGGAGAGGCCGTTATCTGTGCGGCGACGTCATCGAAATAGAGTGTACCGACGGCTCCGTAGATGAACGATATGCCATAGAGCATCACACCGCTTGAGAATGTCGCCGTAAGGATGAACTTGGCGGCACCCTCGGCTGAGTTCTTCTTCATCTTGTCGAAAGCCACGAGGCATGCCATGGGCACCGACGCCATCTCAAGACCGAGGAAGAACATGAGGAAGTGGCCCGAAGACATCATCATGTACATACCGAGCAGTGTCGATATGACGAGCATGTAGAATTCGCCTTCCTTGTTCTTCACGTCGTCGCGCGTCAGCCACGGCTGGGCCATGATGAGCACGATGAGCGTTCCGGCGGTGAGGATGAGCTTCATCACGTTGACAGACTCATTCGTCACATAAAGCCCACCAAAAGCCGATGTCGGCTCAGCGATTGCGCACGGAGCTATCTGGGCCAGCATGAGAAGGCCGGTGACCATATAGAGTGCCGAATGTTTCCGGTCGCTGTTCTTGAATACGAAATCAACAACGAAGACTATTACCAGGATAGCCATCAGTGTGGCTTCCGGCAGCATATTTAAGAATTGACTGTAATCCATTTGTCCTGATAAGTTTAGAAGTTAATTACGCTGAGTATCGGTGTCACGCCATCGGTGATGATGCTGCTTGCCCACAACGGGAACGAACCGAGACCGGCCACACAGAAGATAAGGCAGCAAACGGATAAACGCTCATCCCATGTGGCATCGGTAAGCTCGAGATAGTGAGGATTGGTCACTTTGCCGAAGAGGATGAAACCAACGGTACGCAGGATGTAGACCGCCGTAACTACGATTGACGTACATGCGATGATAGTGGCCACACGATGGAACATGTCGGCATTCTCAAATGAACCGACGAAGATGGTCATCTCGGCGATGAAGCCGGAGAAGCCCGGCAGACCGAGGTTGGCCAGACCGGCAATGACATAACCGACACTGAGGAAAGGCATAATCTTCATCAGGCCGCCAAGCTTGCGGATGTCACGGGTGTGTGTACGGCCGTAGATCATACCGATGAGGGCGAAGAAGAGGGCCGTCATAAGACCGTGGGAAAGCATCTGAAGAATGGCTCCGGTGCATGATGTCTTGGTCATCATGAGCAGTGCGAAGAGCACCAGACCGCAGTGAGACACTGACGAATATGCGTTGATGTACTTAAGGTCAGTCTGAACACAGGCCGAAAGGGCTCCATAGACCACTGAGATGGTGGTGAGGATGAGGAACACCCACGCCAGCTCCTGAGCAGCATCGGGCAACAGGTACATTGCCACGCGGAAGCATCCGTAACCTCCCAGCTTCATGAGCACACCGGCGTGGAGCATTGACACGGCTGTAGGAGCCGAAGCATGACCGTCGGGTGACCATGTGTGGAACGGGAACAGGGCGCCGAGCACACCGAAACCGATGAAGATGAACGGGAAGAATATCTTCTGAATGTCAACAGGGATGTTATGCATAGCGGCAATCTCCTGAACGTTCATTGTCGTCGCACCGCTGAAATAGTAGATTCCGAGAATACCGATGATGAGAAGTGCCGAGCCTCCCATGAGCATCAGGGTCAGTTTCATGGCTGCATACTCCTTGTTGCCGCTTCCCCAAACACCGATAAGAAGGTACATCGGGATGAGGGCAACCTCATAGAACATGAACATGGCGAACATGTCGGTGCAGATGAAGAATCCGTAAACACCGGTTGAAAGCAGGGTGAACCAAAGGAAATACTCCTTGGTCAGCGGTTTGAGTTGCCATGAGGCAAACGTTCCGGTGAACACGATGATACTCGAAAGAAGAAGCATGACAACGGAAATGCCGTCGACACCCACAGCGTAAGCTATGTTCAATGGCTTAAACCAAGGCGTGCTCGCTGTAAAGAGCATGGGATATTGGTCGGCAGGCATAGTTTCACGCATATCAAGGAACGCGAACACCAGCCATATTGACAGGGCCAGCAAACATGAAGCACCGGCCACCATCACACCACGCACCTGACTGAGGTTGCGGGCTATCCAAAGGCCGAGCAACATCAGGACGGGGATTACTACGAATAGACTTAATATATTCATCTTTTCTGATTATATGCAAAGTAATACTAATGTTAAGGCTACAGTGCCCGTAATGAACCATACGGCATACTTGCGCACGTCGCCACTCTGCCACGGACGGATTGTCTCACCGGCTTCGTTAGCTCCCCACGCCATAAAGTCAAACGTGCCGTCGATAACGTGGCGGTCAAACCAGGCAATCGGAGTGCTGACGCAACGGAAAATAATCTTATGTGTGACAAACATGTAAACCTCGTCCATGTAGAAGCGCTTGTAGGCGGCACGATGGAGTTTTGGGAACATGCTGTAGAGCTTGTCGGCAATGGGCTGCTTCTCACCTTTATATATATAGGTGGCAAGAGCGATGCTGATGATGGCGATGACGGTGCTCGTCGCAGCTACCTGAACATCGAAGTGGATGTCATACTCTGCGCCGGATGCCGTAACGAAGCTGCCAAAGCTACCACCCCACCCTGCGAAACCGGCGATTGTCGTGTAAATACCGACACCTACGGTAATCACACAAAGCACGATGAGCGGCAGGGTCATGTTGAGCGGAGCCTCGTGGGGGGTGTGGTGAGCGTGGAGTTCCTTATTCTCTGTACCCCAGAATATTCCGTAGTAGAGACGGAACATGTAGAAGGCGGTCATGGCAGCCACACCGGTCATAATCCAACCTACAACAGGGCTATAGGCAAAGCATGCGGTGATAATCTCGTCCTTGGAACTGAAGCCCGAGAAGAACGGAATACCAGCAATAGCAAGACAGGAGATGAGGAATGTAATATGTGTGATGGGCATATATTTGCGGAGTCCGCCCATCGTTGACATTTCGTTAGAATGAACGGCGTGGATGATACATCCGGCACCGAGGAACAGACAAGCCTTGAACATGGCGTGTGTGAACAGGTGGAACATGGATGCCATATAACCGAGCTGTGCGTGATTGTCGAGAATCTCACCGTGATGACCGGGCAGGCAGACACCGAGCGAAACCATCATGAAAGCGATTTGGGAAATCGTCGAGAAAGCGAGCACGCGCTTGATGTCGCTCTGTGCACAGGCAACGGCAGCGGCATAGAAAGCGGTGAACACGCCGACCCATACTACAATGCTCATCTGTCCGGGCGCATATTCAATCCATAAAGGGAACATGCGGGCAATCTGGAATACACCGGCAACGACCATCGTCGCAGCGTGGATGAGGGCGCTGACAGGTGTCGGGCCTTCCATGGCATCGGGCAGCCAAATGTGCAATGGGAACATAGCGCTCTTACCGGCACCACCGATGAACATCAGAACGAGAGCCGTGGGCAGGATAAATCCGCCTGCGGTTACAGCCTTCATGACGTCAACGGGAATGAACGGAGCCGTTCCATCGCCCATAACGACATCACCGGCAAACGAGAAGCTGAACGAACCTGTATAGTAACCGAAGATAAGGATACCGATAAGGAAGAACATATCAGCAAAGCGTGTGACGATGAACGCCTTCTTGGAAGCTGAGACTGCGGCCTGAAGCGGATAATAAAATCCGATGAGCAGATAAGAGCTGACTCCCACAAGCTCCCAGAAGAGATACATCTGGAAGATGTTAGTGGCAACAACGAGTCCGAGCATAGACATGGTGAAGAGGCTCAGGAAAGCGTAGTAACGCTGGAAACCCTTCTCTCCGTGCATATAACCAAACGAATAGATGTGCACCATCAGGCTGACAGTGCTTATCACGATAAGCATCATCACCGAAATTGGATCGAGGAGGATGCCAAGGTCAAAGTTGAGACTTCCGAGCGGCAACCATGTGAAGTTGTAGGGCACCAACGTTGCGAACGCGCCGTCAGCCCCACGATCTGCCGTGAAGTAGCAGAATGCGGTGTAATAAGACAGCACGGTCACTATTCCAAGCGATGTAGTACCGATGAGTCCGGCAGTCTTATGCGACATCTTCATGCCAGCCAATCCCAAGACGATGAATGAGAGCAGCGGCAGAAGGAGTATAAGAAATACAAAACTATAATCCATAACTCACATTAAAATTTCATGTTTTCAATACTGTTCACCTGGTCGCTGTTGAAGTTACGGTAAACATTGATAATTATCGCGATAGCCACCGCACTTTCAGCAGCGCTCACTCCGATGGAGAACAGGGTCATGAAGAATCCCTCGAACTCTCCGGGGAAGAGCAAACGGTTGAATGCTGCGAAATTGAGATCGACGGCATTGAGCACAAGCTCGATGGAGATGAGCATGGCTATCAGGTTGCGGCGGGTGACAAAACCGAACACGCCGATAAAGAACAACAGTGCGCTAAGCACGAAATAACATTCTACTGGTACCATAAATTAATTCTCCTCTTCTTTTCTTGATACTACAATACCTCCGATAATACATGCAAGCAGGAAAACAGAGATGAACTCGAACGGGAGCACATACTGATATTTGTCGCTGCCGAGCAGAGACTGTCCAATGACTTTCATCGGCATTTCCGTGTCTGCCGTGCCACACGCCTTGCAGATGAACTCGTTCTTAAGCAGAACAAGAGCCACCACGGCAAAGCCCACAAGCGATACTCCGGCTCCACAAAGGGCGCGACTACACTTGACACGCTCCACGATGCCCTGCAGCGTGCGCTTGCCAACGAGCTGGATGGCAAACACATAAATCATGGTCACGCCACCGGCATAAACGCTGATCTGGGCCGCGCCAAGATAAGTATAGTCGAGCAGGAAGTAGAGTCCGGCCACACCGAAGAGGACGAACAGCATGAACGTGGCTGCCCGCATGATACGGGTCGTCGTCACACACATCACGGCTGAACCGAGAATGACAACGGCAAGGATTATAAACATTACTAAATTAGCCATAATACTATCGTCCTCCATTTATTTTTTAGTGTTCCACTTGCCGATTTCGATAGGTGAGCCACCGTCAATGATGTTCGGCAGCGACGGCTCATACTTCACTTCCTTGTCGAGGTGGAGCACCAGCGAACCGCGTTCAAAGGTTGAATTCTCGAAATCGTTTGTAAACTTGATAGCGTCCTGGGGACAAACGTTGACACAGAGCTGGCAGAACATGCAGTCGCCGAGATCATACTGATAGTCGGTCAGGAACTTCTTTTTCTTGCCATCCACCGTCTCACGCATCTCTGACGTGATCTTGATTGTGCCGTTAGGACAAGCCTTTTCGCACAGCGTACAGGCGATGCACTTGTGGTTGCCCTCGGCGTCGTGCGGCATGACGAGACGTCCGCGATGGCGCTCAGACACGTGCAGCGTTGTCTTGCGGTTTTCCGGATACTGTTCGGTCACCTTCGGGATGAAGTACTCCTTCATGGTGACTCCCATACCGGTGAGCAGCGACTTCACGCCTTTCACTGCTCCTCCGAAATATGAATTGTTATTTTCCATTGTCTGATGAATTTAATAATTCGGCCGTATTACACATTATTTAATATACCATCCCAGTGCCACGATGACTGTCATGAGCACAAGGTTGATGAGTGACAACGGCATGAGATATTTCCACTCAAGCTTCAGTATCTGGTCAATGCGCAGACGCGGGAACGACCAGCGTATCCAGAGCAGCACCCACACAAGGGCAAATGCCTTGCCGAGGAACCAGACGATACCGGGGATATAGTCCATCACGGCGTCGAAACCTTCGATTCCGACGTGGATAGGCATCCAGCCGCCGAGGAACACCGTCGTAGCCACACCGGCTATAACAAACATATTAAGGTATTCGGCGAGATAGAAGAAGCCGAAACCCATACCCGAATATTCAGTGTGATAACCTGCTGTCAACTCGCTTTCGGCCTCGGGAAGGTCGAACGGGCCACGATTGGCCTCGGCATTACCAGCCACGAGGAATACGAGGAAAGCGATGATGGCGGGGATATGACCTTGGAATATAAGCCATCCGAAGGCTCCCGATTGTGCTTCGACGATACCGCTGATCTGCATTGTTCCGGTCAGAACGACAGCTGTGATGAGACACAGGCAGAGTGACATCTCGTAAGAAATCATCTGCACGGCACCACGCATGGCCGACACCACACTATACTTGTTGTTGGAACCCCATCCGGCAAGGAACACGCCGATAACGCCGATGCTCGAAATGGCCGTGAGCAGGAATATGCCGACATTGAAGTCGAGGATGCCCGCGCCCCTGTTCCAAGGCATGAATGAGAATGTTCCGACGGAAGCGATGAGCACGAGGAACGGAGCTACAAGATAGAGCATCTTGTCTGCCTTGTCAACGAAGAAAATTTCCTTCTGGAGCATCTTCAACACGTCGGCGAACACTTGGAATACGCCCCAGGGGCCGACGCGCATCGGGCCGAGACGGCACTGGAAATAGGCGCACACCTTGCGCTCCATGAAAATGAGCACGATGGCCAGCATGGCGTATGCCGCAAGGATGAACACACCCACAATCACGCACTCTATGAGTATCGACAGAAAGTCGCCAAGACCGAGGGTCTCACGAAGGAGACTGTCGAACCACGTTGTTACTATACTAAAATCAAACATAACTTAATTATCTGTCAATATCAGGAATTACGTAATCTAATGTAGCGCCTACGGCAATGAGGTCGGCAATCTTCTCGCCGCGCAGCAGCTCGTCCATGGCCGATACCAGCGGCAGACCCATCGGGCGGAACTTCAGGCGGTAAGGGCTCTTGTCGCCCTTTGAGTCGAGATATACGCCGATCTCGCCACGGCTTCCCTCGCACGATGTGTACCACTGTCCTTCGGGAACCTTGATAATGGGCTTCTGCTTGATGTAGAAGTCGCCGGCGGGAATGTTGTCGATGAGCTGCTCGATGATGCGGATGCTCTGCTCCATCTCGTCCATACGAACCATATAGCGGTCGAAACAGTCGCCGTTCTGATAGGTGATCTCGTCAAAATCGACCTTGCCGTACATATCGTACGGATGGTTCTTGCGCACGTCGTTGTGCCATCCCGTAGCGCGTCCCGTACCTCCGGTACATCCGTAGCTGATGGCGTTCTCCATAGAGAGCTTGCCGACGTTCTTGAAACGGTTCTGAAGAATGACGTTGCCGGTGAAGATGTCGCGATACTCCTGAAACATCGGTTTCATATAGGCACACAGCTTCTTCACGTTCTGAACGAAGTTGGGGTCGATGTCCTCCTGGCATCCGCCGATGCGGTAGTAGTTCTGAATCAGACGTCCGCCGGTGGTCTCCTCCATGACGTTAAGCACCTGCTCGCGGTCGCGCATACCATATATAAATGCGGTCAGCGCTCCGAGGTCCTGCGCGCAGCATCCGTAGAACAGCAGGTGACTGTCCAGACGCTGCAGTTCGTCCATAATCGTGCGGATATACTTGATGCGGTCGGTCAACTCCACCCCCATTGCCTCCTCTATGACAGAGCAGAGGGCGTGACGGTTCATCATTGCGCTCAGATAGTCCATACGGTCTGTCAGAGCCAGTGTCTGCGGATAGGTGTAGCTCTCGCACATCTTCTCTATGCCGCGGTGGATGTATCCGCAATGAGGATAGATTTTCCTGATTGTCTCACCGTCAAGCACGGTCTGCAGACGGAGCACACCGTGGGTGGCAGGGTGCTGCGGGCCGATATTGATGACATAGTCATCGTCGCCAAACAGCGGACGCTTCGTAGCCACGAGCTTTCCGTCCTTATTGAGGTTATACTCGAAAGTATAGTCGGGCTCGGGGTCGTCCGTGAGCACATATTTGTTGTTCTCGGCGCTCATGTCGTAGTCCTTGCGGAAAGGATAGCCCTCAAAATCAGAGCGCAGATAGAGGCGGCGCATGTCCTTATGGCCGAGGAACTTAATTCCGAAGAAGTCGTAGACCTCGCGCTCCAGAATCTCGGCGCTCTTCCACAGGTGCATCACCGTCGGTATGTAGGGTTCGTTACGGTCGGCGTTGACAGCCTTCACGCTCGTGCGCTCGTGCGTCTTCGTGTTCTCAAGGATGTAGATACATCCCAGTCCTTCCTCGCCGAAGTCCTCACCAACGATAGTCACAAGGAAGTCGAAATGCTTTTCGTTCTTCAGTTTTGCCATCTCTGCGGCAAACACGTTCAATTCGAATTGTCTGTTTTCTAATTTCATCGTTTCGTCTTCCTTATATTATTTATTAAAGTCCTCGGGTACATTAGTCACCACCACCGGCTTCTTCTCCTTGTGGTTGCGGCCTCCGAAGAATTTCTCAATCTTCACCTTACGCTGCAGCTGCATCATACCGTAGAGGATTGCCTCTGGACGCGGAGGACAGCCTGGCACGAACACGTCCACCGGCAAAATTTCCTCGATGCCCTTCACGACGTGATAGCTGCTCTTAAACGGACCGCCGGAAATGGCACAGCCACCCACGGCAACGACATATTTCGGTTCGGCCATCTCGTCGTAGAGACGCTTCAGGACCGGAGCCATCTTGTGCGTAATCGTACCGGCACACATGATGAGGTCGGCCTGACGGGGAGAGTTGCGCGTAACCTCAAATCCGAAACGGGCGAAGTCATAGCGGGCACATCCCACGGCCATAAACTCGATACCGCAGCAGCTCGTCGCAAACGTCAGAGACCACAGCGAGTTGCTGCGTCCCCAGTTGATGGCCTGGTCGAGCGAACCGACAATCACGTCTACACCACCCTCGTGAAGCTCATTGACAATCTTTTCGAGAGCTCCGTTATCCTTAAACTCTTCGTAAGGAATACTCTTGATATGCGGCTTTCTCACTTCCATTCCAACGCTCCTTTCCGCCAGGCGTATGCCAAGCCAAACACAAGTACCAACAGGAAAAAACCGATGCTCAGCAGAGCCATCGCACCGAACTCCTTAACTACCACTGCCCAGGGATACAGAAAGACTGTCTCCACGTCGAACATGAGGAATAGAATAGCGAACAGGTAGTAGCCCACAGACATAGGTAACCAAGACGAACCGCGGGTAGGAATACCACACTCGAATGGCTCGCCCTTTACCTTGTTATATGAGCGCGGGCCGATGAGTTTCGCGATTACATAGGCCGCTGCTACCAGTACAATAGCCGTTACAAGAACGGTAAGTAACAAGATAAAATACATAAAAATATTATAATATTACAAATTTGTACGCCGTTAAAAGCGATGCAAAGGTAATAAAATAATCGCAAAGAATATTATTAAAAGCAAAAAAATGTGGAAACGCCCGCCGATTTACTCTTTCCGGCCATTTTGCCGTCAAAATCTTTTGGCGGAAATGGATTAAAATGTATCTTTGCAGAAAACGATTCTCGAAATGAGCAAAACTGATTATATCACCATCCTGCAATCCTGCAGCGAGACACTTCGAAGAGACTTCGGAATAAAATCCCTCTGCCTTTTCGGCTCTATCGCCCGCAATGAGAACAAAACGGCAAGCGACGTTGATGTCTGTGTCGATACGGAGACGCCCAATCCATTCATCCTCATGGATATGAAAGAATATCTGGAGCAACTGTTCGGTTGTCCGGTTGACATCGTGCGCAATCACAAAAACATCAATCCTTTCTTAAAAAAACGGATAGAAAATGAAGGAATCGTTATCTTCTGAGAATCTCACACTGGAAATTCTGACAGAAATAGAATCTGCCATCATAAAGATAAAAGACCGCACTTCATATATTCAATGTGCGGATGATTTCCTTTTAACGCCTGCCGGCATGGAAAAACTTGATGCCGTCTGCATGCAACTCATTGCCATAGGAGAAAGTTTGAAGAATCTCGATAAAGTGACAAATCAAACTTTGCTTCCTACCTACCCGCAAATTCCTTGGAAAAAAGTAAAAGGTCTTAGAGACATCATCGTACATCACTATTTTGATGTTGACGCCGAGCAGATATGGTGGATCATTGACAATGAATTAGACCCGCTTCTTAAAGCCATCACATTCTTTATTAAGAAATACTATTAAGAGTCCGTTAGCGGAATTAATACTGCCGTGAAATTACATCTCCAATTGGATTATGGAGTGACAAAAACTTTATCACAAAATAAAAAGGTTCGCTTTGGAAGTGGCTTCATGGATATTCTCTATTTCTTCCACCTTTTCAAACGCGCAGAAGGCATTATGCCCAAAATATACAGGCATGAAGAAGGAGACAAACCCGTCTGGACAGGCAAGCCTGACAAGCGAGAAAATTCCGGCTATAACTAATAGTTCTGTTGATACTATGATTCACACTATGGGAATTATGTATATAGATTCAAGATAGAAGTGCAACGCTTCTGTCTTGAATCTATAGGCAAGCGCGGGCTCACGCCCGACCAGCAGCAATACATACGCAAAATGTTTGCCGCTTACGGCTATCCGGAAGACGTCGTCTTCGACAGATACGAGAAACAATATGACTTCTGACGGATAGCAGGATTATAACCGACAAAGTAAAGGAGAGTATGGAAACAAGAAATACTCTCCTTTATCTTATTAAGTAAGTTATAATAAGTTTAAGGATTTATTTTAATGTTCCGATTATTTTTTCATATCATTCCGGCTATATTCTGTTCCAAATTATATACCTTTGCAGCGATAAACTTAAATTCAATTTAAAATTACGAGAACAATGAAACGTATCAATTTTGTTTCAAAATGCTGCACAATGACCATTGTTGCGCTTTTCACTTTATGCGTGTGCGTAAATGCACAGAGCAACGACAATTACGGTGACGCCGTAATGGAACTGATGGCCATAACACATGAGGACGAAGAAATCAGCCAGGCGACAGAACACTTACCGCAGTTCCTTAACGCCATCAATGAAGAGCTCCTTGCACCATCAAGCAAAGGGAAAGGAAACATGCTGGCTGAAAAATACATCAAGGAAAATGCCGAACAGAAACTATTGCGTCCAATACTCGTCAACATGCTGAAAGACCAAATCTCCATCGAAGACATCCGCAAAATAACGGAGACGATGAAAAGCGAGGAAGGTCAGACCTACATCAAGCATACCAAGGTCATGGAAACGAAAATGGAAGCGGAGATGGATAAATTTATGGGAGACGATGTAACGGAAAATCCCAGTAAACTGAAGCCGGTGGAATATACTTGTCCCGAAGATTTCGCCAAGAGATTCGATGTTTTCTATGAGAACAGTTCGATGAAGAAAGGTATCGATGCTACGCTAAAGATTCTTGAAATGAGCGCCATGATGAGCGAATCTCAAGTTGAGAAGAACAATATACAGGCCGTGATGGATTACATGAAGAAATACTATGTCGTGATTGCTGCCAACAGTGCCTACGGAACTATCACAGATCAGGATATTGAATTCAGCAAAAAACTCAGCGCCCTGCCCTCATATTCTATTGATGTGCAAAACTTGATTAGCGGTTCTGTACAAACGATAATGGAGTTCTCTGAATCTTACAAGCAATGGCTTAAGACACAGGATGTTGAACTGAAGAAATAGGATTCGGTATAATATAATGTCTGAAAACGATAAAGTTCTGAATGACAACAATCATTATTCATCCAGAACTTTATCGTTTTCAGACATACAACATTGTCGGAAGTTCATTTCACATCCTTGTTTTCCTATGCACATAAAGATGTGAACTAAGTTGGTATTCACAGCTTTGACTTAAAAACAAAAAAAACATATGTACACAGCGGACAGCATGCCTTCCGCTATGTACATACGGCTATCATTTGCGGCATTTCCCCTTATTTCAGGACTTTCCGCCTCAGCCACTCACGCACGGGCAGGTCATAAAGATGGAGTGATGCGTATGCCACGCCTACGGCCAGCAGGAACAGGCTGACGGAGACGAAGATGTGGGTCGACACGGGAAGATCAGCATGAGCCGCGGCCCACGACATCTGCACATAGATGAAGGGATAGTGGGTCACGTAAAGCGGATAGGATATCTCGCCGAGAAAACGGCATACGGCTCCGCTCTTCTGACCGTTCGTCCTGCTGCCGGCGCCCACCGCTATGATGACAGGGAATACCAGAAGTATGACAACAGTCTCATAGACTCCGTTCATCCAATAGTTGGCCGCGTCCGGACCTCCCACACGAGGCATGACGAGCAACACGGCTATCGCCAGGGCACACCATCCGAATCCTCCACGGACACTGAATCTGTCGGGGCTGAACATACGTTTTCCACCGTCGGCTCCGGAGAAAAGCCGCAAAATCAGCAAGCCGCAGAAGAACGGATAGAACAGACGTGTGACGGCAATGAGCAGATGTACGGGCTCAAGGCTCCAGCCGCCGATAACGGTATATGAGGCATGGCTGCGCGATTCCAGCAGTCCGAACACGTCAATGTTCATGCACAGCATGACCGTGAGCACGGCGGAGAACATCACAAACGCTGCGAGCACCATGCGCGTGAAACGGCGGATGACAAGCGCATAGAGCACGTTGGCTATATATTCCCACATCAGTGACCACTGGGCGTTGTTCAACGGGTGCATCTCGCCCCAGCCGCGTATGTCGAGCAATTTGGGCAAGGGAATGAGCGTAAATCCCCACAGACATACGACGACAAGCAGCCACCAAGGAGTGGTGAGCACCGTCTTCCAGTCAGGCAAATCGCCCTGAAAATAAAACATCAGCGCTCCGAACAGCGTTCCGAACATCAGCATCGGATGCAGTCTCACGAGACGGCGCTTGAAAAATTGTCCCGTGGTCATCCTGTCCCAACGGTCGTCATATGCGTAGCCGATGACAAAACCCGAAAGCATGTAGAAGAAGTCGACGGCCAGATAGCCATGATTGAGGGGCTGGACGACTGGCTGTCCCTCGAAATAGGTCTCCGTAAGGTGGAACGCCACCACAATCATTGCCGCCACGCCGCGAAGGCCGTCAAGAATCTCATAGCGTGGCTTTGAAGAAAGATAGGATGTTTGCTGCATATTCTGCTTTTTTAGATGCAAAGATAATGAACATTCTTGAACTATTTTTGCCCGATTGTTTATATTTAACGTGAGTTCGACGAATTCAGAAAAATGCAAGCTGTGTGTCTAATGTACGTT
>ERZ780208.1230-NODE-1230-length-21429-cov-2.845654_pt1 | contig 21429 bp, 25 predicted proteins | sample MGYA00511167_ERZ780208 | MGnify/ENA primary metagenome ERZ780208 (study PRJEB29588, sample SAMEA2159202) | human gut metagenome | biome: human gut; feature: human-associated habitat; material: faeces | place: Denmark | collected 2008/2010 ...
GACGGTCGTGATGTTGAGGCTCGCGCCGAGCAGGATGATGGCAAACTTCAGAATTTTTTTGGATGTAAAGCGGATACCTGGCTTTGTCGTGTCGTTCGGCTTATAAAAGCGGTTGACAATCATGCCGAGAAACAGCGCGATGACGGACGCGCCGATGACGTCGAATGGCAGCAGCGCCTCGATGCCCTTGGCGAGCAGCGCGATGACGAGCGCGAGCGCGAAGCCCGGCGCGTAGCTTTTGATTTGAGCGGGAATGGAGCGCATGGTGATCTGACCTCTCTTTGCCGGTAGTGATTTCTTTTGAATTTGCCTTGCAGGCCGCGCGCACTTCTGCTATGATCTTTGGCAGAAGCACAGCCAAGGAGCAGAGGAGCACGATAGCTATGATAGAGAATTACGCAGAAAAAATCAAGCACGAATCCAATGGATTTATCCGGCACAACGGGATCCGCATCGTTTCCGTTGATGAGGAAAGGAGCGTGCTGGAGGCCGAGATCACCGACAACAGCCGCAACGTTTGGGGCAGCGTCCACGGAGGCTTCCTCTACACGATGGCGGACACCGCCGCCGGAGCCTTTGCGCGCATCAAGTACGGGCGGCGCAACGTCACGCTCAACGGCTCGATGAATTACCTGCGGCCCACCACGCACAGCAAGACGCTGACGGCGGTCGGGCGCGAGATCAAGGTCGGCGGACACGTTGGCTTTTTTGAAGTCAATATCACCGACGACACCGGCGCGCTGATCGCCCGCGCCGAGATCAACATGTATTTTCTGAAAAAGTAAGAAACGCGCTAAAAGGGAGCGCATCGGGCCTTGCCCGATGCGCTCCCTTTTTCATTCTTGTGCTGTAGCCGCTCAGTTTTTCTGGCTTTTGCCATAACGTAAAATGCTCGATCTCGGGACTGACGATCAAAAAATAGTTCTACTCTGGTTGTGTTGGGCTCTAAGCCGAGCACAACCTCCGGTGAACACCGAAAGAAAGCACACAACAGCAAGAGACGGTTACGGCTGATTTTCTTACGGACACCTTTTTCAACTTGAGAAATAGCTTGAAAGTCCACACCAATGTAGTCAGCAACTCGCTGTAAGGAACAGCCCCTTTCAGTGCGCAGTTCTCTGAGCTTTTTGCCATACTGCTCGATAATATTCTTGTCGTCGAACGTAGATGGTGGAATCTTCTTGAAATAATCTGAATCCTCTGTGAGCTCCATTTCGGGAAATCGTTCTATCATCAACTTTGGATCTCCGGCGTAGGCATAGTCAAAAAATTCATTTCGCCGTTTTCGAAGCAGCGGACGAAGATCTCCCTCCGCTCTCCGCTTGCGGCGAGCATCTTTTTCTCCATCGGAAACCCTCATTCAATAAAATTTTGTCGCTGCCTCTGTCAATAGGAAAGTCCCCCAGCACGTGGCATAATCCTCCCATCAAAATTCCGAGGAGGAGAATGAAATGGCTATTTTTTATGTCGAAGGTAATGATGCCCAGACCATCGCAGCAGCAGCAGCAAGCATCGAAAACGCAGCAGAGCAACGCGCACGCGCAGAGGCAGACAAAACAGGCGGCAAGCCTACCATGACCTTTTTCGCGTCAGCACAAGAGGCAGCGGTCGTGATAGCCGCTAACGACCTGCGTGCACAATATAAGGAAGAGTTCGGGCTTGCCAAGCGCCCCATTCTCCTTCCCTATGGTAGCCCGCTGATGCCGTATCAAGGACAGCACAATCAGGGAAGCAGAGACGGAACCTTCCACCGCTACGAGCGTCGCTTCGCTGGCGGCGGAGTGTCGCATGTCGAACTCGCCAAAATCTTGCTGTCCCGCGTGTGGCTCAAGCGCTGCGGTGAGGCTCTCTACATGCGGAAGCACCCCTGTTTCCGCCGTCTGACCGACAATCAGCTCTCGTCTCTGATACATCCGCAGTGTTACGGCCTTGTCGCTATGGCCGAGCGCTTCGGATACGCTGGCCACATCCGCGCCGTTGGTAATCGCAACGCTTGCAAAGGTGTGACGCAGCTTGTGCGGGTGAAGATCAGGCAGCCCGCAATGGTCGGACAATTTTTTGAGATAGCGCGTGGGGCTTTGCGGGTGCATTGGCTCCGGACTACCCTCCTTTGTGAAAACAAAGGCGCTCATAGCTTTTTTCGCCTGTTCTGCGCGAAGCTGACGCAGGAGGGCTATTGTATCATCCCCTGCATACACAGTGCGCTTATGGCCGTTCTTAGGGGTATCTATGTAGACGCCCTTTGTCGGTGTGTAGCACAGATTTCCGGCTATGGTAATTTCCCCGCTCTTGAAGTCAATGTTTTCCCACTTCAATGCGCAGCACTCGCCGCGCCGGATGCCGGTATCAATCAGCAGACAGACGAGCGCTCGCCATTTTAGGGGCTCCTCGTCCAGTACGTCAAGGAGCTTTCCGACCTCCTCTGCCGTATACGCAGCGGGAGCCTCCGCCTTTGCTTCACCCTTGCGCGGCTTCGGACGCTCCACCTTATCCATTGGATTGCGGTCGATCATATCCCCCATGTATGCCATCCTAAACAGGCTGTGCAGCACCGTATAGACTTTAATGACGGTAGCGTGGGCCTTGCCCGTTGCCTGGATATCAAGAAGCAGCGCCGTGATTTGCGCCGGTGTGATCTCCGGCATTTTCACATTGCCTAATATGGGGTAGACCTTTTTATCAAGGCAGTTTTGATAGTTGGCACGCCCGTTCTCGCTCATTGTAACGCTCTTAGCAGGCATGAACACTCTTTCCCCGTATTGTTTGAGGGTAAGAATGCGAGCGGCTTCTGCGGCCTCCTGCGCGGCTTTCTCGCGTTTCTCTGCGCGGCTGATAGCCTCGCCTGCATTACATTGCCGCTCAAACTCTGCCGCCACTGATGCAAGCTCTCGATCTATGGCCTTCTGGCTCCATCCCTCCGGCACATACCATCGGCGCGTCAAATAGGACTTGTCCCGTCCACGGCTGACGCGGATCTCATAAAAGGCTTGTCCGGCCTTATTGAATTTCTTTCGCGTGGACGGCATAGCTGCACCTCACTAATTATTCGTCTGTTGGAAGCTTTAACTGGTCGTGCATCGTGTTAAGCACACGAGCGCTTTTACTATCGGTAATGGTCTCGATTTGATAAAGCGCCGTGGCATGGAGCTTTTCTAATCGCTCCTGCTGTGGTATCCCCTGCTCAATCAGCAGCGCATTGATATTTTCTAAGTTTGCGAGTACAAGTAACTGTTCAATCGATGCGAAATCACGCATATTGCCTTTTGTACCGGGATTCTCCTGCTTCCATTGCTTTGCCGTTTTCCCAAACAGCGCCACATTCAAAACATCGGCTTCATCAGCATAAACATAACCTTGCTGCACACGCGGAAGCTCTGGCGGAATTAAATTCATCTTGATCGCATCTGTATGGATTCGATAGTTTGCCTTGGCAAGGATACGTTTGACATTCCAGTCCAACGCAAGCCGGTGTCCTTCGTCTTCCTTCAGGCGTTGATAGTCTTTGATGATATACAGCTTAAATTCTGGGGAAAGCCACGATGCAAATTCAAAAGCAATATCTTTATGGGCGTATGTACCACCACCGTATCGGCCAGACTTGGAAACAATACCAATGGCATTTGTCGCTTTTACCCATTGCTGGGGGGAAAGTGTAAATGCATTCTCTCCTGCATGACTTTTAAAGGAGTCGAATTCGACCCCTTTAAAATTAGGGTTGTTTAGTTCCTCCCACAAACCTAAGAAGTCAATCGTACTACGCAACCGTAGCCAATTCTTTACTACATCCTTAGGCGCAATAGGGTTTTTATGTCTGGCCATATCAGTCAAGGAAATATAGTCCTCTTCTTTGCCAACCGTAGTTACAACGGCAATATCTACACCATCTGCGTGAATAACACTCTCAACTTTCTTGTTTGCCATATCACACCTCTTCCCTGCTCCATGCTGTGCATGGAGTTTTATTTTTTGTCATCTTTGGTAGTTGTCTCTCTCCTTTTTCTAATCACATCAACTGCGTCCAATAACTGTTGCATGCCTTCCACTTTAACATTTTCCATTTCTGCAATTCCCGAAAATAGGTCTAATAGATTGGTAACATCTGATGCTTCTAATCTCTCATCATCTATTTTGAATACAATTTTAAGTTTTCCTGGCTTTTCGTCCAGTTGAGAAATCACCACCGAGCCGTGAAAATATGTGTTTCCAACTTTTAGCTCATGTCCATGTGTCTTTTCCTCACTTATCTCCTGCGCTTTCTCTTGTACGCTTTCCCCACCTGAGGAACTAACCATTACAGTATTTTCTTCATCTACTCCAATAGTAGTGTTCTCTGGAACTAATTTCGTCCATTCAGTATCTAAAGCATTAGCTATCTTTTTCAAAGTATCGTACTTCGGGTTCCTCACATTGCGTTCCCATTGCCCTATACTTTGATACGGGATGTCCAACTTCTTCGCTAATTGTGCTTGCGTTAGCCCCGCTTCTTTTCTGGCCTTTCTTATCAGCTCGCCGGTGGTCATTTATATCACCCCATTAAGCATCATACCACGCTATCACAAAAAGCACAAGCAAATGTTTGCAAAAAATGTTGACACACTCAAAAGAGTGAGTTACAATTAAAACAAGCAAAAGATTGTGTTTGGAGGTGGATAACGAGATGCGAATCAATCGAGAGCGTTTTGCAGCGGCCCTTGTCCGATTGGATCTTACAGGGAACCAACTCGCAGCAAAAGCGGGTGTATCACGCGGAACTGTAACCGCTGTAAAAACGGGCAAAAGCTGCTCACCGCAAACAGCGGAGAAATTAGCAGCAATTCTTGGGTATGAAATTATTGAGGGGGTGCAGTCGTGACACCATTTCAAAAAATTCCGGAAGCTTGCAAGACAACTGGACTGAGTCAATATTACCTTCGGAACGGCTGCAAAAATGGTACCGTTCCCCACATCAAGAGCGGTCCGACATATTATGTCGATGTTCCGGCCTTGCTGGAAAAATTGAGAGGACAAAAAGCATGAGAATTTCCGAATTTTTAATGACTGGCGTAGAAAATGGCCAGACCATGCGCGGCCTGTGCGCGGTGCTCAACCTCAATGGGCGTCAGTTCCGCCGATTGGTGGAGCAGGAACGGCGTTCCGGCATTCCGATTTGTTCCGACCCCGTCACCGGATATTATCTTGCAGCAGATCAGCACGAGGTCGCGCGCTTTGTCCGGCAGATGAGGGGCCGCGCAAACGAAATTTTAACCACCGCCGCAGCGGTTGAAGGTTGCAGCATAACAGTAGGGGAATAAATCGTGAACAAAAAAGAAAGCCGTCCTTCGTGGTTTAAGATGTTCCGTAATCAAAAGGCATTAATTGACAGTGTTCCCGATGCAGAAGTTGGACAAGCCTTGAAAGCAGTCTTTCAGTATTTTGAAAACGGGGAAGTTGTTGAAATGTCTCCACTTGTATTTGCTGTTTTTTCCTCCGTTAAACCGTATGTCGACGAAAGCTATGATGATTTCGAGGACGGTAAAAAAAGGATGACCTATACACGGTGGAAAGGGTTACATCCAGATGGAACAGACGAGGAATTTGAGAGATATTATTCGAAAAAAACGAACAATGACGTATCGTGACGTGCTGTCACGTAGCGTTATAGATGCAGAAGCAGATGCAGACGTAGATGCAGAGGTAGACGTAGAAGCAGAGGCAGAGGAAGAAGGATAAAAGGGAACATCTTCGATGTTCAATCAAGTATAAGGGTGTCGCGCTTTGCGCTCCACACGCACCCCCAAGAAAGGAGAAGTTTTGATTTTTGATTTTGAGAAGTTCGCTCAAATAACCGAGAGCGTATACCCACAAACCCCGTACACCCTCGAAGAATCTTTGAGCGTATTCCGGTACTACTTCGAGAAGTACGAAGAATATACCGGCAGGCCGCACCCGCCGATCAGAGCAAGCCAGATCGTGCGCGCCTGTCAGGATATGCCATTCATCAGCCGGGAATACAGCGGCGGCCTATATGCTGATATTGAGCCGGAGGCATACCCTGCCTTGATTGACAGGTATTTCGCAACCAGATATCGCAATTGTGACCGCAACATCAATCATTTTTTCAGCGGCAGGATCCGCGAGCTGAAATTTTACGAAGAACTGTATTGATAGAAAGCAGGTGATATTCAACGAGCGGAAGGAAATCACAAAGTAAAGGCCGCGCCGGTGAGCTGGAATTGTGCCGCCTATTGCGTGGCTACGGCTACCCCGTACAACCGGGCGAGGCCGTAAGCTATGGCAGTACGCCAGATTTAACAGGGCTTGACGGCGTACATATTGAGTGTAAGCGCGGCGAAAAGCAAGCCCTTTATGAGTGGATCGAGCAGGCGCAGCGGGACAGCGGCAAATTTAAGGACGGTTTACCGGCTATCTTTTGGAGAAAAAACCGCGCACCGTGGCTTGTCTGTATGACGCTTGAAAACTGGATGGAGCTTTACCAGCGGAAAAAAGCGGAAGAAAGCGGAAAGGAGCGCAGCGAATGACACCCAATAAAGAAAAGCTGCTTGCGGCGCTCTTGACCTCGCGCACGAAGAAAGAAGCAGCCGCAGCAGCGGGCATTTCAGATAGAACGATGCGTTCTTATTTCGAGGATAAAGAGTTTTGCCAGCGATACAGGGAAGCGTTCGCCGGAGTAGTGCAGGACGCAACACGCAGGGCGCAGCAGCTATTAGAGCCTGCATTGTCCACCTTGCAAACGGTCATGGAGGACGAGGAAATACCAGCACAAGCGCGGATCACCGCAGCCAGATCAATTATTGACTACTCTATGAGGCTGACCGAACAAAGCGACATTATGCGACAGCTTGACGAGCTTGAAGCATGGCGAAGGGAGCAGGAACAGCGATGAAGAAAAATTTTGATATCCGCCTTGCGGCGCTGCGGGAATACCTCAGGTCGCTGTCAGCCGATGAGACGGTCTTCATCGTCGAGGGCGGCGGTGAGTTCCGCACGGCAGAAGATGCGTTTATGTATTTGCGTAAGTATGGCGCGGTGACGCCGGACGGCAAACGCATTGTGCTGTATCCCCATCCTGTTGAGGGCGTTGACGCGTTAAGCCTTTCCCTCTATGAAATGCTTGACAAAGGCATTGAGCGCGGCAAGCTGGAATTGCCAGCGCTGGAGAGTGACGAGATCGGAGGTAAAGCCCTTGAATAACGGAATTAAAGCCCGCATTGCCGCTTTACAGGCGATTGCAGCGCAGAGGCAAGAGGGCGCAGCTATTATGACCCTGCTTGAAAATGGCGCGTGGGCGGCTTGCAGAGCGCCGCAAAGCCCCGCAAAGGTATTTCAGACGCAGGAGGCAGCACGAGATTATTTATCAGACTGCGAAAGCGTTATCATCATCGACCTTTAAGAAAATCAGCGCAACAGCGCATAAAACAGAAAGGAATTTTGATATGAATTTTGAAGCCAACATTGAAACCGCTGATAGCGTAAAGGAAAAGGTCAAGGCCGCTTTCGGCTTTGATCTGAGAAGTGCCCTTGACCTTGTGAAACGCAGCGACTATGACACGGACGAGCAGTATTTGGACGCTTGCGCCCGCGCCGAGTTGGAACGCAGCAGCCCCGAATACAGAGCAGCCAGAAGCCGCCTTAAAGCTGAATACCATGCACGGCAAGAGGAACAGGAGCGCAAGGCACAGAGCGAAAACTATAAAGCAATCCGCAGCAGCGTGAGCCTTGACAGCGTAGACAAGCACAATATCGATGAAGAAGCCGCCGCACTTGCCCGCCGCGATCTTTCCGCAAATCGTATTGCCGCGTCCGATCTGGGCGCGACCATTGAGAAGTACGCGGCAGAGCTGACGGAAAAAGCAAAGGACAGTAAGGCCAGCAGCGCTCTTTTCAATGCTATGCTGCGCGGTCAACTGTAAGGAAAGGAGAACACACCATGAGCCAGTTTAACATTTACGCCCGAAAGCTCGATACAGCTTTCAAAGAAGCCCGCAGCGAATACAACACCGCTTTCCGCGCACTCCAAGAGGCGCAGCAGGCCAGCCGTGACGCTAACGCATGGAAGCCCGGAGACAGCGCAGAGGAAAAGCAGATTAGAACAACCCGCGCAGCGCTAAAGCTGCATGACGCAGAAGCCACTTTTAACGAGGTGAGCGCCCGCGTTTGGGACAACTTCAAGGCCACGCGCCGCACGATCCGCGCAGAGCTGGAACAGGCAGTACGCGCCGCCAATATTGCAAACCCTGACGCAATCGACAACAACGCCCTTGAGCTGATGAAAACCGGCGTTCTTTCCCCGGCTGATTACTCCGCGTTCATGGAGAGATTCGACGGCAACCACACCATGCTAAAGTTAGTTGGTCACTACGCAGCCGAAGCCGCAAAAGCAGCGGACGACCGCAAGCAGGCCGCAGCCCTTAACGCTATCGCTCTTGACTGCCAGAGCGGGGAGGGCGCAGTCATGCGGGCATGGGATAGCATTTCGGCAATTTCTGACAGTTGCGGCGACGGGGACGGCTACCGGCGCAAATCGCCCGGTGTAATTGTCAGCATGAGCGAAAAATGGGACGATCTCGCGGGCGAGGCCGTGGAGAACTTCTGATTTTCGATAAGCGGCAGAGATCAACATTCTGAATACGAAGCTTCCTGAAAACAAATTTAAGGAGAGATAAATATGGAACTTAGTTTTGCGAACGGTGTGCAGGAATACACCGTGCACGGCGTTAAGGGCGATGTGATCATTCGATTCAACCCGACTGACGGCGCATTTATCCAGCGTCTTTACAACGCGTTTGACACACTGGACAAGAAGCAGGAGAAATACGCAGATGAGGTGCAGAAGTGCGGCGACCGCGTTGAGATTTTCAACATTGCCGACCGCCGCGACAAGGAGATGCGCGAGATCATTGACGGCCTTTTTGAAGAGCCGGTGTGTAACAGCATCTTTGGCAACATGAACCTCTATGCGATGGCAGACGGCCTGCATGTGTGGACAAATTTCCTGCTTGCGCTGATGGATGAGACAGACAGCGCCTTTGCTCGTGAGCAGAAAGCCACGAATCCGCGCATTCAGAAGTACACGGCAAAGTATCGCCGATGAATTGGGGCTTGCCTGCCTCCGTCGAGATCGGCGGAGTGAGTTATGAGATACGCACAGATTTTCGCGTAATTCTCGATATCTTCGTAATGCTGAGTGATCCTGATTTGAGCGGCACTGACCGCGCAGAGGGCATCTTGCAGATGTTCTATGTCTCGCCTGAGGATATCCCGCCGCAGCATTTGCAGGAAGCTGTAGACCGTTTTACATGGTTCCAGAACGGCGGCAAAGAGCAGGATAAGAAGAAATATTATTAAAGATGGTTTCAGTCCATTGTTTAACATATTCATTAAATATATTCTTAAGTTCAGGATAACCATTAATATTATTGAATATGTCTTTAACAATAATAGGTAAACTTTCAATTGTACTATTCTTAATAATATTAACTAGTTCAGGATAATTATTAAGATTGTTAAATACATTTATAACAAACTTGTTAATAAAACTAGTAATAACATCAAGAAAATCTTTATAATCACCTATATTAGTAAATATTTCTTCAAGAGCTTCAGACAAATCTTTAATAACAGTATCAAAAGACCATCCTTCCCAATTGTCAGGATTAGTCCAATCTTCATCACTAATATCATCACTATTATATCGTTGAGTCCAATTAACATTAGTTTCATCACGATATGTTATAATATATCCTTTACGACGATAAATTTTATCAAGTTTATTAACAGTATCGGCAAAAGTACCTTCCCAAGTTAAATAAATACTATTACAAGCGGCAAGTATTCTATCTAATCTTGTTCCAGTTACACCATCAAAAATAGCTTGAATAACAGTCAAAGGATAAATATTATATCTAGTATCAGTTTCTTCACAATATTTATCTAGTATATGAATCGGCATATTGCCTTCTTTATCACATTGAACTTTACTAGGATCAAAAGATTGGCAATTAGTACCAACAAAAACATTCTCTTCTAACATAATTACCAAGGATTAGAAACACGTTTAATATAATGTAAAGCAATAGTAGGTAATAGTTTATTAATAGCAAGATAATCTCCTGTCCAATTATCTGTACTAATTTGTGTCCACACCATTTCACCATTTCTACTAATATTAGGTCCAGTCATATACCAATTGGTATTTTTATTAATATTTAAATCCCAATAATTAGTTTTAGTAGTACCATAAGTATTTCTACAATCTTGATCCAAAGATCTACCATGATCATTTGCTCGCCAGTTACTAGGAACTACAACATGATGATTACCATCACCACATTTACCAGAACTAGCGGCAATTGCATGTTGATGTAATGGTAAATCACTACCACCAATATAAAAACCGTAAGCTCCAATATTTAAACCAGGAGTATCAGGGTCATAAGTATCACCTACATTTTTAAGAACAGTACTCCAATCAAGAGTATTTTGTTTAGGATTATTATAAATACTAATACTATATGACCCATAACAAATCGTCCTTGAGCAGCAGTATATATTTCCCAACCTGTTGGAGGTGTAGTAGTATCCCAAAGCATAATAGAACCAATAGGCATAACAGCAGCAATCCAAGTTTGTACTTGAGTAGCAGTTACTCCACCTGTTGTTCCTCCTCCACTACCGCCTGAGCCAAATCCATCATTTACTAATTTATTTTTAATATCTGTATAAAGAGTATTAAAATCAACATCGAGTCTGCTAGGTTTAGTTTCACTATCAGCAAACTTACTCATAGTAAGATATTTACCTGTTCTAGCTTCACCGAGTTGAGTAGTAGACATAACATTATGAGTGCCATCTCCACCACTTCCTCCACCGCCTTCAATACCAGCAATAATATCATTAATTTCAGACTTAGTATAATAATTATTAAGCATAGAATTAACAATATCTCTTACTTCTTGTTCGGTTAATCCACCGCCGCCAGAACCACCACCTGTAGCATTAATAGTAATAGTACCATCAGAGTTTTCAACAAAAGTAATATTAGTACCAGCTTTAATCATGTTCTTAAACATAGAAACATAATTATCTTCAAAATATTGTTTATACTCATTTCTTATGTTACCACCACTTTGGTCTATCTTATTAAGAATCTCTTTAATCTTATTATTAATATATTGTTCTAGATTATTAATACTACCTTCTACACTACTACTTAAATCTCCAATCTTATTATAAATATCAGTAAATTTAGCGTTATATTCAGTAATAAGATTATCTATTCTAGTATTAATATTAGAAACTTCTTGTTGGAGATTACTTATCTGTTGGTCATGAAGTTTAAGATGTTCATTAATTTTTCTAAGTTCTTCAAGAAGCCAAGCATAGAACTTTTCCATTTCTTCTCTTAACTTCTCTAAGAAAGCTTCAAATTCAGCACGAGTAAGATAAACAGATAAATCAAAACCCATACTTACCCATTTTTCTCCATCCCAAAACCAATAAAAATCATTAGTATAAGAACCACCCCAACCTGTAATTTCAACTTGTTTATTATCTTCGCCTAAATCAAGAGGATGATAAAGTATTTGACCTTTAGCCCAATCACCATCTAAAGATATAGTTTCTTTATCAAACATATCTTCTTGACGATAATTACTAAGAAGTCTACATTTATTTAGTTTAACAGCTCCATCATATAATCTACCACCTCTCCAAAGAATTATACTATCATCTGGAAGTTTAATAGTTTGTCCAGCTAAACAATAATCATATTGAAGTATATAAATAGTATTAGGCTCGTTAATCATATCTTGAGTAAGAGTATTAACACCACTAATCATATTTTTACGAAGATATTTACGAGCCTTTCCACTATAATCATTTACATTATAGTCTTTATCTGCAAATTTAAGTAGATTATCAACAACAGTTAAATCTTCTTCATCAGCAGCGTTAGTAATCTGAGAAGCAGTAAACATTTGTTTAACAGATTCACTAAGCATATTAGGAGTAATCTGACCTTCAAGTATTTGAACAGCATTATCTTCAAAATACTGTTTAAGTACTTGTGCCACATAATTAACTACAACATTACGACGAAGATAATTACCTTGAATATTAATACCAAATTCATCAGCAACTGCACGTTCAGCAATAGCTCTTGGAAACATACCACTAAACGATTCTACAAATTTAGAACCAATTTCAGAATCAGCTTCAAGATGCCATTTCTTTGCATTAGTAACAGGAGTTATTTCATCAAGAATATAACTCTTTTTAGTTTCAATAACATAAACTTCACAACCTACTCCAATCTGTTCCCAAGTAAGAGTATCTCTATCTTCCATTGTAGATACTACAATTCTAGCAGCTTTAAGACCTCTTTGAACAACAGCAATAAGTTCTAATATTTCTTTCTTGAAAGTTTCATAATCAATAACTAAATCTTCTCGAAGTTTAGCAATAGGTTGCCAATATTCTTCATTAGATAAAGGAATACCAGCAGGAACAGCTTTACGAGATATATAGCTAGCATAGAAACCGTCATGAACTATACATAGTCTTTCATAAGGTCTATCATTCCATTGACCATTACAAGTAAGACTAACTTTACCAAGTTCTTCTTCTATTGTTTTCATACGTTCTCTAGGTTTACTAAATTCATAGTGTAGACCCCCCGTAGAGGATGGAATACATTCACATTATTCATTATCATAATCAACATCACTAAGACTATAAGTTTCATTATATTCTTTACCTTCTTCTTTCTTCTCCCAAAGTTTACCAGTTTCAGGGTCAACATAAAATTTAGGAGCATCTCCACAACTAACTATTGCATGAATTTTACCTTCTTCATCAACAGGAAGTGTAATAGAACCACTATACTGAACTTGTTCACTACCTTCATAAATAATATTAAGTTGACCTTTAATATATTTAAGAAGAGTTTCAGCAAGTTTATCTTGACCAAGTTGATATGCTGCCATAGCAGATTGAAACATATTCCAACAAGTAACAATATTCTTATTATTACCTTTACAAGTAGCAGAACAATCATTAAGCATATCAAGTCCATATTGTGCCATAAGAACTAATAGTTTGTGATAAGTACAAACAAATTTACTTGGAACTGTCATATAAACATATTGAGGAGTAATCTCAACTTGTTCAGTTCCACTAGCTTTTACATAGACACCATTAACATAATTATCATCTATTTGTTCACTCATTCTACCATCAAGTTATTATATGAATTAATAATTGATTTTTGTTCTTCGTCAGAAAGCAATTCTAAGGCTTCTAGAGCTTGAATTAAAATTTGCCCTTGTGTTAGTTTGCACCAATTTTTTTCGTTCAATGGGAATCCTAATTCTGCTATTCTCACCTGTTTTTCAGCCATGCTTGCAATGCGTAATTGCATCTCTTTCGATAGCTGTTTTGGATTACTAATATAACCTCTTATCATAATACCATCTTATTTAAATGCTTTATTAATAATATAAGCAGTATAATCATTAACTCTAATATCAATACGCTTATTAAACGCAAGAATACGTTGATTAGAATCAAGATTTTTATTATAGACAATATTTATAATATCACCATAAATATCTTCTTTCCATTCTTCTTTCATATAATGACTAAGATAATCTTCATCACCACGATACATATTAAGTTTAGAATAAGCATCATAATAAACACTATTAACTAAATGTCTAGCGTTATATTCTATTTGGTCACGATTATTATCAACACTATTAGTAATAATAGTTGAAGCAACAAACTTTGCACATTCCGAAGCTGCATTAACTATAGTAATAGAAATAACAGCTTTAGATTTTTCTCTATCTTTTTCAATAATATCTCTAGTAACTATGTTAAGAAGTTTGGCAATATCATCTAAAGGATTTCTTTTGTTATTATCAATTATCTTATTAATTATAAGATAAATAACAATAACAATACCGGGAATAAGACCTTGTTCAAAGGCATTTTGAATTAATTCCATTTCTATAGATACAAGAATAGGGACTATCAGTATCAACACTAATGCTAATACCAATAGCCCCTATTCGATTAATATTACCTAATATTTACCTAATCGAGTCGGGTAATAGGTTATGCTTTTTCTTCAGTAGCAATAGCTTTAAGGATAGTTTCAACAGTTGCAATAGCAGCAGCTCCAGTAGGGAACGCTATTTGTACAATCTGATGAACAACTTCATCTCTAGTTTTCATTTCACGTGGAACAGCAAAACGAAGAGTAAAGATAGCATATCCAGCATCTGCACTATCAGGTTGCTTCAAAGGATTAATAGGATATGCAGGATACAGTTCAGTATAAGTATCACGGTAAGTATATTCAATACCTGCATCAGCAGCAGCCTTATTAGCTAAATCAGTAATATAAGCAGCGTCACCATAAGCAGGTAAACCGTGAGCTGTAACTGTAACAGCTATACCAATTAATTCATCAGCACCAAGAATTTCATAATCAATACCTTTAGACTCAGCAGTTAAAGTAATTTTACCATCACCCACAGATGCTTTAATGCCATGTCCAACAGTATTATTATTAATTTGGTTAGCTAATTTCTTTTCTACATCATTAACAGTAGGATTAAGACCAGTATGAATGGTAGCAGTCCAACGATTACGCTCATTGAACTTTAATCCTTTTTTCACAATCATGATAGAATAATCAGAATAAGCATTTACATCTCCGATAGTAAGATTAGCAGAGAAAGTAGTAGCAGTTTGATAAACACCTTTAACAAAAGTAAGATGTTTCTTATAAGCTGGAAGAACTACTGGACCATTTGCTTCACGACCAAGATTAATGTAAAATTTATCGGTAATCTTAGTACCGTCAGCGTCAATCGTTTCTTTGCCATTATCAAGATAAGTAAAAGCAACCGCTCCAGCAGCAAGAGGTAAGCTCGCTCCATAAGCGACATTGCCCGCTAACAAAAACTGTCTCATTTTTAATTTAATTTAGAGTTTAACTTTGTTTATCAGCTCCATTAGAAGTAGCACCAATACTAGCAAGATAAATCTGTACTGCACGCATAACTATTTCCATATGTAAATAAGGAGGTAAATCACAATTAACCCAATCTTCTTCTCTATCTTCATCAAATTTAACTTTAGCAGGTTCTTTGATATAAAGATATTTAACTAATTGAGGTTTAACTGTATTATTACGTCCAGTATATATATCAACATTGATACCAGATTCATCTCCAAATATAGTAACTATCGGAGCATCTTTCGCAGCACGATTACAGAAATCTCTTAGCGTTTGACCTAAATCTTCAGCTTCAATAATTCTGCAATCATAAATTGTCTTGCCATTATAACTAACTTGAAAGCCTGTATATAGCATTATTCCGTCGCTATCAATATTAATTTTATAAGGGTCAACTTCTGTTCCACCACCTGTAATATCTCCGCCGTTAACAGTACCCGCTGTGTATAAAGTTCTAAGAGCATTAACAGGACTAATAGAAGCATTTTGTCGAGCAACCTTATCATTATAAGGAACAGGTCCAACGTTTTCTACTATTACATTTCTAGCTTTTTCAATTATAGCAGCATTAAGACAAATATCTATATCTTCCATGAGAATAGCACGAACGGTCTGCATACCCATCTGTTGTGCCAGTTCTCTGAACGTCACGTGCATCTCCCCAATGTTCATAATCAAATGTTTTTAAGTTTATTTTTATAAGCACTAACAAGAGCACTATTGGTAGGATTCTTAAACCATGTAACAGCTTCCTTAACATTAGCACCAATGAACTCACCATCAGGAGTAGTAATATTTTGATTATGAATTGCTCTGATAAATTCTCCACGAGAAATAAGAACCTCAATTAAAGATTTAATAGTAATATCTTTATCATTGCAAAGTTTATTAAACTTAGCAGGTTCATTTGTACTAAATTTATCAAGATGAGATTGTTTATCAACAACATCCATAGCCATACCGTTAGGAATATTAATATTATTGGCAACACAGTATTGAATAAATACAGCATCAAACAAATCACTATTCGTGAGAAGTTTAACATAATTACCTTTAGCAGAATTAATTTCCTGACGATGTTTAGCAAGACGCTCAGTTTCTCTTTGGTCATCTTTAAAATAAAATCTAATAGATGGGTCAGAATTAATAAGAGCAATATCTTTAGCTACATCTTTATATAATAAACAATGACGATAAATTAGATAATCATCAAGAACAATAGGATAACCATATTTATACTTTTCACTTTCAAGAAGATTTAACTTAGTAATCTTAGCTTCAAGAGCTTCTCTAAGTTCTTTAACTCCTTTACGGTCACTATTCATATAAGCAGTTTCAATAGCTTCTTCTTCAGCTCTAAAACGAAGATAATCTCGTTTACGATTCCAAAAGAAAGAAATATCAAAAGTCTTACCTAGTTCATCAACTGAAACACTAATATTATTAAGATAAGCCTTAACCCGTGAAATAAAGTTTTCATTATTAGGAGCAAGACCAATTAAAGCAGGAAAATAAGATTCAATCTCACCTTTATTAGAAGAAAGAGTACGAGAACTACGAACACAACTACCAATTTTATCCATTCGTTTAGGTAATGTTTTATCATTAACTCTACGATATAATGAATAATTAGTAACTAAATTAATAGTAATAGTTCGTTTTTCAGTATAAGGTTCATCAAGACTTTCATCTCTAAATCCTACTGTATTAGCAGGCTGTTTATCTACTCCATCCTCTACGGGGGGTATAACCTGTTTATCTGTATTTATATTAGAAGCAGCAGGAGTATTTTCTCCTGCTTTATTAGCTTCATTTACTTTATTAAAATCCATATCTTAAATAGCTTCTTTTAAATGATTATAATACACATTTCAATAAGAACATCTTAGTAGTGTTATCTACCTGCAAACCAATAGAGCCTTTAACTTCATAACGAGCCATATCAATTTCAGTAGCTGCATGATTAGTATTAGGCAATCCCCAGCAAGCAGGAATATCAGTCATACCTTCGATAACTTTAGCTTTATAAGCCTGTCCTTTTTGACGTACTATACGAACATTCTGATTACCTTTATAATTACTCATATCAATCAAAGCAGCTTGATGAGAAGTAATAGGCAAACCGGTAGTAGGATGAATCATACCATTTTGCTTAGCAGCTTCAGCATCAGTACCCTTATCGAAATAAGCATTATGAATAACAGTAATAATATATCCATCTGGAGTTTTATACTTATTAAAGTAACGTCCATAAGAAAGACCATCACCATTATCTTGAATCATCTTTTCACCAAGAGGAGTAATAAATCCGTTTTCTTTAGCATCAGTTCTGATAGCCATTTCAAAGTCACGAATAAATCCTTTACCACCCATAAGAACAACTTTCTTATCCCCATCTTGAGTATCACGGTCAAGAACATCACCAACTGTGCGTTCAAGTTTGTTAAGAGTTAGAACTTCACCATAAGTATCATAGTTAGATTCACGACAAATTTCTAACATACCAGCAGTACGAGGAATAGGTTTACCATTGTCATGGTCTTTCAAAGGAATAGTACCATCAGGTAAACGGTTATATTCAGACTTCCACAAACGTTCTTCGTTCATTACTCTCATGTGCAAGTTGAACTGTCGCATCTCTTCGTTAATCCAAAGATTAGAAGTACCACCATTATCATTTTGGAATTGATATTGAGTAACAACATTAGCAAGATTACCAGCTATTTCTTTAGAATAACGATAAAACTCAAGTTGAGAAGTCATTCCAGCAGGACCCATAGTATTGCTTCTGTTACCTTTAGAATAAGATTCAGAAACAGTAGGAGCACTCATTGCCCAATACATACCTTTAGCCAACCATTGAGGGTCAACATAAGCATCAGGATTAGGAGAAGTAAGTTTCAAAAGATAAGCATAACCATAAGCAGATTCACCTAAGTCTTTCTGAATACGAACTTGAGTAACACCATCAGGAGCAGTAAGACCATGTTGTTCAATAAACCAATGAGTAGAGAAGTGAACTTCAAATTCACTACCATTTTGACCAGGTTTAGTAACAGCAGTATTAAAGTAAGTTACAAAGTCTGTAAACTTCATACGACCCATAGTTTTCCAAGTCCATTGTACAGTAGCAACATCTTTAATACCACGACTACCTTGACCTTCAGTAATAAAACTTAAAGGAAAACGGTCATCATCCATACCATAATTATAAGTCAGAAAACTATTAATTTCTTCTGGCTTTTGAAGTTGAAGATAAGCAATTGATTCTTCATTAGAATAACCTCTATCTTCATAACGAGTTTGTCCAATAACACGTAATGTTTTCATCTACAAATTTACTATTATGTTAATAACCAAAACGCTCATCTTTCAGAACGTCTTTTTTACTGTCAGGTTTAGTTATTTTAATAGCTCCTTTTGTAGATTTACGTTGACTAGCAGTAAGTTTCAACTTTTTAGCTTCTTTATCAGAAACAGCCATTTCTATCAAACTATCATAACCTTTACCTGTATATTTAAGCCAAGCTTTAAGCAGTTCTTCATCGCGTCTTTCAGCAGGAGATAACTTCATTAAATCATTTTCATAACGAGAAAGTCCTTTATCATCAACTTGATAAACATAATTGAAGAAATCTTCAGGAGTAGTAGAAATCTGTTTACCATTACGTTCAATAATAACAGTTTCGGGAATACGATAACCAGCAATCTGTCGCTTATCAATACAATCTTTAACTCCATTCCAAAATTCCACAAGTTGTTTCTCTTCTTCTGCTTTAACTCGCATAGCTTCTTTAGCATTAGCTTCACGCATTTCGTTATCAGCTTTCTGAAGAGCTTCAAGTTCTTCTTTAGCAACATTGAAAAGTTCGTTACTATCTTTAAGATATTGAATATACTTATCAACATTACCACGACGATTAAATTCCTTAAACGCCTCACGAACAATAGCTTCTTGTTGACTTACATTATTTTCATCTACTTCAATACCTCTTCTATCTCGAAGTTCGCCAAAGCCTTCAAATGAATTACCATTTGCAACATAATAATTAAGAAAATCACCAACAATAGGATAATCTTCAAATAATTTATTAACACCAGCTTGAGCAAATTCATCACGTTTTAAATCAATAACGGATTGAATATAACTTGCAACTCCTTGAGGAGTATTATCAAAAGCAACTGGTTTACCATCTTCTGAAGTAACAGAAACACCTACAAGTTCTTGAATTGATTTAACATCAATAGTATTTTCTTCTTTAGTATCTTCTACTTCAAATTCTTTAAGATAAGCAGCAACTTCATTTTTAGCTTTAAAGATATTACCTTTATCGTCAATAAGATTACCGTCTTTATCAACAGTATATTTATTATCTCCATCTTCGATAATAGTACCTTCTTCTAAACCATGTTCAGCATCAGCGTCATTCGCTTTGTCATTAGGCTTACCCCCCGTGGAGGATGAAGATTGGTTATCTTTATTAGCATTAGAATCGCTATTCCCATCTCCATTACCATTATTAGTAATATCATCAATAGGATTACCATCAGCATCTAACTGTCCTGTTTTACCTGTATCAAGGTCTGTCATGTCGTCAGTAGGTTTTCCATCACCATTAGATGTTTCACCATTAAAACCAAAACTATCAAAATTAGGCATAACTCTTTGTTTTTAATTAATTACTATATCACAAATATAAACTATAATAATAATATGAGTTTTACTTGTATCGTTAAAATATGTTCACCTTTAAGCCGATTTGCCGATTAACATACTATTGCTAACTAGGATATTTATTACTGATAACCTATCCTGTCGCTTTCAGAGAAGCCGTGTATGAATCAAATTTTATTATAATGATTAATCTATCACGAAATGAATAAAGTGCTTAAAATGAGCTTAAAATGGCTCATGTGATGTAAAGAAAAATGAAAATGGGCTGAACCTACTTTCACAAGCAAGTCCAGCCCTATTATGAACAAAATTTAGAAGTACAGCCGATTATTTACTTTTACTATCATAGCGATTTTTATTCGCTTTTGCAATCTTGACTTTATCATCACTTTCTTTAAGTTTAACAGCTAATTCTTTTTCTTTAAGTTGCGCTTCAACAGAAGCCTTTTGAGCATCTAAACTAAGTTTACTACGTTCAAGATTAAGTCTAGCATTTTCCATACGTTCTTCAGCTTGACTCTTTTCAGCATCGCTAAGACCATTATCAAAACTCATAATATTAGCATTTGCTTTCATAGCTTCAATTTGACCATCAAGATATTTTTCAACTCTAATAGTCTCTCTATCTTGTTCTGCTTTTCTATCAATCTTAGCAAGTTCAAATTCTTGACGAAGTTGTTCTGTTTGTTGAGAAACACGTTCAACATCAAGTTCATGTTCACGTTGAATATTTTGATACTTATCAATAAGTTTACTAATTTGAGCAACATTATCTCCACGTATAGCAACATCAGCCATATCCATATTACCATTCTGAGCAGCACTAAATGCAAGTTGTTTATATTGTTCAAGTTTCTCACGTTCTTTAACAGAAGTTTTACAAGTAACAATATAATTAGCAAATATATGACTATTAACATCAAGACTTAAATATCTAATATCACCATCTTTAGTTTTATAAGAAGTATTAAGACCATCAATCCAAGCAAGTTTAGTATAATCCATTTCAGCTTGATAATCTCGTTCTCTCATTTTATCAAATATAAATTCAATAATAACAGAACCCATACTTCCACGAATAACTGCTTCGTCAGTAACTCCTTTACCAGCACTATTAGCAATCTCACCATAACGTTGTGGAGTCATATCACATTCCATTTTAGCAGTCTGTTCAATTTCTTGAATAAGTTGCCCAAGTTCCGTAATATAATTATTCATACGACTTTCAAGATAACGAACACTTTGTGCTTTAACAAGATTAGCATCATCTTCATCATCAATATAAAGTACACCATCAGCAGCCATACGATATATAGTTTCAGCAGGCTTTTTACCAAGAAGAGATTTAGCAATCATAAGAACATTCATCTTATTTTTAGCAATAGCCATTTCTCTATGATAAGAAACTATATTACGAAATACTTGATAAGGAATAACTGTATCTACAACACTAAATCTTCCAAAACCCGGCAAAAGTTCTGCAATACCATTATAAGGAAGTTTACCATTCCTATTGTAAGCAATAGGACGAGCCTTATAAGGATATATGCTTGTAGCACGAGAGCCAATTCTAACGCTCTCATAAACTTGTGGACGCCACACCCATTCAATACTAATATCACCACCAGCAGGGTTAAGCTGATAAGTTTCATCAACAATTCTTGTTGTAACAAATGCTCCATTACTATATGTAAGAATACCTTCTTTTATTTCACCTCTCCAAACAGTA
>ERZ780208.1254-NODE-1254-length-21181-cov-4.990012_pt1 | contig 21181 bp, 16 predicted proteins | sample MGYA00511167_ERZ780208 | MGnify/ENA primary metagenome ERZ780208 (study PRJEB29588, sample SAMEA2159202) | human gut metagenome | biome: human gut; feature: human-associated habitat; material: faeces | place: Denmark | collected 2008/2010 ...
GTGAATTTTGCTTCAAAGAATTTGCCGCCGTCTGTTTATTCTGGAACTTTTTTGTCTCTGGTATTCCTGTAATATTACTTATCAAAGCAAAGAACGATATGCTTTATTGCGGCAATTCTATTTTATGAAGGATTCCTAATCTCCTCAAACTTCTCCCAAAGTCCCTCGACAGTCTCCCCGCCAGAGCAGATCTTATCCGCCAGTGTCACAATCCACGCCTCCCTGCAGCGCGGCGGAATCGGATTGAGCGGAAACATATGCCGGCGGATCGTCTCCTTCTCAATCTCACTCAACGCAAAATCTTCCATCGCATTCTGCAGCGCTTTTCCTGCATGATAAAATCCATGCCACTTATGGGAATCGTCCTTCTCATGCCAGTCGTATAGAAAGTAATCATGGAGCAGTGCTCCCCGGATCAGTGCATGACGATCTACACGAATCCTGTACTTTTCCGCAATGTAAAAACTGACATACGCCACCGCCACACTGTGACGGAAAACGCTCGTAGAACCATGCTGCACAAAGCGGTTGGAAGAGAGTAATCTGGAATTTTTGCATACCTCCGTAAGAATCTCCCGAAAGACTTTCTCATTCTCTTTTGACAAATGAATCTGCTTCTTTTTTCTGTTCATCTTTCCTGCACTTCCTCTGTCAGATCTAACCTGATTATATTCCAATCTTCATGCAAGCACAATGAAAGAACACAGTTCCTTTACCAGGAACTGTGTTCTTCCTTATTTGTCCGGTTCGATTGTGATTGTGATTCCATCTCCCGCATCTGCCTCAATCGCCGCCTGTACTGCCCTGAGTACTTCTTCGCTAAGCGCATCCTTATGGGAAGACGTTGCATAAAGTTTTATCTCCGGATTACCGAGACTTCTCACATCATCCCACGTAAATTCAGCCAGATTGATCCCGGTCGGGTTATTCAAAATCTCCAGGTCATCCATATCACAGTAGAGTTCCATTCCATGCAGCGTGCACACTGCTCCAAAATTCTGGGAGTCTCCGTTTTCATCCTCATACTTATACGTTGTTGTCGTGCTGCGTATCAGACGCTCGATCTCATAGATAATCTGCCCCCATACCTGTGATGCCATCCAGTCGTCATCCTCGTATGTTCCGTTTGCGACCAGATACGTGCTGATATACCAGGAGTGGGAATTGTTATATCCGTAATCAATGCTGTAATAATCATAGGTGTCGTATACGTATCCGTCTAAAGTAGGATGATTATTGCTGGTATAATAGTGTTTTCCGTTTACCTTATCTTCCTTCTCGGTCCTTGTGATCTCATACCCGTCCGGCAAAAACGATTTCAGAACGTCGCCGTATTTCCGCTCCAGATGATAGCTTTTATGATATCCGCAGCCGCCAATAAGGCTGACTGCTGTCAGACATGCCAGTGCCACTCTGTATTTGCAGTGCAAAAAATGTTTTTTCTCTCTGCTTAACTGCATCATTTTCTCTTCCTGTCCTATACGTTATTGTCTAATATACTTCGGCTTATTTTACCATATCTAATTACAAACGTGCAAGTATAACGCACAAAAAGGACCGCAGTCCATGGAAACATGAACTGCGATCCTTCTATGCATTACACAATCTGCTGATCGGGCTGATTATTTGTACAGCTCTACCAGTCTCTGTAAGTGCTCGTAACGAGCCTTTGCAGCTTCCTCGGAAGCCTTGAACAGTCTTTCTGCTCTCTCCGGGAATGCTCTGGTCAGACGGCTGTAACGTGTCTCATTATTCAGGAAATCCTGATAAGAACCGTCGCCCGGCTTGGATGTCAGAGTGAACGGATTCTTGCCCTCTGCCTTGAGCTGCGGATTGAAGGAGAAGAGGTTCCAGTAACCTGCTGCTACTGCTTTCTTCATCTCATCCTGGCAGTGGTTCATACCACCCTTTACACCGTGCAGCTCACATGGAGCGTAACCGATGATCAGAGACGGTCCGTTGTAAGCCTCAGCCTCAGCGATAACCTTGACAGCCTGAGCCATGTTTGCACCGAGAGCGATCTGTGCTACATATACATAACCGTAGCTCATAGCGATCTCTGCAAGGCTCTTCTTGCCAACTTCCTTACCGGAAGCTGCGAACTGGCAAACCTCACCGATGTTGGAAGCCTTGGAAGCCTGACCACCTGTATTGGAGTACATCTCGGTATCGAATACCATAACGTTTACGTTCTCACCGGAAGCAAGTACGTGATCCAGACCGCCGAATCCGATATCGTATGCCCAACCGTCACCACCGAAGATCCATACGGACTTCTTAGCGAGGTAATCTTTCTTCTCAACTGCAGCCTTTGCATCCGGGCATCCGGCTGCTGCTGCCTTCTCTAACTCTGCTACAAGAGCTGCTGCTGCAGGAGTATTTGCCTTTGTATCGTTCTTTGTCTCAACGAACTTGTCAAATGCTGCCTTTAACTCAGCGCTTGCCTTGTCAGATGTTGCGCACTTCTCTGCAGAAGCGATTGCCTGCTCACGAAGTACTTTCTGACCGATTTCCATACCAAGACCATGCTCAGCGTTATCCTCGAATAAGGAGTTTGCCCATGCCGGTCCCTTCTTGGAATCTTTGTTTACCGTATATGGTGATGTAGCTGCCGGACCACCCCAGATAGAGGAACATCCGGTTGCGTTACTGATGTACATATGCTCACCGAACAGCTGTGTGATCAGACGAGCGTAAGATGTTTCAGCACATCCTGCACAGGAACCAGAGAACTCAAGCAGCGGCTGGTTGAACTGGGATCCCTTTACAGTGTTGTCTGCCGGCATGCCAGGCTTCTTGCCTACGTTTGCTACCAGGTAATCGAATACCGGCTGCTCTTCTGCCTGAGACTCCTGCGGAACCATCTCGATTGCGCCTACCGGGCAGACAGTGATACACTCACCGCATCCCATACAGTCTAACGGAGATACACTCATGGTGTACTTGTACTCGCTTGCCTTCGGCTTTGTATCTGCAAGCTTGATGTTGGAAGGAGCTGCCTTCACCTCATCCTCGCTCAGCATGAACGGACGAATGGTTGCATGAGAACATACAAATGCACACTGATTACACTGGATACACTTCTCAGCATTCCATGTCGGAACGGTTACGGCTGTACCACGCTTCTCATATGCAGCAGCGCCAAGCTCGAACTGTCCGTCCGGGTTCTCCTTGAATGCGGATACCGGAAGGGAATCGCCATCCATTAAGGAGATCGGCTCCATTAAGTCTCTTACCATCTTAACAGTCTTCGGAAGACCCTTAAGCTCTGCAGGAGCTGCGTCTGCCTCCGGATTCTTCCAGGAAGCCGGAACCTCTACCTTATGTACTGCGTCTACACCGGCATCAATTGCCTTGTAGTTCATCTCTACAACTGCGTCGCCCTTCTTACCGTAGGACTTCTTAGCTGCAGCTTTCATGAACTCTACTGCCTGATCGATCGGCATAACGTTTGCAAGTTTGAAGAATGCAGACTGTAAGATCGTGTTGGTACGCTTGCCCATACCGATCTCGATTGCCTTGTCGATTGCGTTGATTGTATATAACTGAATGTTGTTCTCTGCGATGTACTTCTTCGCATCTGCATTCAGATGATGAGCTAACTCTTCATCAGACCACTGGCAGTTGATCATGAATACTCCGCCCGGCTTAACGTCCTGAACCATCTTGAATCCCTTGGTTACATAAGACGGGTTATGACATGCAACGAAGTCTGCCTGGTTGATGTAGTACGGGCTTCTGATTGGCTTGTCACCGAATCTTAAGTGGGAAATGGTAACACCACCGGTCTTCTTGGAGTCATACTGGAAGTATGCCTGGATGTACTTGTCTGTGTGGTCACCGATGATCTTGGTGGAGTTCTTGTTCGCACCAACAGTACCATCACCGCCGAGACCCCAGAACTTACACTCTACAGTACCTTCTGCAGATGTGATCGGAGCCGGCTTAACCTCTGGTAAGCTTAAGTTCGTAACATCATCTACGATACCGATTGTGAAACGAGCCTTCGGAGCATCTTTCTCCAGCTCTTTGTATACAGCGAATACACTTGAAGGAGGTGTATCCTTGGAACCTAATCCGTAACGTCCGCCTGTCAGGACAACAGTGTCGAGACCAGCCTCACGGAGTGTGGTTGCAACATCAAGGTATAACGGATCACCAAGTGCGCCCGGCTCCTTTGTTCTGTCAAGAACAGCAACCTTCTTAGCTGTCTTAGGAAGAGCCTTTAAAAATGCCTCGGATACCCACGGACGATACAGACGAACCTTTACAAGTCCGACCTTCTCACCCTTAGCGGTTAAGTAGTCGATTACCTCTTCAGCTACGTCGTTGATGGAACCCATAGCTACGATAACGCGCTCTGCGTCCGGTGCTCCGTAGTAGTTGAACAGATCATAGTTTGTGCCAAGCTTCTCGTTGACTTTCTTCATGTACTTCTCAACGATTGCCGGGAGTTCATTGTAAGCTGTGTTGCAAGCCTCACGATGCTGGAAGAAAACATCTCCGTTCTCGTGGGAACCACGCATAGCCGGATGCTCCGGATTCAGTGCATGTGCACGGAACTCTGCAACTGCATCCATGTTGCACATCTCTTTGAGATCTGCATAATCCCACTTCTCGATCTTCTGGATCTCATGGGAAGTACGGAATCCGTCGAAGAAGTTGATGAACGGAACCTTACCCTCGATTGTAGCAAGATGAGCTACCGGGCTTAAGTCCATAACTTCCTGCGGGTTGGTCTCGCACAGCATAGCGAAACCGGTCTGACGACAGGCGTAAACATCGCTGTGATCACCAAAAATATTTAAAGACTGGGTAGCTACGGTACGCGCGGATACGTCGAATACACAAGGAAGCTGCTCGCCTGCGATTTTGTACATGTTCGGGATCATAAGTAACAGACCCTGAGATGCTGTAAAGGTTGTGGTCAGCGCACCTGCTGCAAGGGAACCGTGTACGGCACCTGCTGCACCTGCCTCAGACTCCATCTCTACGACTTTGACCTGATTGCCAAAAATATTCTCCTGTCCTGCTGCAGACCACTGATCTACGGTATCTGCCATCGGGCTGGAAGGTGTAATTGGGTAAATAGCTGCAACATCTGTAAACGCATAAGCTACGTGAGCTGCCGCTGTATTACCGTCCATTGACTGTTTTGCTCTGGACATTATTATTCCTCCTTAAATTAAAATAGAGTGTCATATTCCGACTTAAGACTAATTTTAGCATTTAATTTGTCGATTGTAAAGGTTTCAGACTGTACGAAAACGTGTGCAATCTACATTTGTCATGTTCTGTTTGTCCCCGGTCAGATATACTTTTTTTCAAACTCCTCCAGGGGCAGCGGGCGGTCAAAATAATAGCCCTGACCGTAGTTAAAACCGCACTCCATCAAAAACGTCCGCTGCTGCTCCTCCTCAATTCCCTCAAAAATCACCTCCTCCTTTGCCGACTGAATGAACTGCCCCATCTGATAGACAAAAGCATTCTGTCCGTTCTGGTGGATTTTGTCGGTAAAGCTCTTGTCGATCTTCACTACATTCGCCGGGATTTCCAACAGCACGCTCAGCGACGAGTAGCCGGTTCCAAAATCATCGATGGCGATGCGGTAGCCGAGTTTGCCAAGTCTGGTAAGACACGCCTTTAAGCTGTCTAACTTCTCCACAATCACACTCTCCGTCACCTCGATCTCTATGTAGCACGGATCAATCCCGTACCGCTGCAGGGTATTCTGCAGGCGCTCGATAAAATCGTCGCCGCCGTTCTCAAAATTTCTCCTGGAAAAATTGGTGGAGATCGTAAACAGTTCTCTTCCGGAATCCCTCCAGCGGCGCATCGCCCGAAGCAGCTGTTCCAGAATATAAAAATCCAGATCTACAATATATCCTATATTTTCCAGGGCAGGGATAAACCGTGCGGGAGACAGAATCTCGCCGGATTTCAGACGCCAGCGTGCAAGCGCCTCGGCGCCGTAGACCCGCTCCTCGCGGAGCAGGAACTTCGGCTGTAAATATACCTCGAACTCGCCCCGCTGCAGTGCCGCGTAAAATCTTCCGGTAATCCAGATTCCCTCATCACGTTTTTTCCTCATGTCATCCCGGTAAACGACCGCTCCCGCATTCTGCTCCTTGGCAAGCTTTCGTGCCAGATTGGCTCCCTCCAGTATCTTCTCAAACGTCTCTTCCCCGTCATCGATAAAGCAGATTCCAGCCGAAAGCTGCATGGCTCCCGCCGGATAGCGGATCTTTAACTGTTCGCCAAACATCTGATCCTCTCTCTCCACAAGCCCCAGAATGTTCTTTTTGTCCGTTCCTCTGACCAGCTCAATGAAATAATCCGAATACATTCTACAGGCCTCCACGACATGGGACTCGCTGCGGATTAACGCTGCAAGCTCCTGCAGAATACTGTCGCCGGCCTCCTGTCCATAATTTTCATTTACATAGGCAAAGTTGTTCACGTCCAGATTTACCAGCGCGTACACCATGTTCTCATCCTGCGCAAGCCCACCGCTCTTTAATTTTTTCCGGATCAGCCTGCGGAATGTGTCCAGATTATACAGTTCCGTCAGCATATCCTGATTCTGCAGATGCCGTATCTCTGCCTGGTCATCGCTCTGCCTGCTGCGAAGGGAGACAAATACAGCAACCACCCGCGCGAGTTCACTGAGCATCCCTGCTTCCTCTTTGGAAAATCCCTCTGCACTGCTGCTTCCCACACACAGGCAGCCACTTCTGTTACCGGAAAATTCAAATTTTACATTTCCACAGTTTTTGATGGAAGTTCCATGATATTTCTCCGCCCCCAGCTGGGGAACCTCCGTTAATATATCTTCCGTTGGCGTCGAGACAAAACGCCCGATTTCCGCCTCCCGGAACACTGTAACCGATTGTGGGAAAACCTGTTGTTCCACCCGGCTGCCATCCCGGTTCCAGTAATTCATCAGCACCATTTCCTGCTGTTCTTCCCGGTACTCAAACACCATGGCAAAGCCCAGCCCGTATTTTTTCCCAATCTGTTCGATCAATACGTTTAATGATCCGTTGATATCTTTCGCATGCGAGAGAAGGCTGAACGCAAAATTCAGGAACTCTTTATCCACCTTCTGCCCGCTTTCCGGAGCATATTCAATCCTGTCGCGCCTGCGCTCCCGCTCTGCTCCCTCTTGCTGCTTTTTGCCCGCAAACGAATAGTGGTCCTTACCCTCCCGCTTCGTGGCATACATCGCCCGGTCAGCCATCGCAAACAGGGTCTCATAATCTCTTCCATCCTCGCCGTATACTGCCATGCCGATGCTGAGCGTCACCTCAACGATGGCGTCGTCGCCGATCAGCTTTTTTCTGGCTTCCCGGCCCAGCGCCGCGGCGCACGCTTCTGCCTCCTTTGGAGCCACATCCCGCATCAGCGCCAGAAATTCATCTCCTCCGACTCTTGCGGTGACATCTGTCTCCTGAAACTGGCTTTGCAGCACGCCAGCAATATCAGTAATTACCGTATCTCCGACGGTATGCCCGAATGTATCGTTGATCCGCTTAAAATTATCAATATCGATCAGGAACAGCACATGCTGTTTTTCCGGCTCACTTTTTAAAATCCGTTCTACCTCTCCGGATGCCGCCACCTTATTATAAAGCCTTGTCAGCGGGTCGCGCTTCGCCTCCTCCGACAGTTCCTCCTGAATCCTGCGGTCGGAGCTGACATCGTAGCTGCGTCCGATGATGCGGATAATCTGTCCGTTGTCCCCGACAATGCTCCGGTAAATCGTCCGGTACCACACATATACAGGTTCCTCCCCGGCAGCCGCCACATTCATCCGGTAATCAATACTTCCTGTCCGCACATCCCTGCTGGCTGCCTCCAGCACCCTGGCATACGCGGCACGATCCTCCTCGCAGATATCCGCGAGCATCTCCTCATAATCCATATATCTGCGCCCTGCCGTTCCCGGCTGCCCGTTCCCGCGATATTTGCGCGGCACCCTGAAACGCCGCTGTGCAACGTCGTACTCTAGCGGGAATTCATCGGTGACCTCTTCTAACATGCTGTACTGCTCCTCCATCAGGCGCAGTTCTTCCTCCAGATTCTTCCGCTTGTCTATGTTCCAGCTTGCCAGGATATAGTAAGGTACCGCGTCCCGGTAATAATACAGTCTGCACCGCATCAGTTCCCAGCAGACGCCGCCGCTCTTCGTACGGATGCGCAGTTCAATCTCCTCCGTGGTTCTTAGTTCCCGGCACACTTCGATGGCATCCTCGAACACACCGGTATCGTCCCGGTACAAATACTCCACAAACGGCGTATTTCCGGTCAGTTCCTCCCTGTCATACCCCTCTGCATGCAAAAATTCCCGGTTCACCATCTCAATATACAGCTCATTCCCGCCGCGGACTACCGCTATTCCGACCGGCATCTTGCCGATCAGATCTTTTCTCTGCCCCCGCTCCATGTCTATTGTATTTATTTGCGTATCCCCATACTCCATAAAATCAATCTCCTGAGATGCAATTTCCTCTGTCATACTTAAGATAACTCCGATTGCCTTCCCGTACATTATATCAAATTTTTAACGAAATCCAAACAATTTGTCACAGCGTGAAAGCCCTTTTTAATAAGAAGTTCCGGTTGCATTTCTCCGTATTTTTTAGTATGATACGAATTGGTGCAATAAAAGCAGGTGATTTACAAGAAAAGTTAGGAGAACATAAATATGATCAGTACAAGCAACATCACTTTACGAATCGGAAAAAAAGCTCTCTTTGAAGATGTCAACATCAAATTCACAGAGGGCTGCTGCTACGGTCTGATCGGTGCAAACGGCGCCGGAAAATCTACGTTCCTCAAGATTCTGTCCGGCCAGCTTGAACCGACGAGCGGAGAAGTTATCATCACGCCGGGTCAGCGTCTTTCCTTTTTGCAGCAGGATCATTTTAAATATGACGAGTACACGGTACTCGATACCGTTATCATGGGCAACAAGCGTCTCTACGATATCATGAAAGAAAAAGACGCGATCTACATGAAAGAGGATTTCACGGACGAGGACGGTATCCGCGCCAGCGAACTTGAAGCGGAGTTCGCAGATATGGACGGCTGGAATGCCGAGTCCGATGCAGCCACCATGTTAAATGGTCTTGGCATCCCGACGGAGGATCACTACACACTCATGGCGGATATGCCAAGTGCCTTAAAGGTCAAGGTTCTCCTTGCACAGGCGCTCTTCGGCAACCCGGACATTCTTCTTTTGGATGAGCCGACCAACCATCTGGATCTCGATGCGATCAGCTGGTTAGAAGAATTCTTAATCAACTTTGAGAACACGGTCATCGTTGTTTCCCACGACCGCTACTTCTTAAACAAAGTCTGCACAAACATTGCAGATATCGACTACGGAAAGATCCAGCTCTACGCCGGCAACTATGATTTCTGGTATGAGTCCAGCCAGCTTCTCGTAAAGCAGATGAAGGAAGCCAACAAGAAAAAAGAGGAGAAGATCAAGGAGCTGCAGGAATTCATCTCCCGTTTCTCCGCGAATGCTTCCAAATCCAAGCAGGCGACTTCCAGAAAGCGCGCCCTCGAAAAGATTCAGCTGGACGACATCAAGCCCTCCAGCCGGAAATACCCTTATATTGACTTCCGCCCCGACCGCGAGATCGGCAATGAAGTTCTCACCGTAGACGGCATCTCCAAGACCGTAAATGGCGTAAAAGTATTAAACAATATCTCCTTTATCGTTGGTCACAACGACAAGATCGCATTTGTCGGCAGCAACGAGCTGGCAAAGACCACGCTGTTCCAAATCCTTGCAGGCGAGCTTGAACCCGACGAAGGAACCTACAAATGGGGCATTACAACCTCCCAGGCGTACTTCCCGAAGGATCCTGCCGCAGAATTCGACAACGACGATACGATCGCAGACTGGCTCACCGGATACTCTCCTGTCAAGGACGCAACCTATGTCCGCGGCTTCCTCGGACGTATGCTGTTTGCAGGAGAAGATGGCGTGAAAAAGGTAAAAGTCCTTTCCGGTGGTGAAAAGGTGCGCTGCCTGCTTTCCAAAATGATGATTTCCGGTGCAAACTGCCTGATTTTAGACGAGCCGACCAACCATCTGGACATGGAATCCATCACCGCACTGAATAACGGTCTGATCAAGTTCCCGGGCGTTGCGCTGTTTGCCTGCCACGACCATCAGTTCGTACAGACGACCGCAAACCGCATTATGGAAATCCTGCCCGACGGCTCCTTAATCGACAAGATCACCACTTATGACGAATACCTGGAAAGCGATGAAATGGCGAGAAAACGTACCGTTTATACCGCTGACAGAGAGGGTGACGAAGATTGAACACCGTAGACCTTCATGTGCATTCCAACAAATCCGATGGAAGCTTTACGCCCTCCGAGCTTGTCGATATGGCGATTGCAAAGGGGCTGACCGCTTTTGCCCTGACCGACCACGATACGACTGCCGGTGTTAAGGAGGCCGTCGCATACGGACAGGAAAAAGGCATCGAAGTCATCCCCGGAATCGAATTTTCCACAGAATACTATGGAAAGGACGTCCACATCGTTGGTCTTTTTATCGATGAGAATGCCCCCGCTTTTCAGGAGCAGATCGGAAGCTTTGTTCGTGCGCGCGAAGAGCGAAATGAAAAAATGTGCGCCCGCCTCGCTGCAGACGGCATCGATATCAGCTATGAAAAGCTGCTGGAAGCCTTTCCGGACTGCGTCATTACAAGAGGGCATTACTCCAGATATCTGCTCGACCACGGCTATGTCAAAAGCCTGCCGGAAGCGTTCGACCGCTATCTCGGGGACCATACCAAATATTTTGTTCCCCGGGAAAAAATCACGCCCGCCCAGGCGGTTTCCCTAATTCTCGCCGTCAAGGGCATCCCGGTTCTCGCCCATCCGACGCTCTACCATATGGGAAAGGATAACCTCCGTCGTCCGCCACTTAAAAGAAGCCGGACTGGTCGCGCTGGAAGCGGTTTATTCGACCTATTCCGCCGGGGAGGAGCGTCAGATGCGCCAGCTGGCTGCCCGCTATGGGCTGTTGATTTCCGGCGGCTCCGATTTTCACGGGAAAAGCAAACCCGGACTGGAGCTTGGAACCGGCTATGGCAAGCTTTTTATCCCGGAAGATATTCTGATTGCCCTCAAGAAAAAAAGGAAGGAACTGTTCGATGTCTGAAAAAATACTGTTTACCGACTTAGACGGCACGCTGCTCAATTCCGCGAAAAAAGTTTCGCCCGGTATGCAGCTGCTGCTTTCCAAAATGGTGCTCGCAGGCAACCGTCTGGTACTCACCTCCGGCCGTGCCCTGCCAAGTGTTTTAAAGGTTGCGAAAAATGCCGGTCTGCTCTTTCCCGATACGGTTATCATCGCTGCGAACGGAAACGAGGTCTATGACTGCGACACCAAAACCTTTCTGATGCGTAAAAGTGTCCCAATCGAAATCGCCGAGGATATCATTTCGATGGCGCAGGAAGAAAGCCTGTACCTACATTCCTACAGCGATACCTGCGTTGTTGCCCCCAAAGACGGCGTCGAAGTAAAACACTACTGCTCCCGCACCGGAATGGAATATCAGGTCAGCGACGATCTTTTAAAGACGATCGGACACGCACCCTGCAAGCTTCTGGCGATCGATATGGAAAACCACGGACGTCTGGAAGAGTTTCGCAGCAGAATTCAGGAAAAATACGGCGACAAGATCTCCGCAATTTTTTCCAATCCGATTTATCTTGAAATTTTCGATAAGACCGCCGGGAAGGGAAACGCTGTCCGTTTCGTCTGCGAGCATTTTCAGATTCCGCTTTCCAACAGTGTCGCTGCCGGAGACGCCGAAAACGATATTTCCATGCTGCAGGCTGCCGGAACTGCCGTTGCGATGGCAAACGCTACGCCCGAGGTCAAAGCCTGCGCCGATTTTATCACGCAGCAGGATAACGACCACGATGGACTCTCGGAAGCGATTTTACAGCTGTTTGAGATGTAAAAAGTATCATGAATAAAAAGCTCAGGGAACGTCACCTTTGTGACAAATTCCCTGAGCTTTTTAATTTGCTTTTATCCTTCTACGATCAGGTAGCGCCCATCTCCGACGTCGAAAACCTCTGCTTCGTCCAACACCTGATCCGGGTTCTCCACGTCGATTCCCGCTTCTTCAAAATACTCCATCACCGCAGCTTTGGAATCCACAACAACCGCCATGCAGTCCTCCAGGAAGGCTTCCGCCTCTTCCATTCCCTCTGCTACCGGCTCCGGAAACAGCCTGTCCTGCTGCTTCAAAAAACACTTCAGTACCGCCTCATCATACTCGTAACCCATAGAATCCTCCTCATTTTTCTTTTTTGTTTTCATTCATTTCCACACTCATCTTCCAGTCCGTCCAGGAACACGGCAAGCGGGACGTCCAGCGCCCTGCAGATCCGCATGATCGTATAAATTCCCGGATTTTTTGTCGACCCGTCCGCGATGTGCGCGATCGTTGTCAGCGGCACACCGGATGCGGCTGAAAGCACATACAGCGACCAGCCTTTTCTCAGACAATACTCTGTCATCCGCCTGCCGAGCCGATTGGGCAGCTGCGCACACCACGATGGCGTGCGCCGTTTTTGTTTTGGGTTGTTTTCCGCCATGAAGCTCTCCTTTTCCAGCTGCCGTTTTATTTGTTCAGACAATAGCATGTTCGCAGAGCGTGCATTCTATTGCTTCAACGTCCCAGAATCGGAGTTTGCACCGGCAGCCTATACTTCTATATCCTGCCAAAGCGGTAAAACGTTACAGAAAAAATAAAATTTTTAAATTCCGAATGTTAGCGGATTGTAGAGTAATCCGCTGATATCTTTCACAGCAATTCCAGCAGCTCGCCCGGGGCTGTAATCACCGCGTCCGCATGATGTGCCCGCAGCTCTTCCTCATCCCGAAATCCCCACAGCACGCCAACGGCGAAGTTGCCTGCGGCTCTGCCTGTTTCGATATCCACCCAGCTGTCGCCGACGTAAATCGTTTCCTCCGGCGAAACGTCGAGCCGTTCCATAATCGCATATACGCCGTCCGGCGCGGGCTTTTTTGGGACATTCGTTTTCTGTCCCTGCACAGCATCAAAAAATCCTTTGCCGAACAGCGTTTCTACCACATCAACCGTGTTGGCATGCGGCTTATTGCTGAACACAGCAATCTTAATCTTCTTCTCCTTCAATGTATCTAAAAGCTCTGGAATGCCGGGATAGGGCTTGACCTCATACAGGCAGTCCTTTGCGAAATATTCCATGTATCGGTCATAAACCTCGTCCAAAAGGCATGGAACCGCCGCAAAGCCATCATCGTCCCGGACGGGGGAGGGCTGCTCTTTTGCCCCTACATAACGCAGCGCCCGCGTAATCTGCATACGCGCGCCGTTTCCTACGAATTTTTTATAACATTCCTGTGGGATCGCCTGCAGTCCAAAATCCTCCAGCGCCCGGTTCGTGCAATAGGCGAGGGAAGTCAGCGTATTCGCAAGCGTTCCGTCCAGATCAAAAATCACTGCTTTTTTCATATGCATTTTCTCGGGTAACCTCTACTTCTTTGTTTCAAACTTGCTTCTACATCCATCCGCGGCTTTTCAGCTCCTGATACAGACGCCCAACCGGCAGTCCTACCACATTGTTATAGTCACCACGAATGCCTTTGACAAACCGCGCGCCCAGTCCCTGAATGCCATAAGCGCCCGCCTTGTCCATCGGCTCTTTACTGTCAATGTATTCGGAAATTTCCACTTCCGTCATCGGATAAAATTCCACCTGCGTGCACTCGAAAAATGTGACCGTCTCACTTTGACTGTAAAGCGTTACGCCGGTATAGACTTCATGGCTGCGCCCCTGCAGAGCTGTCAGCATTTCTGCTGCCGCTTCCCTGCTATGCGGCTTTCCGAGGATCTTTCCCTCACAGCATACCACCGTGTCCGCGCCGATCACCAGCAGCTCCGGCTGCCGTTTTCCGTTAAGATTCGGCTCCTGTGTTTCCTCAGAGATTTGCTCCTGATCTGCGTCAGGATTCTGCCCCTGCCCGCCAGAAAGCTGCTCCCAGATATCCACCGCTTTCTGACGGGACAGCTCCTGCACCAGCGCACCTGCCTCCGTCGTTTTTGCATTTTCTTCTTTTGTGCTCGGCATAACGGTAAATTCCAGTCCGATCTGCGAAAGCAGCTCCCGGCGCCGCGGGGATGCGGATGCCAGTACCAGCCGAACGTTTTGCTCTTTTTGCATGTCCTTACTCCATTTCCACATGGGTTTCCGGAATGAATACCCGTGTGTCCCGATATTCTTTTTTGACGCTCATCTCCTGTGCCTCTTTGCAGAACACCTCCTGTGCGCAGTAGGGTTCCTTGCCGCGGCCGTCTACCTTTTCATAGCTGCCGTCCGGCTTTAAGATATGTGCTTTCTTGTTGTCGCGCAACTGTCCCTCCAGAATATGCCAGAGCTTTTCTTTCAAAGCAGGTGCTTCGACCGGGAACAAAATCTCCACTCGGCGCTCCAGATTTCTCGGCATCCAGTCTGCACTGCTACAGTAAAATTCCGGATTGCCATTATTTTCAAAGTAAAATACACGCGCATGCTCCAGGAAGTTTCCGACGATCGAACGCACGGAAATATTTTCGCTCACTCCCGGAATTCCGACTTTTAAGCAGCAGATACCGCGCACGATCAGCTCAATCCTTACACCCGCGCGGCTCGCCTCATACAGCGCCACGATAATATCCCGATCGCACAGGGAGTTCATCTTTGCAATGATATGTCCCTCACGCCCAGCTTCCGCGTTTTTCTTTTCCCGCTCGATCAGATACAGGAAACGATCTTTTAACCACAACGGTGCAAGGCTCAAACGGTTCCAGGAACGCGGCTCTGAATAACCGGACAACATGTTGAATACCGCCGTCGCATCCTCACCGATCGCTTCGCTTGCCGTCATCATGCCGATATCGGTGTAGAGCTTTGCAGTCGCATCGTTATAGTTTCCGGTTCCCAGATGTACATAACGGCGGATGCCATCCTCCTCTTTTCTGACAACCAGTGTAATCTTGCTGTGGGTCTTCAAGCCGACCAAACCATAGATAACATGACAGCCCGCTTTTTCCAGCTTTCTCGCCCAAACGATGTTGTTTTCCTCATCGAAACGCGCCTTTAATTCTACCAGAACGGAAACCTGCTTACCGTTCTCCGCAGCCTGCGCGAGCGCCGCGATGATCGGCGAGTTTCCGCTGACACGATACAGTGTCTGTTTGATCGCAAGCACATCCGGGTCTTTGCTCGCCTGCCGGATAAAGTCCACGACCGGCACAAAGCTCTGGTACGGATGGTGCATCAGCACGTCGCCTTTTTTGATTACATCGAAAATATTGTCGGTGCCGTCGAACTCCGGCACGGGCGCAGGCGTATATTTCGGCGCACGCAGCTCGTCAAAGCCCTCCAATCCGTATACCTTCATCAAAAAAGTCAGGTCAAGAGGTCCGTCGATTTCAAAAACGTCCTCCTTACGCACGGAAAGCTCGCGGCACAGAATCTTTAACAGCCGTCTGTCCGCAGCTGCCTCGATTTCCAGGCGGATTGCCTGTCCCCAGGTTCTCTTTTTAATCTGCTTTTCAATTTCCAGAAGCAGGTCTTCCGCCTCATCCTCATCGATTGCAAGATCGGCATTTCGTGTAATTCGAAACGGGTGTGCGCACAGAACGTTATAATTTAAAAACAGCTTGCTGATGTTGCGCTCAATGATCTCTTCCAGAAGCAGTACCGCAACCTCTGTGTCCCCCTCCTTCGCCGCCGGAATCCGCACAACTCTCGGCAAAACAGACGGAACCTGTACGGTTGCGAACTCGATTTCCGTATCCTTTTCTCCCTTTTTGGCAACCAGCGCGCCGATATTCAGCGTCTTGTTGCGGATCAGCGGGAACGGTCTGGAAGAATCCACCGCCATCGGTGTCAGAACCGGATACACATTTTCTTCGAAATATTCATCCACATACTGTGCCTGGCGCTCTGTCAGCTGCTCGTGATGCTCCACAAAATTTAACCCATTTGCCCGAAGCTGCGGCAGAAGCATCCGGTTGTAGGTGGAATACTGCAGCGCCGCAAACTTATGGGTTTCCTCCATCAGCGCGTCCAGCTGCTCTTTTGCAGACATTCCGGCGATGTCCTTTTTGGTATATTCGGCATGGATCATATCCACAAGGGAGCCGATCCGCACCATGAAAAATTCATCCAGATTGGAAGCGGTAATGCTCAAAAATTTCAGTCGTTCAAATAACAGAAGCTGTTTGTCGCGTGCTTCCGATAGCACTCTTTTATTAAATAAAAGCCAGCTCAGCTCCCGGTTTGTATACAACGCGGGATTCTGAAGTTCTTTCTTATCCATATTTTCTGACCCTTTCTTTTTATTCATGACAATAGAATGCTCGCAGAGCGTGCATTCTATTGTTCTTTACTGTGATATTTCCCGCTGCAGTCAAAGCATGTGCAGGCACAGTTTTACAAAATCCGTTTCTGCCGGATCACCGGCTCGATGCTGTAAACCTCCCGGAAAAACTCTGCCCGAGAACCGAACAGACCTCTTTCCAATGTAATATCCTCGTTGGTAGTGATTGTCAAAATCAGCTTGTCGTCCTTGCGCACCGCCTTGATATCCCTGCATTTCTGCTTGTGGCTGCGGTCAAGCGCGTTCGCGATCTGCAGAATCGCAGTCAGCTTGACGATCGTTAAGTATTCCTCCCGGTCGATCCCCTCGCTGTTTTCCATGCTGTAGTCGAATTCCAGGTGATTATAGCGCACGATATTGGCGACGATTTCCCGTTCCCGGTGCGACAGCCCGATGATCTCTGTCGCCATGATGATCGCATAGGAGCACTCTCCAAGATTGACCATGCTGATATATTTGCCGCAGTCGTGCAGAAGCGTTGCGATCCGAAGCAACAGCCGTTCCCGTCTGCCCATGCCATGCACGCGCTTCATGCTGTCAAAAATCGTCAGTGCGATCTGCTCCAGCGTCTCCGCACGGCGCTTGCTGCCCATATAACGCTTGCTGATGCCGCGCGCACAGGTCACGATATCCTGTTCGAAATCATGCACCTGTGCCAGAAGTTTATATTCTTCCGCATATTCATATACCATGCCGTCGCATAGCGACACGCCTGGTGCCCAAATCATCTTTGCATCCGTCATCAGCGCGACCTGACGGACAATTGCGGATGAAATTCGAAGCAAAGGCACATTTTCTTCCGGTGTATCAAAATAGCGCACGATTTCCATATCCGTATGATCGTGCAGATAATTCATATAAGATGCCATCGAATCCCGGTCCAGATATCCGCTTCCGGCTACTTTGCCGAGCTTTCCCAAAATCAGCGCGGAAATATAGTCATCCACTACGATGATATTTTCGATCACGCGATCCTTTAAATACATCTTGCGGAAGACAGAAAGCTGTGCTTCCAGAAGTTCCTCCAGAAGCGGACCGTTCTCAGAGGGGCGCACATTTAAGCGGCTCATTTTTTCCTGCAGCCGCAAAACGCCAAGGCGCATGTTCTGCGTCGCGGAAAGCTTATCCTTATCAAACAGTGACATCTGAATGCTGCCGCCGCCGATATCCAGAACAAGGGTTCCTTTTTCGATGATTTTTTCGAAGCCGCCGCGGCTGGCGATCGATTTATAATCGAGGAAACGCTGTTCCGAGTTGCTCAGCACATCCAGCTTGACTCCGGTACGCTGCATGATCTGATCCAGAACGATCGCCGTATTTTTTGTTTCCCGGATGGCGCTCGTCGCGCAGGCGCGGTAGTCATCCACCCGATAGCCTTCCATAATCGAAACAAAATTGCGCAGTACCGCGCACAGTTCGTCCATCACCTCATGGCTCAGCTTTCCGGTCGCAAAGGTACCGCCAAGATCCAGACGGTTCCGAATCCAGTCCACCTCCCGGATGCCGCTGTTTTTGGTGATCGTATAAATTTTCAGGGACTGCTCATAAGAGCCCACGTTGATTGCCGCAAACGTTTTCATATGCCAGAATGATCCTTTCTGCCGCTTTTCCTGCCGTATATAACAGAATGCACGCTTACTGTCCTAACAGATAATCGATAAACTGCTGCGCCGTCCGTCCGGAAAGTCCGCCGTGGGACAGCTCCCACTGGTTCGCCTTTAACAAAAGCTCGTCTTCGCTCATCGCTACACCATAACGGTCTGCCAGTGTCTGAACGATCTGCTGGAACTGCTTTTTGTCCGGAGAGCCGAAATAAATGCTGACGCCGAAGCGCGACACGAGGGAAAGCTTCTCCTGCACGGTATCGTTGACATGCAGCTCTTCATCCCTGTCCTGTTTGTCCTTAAAGGTCTCCCGGATCAGATGCCGTCTGTTGGAGGTTGCATAGATCAGGACGTTTTCCGGCTTCTTTTCCAGACCGCCCTCGATGACCGCCTTCAGATATTTATATTCGATCTCGAATTCTTCAAAACTTAAATCATCCATGTAAATGATGAATTTGTAGTTCCGGTTTTTGATCTGCGCGATTACATCGTTTAAATCCTGGAACTGGTGTTTGTACACCTCGATGATGCGCAGCCCGCTGCCGTAATATTCGTTGGCAATCGCCTTGATACAGGAGGACTTTCCGGTTCCAGCGTCGCCATAGAGCAGGCAGTTATTCGCCTTTTTGCCGTTGACAAACGCTTCGGTATTGTCCGTCAGCTTCTTTTTCTGGATCTCATAGCCAACCAGGTCGGACAGCTTCACATGCGCGATATTGGTGATCGGCACGATTTCAGCGCGCCCGTCTCTCTTTTCAATCCGGAATGCCTTATGCAGCCCGAACCGTCCCACGCCGTATTCCTGATAAAATTCTGTAAGAGTCTGCTTCATTTCTTCCGGCGTATGGTCCAGACAGAACCGCTGCGCAAGATCGCAGATCCGGTCGCGGATACGGGTATTGTATACCTTGCTCTCCTGCGGATTGCCCTCGTAGAAAAGCACGATAGAAAACTCCTCTGCTCCGAGCGTTTTTGCTACCGTTTGCAGATCATAATCATAAAATTCCTTGAAAATCCGGATATCGTGAAGCGCCGCCAGATTCACGCTGCCTTCCACGCTGCCACGGATTTCCGCGCTGCAGCTATAGCTGTTTTCCTTATTTACCAGAAGATTTGCAAGATAGCAGTGCCAGAGATTTCCATAAAAGCCGTATCTGCCCGCCATGTCTAACAGCCGATGCATGCAGTCGTATAAGAGCCCCGCCTTATCCGACAGATTGTAAAAATCGTCCGCATAGTTTTCTGCCAGCCAGACCATGTCTGTCAGCAAATCCCCTTCTTCAAAATCCCGGTAAAGGATCAGCTGTTCCGTTTTCATCTTGTTGTATTCTCCCTTTCCGCTTATCCGGCTGTTTTCAACCGTTTAGTAATTTCCCAGAATCTTCATGTTCGAGGCCTCTTCCCGAAGTCCCCGCAGCGCGTTCTTCACGGCGCTGTCTTCCAGATTTCCCTCAAAATCCAGGAAGAACCGGTATTCCCACGTCCGTCCCTCGATCGGACGGCTCTCGATCTTTGTCAGATTTAAATGATTGTAAATAAAATGCGACAGCATATGGTACAGCGAGCCGCTCTCGTGCGGTACTTCAAAGCAGATGCTGATTTTCTTTGCATTCTTCTTAAAAATCTTCTGGTTCGTCACGATGATAAACCGGGTTGAATTGTTGGAAACGTTGTTGACCGGCTTCTGTAATACCTCCAGCCCGTAAACCTTCCCGGCATACTCACTGGCGATTGCTGCCTGGGTTTTTAAACGATCTTCTGCAACCTTCCGCGCTGCAAACGCATTATTCGGCATGGAAATCTGCTGCCAGGAATGCCCGCCTAAAAAGCGCGAGCTCTGCATCAGCGACTGCGGATGGGAATATACGGTCTGAATATCGGAAATCTTCGTCCCCGGAACACCCAGCAGGCAATGCTCGATTTTTAAAATCTGCTCACCGACGATATAGTTTTCAAATTCTACCAGAAGATCGTAAATCTCGCTGACGATCCCTGCCGTCGAATTTTCAATTGGAAGCACCGCAAACTCCGCGCTTCCCTCTTCGATCGCGCTCATTGCGTCCCGGAAGCTGTCCACATGGATGCTGTCGATGCGTTCCCCGAAAAAGCGCATCATCGCAGCCTGGGAATATGCGCCCTCTGCGCCCTGAAATACGACTCTCGCCTTTTTGGTATCCAGATTTTCGACCGGGATAAAGGGCAGCCTGCTGGTGCGTCCATGGCTTTCCAGCATCTGATACTGGAGCTTTCGGCTCATCGCCATGATCTGTTCAAACAGCTCCGTCACACCCTGACTGTTAAAAGCATTATGGGTCAGGGAGCGTACCCGCGCCAGCTTTTCTTCCTCTCTGGTTTTGTCAAATACTTTTTTTCCATTTTCGATCTTATATTCTGCCACCTGACTGCAGATTTCCATGCGCTGCTCGTACAGCTGCACCAGCTGGCTGTCAATCCGGTCTATTTCATTCCTGAGCGTAGACAAATCCATGAACGCTTCCTCCATCTGTATTTTTTACTCTTAATCTTAGCACAGTTTGCATGGAATTTGAAGTTTTGCACATACTATTTCCATGAAAAAATTGTGTAAAGATTTTTTAAAATGCGGCACCCTCGGCTGGTGCCTCGAAATCCTTGTATCTGGCGCGGAAGCGCTGCGCCGTCAGGACAAAACGCTGACCTGCCATACTTCTTTATGGATGTTTCCGATCTACGGCTGCGCCTGTCTGATCGGCCCCGTCTACCGGATTTTAAAGCATTTGCCAAAAACCGTGCGCGGGCTGATCTATATGACCGGCATCTTTTCCGTCGAGTACGCCACCGGGCGTTTTCTGGATAAAAAAGGCCAATGCCCCTGGAGCTACCAGAAAAGCCCCTGGAACATCAGCCATGTGATTCGCCTCGACTTCGCGCCGGCGTGGTTTTTAATCGGACTAGTGTTTGAAAAAGCGGTCGCTGCAAACGATTCTCGGACGTGACAGCACAGGGCGGTTCGATCCCCCAGCAGACACCTGCAGCTGTTGCAGCAAAAAAGAATCCTGCGAAGCAGGATTCTCCGCCTGCGGCGGGTCGCGTAAGCGACATTCTACCATTCCGCCGCAGTGCAATCCGCGCGGAGCGT
>ERZ780208.1264-NODE-1264-length-21057-cov-3.539711_pt1 | contig 21057 bp, 20 predicted proteins | sample MGYA00511167_ERZ780208 | MGnify/ENA primary metagenome ERZ780208 (study PRJEB29588, sample SAMEA2159202) | human gut metagenome | biome: human gut; feature: human-associated habitat; material: faeces | place: Denmark | collected 2008/2010 ...
TCGCGCAGGCGATAAGCGTCGCGGTGTCTCTCGTCATGGTGCTGCGGCAGAAGACCGGCATCGCGCTTCGCCGCGAGGACCTCAAGCCCAGCCGCGACATGATGGGGCAGCTGCTGTCCATCGGCGTGCCCATCGCCATACAGGACGGGCTCATTCAGGTCGCGTTCATCGTCATCACCGTCATCGCGAACCAGCGCGGGCTCACCGACGCGGCGGCGGTCGGCATTGTGGAAAAGGTGATCAGCTTCCTGTTCCTCGTGCCGTCTTCGATGCTCTCGACCGTCTCGGCGCTCGGCGCGCAGAATATCGGCGCGGGCAAGCCCGAGCGCGCGCGTCTCACGCTGCGCTACGCCGCGATGATCGCCTGCTCGTTCGGTATCGCGGTCGTCATCCTCATCCAGTTTATCGCCGAGCCGCTCGTCGGCCTCTTCACGCCTGATGCCGCCGTCGCCGCCGCGGGCGGGCAATATCTGCGCGGCTACATCTGGGACAGCTTCTTTGCCGGCGTGCAGTTCAGCTTCAGCGGCTATTTCTGCGCCTGCGGCAAGTCGGGCATCTCGTTTCTGCACAATTCGCTCTCGATCCTGCTCGTGCGCGTGCCGGGGGCGTACCTTGCGTCCAAATACTTCCCGCAGACGTTGCTGCCCATGGGCCTTGCCAACGCCGCGGGATCGCTTTTCTCCATCCTCGTCTGCGTGATCGCCTACGCCATCCTCACGCGGCGGGAAAAACGTGCGCAGGAGGCATCATAAATGGCTCTTCCCCAGCTTTTCTCCATCGGCGAAATGGCAAAAATTTTCCATCTCAGCGTGAGCAGCCTGCGCCACTACGAGGCGCTCGGTCTCGTCACGCCGGAATATGTCGATCCGTCGACGAACTACCGCTACTACAGCGTCCGCCAGTTTGAGCCGCTCAACACCATCCGGTATCTGCGCGCGATGGACATGCCACTCACCGAGATCGCTGATTTTCTGCAAAACCGCGACGTGGAGACGATCGAAGAAAAGCTGCGCGCGCAGAAGGCCGCCGTTGTACAGAAGCAAAAGGAGCTCAAGCGCATCGAGCGCAAGCTCGACGCGCGCCTTAGCCAGCTCCAAGATGTGCGGCATGCGCCGCTCGGCGAGATCACGCTCATCCATTCGCCCGCGCTTCGCCTTTTCTGGATCGACACGGCGCTGACCGCGCCGGACTACTCCGCGCTCGAGCTCTCCACGAGCCGTCTTGCCGCCGCGCAGGCCGAAGCGCTGGTCTTCCTCGGCAAGGTCGGCTTCAGCGTATCGCAGGAGCACTTGAACGAGGGCAGCTTCGGGCAGTACGACGGCGAATTCCTCGTGCTTGACGAGGCCGACCGCTTTGCGGGCAACGTCATTGATCTGCCCGCTTCGCTCTGCGCATGCGTGCGCTTCCGCGGACACCACGCCGAGTCGCCCGCGCAGTACCGTCGCTTGATGCAGTTCATCCGCGAGGAAGGCCACACCGCCGCCGGATTTTCGCGCGAGATTACGGTCATCGACTACGGCTTCACGACCGACACGGAAAAGTTCGTCACTGAAATCATGATCCCCCTGCAAAAGGTATAAAAAAAGTTCCCGCGTTTCATACGTGGGAACTTTTTTTATACTTTTTAGTCAATGCCCGCCGCCGGCGATCATCTTGAGGGCGTGGTCAAGCGCGCCGAGCACGGCGCTCAGGTTTTCGCGCGCAGCCCTTTCCGAGCCGGGGAGGTTCAGGATGAGGCTGTTTCTTCTCGTGCCGGCCACGGCGCGGGAAAGCATCGCGCGCGGCGTGATCTGCAAGCTGTAATAGATCATCGCCTGCGGGATGGCGGGAATTTCGCGCTCGAGCACGGCGCGCGTCGCCTCGGGCGTCACGTCACGGGGAGATAAGCCCGTGCCGCCGCTCGTGATGACAAGGTCGCAGTGCTTTTCATCCACGCAGAAGATGAGCTCTTCGCTGATCTTCTCCTGTTCATCCGGCACGATGGACGTGTACACGACCTCGTAGCCAGCCTCCTTCAGCATCGCGGCCACAGCAGGGCCGCTCTTGTCCTCGTACACGCCCGCGGACGCGCGGTCGCTCACGGTGATGACTGCCGCCTGATAGCTCATAGCATTGCCGCCTTTCTCAAAAGTCGATCGTGCCCTCGCGCACGCGCAGATCATAGGGCTCGTAGACCACCTTGCGGTACGCGTCCACGTCGAGCTTCACACCCGTCCAGTCGGAATGGATCTCGCCGGTCTGCTTGATGAGGATATCATAGAGGATATCGTAGGTCACGCCGTCGTCACCCGTCTCCACGATGGTGGAATAGGGCAGCGTCTTATGGTAGGTCATGTGCAGGCCCTTGTAGTCGAAGTGGTAGCCGTTGCGCATGCGGCAGCCGTCAAGGCCCTTGTAGGTGAAGCGCTTTTTTAGGTCTGCCAAAATCTTGTCTCCCTCCTCCTGATAGAGGTTCTCGGGCGTCGTCTCGGTGTAGTCGTAGCGGAACTGCACGGGGATGTTGTACTTGCGCCAGCGCTCTGCGTAGTCCACAAGCTCGTCGGCGGGATAGTCCATGTACAGCACGCAGTTCACGCGCTTAGGCGTTGCGATGCGGGCGACGACCTCGTCGGGCGACTCCTCGACATACTTCGTCAGGTGGCGCGAGATGTTGATGCAGGTGATCTTGTCGCGATTGCGCTCGGTGAAAGCGATCATTTCCTCCGCGCTGCACCCGGGCTGCACGGGGAAGGTCGTGTTGATATAGACCTTGTGGGTCGTGGGGATGGCGTCGAGCATGCGCTGGAGCGCTTTTAAGTTGGCAAACGGCTCGCCGCCGGTGAAAACAAAATCGCAGCGCGGCGTGATCTCGTCCATCACGGCGATGCTCTTGAGGATCGCCTCCACGCTGAAGCCCTCAGCATGGGCGTATTCCTGCTTGTTCACGCAAAACGGGCAGTGGTTCCGGCAATCGTAGGGTACAAAGATCGTTACCGTCGCGCCGCCCTCGCGCGTCTTGTAGGGATGAGTCATTGGTTCTTGTCCGTCCTCTGTTAAAATTCTATAATGAAAATAGTTTACTCTGAAATATGCAGGATTGCAAGCGATCTTCTGACAGTTTTCTCATTTTGTCGGACATTGCTTTTCCTCGCGCAGAAGAGCGCGCACATAGTCGAACGCCGCGTCCTCGCCCTGCTCCTTGAGTACGAGCAGCATCTTGCCGATGAGCTCGCCGGTCTCGGGATGGATGAGGATATGGCCGCGCGACTTTTCGTAGTAGTCGTAGGCCGAGGCGTCGGTATATTTGTCGCCCTGATAGACCTTGCAGGCGGCAATGCGGTCGCAGAACATTTCGGCTACATATTTGAGCGGCATTTTGCACCCGCCCATGTAGACCTTGCCGTCGTCGGCAATACAGTAGTCGATCCAGTATTCAAAGTGGTGGCGGTTGCGCCCCTTGTGGTGGAGCCAGGCAAGGCTCACGCCGTTTTCGCGCCGCTCGGCGTCGTTCGGGCTGCGGTCGCCCTGATAATACTTGACGCCGCGCCAGAATTCCGAGGGGCTGTATTTGCTCAGGTCATGCGTTAACCCCTGATAGTACAGGCCGAGGCGAAAACAGTATTGCCGCACCAGATGGCGATGATGCGTGATGGTTTTAAAGTGCTCGATGGCGCGCATACGGACACCTCCCTGCGTATTCCGGCAGGCCGCCCGCCGCGGTTCGCCGCTTTCCCGCGCGCGTATGTTTCCGTTTGAAGTAATACACGCACAGTTATTGAAATTTTATATCAAATCAACCGAAAATGCAATAAGGTATTTTTGCAAATAAATTGCGCAAAATGAGCAGCAAGGGCGGCAAGTCCCCTGCCCTTTTGTCTCCTCCGCGCGAGAAAGCAGCGTTTTCCCGCGCGGAGCGAGCGTGCCGGAAGGCTTTGCAGAATATCTTCTGTCATTTCGTCCATCACAGCAAAAAGGGCACGGCCTGTTGGCCGCGCCCTTTGTCTGCGCTTTGCGAAAGAAGCCTTTTTTACAGGTTCTTCTCGTAGCTCTCGATCATCTTCTTGACCGTGTGACCCGTACGACTTCTGAGATTCTGGAGGACTTTATCGGTTGTTTTCCCCGTAAAGATCTTGATTTGCAGGGACATTGAGCCGTCAGCATCGGGCGTGACAAAGATCTTGTCGATGTACTTCTCAACAAATTCCTTGTCGATCAGTCCCTTGACCGCATCCCGCTCCGCGTTTTTCAGAACCCTTCGGATGGTCTCGATCTGCTTTTTGTAGTCAGATGCGGAGTCTCGCTGCTGGGTCAGTTCCATCAGCTCCTGTTGAGCCTCGTCCAACTCCTTGGCGCACTGCCTGTTCATGGAGAGAAAGTCTTTGTCCGACAGTTCGCCGAGGGCGTTATAGGTCAGCAGCTTCTGCTTTTTCTTTTCGACGGTCGTAATTTTCTGCTCCAGAGCTGTGATCTGCCGCCCCAGGTCGCCGTCCCGGTCCAGAGATTTGTACATTTCCATGTACTCGTCCACCATAGCCGCAGCATCATCCTCTGTATCCCGGAAAACCTCCAGCAAAAGTGGCTTTAATTCTTCCTCGTAGATGGGGAAAGAGGCGCAGGCGCCCGCCCCGCTTTTGATTTTATTGCTGCATACCCACTTGCTGTTTTTGTTCCCCTGCTTGTCCTTGGATTCCCGGCGGTAATAAGCCGCGCCGCAGTCCGTGCAAAACAGCTTGCCCGTCAAGAGGTTGGCGTGGTTGCAGATACCTTGACGACCCTTCACATCCTCGCTGCGCTTGCGCAGCACCTCGTTGGCCTTGTCCCACAGCGCCTCGGATACGATGGCGGGGACAATTTCGCCCGTTTCATCCTTGAACATGACCCACTCTTCCGGGGGCAAGAATTTCTGCTTCTTGGTAAACAGGTCGATGACCTTGACCTTGTTCCCCACATAGTACCCCTTATACTTGGGATTGGAGATCATACCGGACATGGTGGTGTGGGCGATCTTTTTGCCGTTGTGGTTGCGGTAGCCCCGTTCCCAAAACAGATTTTCGATCTGCTTCATGCTGTGCTGACCTGTGGCGTACAACTCAAACAGTTCCCGCACCATGGGGGCCTCATCCTCGTCGATCACCAGCCGCCCGTTGTCCTTTCGGTAGCCGAAGATGCGGCTGTTGCCCAGCACCACACTGTTTTTGATGGCCTGCTGATGTCCAAACTTCACGCGGCTGGACAGCTTGCGCAGTTCGTCTTGAGCGATGCCGGACATGATGGTTAGGCGCAGTTCGCTGTCCTCATCCAAGGTATTGATGTTGTCATTCTGGAAGAACACCCCGACCCCGGCATTCAACAGTTCACGGGTGTACTGGATGGAGTCCAGGGTGTTACGGGCGAAACGGGTGATCTCCTTGGTGATGATGAGGTCAAAGAGGCCGGCGCGGCCATCCTCTACCATGCGGTGGAAGTTTTCGCGCTTTTTGGTGGTGGCGGCAGACAAGCCCTCGTCAATGTAGCCCTCCACATAGGTCCAGTTGGTGTTTTTTCGGATCAGGTTTTCGTAGTATTGAATTTGGTTGCCCAGAGAATTGAGCTGTTCGTCGCTCTCGCTGGACACGCGAGCGTAAAAGGTTACTCGCATAGGAATATCGTAGATGGTTTTCGTTTTCAGCAGCTGCCGAATATTGTGGATATCCATAAGTACATCCTCTCATAAAATTCGTTTTATTATGTTTATTATAGCATTGCCGCAACTGCGAATCAAGCCTGTGGAAACATTTACAAAAGGAGCGCAGTTCCCCCGGAACTGCGCCGAATTCTTCTCCCTCGTCTTGCGCTCTTTCTGATGATTTACGCCTTTTGCGAAACCGGATACTTCGTCCAAATCAGGTGGGTCATCTTCCGGTATTCATCCATGGTGATCACTCCCTGATCACGCAGAGTGCGGTTGAAATAACTGAGCCAAAGATAATGCTGCATGTTGCGCTCCGGAGTTTTCTGATCCAAGATGAAATCACCCCCAATACATTCCATATTTTTTCCAGAAAGAGGGCGTTTATTCTCCTTGATTGAGTTGGTTCTGCATACAAAAAGGCATCAGGAAATTGTCTCCTGATGCCTTCGCATGATGTGTACAGTTTTGCGTGGTAGTATATAAAAAGTATGCGAGAATTGCAGAAAAATCCGCAATACTCCTATTTGATACAAAAAGGGCGGAAACATAGCCGCTAAGCGGCAAAGGAAGAAACTGACTGCCTGATCGGCAGTAAAAAGAAACTGTTTACACATTTAGTGTAATGAATCGTGAGACTGAAGTCAAGGAAAAGTTTTTCGACTTTTTGATCATGTTGCAATTGTCTTTCACGTTTAGGCTGCCGGAATGCAGCAGGCCGATCATCGCAACTTTTCCTTGCATTTTGTTCTGTGTTGTGGTATTCTTAAGTATAAAAAGTTTCCTCTTTTGCGTGCAGCTATGGTGCTGCGGCATGTGTCAAGCAACCGTTTTGAGGCGGTTTGTATCTATATCTGCTATTGTGTCGAGGCTGTCTATGGATTCCATAACACCCTCGGCTTTTTTCATTTTTCTTTAGGGAGAACACGCTTGCCTCCTCGCTGTTTGCGGAGGGAGCAAAAAATCACGATAGAGCAACCAAACCATCCCTTTTCCGGGGCGTAAAGACAATACAAGGACGACAGGAGCAGCTAAAAAATGCTTCTGCCGTCCTTTTTACATAGACGAACGAGAATTCGCAAATTACAGCATGCTGCTGGAGCTTAGCTTCCGGCGCTTGCCCCCAACAACGCGCCGGCTAAACCGACCCGCCCGCACCATCGGAAATTGGTGCCTGATCCATTGGCTGTGGATCCAGTATATGTTCGGGCATACCACCCCCTTATCGTGCGACTGTGACGGATAATACAGCGCTCAACACAGCGTCCGCCAAACGGCTGTGTGCAAGTCGATGCGGCTTGTAGGTTTGAAACTCGTGTATACCCGTGAGATTGGTATACCCTTCGTGGCAGCAGCGATGGGAAAAATAATTGCTGCAACTCGGAAACCTGCTTTGATGTCGGAATCCGCATCCTTCCGCTTTTTTGGGAAGGATACCGCTTTTTCGACGGAGCAGTGAACAGGTTATTTTCACGTACCTCAGTGCGGGAAAATAACCTGTGAAGGTTTCCACCCACCCCCTCGCCATGATCTGAATCCCTGCTGGTAATACGGGAATTGCAGATGGGATTAGGCCCCTCTGTATCGCAAGATGCAGAGCCAAATAGCCTGGTTAGACGTTAACTGCCGGAACCAGCCGGAGGAGTGACAGGATAAACTCTGTCATTATGTTATTACGAAAAACGGAGGATAGAAAATGTCCAGTATTAAACATGAGATCCTGAGTAAATGCCCCGGATTTAAGGAAGGCGCACCGGGCCCCAGCAAAAACACGATCGAACAATACAAGACCCACGCCATCAGATATGGACAGTGGGCCAAAAAGAAATACGGATGCCGGAGATTTGAGGAGCTCAAAGACCACATCCAGGATTATGCAGATGATCTGTGCGAGAAAGGGCGCCGTCCGGCTACGATCCACACGTACATCGCAGCTTGCTGCTATGTGTGGGATATCCCCATGGAGCAGATCCATAAGCCGGAGCGTCACTGCTATGATGCTGTGCGCAGCAGAGGGGAAAAGCCTGTTGATCAGCGCGCTGACGCCGGACGGGAAGCTTACCCACGCCTGTATGATTTTGCGATGTGTGTCGGCATCCGCCGTCATGAGTATCAAGCCCTGCGGTGCGGGAATTTTGTTGAGGACGAGTCCGGGTATCCCTGTGTAGAGGTCAGGAAGGGCAAGGGAGGAAAGTATCAGCTCCAGCGGATCCTGCCGGATGATGTGGAATTCGTGAAGTCCTATTTCCCCGCAGGCGCCGAAGACCGCTTTGTGTTCACAAAGCGGGAGATGGAGAATAAAATCGACCTGCATGCCATCCGCGCCACCGTTGCCAAGCGGGCTTACCGTTTCTACAGCGATAAGCTGCGATCCGACTCGGACTATCGCGCACAACTGACCAAGGAGATCGAGTTGCGTTGGAAGATGTATCGCGGTACGCCGCCTCCAAACTCGAAGAAGAAATATGATTGGGAGTGGGATGAGCGTCGCGTTCGCGGCGAATACAAAGTACGCGGCAAAAACCGTACCAAAGCAGAGCAAAACGGTCTCCCCGTTGTGTACGACCGACTGGCTGTTATGGCGGTATCCGTTTTCCACCTGAGCCATTGGCGCTGCGACGTGACGGTTGACAACTACCTGCTCGCCGATGGCGGCGCTGACTGCTCCGCACCCCGCCCTTGATGCAGGCAGGATATGCAAATAGGGAGCCGGAGAGATCCGGCTCCCTGGTTGGGTTCTATGACTTACGCCGCGTCGGGCGGGAGGGCGATGCCCTCCTCGTCCCAGGTGGTCAGCGCGAAGTGATAGGGGCGGCCCTTCTTGTCCTTCTGGCGGTTCAGCTCCGCCAGCAGCGCCTTCACCGTGTCGGGGTGGCGCTGGGCGATGAGCACGGCCTCCCGCACCTCCATATCGTCCGCGACGCAGCCGTCGTGATACATCCGCAACTGATACAGATCCTCCGCCTTGCTGCCGCCGGCCTTCGCCTCAAAAAGAGTGACGCCCTCCGTGCTGCTGACGAACAGATCCGACTTGATCTGCAGGTTCAGGCACTGATACAGATTCTTCTCCGTGGTGACCCGCAGGACGCCCGGTTCCGCCGACTTTTTCTCTGCCAGCAGACGCACCAGCATCTGCTCCCGTCCCTCCTCCTTGAACGGTTCGGGGATGTTGGCGCGGATCCAGCTGAACAGCGCCGCTACCTTTTCGTCATCCTCGCGCAGACCGTTTTTCGCCGCCTTGGTATCCGGCAGGGCTTCCGCCTGATCGCTGAGAATGTCGATCTGGGCGAGGAAGCGGTTCTGACTGGGGTGCAGGGCCTTCCCCCAGATCTCGTTGTACAGTCCGTGCTGGATGGCACGGCCGTTGATCCGGATCTCCGCACCGCTGGACGCCATGTTGGCCCGGTAATAGAAGGCGTTTTCCTTGCTGCGGCGGATGCTGCCGTAGCGGCAGCAGATGGTCACCGGTCCGCCGCCCAGATCGGTCTCCACCGGGGGCAGCTCCGTCATCTGGCCGTCCCGCCAGTTGGGTTCCAGCGCCCCGGTGATCTCCCCGCCGTCGGAAGCGCCGCTCTTGTCAACGGCGGTGAAGCGGATGATGAACGCCTTGTCCCGCAGCAGGTTGGCGTAGGTGTAGCGCAGGGTCTCCCGCAGGTAGGCCGCCATCTGCGCAAAGGTGGGCTCCTCCTTTTTGGAGGCGGGCTTGAGGGTCAGGAACTTGTGCATGGGGCAGCGCACCCGCACCACCGTGCCGGTCCCGCCTGCCACTTCCCCGCTGCCGGGGATCATCGACACGGGCATGTGGATGTCGTAGGGGCCTTCCGCCCGCTGGTAGCGGTCGTTGGCCACGTCCTCTGCCGTCCGGGTCTGGATGCTCCAATGCTGATCCTCCCCGGCGTTGATGGACGCCAGGGCGTGCTTCAGGCCCATACCGTGCTCGTTTAGAGTGGATTCGGCGCAGGAGCGGGCGGCAATGGTGAGGGCGGCGTCCATGTTCTCGATGCCGGTGCCGTTGTCCCGGACCATGACGTCCACATGGTCTCCCTGCTCCTCCAGAACGATCTCCACCCGGCCGTGGATCTTATGGGCGCGGAAATTGGAGATGGGGTTGTCGATCAGTTCGCAGAGGGTCTGACCGAAGTCCTTGAAGTTGCCGGAAATGCCGGCGAAAAACTCCTTGCCGTTGGGGGCGTTGTCGATGTTTCGAATGATGATCTCGCGCATAATAGTTCCTCCAAAAAATGTTTTTTCGAAAACAAAACGCACGGTGCAGGTCATTGCCCTACATCGTGCGGGAGGATCTTACAACATTCCTCTTGCCCCGGCCGCCGAAAAAGGGTATACTGTCCCTATCGGTGCGGGGAATCCCGTTGTGTAGGTGGTCATGTCACCTGCGCAGGTGCAAAGGAGTTGGCGCTCCTTTGCGCTGCCGTGTTTTTTACTTTCTACGAACAGTATAGCATATCTGTGTAAATACATCAAGGCCAAAGGCACAAAAATTTGCACAAATATATATGTGCAGATATGTATAATGTGCATATATATGTTATCAACCGTTTTGTGCTATACTTCTTTTAAGTATTTGACCGGTGAGAAAGAGGTGGTAACTATGTCACCAGCCAGCAAAGCACAGCAAAGAGCGGTCAACAAATATATGAAGAAAAACTATGACCGTGTGAATCTTGTCATGCCGAAGGGGCGCAAGGACGCCATCAGGGCCCACGCGGAAAAAAACGGCGAAAGTCTCAACGGTTTCATCAACCGCGCCATTGACGAAGCCATGGAGCGGGACGATCAGGCCGACAGCGACTGCTGAGTAGGCTGACCTGTGCAAACACCCCGTCTGTCTCGATGATTTTGAGATCCTTGTGATGCGGCTAAAAAGCCGACTTGGGAAGGGCTTCTACATGAGAAACTTAATTTCTCCGAAGGAAACCGGCGTAAGGAGGACATATGAGCAGCATCGTTATTGATTTGCAGGATGAAATTTTGTCATCGGATTGTGACATCGTTCAGATACTCCGCCGTGCTCATGTGATCGCTGTCAAGCTTGGGCTAAAAGAATTTGACCAGTGGATATCCTATGAATTAAATGGCTATCCAGACCAGAATGTCTGCCCTGATTATCGTAAGATCAGAGGTACATTAAAGGCGTTTAATCCTTATCACGGCTGGATTCCGGCAGTAATTGCTGATGGCGAACTTGAAACAATAATTTGCGAGAAGAAGATATCCAACTCTATTTCCGAGATCATCACACTTTGCAAAAATCCTGAAAGCAGGTTGGTGTACGAATTCCCGGGTGAGCAGGTGGAGCATTTGGATCGCCTGTTCGGTTCACCTTTGCCCATGCGATATGCGCTTCATATTTCTGTGGCCTCCGTAATGGATATCATAGAAAAGGTCAAAAACACGGTCCTTGAATGGACGCTTAAGCTTGAAGAAGAAGGCGTTCTTGGTGAAGGAATGCGGTTTAGTGACAAAGAGAAGCAAAACGCAAAGGCCCTTCCCCAGACGGTAAATAACTATTATGGGGCAACAAATGTGATCAACGCACCAATCGAAGGTATGCAAATCGTGTCCGGAAATGAGCATGTGACTTTCTCCTATGACCAGGCTCGTGCAGATATTTCAAAAATTGAAGCTGCCATTTCTCAGGAACAGCTGCAGAGTGAGGATAAAGACGCCGCCCTGGAAATGCTGATGGAAATCAGAGACAAAATAGCACAAGAAAAGAAGCCGGGTGTGATAAAGGCTCTGCTTGTTGGTCTGAAGGAATTCTTGATGAATGCCGGAAGCAGCTTGGCGGCAGGACTGATCCAGGCAAGCATACAAGGTTTGTTCTAAAAAGAGTCCACTCCGGAACCCAAAATCCATTGAAAATACAGCATTTCCAGACGTTATATGGTATAATAAATACACGATAAACCTGTGAAAACGGCAAAAAACCGTGCATTTGGAGGGCTGTACCATGTATCCTCAATACCATCAGATGACGCTGGATGACTATGATTTTCCTTTCGGCAAGCTGGATCCCGAAAACGAATGGGTCAAGCTTGCAGCATTGGTTCCCTGGGATGTTGCTGAGGAAGAGTATGCCAAGCAGTTCGTCAATAATGGCCATCCTGCCCATCCGGTTCGGATAGCAAGTGCCCCTTCGGTGCATCCACCATGGTGGAGTTCCGGAAGCGTTTTCCGCCCAAGGCCATCGCAGCTATTCTGGCAGCGTCGGTGCCCAGAGATGATGACCATAAACAGGATCCTCCCTCGGGTGGTGTCGGTAGTGCCTATTCAACGCCCGGAAACAGCGGAACGATCCTTATGGATGCAACCTGCTGCCCGGCGGATGTGGCATTTCCTCAGGACTTTCAGCTGCTCAATGATGCCTGCGAGCATCTGGAGCATATGGTGGACGAGCTCTGCACATCTGCCAAACTGAAACGCCCCAGGATGCGTCGTAAATGTGCCCGCAGAGACTATCTGAACCTGTCCAAAAGCAAGAAACGCAGTGCCAAAAAGATTCGTACTGGGGTGCGGAAGCAGCTGCAGTACATCATCCGGGATATCGGTTTTATTGCGGATATGATCCAAAATAATGGCGTAAAGCTGTCCAAAAAGCAAGCAAACCTTCTGAACACGATTACGACACTCTATGAGCAACAGCTTTACATGTACGAGAACCACACCCATAGTGTGGAAGATCGCATCGTCAGCCTTTCTCAGCCTTGGATCAGGCCCATTGTGCGAGGCAAGGCTCATGCAAATACAGAATTTGGCGCCAAGCTTCACATCAGCATGGTAGATGGCTATGCCAAAATCGAGCGGCTTTCCTTTGATGCGTTCAATGAGGCTACCGACTTTTTTGCTGCGGTGGAAGGCTACCGGAAGGAACACGGCTTTTATCCGGCGAGGGTGCTGGCGGACAAGATCTATCGGAATCGCGAGATCATGGTCTGGTGCAAAGGACGAAATATTCAGATGACCGGTCCTGTATTGGGACGCCCGCCGAAGAACCAGGATAAGAGGCGTGAGGCACGCAGGCAGGAGTATCAGGACATCTGTGACAGAAATATTGTCGAGGGCGAATTTGGTGTCGGCAAGCGCAGCTACGGACTCAATCGAATCATGGCGCACCTGCCGGAGACCTCATTCTGCGTCATCGGCATTGCTTTGCTGTGCATGAATCTGGCCAAAAGCCTCAGAAGGCTTTTGCGCACTTTTATCCAGATGTGGGTTTACCTTCTTGACTTGAATCAGAACGAAAATTTCTGGGTGGTTGCGGAGTAAACTCTATATACTCTAAGCAAGTGGATTTTCCCAATCAGTTAGTAGGAGAGTTTTTTGTGGGAGGGCATACATATGGCTATTGATTACCAGAACCCGAATGTCGTTTATTTTTCTGCTAATGGCGCTATGCCAAACAACACGTCCGGCGGCTCCATGTATAAGGTGCTTGCGCTGGGGGTCCTGGTGGATGTTTCCACGGGGGTGATTCTGGATGCAGACATTAACATGGTTACTGATTTGAGTGTTCGCTATATTTGTAGCCAGCTAATCGGTTCGCATATCGATTCGGAATGGGAGATTATTCTGAAGCGATTTGACCGCCTGCAAATACCGGCGCAGCGTTCCGTGATCGTTGCCTTGAAAGCAGTGCGGGAAAAATACCAGAAATATATCAATTGTCACCAAAAATACCCATTGACAGAGAAGCGTTTCCGTGGTAATGTATAAATAAATAAGGGATACGATAAATCCTTGGCTGACGGCAATCGTTTAAAGATTATGCACAGTCAGTTGGTAGGTAAGTTGAAATCCGACTTAAATGATCGCAGATACTTCTGTGACTTATTTAAGTCGGATTTTTTATATTTAACAAAAAGAAAGAAGGAACAAGAAAATGGGTAAAAACATCAAGACTCTGCGCAGATTCTTAGCTCTGGTTATGGCATTCGGCGTGGTTGCCGGCCTGTGCGCGTGCACGCAGCAATCATCCAGCAGTGCACCTCCCAGTGCGACCTCTTCTGAATCCCAAACCCCGGATGCGGTTGTTGCAGAATGGCCCGACTTCCTCACCGTTGGTGGCGGTTCTACCGGTGGCGTTTTCTTCAGCGCTGCTGCTGGTATTGCTCAGCTGCTGTCCTCCGAGACTGACACTACTGCGACCGCGCAGACCACCACCGGCGGTAGCCAGAACATTCAGCTGATTGCAAATGGCGAGATGGAGCTAGGTAGGTTGCTTTGTTTGCTCGTTGAAATCGAACATATTCGCCGTAGGAAAATATAACACCCGGCGCAGAGAGGTCTTTGGCACAACCCACGCATACAAATTCATTTCCTTCAACACCAATGTACGTATCGATTCGGTCCAGCTTGCCATCTTCGGTTTTGAAAAGGACATTCATAAGCGTCAGTCCATGGCCGAAATCATAGTAGTCCGTTCTTCTTAACTTCGAGTGTATTTTCTCCATATTGTGCATCCTTATTTCTTGCGGCAGTATGCCGGTATTGTTGTTGACCAAGGCAAATAATCCCTCAACTGTTCGTCGTCAGGCTTTTCTCCCAGTCTGGGCAGCTCCTGGAGCAAAAACAGCAGATATCCAAATGGATCCAAATTGTTTGCCTTTGCTGTTTCTATCATGCTGAAACACAAAGCACTGGACGTTGCCCCTTTTGCCGTATCGTAAAACAAGAAGTTCCGGCGCGACATCACAAATGGCTTCACACTTCTCTCCGCCAAATTGTTCGTTAGCTCTAATCGGCCATCCAGCAGGACAGCATCCAACGCTTCCCGTTGATTCAGCGAGTACCTCTGCGCATGATAGAGTGCGGTCTTCTCCTCCGCTTCAAAACTGTTCAGGTGCTCCCAATAGGCATCCAGAACCGGTTTCAGTTCCTTTTGCCGGTGCTCTAATCGGTTTTCCGGCGGGAGATCTTTCCATGTGCTTTCCAGAGCAAATATTCTCTCAATGAGTTGAAATGCTTTCTCGGACATGCTGTCCTTTACGGGCTTTCCATCTACAAAACAATCTACCCATTTTCTGCGGGCATGAGCAAAACAGCCTACACGGGTGGCCTTTTCCACCGCATTGTACGCCGAATAGCCATCCGTCTGCAGGTAGCCGGAGTAGTCCTTCAGCATCTCCCTGGCTACCGCGCCACTACGGGTGGGATTATATTGATAGAGCGCGATATGCTTTTCCTTGGAACAGAATACCCACATCCGGGACATCTGTTTCGATTCGCGGCCATCTTCCTTCAGCACATGGCACTCTGTTTCGTCCGCATTGATGATCCCGCTGGTGAGGAGCTCCTTCCGGAGAAGATCCCATAAGGGTTGAAACCAGCGCGACGACCGAATGATCCAATTTGCCATTGTACTGCGCTGCAGATCCACGCCCTGACTCTTCCAGTATTCTTCCTGCCGGTAGAGCGGAACACCTTTCTGGAACTTCTCCTGCATAATATGCGCTACAGTAGCCGGAGCGGCCATGCTCTTCTTCATGACCGGAACAGGGCTCTCTGCCTGAAGAATAAAGCTTTCACCGGTTTCTTTCTCACAATGGGCGCACTTGTAGCTGGCAACATAATAGTCCACAGCATACACCTGAGCAGGAACAATGACCAATTCTGTACGAGCAAACTTTTCGCCGATTTTGATCATCTCTGTGCCGCATCTGGCGCAGGAGCGCTCCTCTGGAGACAGTTCACACAAAACCTTCTTGTGCTCTAATCCCGCAGTCAATTCTTCTTTACGCTTGCTCTTGCGCTCATGCGCTTTCACGGGTGTCGTCTTACCGGGCTCCGGGGCGGAGGCATTGCTGTAGGTCTCAGCTTCATTGAAGAAGTCCTGATACATACTCAACTGCTCTCCGCTGACATACTGGATCTTTTCACTGGACTGCCCGTACATTTTCTTACGAAGATTGACCAGTTGTTCCGTTAATGACTGCAGCTTTACCAGTTCCATTTTCTGCTCCAGAACGGTTTCCTCCAGAGAACGGATATAGGCTGCCACTTCGGGGGACAGCGTGCTCATATCGATGTTTTTCATGCTGGATTCCCCCTTATTCCTGGTTCTTTTGACGTAAATATTTTACCATAAAACAGCAAGAAAGTCCAGAAAAACCAGCGTTTTTCCAGACTTTCTCGGGCGTTTCAGGGTGCGTATTATACCAGCTTTTTGGGCGGTGATGGACGTATTGCTTTAGGCTGTTCCACACTAAGTCCCTGCATGAGCCAGGTAAACTGCTCCCAGGTCAATTTTTGTACTTCGGCCGCTGTACGGGGCCACTGGTATCTGCCGTTGGATAACTGCTTGCTCAACAGAATGAAGCCATCCGGTTCCCACAGCAGCGCTTTCAGTTGGCTCCGGCTTTTACCGCAAAACAGGAACAAGCTGCTGTCTGTGGGATCCATCTGATAGTTCTGCTGCACAAGAGCCGTAAGCCCCCGGATCCCTTTGCGCATATCTGTGCGTCCACAAACGTTGTATACATTCTTTGCCTGCGTGATGTCGCCTAACATGATGACAGTCCTCGGACGATGGCTATAACCATATCGCTGCTTACTCCGTGCATGCTGATGGAGATGCCGTCTTTTTGAATCGTGACTTCCTGAGCAGGCGTACAGCGGGAAGCTTGCGGCTCGATTTGCAGTGGAACCACTGCCTGTGTAACCATGATCTTTCCCGCAAGCTCATTTCGCAGGCTCCTCTGCCAACGCATGAACGTGCTGTAGCTGATCCCATGCTCCCGGCACCATTGCCGCTTTGGCATACCGCTTCCGTTGCACGCTTTTATGATTTCGATACATCTCTCTTTTTTCAGGGTTTGAAACTCGTCCGGCATTTCTGAGACCTCCTTGAGACTTTTGGTACCGATGGGTCTTCTGATACCTCGGTCTCAATTATCTCATCTCTACTTTGATCTTGCCAGACGGTGGATTATGAGGCGCTTACGAAACACAGTGTGGCTCGGATATACCACGCAAGTTCTTTGCTGCTTCCGCACCGACCGAAAAAACGCCGCAGTTTATGTCTAATCGTGACGTGTCGTCAGCTGCATGATCTCAGAGGATCATTCGTGGGCCGCGTAGGGCATCCGCATCCGGCGCATATTGCGCGGGGAGAAGGCAGTTTGAACCTGCTGATGCTCTTATGGCTACGGGAAAGCGTTGTTTGCATACGAATTTGTTGTGACGGCACTTCATTCAAATCATGCCGATTTTTTGAAGGTAGCGCAGGTTCAGTTTGGCGCATTGGCAGGCATACTCTCCGGTTTTTCCTGCCATATCCTGTTCAATTACTGCAATACCCTGATAGTTGATTTCGGCGAGATAGTCTTTCAGTGTCTCGAAGTTGATGATTCCATCCTCCAAATTGCACATGGCACCATGAGAAAAGGCATATTCAAGGGACCAGTGATTTTCGCGGACCTGCTTCAAAACGGCTCCATCCGCATTTTTAAAATGGAGGTAAGGAATACGGGACTGGTAGCGGCGTAAAAAATCAAAAATAGTTTGGTCATTCTTCTCGGTTCCGCCATTCGAATAAACATGGTGCCCAGTATCAAAACACAGGTGAATATCCCCCATGGACATCATCTTGTCGATCTCCGACTCAAACTCAATTGCGGAACTTGCATGGGGATGAAATAACATCCGAATTCCAAAAGCTTCTTTGAGAAATTGGTTGATATCTAAAATTTTATCGTAGATACGCATCACTTTCTCTTGATCCCAATCAGACTTGCTGATCTTATCATCACCGAACAGGGAACCGTCCATAACCACCATATCGCTCACACCCAAGGCATTCAGGCGCTTCGCTAAGGGGGTGACAATTGCACGGCATTCTTCCTTCTCTAACGAATAAAATGGGATTGTTGCCGTTCCGGCGCAGACGTTCAGTCGATACTTCCTCAACTCGCTTTTTAATGTATCAGATTCCATGGGCAAATAGCCATCCGGCCCTACCGGCCAGTGCCGTGCAGACGCCCATGTACAGGTAGGCGAAGAGGATCATCAGCTTGACGTTGATGCCTGCCGCCGTTGCTGCCTCGCTGTTTCCGCCGGTGGCATAAATGTACCGGCCAAAAGATGTGTAGTTCATTATCAGCCAGGTAAAGAGCACCATCAGAATGGTGATGATGATCAGCCATGAAACTCCGAATAGCTTGCCGCTGGAGATTTTCGCGATGGCTCCTACACCAATGATCGGCGCGCCGCCGGAGAGCACCTGAGCTGCGCCGCGGAATGCCAGCTGTCCCGCCAGCGTAACGATGAAGGGAACCAGGGCACAGTAGGAGACCAGTATACCCTGGAGCGCGCTGGTCAGCAGCATGACGGCCACGGTTGCCAACACTGCTAAAACCCAGCTTCCTGAGGTATTGATGACCAATGCGCACACCACGCCTGCCAACGCCACACCGGAGCCAGCCGACAGGTCTGTATTGCCTGAGACGATCAGCATTGTCATGCCGCAGGAAAGTACGCCGATGACCGTACACTGGGTAAACACGCTCAAAATGTTGTCAGTGCTGAGAAAACGGTTAGACACCAGAGAGGCGACCAGCACCACTAGTGCAAAAATCAGAAGGATGCCGAAGCGGCTGAACAGCTCTGCCCGGTTGGCTTTCATTCCAAGTTTCTGTTTCATTTTTTCACCTCTGCCGCGTATTCCAGGATCTTTTCCTGTGTATATTCCCCTTTGTGCAATTCGCCGGAAATCTTGCCTTCACACATGACCAGGATGCGGTCCGCCATTCCCATGATCTCCTCCATATCCGAAGAGATCATAATGATAGAGACCCCCTGCTCCGTCAGTTCGTTCATGATCTGGTAGATCTCACTTTTTGCTCCCACGTCGATACCGCGGGTCGGTTCATCCAAAATCAGGACCTTCGGATACATCATCAGCCATTTGGCAATGATGACTTTCTGCTGATTGCCTCCGGAGAGCTGGTTGACGATTTTTTCATAGCTTGGGGTCTTTACCCGCAGCTTCCGGCACATTTCCGTTGCGATTTCGGACTCTGCCCTCTTTTTCAGAATACCGTTTTTTGCGTTCATATAGGTGGAGGGCAGCACCGTGTTCTCCATGATGGAGCGGCACAACACCAATCCATCCTCTTTCCGGTTCTCCGTCACCATGGCGATCCCGTTTTTGATGGCATCCCGCGGCTGGCGGATGGAGATCTCTTTCCCGCCCATGGACACAGATCCCTGTTCGGCGAGGTCCAGTCCGAAGAGGCAGCGGAGGGTTTCTGTGCGCCCGGCACCCACAATACCCGCAAAGCCTAATATTTCGCCCTTGTGTACTTCAAAGGTGACATCCCGCACCTTTTTACCGCATTGGAGATGTTCCACCTTCAGGACGATCTCTCCTCCCTGAAAATCCCGGGGCGGATGGACATTGGAGATCTCCCGGCCAACCATCATGGAGATCAGCTTGTCGTGATTCAGTTCTTGAATTGCGCTGGTTCCTATGTATTTTCCATCCCGCAATACAGAGACCCGGTCTGCCACATGGAATACCTCGTCGATCTTATGGGTGATGATAATAATGGTAATACCCTTACCCTTCAGCTCTTCAATGAAGGAAAACAGTTTTTGGACTTCCCTCTCCGTGATGGCCGAAGTCGGCTCGTCCATGATGATAAGCTTCGCATCATAGGAGATCGCTTTCAGGATTTCCAGCATCTGCGTCTCAGCGGTAGACAGAGTGCGGACCTTCTGTTTAGGGTCGAAATCCACCTTCCAGTGCTCGAAGAGCTTTCTGCACTCGTCATACATGGTGCTCCAGTCTACAAAGCAGCCCTTTTGCGGATACCTTCCCACAAACATATTCTCTGCGACCGTCAAATCCTTAATGGGATTGAGCTCCTGATGGATCATGGCGATCCCCAAGGCTCTTGCGTCTCTGGGATTTCGGATGGCGACTTTTTCTCCGTGGAAACGGATATCACCACTGTCCGCCTGGATCATTCCGTTCAGGATCTTCATCAGTGTTGACTTTCCGGCGCCGTTTTCTCCCATTACCGCATGGACCTCTCCCTGTATGAAGGAAATGGAGACATCATCTAAAGCCTTTACGCCCGGGTAGGTTTTCGTGATGTGTTCCATTGCGAGGATCTCTTCCATAGCACTTCCCCCCTTTGAGTTTCTTCGTTGGCCTTTGTCCCAAGTATACAGAGTTCGTCCAAAAGCGACAATGCGGTAAATTTCAGAAAATGTGTGCAATTCACAGAATGTTGCGCAGAGCATAACGTGCGACTGTGTATTCTGCACGATAAAAATCGAAAATTTCGTAAAAATAGACCCCGCGTATCACACGCGGGGCCCTTCCGGTTCATCCAAAAAAATAAGTCTATCCTGCTTACGCATAGGCAAAGCATAATTTCGATGAAACATGAGAACGCTCTTTCCCATTTCCGATGCCAGAAAGATGACCTTCCATATATCATCCATCAGCGACATATTCGGCTGGTCCATGATCCCCGCGAAAACGAAAATGTCCACGTTTTCCATCAGCATCCGATAGAGGACCGCCAACTCCCGCCCGGTGTTATCAAACCGGCTCAGGCGATGTCCCCATTGCTCACTTGGGATCGGAATCGTGTCGGCAAGCTCGCTTTTCAGAAATTTTTTTGCCTGACCCGGTGTAAGCCTCCCTCCCGTCGAAATACGGGTATAGGCAGGCAAAGCCACATTTTCCGCAAAAGACAAGTCCAGAAAATAATCAGATTGCAGGCGTTTGAACGTCAGTGTGCTGACGCTGCTGTGATTTCGATATCGGTTCAGCAAAGACACTTTCTCCGTAAGGAAAAACGTGTCCAAATACCACTGGTATCGTTCCGGACTGTGGCAACTGGCGCATACGATTTCACCCGGTGCAAGCTGAAGGCTTCCGTTCCCGTTTTTCTCCGGATAGAAAAAAACTCGTGTGCGCGAGAATTTTTCAGACGGCTTCACTTGATCTTCAGGCGGTGCTGCTTGCCCCCGGTTCAGCAAAATATCCGCCATTTCCGCAGTGTATTCCCTCCCGGAGAAGTCAGCGGATATCCGTCCATCGGAAAAGAACACCGTGCGGTCGCCATATTGGAGCGCGTACCGGCAGACTGGTTCGATGACCAGGATCCCGATGCCGCGCTCTTTTAGAAGTTTCAGCTTTTGAAACAAAAGGTCAATGTCCTTCTCCGAAAGCAGATACAGAAGATTGTCCAAAATCAGCAGTTGGGCCCGCACCAACAGGGCCCTAAGACAATACACCATCAGCGTATCGATCAGCTTGACGTGGGAAGCCTTTTTTGAGAGGTCCAACTGAATGTCGCACTCCTGACAGGCCATTCGAGCAAAGGCATCCGCCTGACCCCTGTTCCAGATGCCAGAAATCGGTCTTGCAATATAGA
>ERZ780208.1269-NODE-1269-length-21041-cov-3.416373_pt1 | contig 21041 bp, 15 predicted proteins | sample MGYA00511167_ERZ780208 | MGnify/ENA primary metagenome ERZ780208 (study PRJEB29588, sample SAMEA2159202) | human gut metagenome | biome: human gut; feature: human-associated habitat; material: faeces | place: Denmark | collected 2008/2010 ...
TTGCCGGTGTTCACGATTTCGAGGTCGCGCAGGGTGAGGTATTCCGAATTGAATATGCGTACGGCATAGAGGGAGGTGTCGTCGCCTACGATGCAGGGCTTGGGCAGTGTGTTCGGGCCATAGGCACCGACGGTGACGAGGCGTCCGGCAGTGCCCTTAGCCGAGATTTCCAACTGTCCGTTCAGGGTGGTGCCCCGCTTCAGCAGCAGTTGTTCGCCGGGCATGAGGCTGACTGCATTGGCTTTTTCCAGCGTCTGCCAGGCCTCTTGCGGCGAGCGGCCGGAGTTGGCGTCGTTGCCGGCGACGGGGTCGATGTAGTAGGCTACGGGCCTGTCGGCTGAGCATGATGCCAGTTGCATTCCTCCGCATAAGCAGGTTGCCAGCATGAGCAGGCCTGCTACGAGCGGTAGCCTGTGACGTTGGGAGGAAATTGTAGTTTTTTTCATATGTAATCTGTTGTTGTAACAATGCTGAAAGGATGGCTCGGGCCTTCTGGATATTTGTAGCCCGGCCATCCTTTACTTGCCTATTGATAACTGAAAAGTGTTATTTCCAGAGCTCGTGTTGTTCGAGCAGGTCATTGGAGTCGAGTTCGGCGGTAGGAATGGGCCATACATAGTCGCGTTCGCCGTTGTATTGGCGCGGTTCGTAGGCCAGTCCCAGTGTGGTGCGCTCCTTTTCGATGTTGGCTACTGCCTTGTCGAGCATCTTCCAACGATAGACGTCGAACAGGCGCAGCCCTTCGAAAGCCAGTTCGACGCGGCGTTCGTGCCTGATGACTTCCAGCATTGCCTCCTTGCTGAGGCCGGTTCCTTCCACAGCTTCTACCTTCGGCATGTTTACGTCGCCGCGCTGGCGCACCTGGTCGATGAGGCCGCGTACTTCGGCATCGTCATATCCACCCTTCTGTACCAGTGCTTCGGCCAGCGAGAGCAGTACTTCGGCATAGCGTACTACGTAGAAGTCCTGCCCGTTGTCCCACGAGTTGCTGGTGTCGGTCGGGTCGAAATACTTCATGACATATACGGTCGAGAGGGAAGCGGCTGCACCTCCGTACCATGCGTCTTCGCCACCTTTACCGTTCCACTTCATGCCGGGCACGAAGAGGGTGGCATAGAGACGTGGGTCGCGGTTCTCCCAATGTGCGGCATTGGGTTTGCTTACGTCCAGTTTTCCGTCTTTCATTTCGCCATAGTTCGTATCGGTTGTCTTCTTTCCGTCGGTCAGGTAATAGTCGTCGGCCAGATCGATGGTGCCGTTGATGAATTCACCGGGTGTATTCCAGTGGGCGTTGAACGAAGCTCCTTCGCTCATACCCGGTCCTTCATAGCGTACGGAGAAGATGATTTCGGGCGAAGTCTGTCCGGCCAGGGTAAACAGTTCGCTGTACTTCGGGTGCAGGCTGTAGCCCAGCTTCATCACTTCGCGATAGGCGTTGATGGCTTCGTCCCACTTTTCGTTGTAAAGGGCCAGACGGCCGAGGATAGCGTATCCGGCACCGCGTGTCAGGCGACCCAAGTCGGCTTTTTCGGGCAGGCTGTTGACGCAGGCTTTCAGGTCGGCAATGACGTTGTTGACGATGTCGGCCCGTTTGCTCTTTTCCTTGCTGGGGCTTTCGAGGGTCAGAGGTTCGGTCAGGTAGGGCACGTCCTGATAGGTCATGGTCAGGTTGGTGTAGATAAGAGCGCGGAGTACGGTAGCTTCTGCTTTGTAGCGTGCCTTTTCCGTTTCGCTCATTTCTACGCGGTCGATATTGGCAATCAGGGCATTGCAACGGCTGATGACTTCGTAATTCGCCTTCCAGTAGTCACTGAATACCCATGAACTGGGGTTTTGGATGCCCATGGCCACGTCGTAGCCTTCGATCCATCCGCTCCAGTTGAAGTGTCCGCCGTTGTCGCTGACGCATTCCATATAGAGCGGCCCGAAGGTGTATTGGTCGGAGTTGTAGAGCTGGTTGCTCTGGAGGGCGTCGTAGCAGGCGGCCAAAGCCATCATGGCGTCGTTGGAGGTCTGCCAGAAGGTAGAAGAGGACGATTCGGTCAGTGAGTCCTTCTGCAGGAAGCTGTCTGAACAGGAACTCATCATGGCACCGGAAAGGAGTGCCAGGCTTATGTATTTATTAATTAGTTTCATGGTGCTCAAATAGTTTTAGAATTTAACATTAATACCGAATGAGTAAGTCTTGGTGTTGGGGTGAACGTCGTTGCGAGTGTCTCCGCTTTGCTTTTCAGGATCGTAGTCGTCCAGCGAAGTGAAGGTCAGCAGGTTGGTACCGGCTAAGTAGAGACGCAGGCTTTGTACGCCGATTTTGTTCATCCAGGCTTCTTTTCTGAAGGTATAGCCGATTTCGATGTTCTTCAGGCGCAGGTAGTCACCTTTGGTCAGCCAGAAGGAGGACATCGTGTTGTTGATGGTTCCGCCCATGCGCGGCATGCTTCCATTGGGGTTTTCGGGCGACCAGCGGTCGAGCCAGCGTGAAGTCTTGTTACCACCGTTCGAGATGGTGGTTTCGTCCCAGTTGAAGCGGTTCAGGCCGGCAATACCTTGCCAGAAGGTTGTTACATCCAGATTCTTGTAGGTGAAACCCAAGTTGAAGGAGTATTGCAGTTTCGGGAAGGGATTACCGATGACCTGACGGTCGGCGTCGTTGATGTCGCCGTCATCGTTGAAGTCCTCGTACATGATGTCGCCCAATTGCGGAGCCTGCCCGTTCTGCTTGATGACTTCACCTTTCGAATTGGTACGGTTCAGGTCAGCTTCGGTGCGGTAGATGCCGATGGCTTTCCATGCATAGTAGGAACCGATGGCTTCGCCTTCGCGGTTGATGGTGCTTCCGCTGATGCTTTCTAATCCGTTCATGTTCAGGATTTCGTTCTTTACGCCTGCCAGTGAGAAGCCTGCCTGCCAGCTCCAGTCGCCTTTCTGGTCATAATAGTTGGCGGCAAATTCCCATCCGCGGTTGCGTACCTTTCCGGCATTCTGGTAAGGGGCAGCCAGCGAGCCGAGGAAAATGCCCGGCATAGGCAGTTGCAGCAGGATGTCGGATGTGGTCTTGTCGTACCAGTCGAATACGATGTTGATGCGGTTTTGCCAGAATGATGCATCAAGGCCGAAGTCGGTGATGGTGGTGGTTTCCCACTTGATGTTTTCGTTGGCTATTTTCGAAGTCTTCATACCTACATATTTCGTATCGCCGAAGTAGTAGCTGCCTTGTGCCGAGAGGGTAGAGGTGTAGGCATAGTTTCCGATTTCCTGGTTACCCAATTTACCCCAGCTGGCACGCAGTTTCAGGGAGCTCAGCCAGTTGATGTCCTGCATGAAGCTTTCGTTCGAGATGAGCCATGCACCCGAGAATGAAGGGAAAGTAGCGTAACGATTGGCCTTGGGCATGCGCGAAGAACCGTCGTGGCGGACATTGATTTCGAACAGGTAGCGTCCGTCGTAGTTGTAGTTGAGGCGTCCGAAGAACGATTGCAGGGCAGTTTCTTCGGCAGAACCGGTTACCTTGTCGTTTTGTGTACCACCGTCCATTTCGTAGATGTTGTCAGTGGGAAATCCTTGCTTGCTTCCTTGCATCTTGTCCCAGCGTGTGCCCTGGATAGAGTGTCCCAGCAATACACCGATTTCGTGCTTGCCGAAAGTATTGTTGTAGGTTAGAATGTTTTCGTTGATGTAGCTGGTTTCTAAATAGTGGTAATCGGTCAATGTGTTCTGGGTACCGGCAGGAGCCAGTTCCTCACCTTCGGCGTTGTAACGGGCAAGGCTACGTGGGTTGAAGGTGGTCACGTCGTTCATATAGAATTTGTAAGCTAAGCTGGAACGGAATTTCAAGCCTTTGAAGAGGTCGATCTCGCCGAAGAATTTGCCGTCGAAGCGGTAGTTCTTGTTGTCCTTGTAACCATTGTTCAAAGCGTAGATGGGGTTCTTGAATACGGATTGACCGATGGTCGAGTTGCCGTCAACATAACCATAGTGTCCGTTGGCGTATTGTACGGGTACTGTGGGGCGTGTATACCAAGTAAGATATCTCATTAAGCCATCGCCTGTGACAGGTGTGCCCGGCTCGTCAATGCTCTGGCGGCTGCCCGAAAGGTTCAAGCCAATCTTTACAATGCCCAGTTGTGCATCGATGTTCGAGCGGAAGTTGAATCGTTGGTTGGCTGTGTTTTTCAGAATACCTTCTTGTTTGAAGTATTGGGTAGAGAACATATAGTGCACGTTTTTGCTACCGCCGGATACGGACAGGTGATGCTGATGCATGGGAGCGGTACGGAACATTTCTCCTGCCCAGTCGGTATTGGCAAAGTGGTCGGGGTCGGAACCGGTTCGCAGTGCTTCGAGCATTTCGGGCGTATAGGCTTTGCCGGGGTTGCATTCGTTGTACATTTTGGCCCATTCGTAAGAATTCACGTAGTCGGGCAATACGGTAGCCTGTTGGAGGGCGATGCTTCCGGAATAGCTGATGGTAGGCTTTTGTTCTTCGCCCCGTTTGGTTGTAATCAGGATGACGCCGTTGGCTGCACGTACACCGTAGATGGCTCCGGAGGCTGCATCCTTTAGTACGGATACGCTTTGGATATCTTCCGGTGCCAGTTCGGAAATCTGGCTGATGGAACTTTCAACTCCGTCAATCAGTACCATCGGATTGTTCTTGCTGGCATCGCCCAAGGTGCCGACACCACGTACACGGATCTCCGGATTGTCTTTACCGGCCTGTGCTCCGTTTCCGGTAAGCATTACGCCCGGCAACCGGCCTTGCAGCATGTTGGCGGTGTTGGCAACCGGCATATTGGCCACATCGTCGAAGTTGACGGCGGAAACGGAACCGGTCAGGTTTTCTTTCTTTTGTACGCCGTAGCCTACTACCACTACTTCGTCAATCAGTTTGCTGTCTTCTTTCAGCGTTACGTTCAGTTGCATGTTGTTGCGTTCGATTTTGAACTCTTGTGTGGCGTATCCGATGAAGGAGATGACCAATGTAGAATTGGGTGTGACGGAAAGGCTGAAATTACCGTCCATGTCGGTGATAATGCCATTGTTTGTACCTTTTTCCAAGATACTGGCACCAATGACTGTCTCGCCGGTAGCATCTTTCACCGTACCTGTCACACGATAGGTGCCGGATTGTTGGGTACTTGCAAACAGGTTCATCGGGGAGATGAAGAAGCAAAGCGCTAATAGTAATAATCCTAAGGCTCTGCTTTCGGTTAGAATTTTACTGTTCATAATATTGTTTTTTAAGATTAAAATGAATTGTTGCCGCAAAAGTATATTAATGAGCAAAATGAAAGGTCGAATAACTGCCGGAAAAGGGTGATTGATGTTTTTTCGACCTTTTCTGGCTGTTTTTCGACCTTTTTGGCGTTACTTTGTAGCCTGATACCGTTCTTTAGGCTGAATCACTACAAAGTGGTTATTGTATTTGAATGCAGCAATGTTTATTCTTCGTTCGTCTTTTCTCCTTCACTTTTCATGTCTTTGGGTGATAGACCGAATTTCTTGCGGAAACAGAGACTGAAATATTTCGGATCGTTGAATCCTACACTGTAGGCCAGTTCGGAAATCCGGATTTTCTTTTTCTCCTGAATAAGTTTGAATGCGGCTTGCAGGCGTACATTCGAAATGAATACGGCCGGTGTAACCCCTGCCAGTTGCTTCATTTTCTCGTTGAAGGTGGTGCGGGCCATCCCCATCTCGTTGGTGAAGAGGGTTGTGTCAAATTGCTGGTCGTCGAGATGGCGATTCACAATGTCTAATGCCTTTTTCAGGAATTCTTCATCCTGTGGGGTGTAATCAACCTCTTTGGCTTCAAAAACCAGTTTTTTGCGGGCATCGTTGTTTTTGCCTGATTCCTGCTTCTTAAGCAGATTGTTTATTTTGGCATTCAGTACGGACATTTTCAGCGGTTTGCAGATGTAGCCGTCGGCTCCGGCGTCGTAACCTTCTACACGGTCGGTATCGCTGATGCGTGCCGTGATAAGGATAACGGGAATATGGGCCGTCTCGAATGTCGCTTTTACTTGTTTGCATAGTTCTATACCACTGATACGGGGCATCATAATGTCGGATACGATCAGGTTGATTCTGTCTTTCCTTATTTTTTCCAAGGCATCCTGTCCGTCTTTGGCTTCTATGACAAAGAAATGTCTGGACAGCATTTTGGCCATGCTGTTTCTTAATTCTTCGTTGTCTTCGGCCAGCAGAATGCGGATGTCGTGGTTGGGCGTAACGGGGAATTTGTTGTCTTCTTCCGTTGGAGTATCAGTCTCTTCGGCTTCTGAAGTTTCTACTTCGTCATCTATATAGTTATTGAGTGTATCATCGACCTCCGTATTGCTGAAATAGTTTCGTCCAAGAGGCAGTTCGACAGTAAATGTTGTTCCTTGTTCCTGATTGCTTGTCACATGTATGTGTCCATGATGCAACTTGACGAGATCCTTGGTGAGCGACAAGCCGATTCCGGTACCTATGGTATGGAATTTGCGGTATTCACCTTCGTAGAAACGTTCGAACAGGTGTTCGAGTTTATCTTCCGGGATCGGTGCTCCCGGATTATTGACACTGAATGTGTAATGCCCGTCGCTGTTGTCGTACCGTTGCTTTAGGGTGATTGTTCCCCCTTCGAGGGTATATTTGGCTGCGTTGGACAGCAGGTTGTAGAGGATCTTGTCGAGTTTGTCGGAATCGAAATAACCGGTATAGGCTGTATTGAAATCTTCCAATACGATGTTCAGCTTCTTTTTTCTGACCAAGGGGGCAAAGGCTATGACAGAACGTTTGATGAACAGGGTGACATTACCTTCTGATACGCGCAGTTGTTGTTTGGCATTTTCTACTTTGCGGAATTCAAGTATTTGCTGTATCAGTCTGATGAGGCGCATGGAGTTGTCCGATATGCCTCTCAGTTGACTTTTCATACGTGGATATTGCAGATTCAATTCTTCGACTGAAGCCTGAATGACTGAAAGTGGCGTAAGCAGTTCATGGGTAATGTTGGTAAAGAATTGCAGTTTGGCATGATTCACTTCTTCAAGTTTCTGTCGTTGCAGTTTTCCCAGTTCGATGGCACGACTCATTAGAATACGCTTTCGTATGGTAAAATAAAGGTAGGTTATAATGCCTATTGCCACCAAAATATATAGGCAATATGCCCACCATGATAACCATGGCGGTGGAAGAACAGTAATGCGAATGCTGCGTTCCCGGTCAGACCAGTTGCCGTTTTGATTGGCTCCTTTTACTTTAAATAGGTAGTCTCCGGCCGGTAGATTGTTGTAATAGGCAAAATGTCGGCGGGCGTTAGTCGATATCCATTGGTTATCGTATCCTTCCAGTTGATATTTGAATTTGTTTAATAGCGGATTGATGTAACTCAGAATCGAAAAGTCCAGGCTGAAATTGTTTTTGTCGTATGGCAGCACGATGTGGCTGGCATAATCCAGCGGCGCATTGAGTATTTTGTTTACTTCGGCAGGAGATAAATGCTGAATGGAGGTGTTGTGTATGCGCAAGTCGGTAATGACCACCGGATAAGAAATGCTGTCGTAACCGATCTGGTCGGGATGGAAACTGTTCAATCCCCGCGCACCGCCGAAGTACAGGGTACCGTCCTCCTTCTTGAAACACACATTGCGGTTAAAAATATGATCCTGCAGTCCTTCTTCCATGGTATATGTATGGATGTGGGCGGCATCAATATGATTGATGTCGATATGATACATCTTGGTGTTGGTCGTAAGCCACAGACCTTGTGTATTGTCTTCTATCATGGAAAATACGACGTCGCCTTGTTCAAACTGGTCGTTGAGTACAGATTGGAAGCAGTCGTTCTTTTCATCATATAAATCGAGACCATTACCATTGGTTCCGGCCCATATCTGATTTTTGCTATCGGCACACATTGTCATGGCACCTACAGATTGCGAGTTGCCGTGAGAAGCGGCATAAATCTTTCCATGATATTTGTTCCCGTCAAATGTAATGCGCCAGATGCCGTTGTTAGGTGTCGCTATCCAAATATCGTGGTTCTTGTCTTCAATGATTTTGAATATGGGAACTTGCGCCCACGCATGTTTTTCGTTGGGTATAAGCATATCTATGGTTCGCATTTTTCCTGCTGGGTCAAGCATGCACAATCCGGCTCTTGTTCCGATCCAAAGGTTGCCCCGTTCATCTTCCAGTAGCGAATAGATGCATACATCGGTTAAGGCTGGGTGGGTCTGTGTATTGATGACTTTAGTTTCTTTCCCATTGTATAGCCATATTCCGTCATCCCAAGTTGCAAAGCAAAACGAACCGTCGGACCGCCGGATGATGTCGTTGACGGTCGAAATGTAGGGCAGATGCTTGAAAGCGGGATGTTGCTTATAATGTATTATCTCTTGTTTTTCTGTATTGTATTCGATGAGCCCGTATCCCATAATCCCCATGTATAGAGATTGTTCTCCAGCCGGATATACACTGCGTACCGAACTGCTTGGAAACTGTTTGAGCAAAGGCGTAATCGGGTCATAATCGAATAATTTCTTTCTGGTATTTGCCGTATATACTCCTCCTCCCAGCATGCCGATCCACATCAGTCCGTCGCGGCTGTATAGCAGGGCATCTACTTCGTTGAAGGGTAAAGGACTTTTTCCTTGGTTGGGTAAATAGTTTGTGAATGTTCCTTTTCCGGCTTCCGATTCAAGAATGCTGAGTCCACTCCGTGTTCCAATCCATAATTTTCCGGTATTTCGGTCTTGCGTAATGGTATAGATGATATTGTCACATAGACTTTCTTCCCGCTCCTTTTCGTGTTTGAAGCAAGTGAGTTTATAATGATTCATATCGTATGGATTCTCCATTTTGAGAAGCCCGTATCGCCAGGTCCCTATCCAGATGTTTCCTTTATTGTCTTGAAATAAAGTATGGGCCGACTGCGAAGGATTCAGATTTTTGTAAGTATAGAATTGGTCGCTTTCCGGGTTGTAGCGGAGCAAACCTTGTTCCCAAGTTCCTATCCATATGTGTCCGTTTGCATCTTCGATGATGGATTTTACATCGAAATGAGGCTGGTTGGTCTCTTGTATTTTGGGGTCGCATAATTCGAAAGTATTACTTCCTGCTTTTTTCCTGAAAATACCTTTGTTAGCTCCCACCCATATTTCTCCTTTGCTGGTACAGGTTAAGGCTTCGATATGGCTGACTTGCAGGAGAGGAGAGATGACTTTTTCAATAGTTCCCTGACGTTTGTCAAGCACATACAGGCCACTGTTGGTTCCTATCCATAGCTTGTGATTGTTGTCTTCGGCCACAATGTTTACAAATCCGTTAATGTTATGCTTGGGATCAATGCCATTCGGGCGGTAAACGATGCTGGAATATCCGTCAAAGCGAAGCAATCCGTTGTAGGTGGAGATCCAGATGTAGCCTTCACGGTCTTGATATAAATTGCGCACTTCGTTGGTCGGAAGGGAAGAAGCAGTCAGCGGAATGAATTGTAAACTGTTGTTGGCGTGTAGTGTGATGTTGATTATAGGGAGGAGGATTGATATAAGGAAATGCTTGAGTCTCCTTTTAAAGAAAAAAAAGTGTACCATAGCTATAGACATTAATTAGAATAGGTTAATTGCAGGAATGCAAGCCTCAGGAAAGAGGAATAAAAGTTTTTTCAGGTATTGCGATTAGGCAACAGGATTGCACGTCGTTGCGCAAGGATGGGGGTACGCTATAACGTGCAATCTGTTTTTAACTTGGGTCTTGTTTTTCCCTATCAGAAGATAAACCTCAGTATATCATTGAAGTTGGCCCATAAGAGCAATGCGAATAACAGGAACATACCGACCATTTGTGCGTGTTCCATGAACTTATCGCTCGGTTTGCGGCGAGCTATGATTTCATAGAGCAGGAACAGTACGTGTCCGCCATCCAGAGCGGGGATAGGCAGGATGTTCATAAAGGCCAGGATGATGCTGAGGAAAGCCGTCATGTACCAGAATTGATGCCAGTCCCATGTAGCCGGGAAGATGCTTCCGATAGTGCCGAAACCACCCAGCTGCTTGGCGCCTTCCTTGGAGAAGAGATACTTCATCTGTCCCACGTAGCCTTTCAGCGTATTGACACCTAAAGCGACTCCTGCAGGGAAGGATGCGAAGAATGAGTATTCCTTTTGTACTACGGGTAACAGACGGGCGGTGCGCATTTCAGCCGTGACACCGATTTCATAGAGTGAGTCAGTAGTCAGGCTCAGCGTGTCGGTTACACCGTTGCGTACATAAGTCAGGCGGATGTCGTGCGAGGCCTGACCGGATTTCTGGCGGTTCATCATATCTTCTTTGAAGTCGAAGTAAGCGATGTTGCGTCCGTCGAGTTGGGTGATGCTGTCACCCGGCTGCAGCCCGGCCAGTGCGGCAGGGCGTCCGGCTACGACGCTGTCGATGACGAACGGATAGCGGAAGTCGGCAAAACGGGTACTGTCGGCCAGCAGGCGGTCCATCAAATGTTCGGGAATATAGACCGATGTCTCTTTTCCGTCGCGCAGTACGGTTACCTGACGGGCATCGACGATGGAAGTCAGTAGGTCACTTCCCATACGATCGAAGGGTACGCCGTCGGCTGATATCAGTACATCGCCGTCGCGGAAGCCCACCTGGTGCATTGTCTCGTTGAAGTCCATGCCGAGTGGAGCCTTTTGTACGGGGATGTAAGAGTCGCCCCAGGCAAACAGTATCATGGAGTAGATGAACAGTGCCAAAAGGAAGTTGAACAGTACACCGCCCACCATGATGAGCAGTCGTTGCCATGCCGGCTTGGCGCGGAACTCCCACGGCTGCATGGGTTGTTTCATCTGTTCGGTATCCATCGACTCGTCTATCATACCGGCTATCTTGACATAGCCGCCCAAAGGCAGCCAGCCGATGCCGTATTCCGTCTCGCTGTTCTTAGGCTTGAATTTGAACAGAGTGAACCAGGGATCGAAGAAGAGGCAGAACTTTTCCACTCGCGTCTTGAAGAGGCGGGCAAAGAGGAAGTGCCCCATTTCGTGTATGACGACGAGCAACGAAAGGCTCATAATCAGTTGCAGGGCACGAATCAAGAATGTTTCCATTTAATCTGAGTTTGTAAGTTTTTAAGTTTATGAGTTTTTGGGTTTTAAGATTCTTGAGTTTATGAACTCATTTTCTTATTATTTCTTCTGCCACCCGCCTTGCTTCGGCATCGGTGGCTACATAGTCTTCGTAGGTAGGCTTGCTGATGAAAGATACACTTGTCATGGTCTTTTCAATCACCTCGCTCATACCGAGGAAGGAGATGCGGTCGTGCAGGAAGGCTGCTACGCACACTTCGTTGGCTGCGTTGACAATGCAAGGCATGTTTCCGCCACGATGCAGAGCTTCGTAAGCCAAGGCTAAGTTGCGGAAGCGGGTGGTGTCGGGTTGTTCGAACGTCAACTCCGTGCATTTCGTGAAGTCCAGGCGGGGGAACGAGGCGTGCAGGCGGTCGGGATAGGAGAAAGCATACTGGATGGGCAGGCGCATATCGGGCATGCCGAGCTGTGCTTTTACAGCTCCGTCCTCGAACTGTACCATGCTGTGGATGACCGATTGCGGATGTACCACTACTTCTATCTGATCAGGGCGTACACCGAACAACCATTTGGCCTCTATCACTTCGAAACCTTTGTTCATCATCGAAGCAGAGTCGATGGTTATTTTGGCACCCATTTCCCAGTTGGGGTGGTGCAGAGCCTGTTCTTTGGTTACGGATTTGAGTTGTTCGTGGGTGAACGTGCGGAAGGGGCCTCCTGATGCAGTCAGAATCACTTTCTCGATGGCATTCCCATTTTCGCCAGCCAGACACTGGAACACGGCTGAGTGTTCCGAATCGACAGGAAGAATGGAGGTACGGTTCATGCGTGCCAGGTCGTTGATCAGTTCGCCAGCCACGACGAGTGTTTCCTTGTTGGCCAGTGCAATGGTTTTGCGGGCACGGATGGCATTGATGGTAGGTTTCAGTCCTGCATAGCCTACCATTGCAGTCAGTACCATGTCAACAGGCTTTTCGGCAACAATCTGGCAGAGTGCTTCTTCGCCGGCATATACCTTGATGGGCAGGTCGGCCAGTGCTTCTTTCAGTCGGGGGTATTTCGATTCGTTGGCTATGACGACAGCTTCGGGCATGAACTTGCGTGCCTGTGCGATGAGTTCCTCGACACGGTTGTTGGCCGTCAGTATATAGGCCTCGTATTTGTCGGGGTGCTCTTCGATGACTTGCAGGGCTTGTGTCCCGATGGAGCCGGTAGAACCTAATATGGCTATCTGTTTCTTTATCATTTTTCAGATCTGTTTTTGGAATATTTCTTCTCTATATATAATGTATATTCGTTGCAGTTGTTCAGTTTAAAATACAATGTACAATTCAGGATCGACGGCTCGGCCTTTGTGCCATAGCTCGAAATGCAGGTGTGGTCCCGTGGTCAGTTGTCCGGTATTCCCTACCAAGGCAACTGCTTCACCTCCTTTTGTCTTATCGCCGGCTTTTTTGAGCAGCGAGCCACAATGCTTGTATATCGAGACAAATTCCTGATTGTGCTGTATGGCTATCATATAGCCTGTCTCGGTGGTATAAGTGCTCAGTATGACAGTACCGTCGAGCGTGGCCAGAACACTTTCGCCGGGATTGGCGGCGATGTCGGTACCGTAGTGTTGCTGTTCGGCATCGAACTTGGCCGAAATCATGCCGCGGGTGGGTCGATAGAAAATCAATCCGTCGGCTTCGGTGTGAGCGGTGATGTTCGTCAGGTTATACTTTTCGGCTTCTTCGTACTGCTTGCGGAAGTCAGTTTCGCGTTGGGTACGTTCCATCAGTGAGTCTTCGCGGATAATGGCCAGTGAATCCATGGAACGAACAGTATCAGCTTTGATCTTGCCGAGGAAGATGTCCTGAATGTTCATGATGTAGAGGTTTTGCTGGTTGACCAGTAACTGCAGGGAATCTACTCGCAAGGCATTCTCTACAACCTGCGCCCGTATTTCACTGTTCATGTAGCCGGGCAGATAGTTGCGCAGGGGAGTAGCGACGATGATGAGGGCAGCAATTACGAACAGGACGATAAGTACGGAAAGCAAAACGGAAATGCCATTCAGTTTGGACACGTGCAAGCCGAAGACCTCTTCCAGCGTATTTTCGTTGATGACGGTCAGCTTGTACTTGAACTTGATGTCTTTCCAAAAGGCTTTTCTTCGTTTCCTGTTTTTCTTTATCATGATTCGTTTCCTGTTTTTCGGTTAGGTTTTCCGTTGTGGCTTTTATTCTTCTTCGGCTTCATCGAGGTTTAGCAGGCCTTGTGGCAAATCTACGGTGATGACTTTATGCTTCTGGTCGATATCAACGATAAAGTCCTCCTGGGCAGGGATGAGCAGTTCTTCTCCCTGACGATCCACGATGAAAAGGGTATTGAGGGTAGAGTCGTCCACGTCGGTCACTTCTCCCAAGTGTCCGTGGTGTATCTCTTCCATGCGAAAGCCTACGAAGTAGTTCCAGGTCAGTTCGTCCGGGGCGGCTTCATCGGCATGTTTTACGGGGAAGTAAACTTCTACGTTGGTGAACATGCGGGCGCGTTCGGCTGTATCGACCCCTTCGAGTTTCATCAGGGCGGTGGTGTCCGAACGGAAGCGGTACTCTTCGATGAAGAAGGGGACGAAGATGCCGTCCAGCAGGCAGATGATGTATTCTGCCTCCACGCGGTCGAAGATGTCGTCGGTGAAGGTGAATTGCAGTTCACCGTGAATGCCGTGAGGCTTGTTGAATATTCCTATTTTATATACTTCTTCTCGTTTAATCATATCATTGTTTATATTCTCGTAATCCGTGCCCCCAGTGCATTGAGTCGTCCTTCAATGTTCTGGTAGCCGCGGTCTATCTGTTCGATGTTGTGGATGCGGCTGATGCCGTCGGCGCTCATGGCTGCTATCAGCAGGGCGATACCTGCCCGGATGTCGGGCGAAGTCATGTTGCCTCCACGCAGCTTGAAGTTGTGGTTGTGCCCGATGACGACGGCGCGGTGGGGGTCGCAAAGGATGATTTGCGCTCCCATGTCGATCAGCTTATCGACAAAGAACAGGCGGCTTTCGAACATCTTCTGGTGGATGAGTACACTGCCTTTGGCTTGTGTGGCAACCACAAGCATCACGCTGAGCAGGTCGGGGGTAAGTCCCGGCCAGGTGGCATCGGCAATGGTCATGATGGAACCGTCGATGAACGATTCTATTTCGTAGCTGTCCTGGGCGGGGATGTAGATGTCGTCGCCCCGTTGTTCCATCCGGATGCCTAACCGGCGGAAACTGTAGGGGATGATGCCCAGATTCTCGTGCGACACGTTTTTAATGGTCAGTTCGCTTCCTGTCATGGCGGCCATGCCGATGAAACTGCCTACTTCGATCATGTCGGGCAGCACGGTATGTTCCGTGCCGTGCAGTTCTTCTACGCCTTCGATGGTCAGCAGGTTCGAAGCGATGCCCGTTATTTTGGCGCCCATGCGGTTCAGCATTCGGCACAGTTGTTGCACGTAGGGTTCGCAGGCGGCATTATAGATGGTGGTTTGTCCTTTGGCCAATACGGCTGCCATGATGATGTTGGCTGTTCCGGTGACGGATGCTTCGTCGAGCAGCATGTAGGTGCCTTTCAGCTCGCGGGCGGTAATCTCGAAGATTTCGCGCTTGTCGTTGTAGTTGAAGTCGGCACCCAGTTTCTGTATGCCGATGAAGTGGGTATCCAGCCGGCGTCGCCCGATCTTGTCACCACCGGGTTTGGAAATCAGTGCCCTGCCGAATCGGGCCACCATGGGACCTACCAGCATGACGGAGCCTCGCAGGCTGGAACACTTCTTCAGGAAGGCATCGCTTTCCAGATAGTCCAGATCGACATCGGCAGCCTTAAAGCTGTAGGTATCTATGCCTTGTTTGGACACCGTTACGCCCATGTCGCGCATCAGTTGAATCAGGTTGTTGACGTCCAGTATGTCGGGAACGTTGTGTACGATGACTTCTTCGGGGGTGAGCAGGGTGGCACAGATAATCTCCAGTACCTCGTTTTTGGCTCCCTGGGGATAGATGTCGCCGGAAAGTTTGTGACCTCCTTCAATTACAAATGATGCCATGGTGTTGCAGGGATTTAGAATTTCCGTTTATTATTGTTCTTGTTGTTCCGGTTATTGTTGCCGTTGTTGGACTTGCTGGGGCGATAGTTCTGCTCAATCCGTTCGGCCATCAGGCGTACGATGTCGTCGGTCATCTGCAGTTTCCCGTTCGATAGTTCGGCAAGGTCGTCGGCTATCTTCCGGTCGTCCACCGTGTCCTTGTTCCATGTCATGTAGTCCTTTTTCATGTGGTTGCAGATCAGGGCTACCAGATTGCGCTTTTCGTCGCCTTCGGGCATTTCGCAGGCTTTCTGTATCAGTACTTCCAGCGTGCGGCCATAGTGGCGATAGCGTATTTTGGTGCTGGGGTAGGGAATAGGCTCGGGTTTGTTGTCCAGGTTGTCCTTGCGGATGATTTCGAACGGATAGTCGATATCGAGTTTGAAGTCGGACATGATGGCCAGGTGATCCCAAAGCTTATGTTTGAAGTCGGGCACGTCGCGCAGGTGGGGGAACATGTTTCCCATGATGTTGATGATGGTGTTGGCACAGCGTTGGCGCTCGGCACGGTCTTCGATGGTCAGAGCATGATCTACCATGTTCTGGATGCTGCGTCCGTATTCGGGGAGGGGCATCCGCTTCTGTTGAGTATTATATTGCATTTCGTTAATGGATAATTGACAATAGATATTGGGTAATGAATATTTTATTGGCAGCATTTGCTTACAGCAGCTTCTTGGGCTTGCTGGCCACGAACTCTTTCAGGTAGAAAGGCTCGAAATAGGCTACGTCCTTGAAATCCAGTTCGGCCATTGCCTTTTCGGCCAGGGGGAACATCATGCTGGCCAGCGGGCGGATGTTGTCGAGGAAGTGCGCGTTGGGATGGGTTATCTTTTCCTTGCACTTGGCGGCTCCGTCGCCGAAGAAGTAAACGGGATGTTCGTTCAGAAATTCCGTGTACGAGTTTTCGTCCACAATGTCGGCGGCAATGTCGCGCACGGGTCTGAGGGCGCGGTCGTAAATGGCGGCATAGACTTCCATGCGGCGGGCGTCGATCATGGGGCACAGCAGGGCGTCGTCGGGCAACTCGTCGTGATAGAGCAGGACGGGGACGCTGAGTACCTTCAGCGTAGGCAGGCCGATAAGCTTCAGGTCGCGTCCGTAGCACACGCCTTTGGCCATGGATACGCCGATGCGCAAGCCCGTATAGGAACCCGGTCCGCAGCTGACGGCTACTGCGTCGAGCGGCATGGCATGGCTGTCGGTAAACGACAGGGCTTCTTGGACGAATACTCCCAATGAAACGGCGTGAGATGGGCCGTTCAGGTCTTCTTTTGTAAATACGTTTTGTCCGTCTTCGCTGACTGCCACCGAGCAGGCGGAAGTGGACGTCTCAATATGTAAGATACATGACATAGTTTCTAATCTTTTAATCAGCAGACAAAAATACATGATTATTTTCAGTATTTAAAATAATCGTGTAATTTTGCGCAAAACTTAAGAAGCATTATGATACAGTCAATGACGGGTTATGGCAAGGCAACAGTCGAATTGCCCGATAAAAAAGTGAATGTTGAGATAAAATCGCTTAACAGCAAGGCAATGGATTTGTCAACACGCATTGCCCCGCTTTACCGAGAGAAAGAGATAGAAATCCGTAACGAAATAGCCAAGACACTGGAGCGCGGAAAGGTGGATTTCAGCTTATGGATTGAGAAGAAAGACGCCGAACAGCTGGCTACCCCCATCAATCAGGAATTAGTGACAGCTTACTACAATCGGATAAAGGAAATATCGGCTGCAACGGGTATTCCCGAGCCCGAAGACTGGTTCGCTGCTTTGCTGCGTATGCCGGACGTGATGACCAAGAACGAAACGACCGAGGTGAGCGACGAGGAGTGGAGCGTGGTGGCAGATGCCGTGCGCGAGGCCATCGGTCATTTAGTGGACTTCCGCAAGCAGGAAGGCGCCGCCCTCGAAAAGAAATTCCGTGAGAAAATAGCAAACATCACCCATCTGCTTGAAACCGTTGAGCCTTACGAGAAGGAACGGGTCGGAAAAATCAAGGACCGCATTACGGAAGCTTTGGAAAAAACACTGAGCGTGGATTACGACAAGAACCGTCTGGAGCAGGAACTCATCTACTACATCGAAAAGCTCGACATCAACGAAGAGAAACAACGTCTGGCCAATCACCTGAAATACTTCATCAGCACGCTGGAAAACGGCAGCGGACAGGGCAAGAAGTTAGGATTCATCGCGCAGGAAATGGGGCGCGAAATCAATACGCTGGGCAGCAAGTCCAACCATGCCGAGATGCAGAAGATTGTCGTTCAGATGAAGGACGAACTGGAGCAGATCAAGGAACAGGTCCTGAACGTGATGTGATGAAAATGAAGAATTCTTCCTTTCTTAATTTAACTACTTAGATATTTAAATTTTTAATTGAATCGTTGTGGCTAAACTGATTATCTTTTCAGCTCCCTCGGGTTCGGGCAAGTCAACCATCATCAATTATCTGCTGACGCAGCACCTGAACCTGGCTTTTTCCATATCGGCTACCAGCCGTCCGCCGCGCGGAACCGAACGCGACGGTGTAGAATACTTTTTCCTGACGCCCGAAGAGTTTCGCCGCCGCATTGCCAACGGCGAGTTTCTGGAGTACGAGGAGGTCTATCACGACCGCTTCTACGGCACGCTGAAAGCGCAGGTCGAGAAACAGCTGGCCGACGGACAGAACGTGGTGTTCGACGTTGACGTTGTGGGCGGATGCAACATCAAAAAGTTCTATGGCGACCGCGCCCTGTCGGTATTCATCCAGCCACCTTCGGTGGAAGAACTTCGTCGCCGCCTTATTGGACGAGGCACCGATACGCCCGAAGTAATCGAAGACCGTGTGGCAAAGGCCCAGTACGAGCTTTCGTTTGCTCCGAAGTTCGACAAGGTGATTGTGAACGACGACCTGGAGAAAGCCAAGGCCGAAGCACTGGAAGTAATCACCCAATTCTTGCAGTCATGAAGTCGTTGAATAGAAATACAGGCAACAGGCCTTCGCCGATGGCGGGACGCACGAAGTTGAATAAAGTGCTGTTGGTCATCAACATTGTGCTCTGCCTTGCATTGATTGGTCTGGCGGTGGGGTACTACTGTTATTCGGATTACGAACTGACGGTATGCATGTTGCTCATGGCGCTTTTCACAGGCTATAACGCCTTTTTGGTGGGGCGCACTTTGCGTGGCGGCAGGAAGAAATAAGGCATTGCGACGGACTTCCTTGTTTAATTTCCTAATTTCAGTGATACAGATGAACATCGGCATTTTCAGCGGCTCCTTCAATCCCGTTCATATCGGACATCTGGCTTTGGCCAACTACCTTTGCGAATACGAGGGACTGGACCAGGTATGGTTTATGGTCAGCCCCCGCAATCCGCTGAAAGAGGCCGACGAACTGATGGACGACTCGTTGCGTCTGCAGTTGGTTCAGCTTGCCGTCGAGGGCTATCTCAAGTTTCGGGCGTCCGACTTCGAGTTCCGTTTGCCGCGACCTTCGTACACGGTGCATACGCTTGACGAGCTTCGGCGTGCCTATCCTCAGCACGTCTTTCATCTGATTATCGGGTCGGACAACTGGCTGCTGTTCCCGCGCTGGCGCGAGTCGGAACGTATTCTGGCCACGACTCCGCTCATCGTATATCCGCGTCCGGGCTATCCGATTGAGCCTCGGACACTTCCTCCGACGGTCAGGATGACGTCGGCTCCCGTCTTCGAAATCAGTTCCACTTTTATCCGGCAGGCCATTGCCGAGGGACGCGACATCCGTTACTTCCTCCATCCGCGGGTGTACGAGGCGTTGTGCAAAGAGGATGATCGTACGGCTTCTCAAGTCGTGAAGCCGGAGTGACAGAAAAACTTCTTCTTTGTTTGTTTTCCTTTCAAAATGATATGATTAAGCCGTATTGGCTGACACGGCCTTTTTCTGAAACTTCCGAAATAGAAGTTGAACCGGGCAAAAACTGTCTTTAAATTGCATATATATGCGGATAATAGTCGAAAATAGTGTCTTTCGGAGCAGAAAAATGCTTGTTCGCCGCTTCCGGAACACTTGTTCGGCTCTCGTGGATTGCTTGTTTGGCTCCCGCAGAATGCTTGTTTGGCTCGCCAACATTGCTTGTTACGTTCGTCAACAAGGTATTTCGGAACCGAAATCATGGTTTTTTCCCGTCGGGCGGAGTGTTTTTCTTCTATTCTGAATGTCAATATTTCGCTATCGTGTTGTAGAAGAGACGAATGCGGAAAAACGCTTCGGAAAATGGAAACAAAAACACCTGCGGTCGGAAATATCGCATTCTCGCCGCAGGTGAAATACAAAGTGTCAAAATGTTAGTTACTCTAAACAGGCGTCTAAGTCGCGTGTCAGCTGCTCCTTGTCTATGTGCTGGCCGATGAAGACTAACTTCTGCATCCGGTCGCCATACTTCTCGTCCCAGTCGCGCATCAGTCCCGGCTCCTGCTTCATCAGTTCGATGAGGTCTTCTTCGGGGGCAGTGGCATACCACAGTCCGGCTTCGGTCAGCTTCTTCTGCACGCCGGCCTGCTCGAAGAGGTAGGACATGTCGCGGTTGTGGCTGAAGTAGCACACGCCCTTGGTACGGATGATGTTGCTGGGCCAGCGGGTGGCGATGAACTGGTCGAGCTTGTGGATGTTGAACGCCGGACGGCGGTAGTACACAAACGTCTGGATGCCGTATTCCTCCACCTCGCCGCCTTCGTGGTCGTGATGGTGGTGGTGATGGTGTCCGTGCTCGTCGTCCTCGTCGTGGTGATGTTCATGTTCTTCATCATGATGGTGCTCGTGCTCCTCGTGGTCGTGGTGGCCGTAGCTGTGCGCCTCGCGTTCTTCTTCGGGGGTAGCCTGACGCTCTATCTCGCGTATCCATCCGGCGGAGGTGGCCACGCGTTCGAAGTTGAACATGTGGGTGTTGAGGATGCGTTCGAGGTCGATGCGCCCGTAGTCGCATTCGATGATTTCGGCAGCCGGCTGCAAGGTCTTGATGATCTGCTTGATGCGTCCCAGTTCTTCGGGTTTCACTTCCGAAGCCTTGTTCAGCAGGATGATGTTGCAGAATTCGATTTGCTGGATGATGAGGTTTTCGATATCCTCTTCGTCGATGTGCTTGCGCGTCAGGTTGTCGCCGCAGGCAAACTCGCTCTGCATGCGCAGGGCGTCAACCACGGTGACGATGCAGTCGAGCCGGCAGATGCCGTATCGGGTATATATGCCGCCCATCGTCGGTATCGAGCAGATGGTTTGGGCAATGGGCTCGGGTTCGCAGATGCCGCTTGCTTCGATGACGATGTAGTCGAAGCGCTGCATCTTCAGTATGTCGCCAATCTGTTCTACTAAGTCCATCTTCAGCGTACAGCAGATGCAGCCGTTTTGCAGGGCTACCAGGCTGTCGTCCTTCTTGCCCACAACGCCGCCTTTCTGGATGAGGTCGGCGTCGATGTTCACTTCGCCGATGTCGTTGACGATGACGGCAAACTTGATGCCGCGCTTGTTGGCAAGAATCTGATTGACCAGTGTGGTTTTTCCGCTGCCCAGATAACCGGTGAGCAGCAGTACCGGAACTTCTTTTGTATTCATCATTTTGGTATGCTTTAGAATTGCGGGTGCAAAAATACGCTTTTTTTCATTATGTTATTCTTTCCCTTTTGCTGCTCCGGCATTTCCCTCGGATTTGTGCCGGAGCAGTTTCTTCGTCATACCGGTTTATGCCAGGCGGTCTGTCAGTTCCTTGGGCAGCACGGGCATGGCTCCCTGCTGCGTGCAGACGTAGGCCGAAGTGGCTACGGCCAGTTTGTGGGCTTCGTCCACGGGACGTCCGCGAAGAATGGCGGCGGTAAAGGCAGCGGGGAACGAGTC
>ERZ780208.1270-NODE-1270-length-21040-cov-3.919609_pt1 | contig 21040 bp, 19 predicted proteins | sample MGYA00511167_ERZ780208 | MGnify/ENA primary metagenome ERZ780208 (study PRJEB29588, sample SAMEA2159202) | human gut metagenome | biome: human gut; feature: human-associated habitat; material: faeces | place: Denmark | collected 2008/2010 ...
GGTCGTCGGGAGTATTGAAAACGTAATGGAGTGCGACGGTAAGCTCCACGGCGCCCATCGACGAGGCGAAGTGTCCGGGATTCACCGAGAGGGTTTCTATAATTTTCTGACGGAGTTCCGCGGCCACGGTTTCGAGCCGGTCGGCGGGGAGCTTGCGGAGGTCGGCCGGGCTTTGGATGGCGGGGAGCAACGGTTCCCCGGACGCCGCCTGCGGATTGTCAACGCTTGTTTTTGTCATTTCTGATGAATTTTTTCCATAAGGGGACAAACACAATGCCACCGGATATGGCCACAACCAATAAATTGTAGAGGGTTACGCCGCGGGCCACGAGCATATAAACGCACAGACCCACCCAAACCAGGGCAAGCAGGCACAATCCTATATATTTGACAATGTCCATAACCAACTGCGAAATTACTCAAAAATCCCCAAACCGCCAAGTCCACGCCCAAAAATTTATCATCCGCCCCGGCCTCGCGCCGTCATTTTACCACCTTAATACGCGACCGGATTTGGCGGGGTGGAGAATTATTTGTAATTTTGTGCTTGTTTTTAAATCGTTTTTATGAAGATTGCTATTATCGGAACCGGTTATGTCGGGCTCGTCACCGGCACCTGTTTCGCCGACATGGGTATCTCCGTCACTTGCGTGGACGTCGATGCCGATAAAATAAACCGCCTCAAACGTGGCGAAATCCCTATCTACGAGCCGGGTCTCGAGGATATGGTGACACGTAACCACAACTCGGGGCGCCTCGACTTCACCACCGACCTCTCGGAGGTCATCGACGACGTGGAGGTCATCTTCTCGGCCGTGGGAACGCCGCCCGACGAGGACGGCTCCGCCGACCTCGGCTATGTGCTCGACGTGGCGCGGCAGATAGGGTCGCTGATGGAAAAATATGTGCTCGTGGTCACAAAAAGCACCGTCCCCGTGGGCACCGCCGTCAAGGTGCGCGAAGCCATCCTGGAGGAGCAGCGCCGCCGCGGAGTGAAGATAGACTTCGATGTGGCCTCGAACCCCGAGTTCCTGAAAGAGGGAGCCGCCATCAAGGACTTCATGAGCCCCGACCGCGTGGTGGTAGGCGTGGACTCGCCGCGCGCGCGGAAGATTATGCAGAAGCTCTACCGCCCGTTCCTCCTTTCCTCCGACCGTGCCGTCCTGAAGGTGTGCTCCACAATCGGTGCGTGGAGTCTGATTGCCTTTGTAATCTCCTTCGCGTACATTATGATAGCGTCGGCAGGGTCCGGCCCCGGACATTCGTACTGGAACGGTTTTTACAATGACGGAGACGAGGACAGCGACGAGGACGGCGATTCCGACGACTGACGGCGGCGTGCCTCCATCAGCGCGGCGAGGCGGCGCCGGCTCTCTTCGGCGGTGTACGGCGGTTCCTGCTTCCCCAAGGACGTCAAGGCCATAATACGGACCGCCGCCCAGCATGGCTATGACATGCGCGTGCTACGCGCCGTGGAGGAGGTCAACGAAAGCCAGAAGTCGTTGTTATTCAAGAAATTGCTAAAGCACTACGGCGGCAGCGTCGAGGGCAAGGCCGTTACGCTGTGGGGGCTGGCCTTCAAGCCGGAGACCGACGATATGCGCGAGGCACCGGCGCTCGTCCTCATAGACCTGCTTCTCCGGCACGGCGCCACGGTGCGCGTCTACGACCCGATAGCGATGCAGGAATGCCGCCGCCGCATCGGCGACACGGTGACCTACTGCCCCAATATGTACGAGGCCGCCCTCGACTCGGACGCCCTCATGCTCGTCACGGAATGGAAGGAGTTCCGCGTACCCTCCTGGAACGTCATCCACAAATCCATGCGCACTCCGGTGGTATTCGACGGCCGCAACATCTACGACCGCACTGAACTCGAAAGCGACGGCTTCATTTATTACGCACTCGGCAAATGACACACCTTAACTACTATGGCTGAAAAGATTTTACTTTGCCTTTGCCACATGAGCGGCAAAGAACAGGATTATATAAACGAGGCGTTCGCCGACAACTGGGTTGTGCCGCTGGGCCCGAACGTCACCGGCTTCGAGCAGGACCTGGAGCGCTTCACCGGCGGCGGCAAGAAGATAGCTGCCGTCTCGGCCGGCACGGCGGCGCTGCATCTCGCGCTCATCCTCGCAGGTGTGGAACGCGACGACGAGGTCATCTGCCAGTCGATGACCTTCTCCGCCTCCGCCAACCCGGTGGCTTACCAGGGAGCACGGCCGGTATTCGTCGACAGCGAGCCGCTTACGTGGAACATGAGCCCCGACCTCCTGGAAGAGGCCATACGGGACCGCATCGCCAGGACGGGACGCAAGCCGAAAGCCATCGTCGTGGTGGACCTTTACGGTATGCCGGCACAGATGGACCGCATCTGCGAGATAGCCGACCGCTACGGCATCACGCTGATTGAGGACGCGGCGGAAGCCCTCGGCTCCACGTTCTGCCGTCGGGAGTGCGGCACCTTCGGACGTTTCGGCGCACTCTCCTTCAACGGCAACAAGATGATAACGACCTCCGGCGGCGGCGCCCTTGTCTGCCCCGACGAAGAGACACGCCGGCGCGCCGTCTTCCTCGCCACGCAGGCACGCGAACCATTCCCCTGGTACGAACACCGCGAGATAGGCTACAACTACCGCATGAGCAACATCTGCGCCGGCATCGGGCGCGGACAGATGCACATCCTCGAAGAGCATCTGGCCCACCACCGCCACGTCCACGATGTCTACGCGCGACTCTTCGCCGACTTCCCCGGCATCACGCTCCACAGCAATCCCGACGACCGATTCCGCTCCAACTACTGGCTGTGCAACATACTGATAGACAGCACCGCAACCGGATTCACCTACGAAGACGCGCGCGTCGCCCTCGCCGCCGGGAACATCGAAAGCCGTCCTCTCTGGAAACCTATGCACCTCCAGCCCGTATTCGCCGACGCCCCCTCTTACACCGACGGGACCTCGGAACATCTCTTCGGCCGCGGACTCTGCCTCCCCGCCGGTCCGTGGGTCGAGGACCGTCATCTCGAAAAGATTGTCAACGTACTGAAATCACTCGTTAAATAAGCCAATGATGAACAAGTTCCTAACGCTCCTCCTTTCATTCCTCATCCTGACAACGGCCTGTGGCAATAAACAGGCCTCCTCCACGGCCGGCAACCTCCTCACAGACGCCAAGACGCTACGCATGTACCCGATGGGCGACAACGTCACCGTGGCCGAAGTCGTCAGCCCGGAAGACTCCGCCAAGACGGTCGCAAAGTATTACCTCGTGAAGCGCGGTACGGAGAAACCATCCGTCGCCGACGGCGAGGTGATAGAGGTACCGTTGCAAAAAGCCGTGGTCTACACTTCTGTCCACGCCTCAGCCCTCGACGAACTGGGCGCGGGGGCTATCATAAAAGGTGTGACCGACGCGTCGTACTTCACACTGCCGTCCGTGAAAGAGGGACTGGCAAATGGCAGTATCGCCGACCTCGGCACCTCCTCGGCACCTGCCGTCGAGAAGATAATAGACCTCTCCCCGGACGCCATCATCCTCAACATCTACGACGGCATGGACACACGCAGCGTTGAGAAGCTCGGCATCCCCATAATCCGCATGAGCGAGAACGAGGAGCAGACTCCGCTCGGCCGCGCCGAATGGCTTAAACTCCTCGGCGCACTCACCGGCAACGTCGAAAAGGCCGACAGCATCTTCAGCGGCGTCAGGCAGCGATACGCCGCCGCAATGAAAGAGACAGCCGGACGCAAGCAGCGCCCCACCGTCTTCGCCGACAACATCTATCAGGGAGTGTGGTACGTAGCCGGAGGCGGAAGCTATACCGCCCGGATATATGCCGATGCCGGAGCCACCTACCCCTGGGCCGACGACAAGTCCGCAGGCTCGCTGAACCTCTCCTTCGAGCAGGTGCTCGACAAGGCGCGCGACGCCGACTTCTGGCTCCTTAAAGTCTTCGGGCAGAAACTGACACGCGACGGCCTCATGGCCATGGACCCGCGCTACAAGCATTTCAGCGCAGTGGACAAGGGCGGCGTCTACTATTGCGACACCTCCACGGCTCCGATTTTCGACGAGACGCCGTTCCATCCCGACCTCCTGCTACGCGAATACATCAACATCTTCAACCGCAACGACGACCGGTTGCGCTACTTCCGCCCGATGGGTAAGTAAGTAAGTATTCAAATTAAACCGATAGTAAGTGAAAGTATTAATCTCACATATCATAAACTTGGCCTTTTTGGCGCTTTCAGCCAAGTCTCTACCGAGCGATCTGACAGAGTTTTGTCAGAGTTGTCATTTTATGTCACAGGGAGACGCAAGTGTTAAAAATCGCGGATTTAGAACTGAAAACCAAAATTTTACATACCCAAAACAAAAAAATTAACATCACCGAAAACTTTTAGCACGTCATTTGTTTTAAATAGTGAAAGCGAAACGGAAACCGCGTTAAAGACAACGCGCGAGTGTTATCCGCAAGAATTACTAATGAAATATTAACTGAAAAAATTATAAAAAATGGGAAAGATAATTGGTATAGACCTGGGAACCACCAATTCCTGCGTCGCAGTCCTTGAGGGCAAGGACCCTGTAGTAATTCCTAACAACGAAGGTAGAAACACAACACCGTCAGTTGTGGCATTCGTAGACGGCGGCGAAAGAAAAGTGGGAGACCCGGCTAAACGTCAGGCCATCACTAACCCTACGCGCACCATCTACTCCATCAAACGCTTCATGGGCGAAAAATGCGGTCAGGTAGAGGACGAAATCAAACGCGTCCCCTACAAAGTGGTATGCCAGAACGACATGCCGAAAGTAGACATCGACGGCCGTGACTACACCCCGCAGGAAATATCCGCCATGATTCTTCAGAAAATGAAGAAAACAGCCGAAGACTATCTCGGCCAGGAAGTGACCGAAGCAGTAATCACAGTGCCCGCATACTTCGACGACTCGCAGCGTCAGGCCACGAAGGAAGCCGGCGAAATCGCCGGTCTGAAAGTAAGACGTATCGTAAACGAGCCTACTGCCGCCGCCCTGGCATACGGCCTCGACAAATCTGAAAAAGAACAGAAAATAGCCGTCTTCGACCTCGGTGGCGGTACTTTCGATATCTCGATCCTCGAACTCGGCGACGGTGTATTCGAGGTTAAATCCACAAATGGCGACACCCACCTCGGCGGCGATGACTTCGACCACGTGATTATCGACTGGTTGGCCGACGAGTTCAACAAAGACGAAGGCGTAGACCTCCGTAAGGACCCGATGGCAATGCAACGCCTCAAAGATGCTGCCGAGAAAGCCAAAATCGAACTTTCAAACTCCACTTCCACCGAAATCAACCTGCCGTACATCACGGCGACGGCATCCGGTCCGAAGCACCTCGTAAAGACCCTCACCCGCGCCAAATTCGAGCAGCTCGCCTCGAGCCTCATCGACGCAGTAAAGGCTCCGTGCGTGAAAGCGCTTCAGGATGCAGGCCTCACCTCCGCCCAAATCGACGAGGTTGTGCTCGTGGGCGGTTCGACCCGTATCCCCGCCATCCAGGCAAAGGTTAAGGAAATCTTCGGCAAGGAACCCAACAAGGGCGTCAACCCCGACGAAGTGGTTGCCATCGGTGCAGCTATCCAGGGCGGCGTACTCAGCGGCGACGTCAAGGATGTGCTTCTGCTCGACGTCGTGCCTCTGTCGATCGGTATCGAGACACTCGGCGGCGTTATGACAAAACTCATCGAAGCCAACTCCACGATTCCTATCCGCAAGAGCGAAACCTTCTCTACGGCAGCCGACAACCAGCCTGAGGTAACAATCCGCGTGCTCCAGGGCGAACGTCCCATGGCGGCAGACGACAAACTGCTCGGCGAGTTCAACCTCGGCGGCATCGCTCCCGCACCGCGCGGCGTTCCGCAGATCGAAGTTACCTTCGAGGTTGACGCCAACGGCATACTCAACGTTTCGGCCAAAGATAAAGCTACCGGCAAGGAACAGTCCATCCGCATCGAGGCATCGAGCGGTCTTAGCGAATCGGAAATCGAACGTATGCGCAACGAAGCAAAGGCCAACGAAGAAGCAGACCGCAAAGCCAAAGAGCGCATCGACAAACTCAACCACGCCGACTCACTCATCTTCCAGACCGAGAAACAGCTCAGCGAACTCGGAGACAAGATTCCGGCAGACAAGAAAGCCACTATCCAGTCGGCCCTCGACCATCTGAAAGAGGTTCACAAGAACCAACTCGTGGAAGACCTCGAATCGGCCGAAAAAGCAGTTACCGACGCCTTCCAGGCAGCAGCTCAGGACATCTACAACGCTCAGGCACAGCAGGGCGGCGCACCGGGAGCACAGCCCGGCCCGCAGCAGCCTCCACACCATGGCGGCGACGAGAAAGACGTAACCGACGTAGACTTCGAAGAAGTGAAATAACCCCCCTAATCTTAAAATAGAAAAAGGAGTGCAGCCCCCATGGCCGCACTCTTTTTTGTAATAACTCACTCAACTTACAACATTGTACTCAGGACGAACGTTATAAAATAAAAGAGTACAGCTTCTTAGTGCTTAAAAATTTGCGACAATTGAAATAGTGTCGTAGCTTTGCGAATTTAAAACAATTCTTACATACAAGTAAAAAAGAGACGATTGCATTTAAGCTATCGTCCCTTTACATTTTAACTGCCAACTTATTCATTCAAGTTTCGCAAGTTCAACTTGCGAAACTTGAATCACTTATAATTTCATTTTTGACAATATACACGGTGTGGTTATAATCGACTGTTTTTTGGTAGTAGGGATGCAACGATGAAACTGTCGGCGTGTGGAAGTACGTCGACAGTAGTATGTGTATTGTTTTTAAGTTCAGAAGATGTATCCGAAGCCGGCGCCGATGAAGCCGCCCGAGCAGTCGTCCATCAGGGAGTATTTACCCTGGAGGGTCAGTTTGAGGTTGCGGGTCAGATAGAAGTCGAAACCGCCGCCGAAGTCGGCGCCCACGCGTGTGTAATTGTCGTGGTGTTCGGGATTCCAGCTGTTAAGGGTGAAACCTACCAGCGGATAGATGTTGAACCCTTTGGCCAAGCGGAAGGGGAAGTGTACATCGGTCGAGAATATGAAGGCAGACTCGCCCTCGTTCCTGAAGACGTAACCGATTTCAGGGGCGATGCGCACGTGCGGGGCCACGGTGTACTGGAAATAGAGGTCCATGTAACCTCCGGTGTTATGCGATGCGAAACCGCCGGCAACACCAAGAGTCTTTTCGCCGGTCTGGGCGAAAGCCGCTGCGGAACCTGCTATGAGTAAAAGGGCAGCGAGACGTAATTTCTTTGATACACTTTTAAATTTCATAACCTTTTTGTGTGTTTTAAACGAAGGCGTGACTGCGCCGCGCGCTTCTTAGGTTTCTATTATGTTTATTTTTTTAACATTGAAACGTTGAAAATGTCCGTTTGGTTTGCTAACTTTGCGATATTTTTAACGCAAGCTGCTCCGGCGGTTTGCTTTTTAATCTGATTTCCAAAGAAATAAGAGGAGAGAAAATATATATGAACGACATGGGATTTTTCCGCGTGACGGCAGCGTCGCCGCTGGTCCGCATCGCTGATTTGGGATATAACCTGCACCAATGCACCGATGTGCTTAAGCGTGAAGGGACTTGCCGGGATTTGGCAGAGGAATGCGAATTGCCGAGGACGCAATCCGACTTAATAGTATATCCGGAGCTGAGCCTCACTGCCTACACTTGCGGCGACCTTTTCCACAACGAGCAGCTTCTCGACAGCACCGAAGATTACCTGCTCCGTTTCGCCGACGAGACCAAGGAGTATGACCCGCTGATATTCATCGGAGCGCCGCTGCGCCGCCGGGGACAACTTTACAACTGCGCGGTAGCCGTTTGCCGAGGTCGAATCCTCGCCGTAATTCCCAAGACTTTCCTCCCCAATTACAACGAGTTTTACGAGAAACGCTGGTTCGCTTCCGGCGCCGGAATAAAGGATGAGAGCATCACGATTGGCGACGGCGAAGTGCCTTTCGGTACGGACATCCTGCTGCGGCACAAGGGAGTGCTTGTCGGCGCGGAGATTTGCGAGGACGTGTGGGTGCCGAACCCGCCAAGCATCGGTCATGCGCTGGCCGAGCGGCTTGCGCGCGGGGGCGCCGACGTTGTGGTGAACCTTTCGGCCACTGATGAACTCATCGGCAAACATGACTATCTCCTCGACCTTCTCCGCGGCGTGTCGGCACGCTGCCGGTGCGGCTACGTCTATGCTTCCGCCGGACCGGGCGAGTCCTCTACCGACGCCCTTTATGCCGGCAACGCCATCATAGCCGAAGACGGCCGCATCCTCCGACAGTCACCGCGATTCACCCTTGAAACGCAGACCGTTACCGCAGACCTTGACATAAGCCACCTGCGCCACGACCGTATGCACTTCGAGACATTCTATGAAGGTGAGCGGCCCCGCTTCCGCATCATCAATACCGGAGCGCAGGATACGGGTACATTCCGTGGTAAACCTCTCCGTTTCATAGACCCCCACCCCTTCGTTCCGGGCGAGGGACCGCGCCGTGACGAGCGTTGCCGCGAAGTGACCTCCATACAGACCGGGGCCTTGGCACAGCGCCTTCGTGCCACCGGATGCCGCAACCTGGCGGTCGGCATCTCCGGCGGTCTCGACTCTACGCTGGCGTTGCTCATAGCCTGCCGCGCCTTCGACCTCCTCGGCCTTCCCCGCACAGGGATACATGCCATATCCATGCCCGGTTTCGGTACCACGAAACGCACGCACAGCAACGCCGCCACCATAATGCGGCGGCTCGGCGTGTCGCACCACGAGATACCCATCGGCGACGCGGTGATGCAGCATTTCCACGACATCGGCCACGACCCGTCCGTCCACGACGTCACTTACGAAAATTCGCAGGCACGCGAACGCACTCAGATACTCATGGACTTCGCAAACCGTGCAGGGGGTATGGTACTCGGCACCGGCGACCTCTCGGAGCTGGCCCTGGGTTGGTGTACTTACAACGCCGACCACATGTCTATGTACGGTGTAAACTGCTCCGTGCCAAAGACATTGGTGCGCCACCTTGTGGCATGGATGGCCAACGCGGAGGAGGATGAAGAGTTGCGCCGTGCCCTCTTCGACATCGTAGATACGCCTGTAAGCCCGGAACTCCTCCCGGCGGACGACAAGGGAGACATCGCCCAGAAGACCGAAGACCTGGTGGGCCCTTACGAGCTCCACGACTTCTTCCTCTACGAGATGCTCCGCTACGGCAGCAGTCCGAAGAAAATCTACCGCCTGGCGCTACATGCCTTCGCCGGAGGATACCCCGGGGATGTGATAAAGCATTGGCTCAAGACTTTCATCCGCCGTTTCTTCAACCAGCAGTTCAAGCGTTCGTGCCTCCCCGACGGCCCGAAGACCGGTTCCGTAAGCCTTTCGCCGCGCGCCGACTGGCGTATGCCCAGCGACGCCACTTCGCGCCTATGGCTTGAGGAAGCGGACAAACTGTAATTTGTTTTTTCGATAAATTGTTAGTAATTTTGTAGCTTGAAATGTGTACGGACGCAGAAAAAGACCTCTGGAACGCGCTGCAAACCCTGCGTGCAGGCGGCGTGATACTTTACCCTACCGACACGGTGTGGGGCATAGGCTGCGACGCTACCTGCCACGAAGCGGTGGAGCGCATTTTCCGTCTGAAACAGCGTCCTGACAGCAAGGCGATGCTCCTCCTGGTCACAGACCGTGAGATGCTTGCCCGCCACGTCAGGGAGATACCGGAAGCCGCCGAACGGCTCTTGGCCAACGCTATCCGGCCTACAACAGTGATTTACGGCGGCGCCAAGGGTATTGACCCCATGCTCATAGCCGCCGACGGGAGCGTCGGGATACGTATCCCCGACGACAGTTTCTGCCGCGCACTGTGCCGGCGCCTGGGACACCCGTTGGTTTCCACCTCCGCAAACCTCAGCGGACAGCCTGCCGCACGTTGTTTCGGCGACATTGACGCGGCTATTCTGAGAGGCACCGATTACGTCTGCACACGCAGGCATGACGACCCCTGTGAAACCCCTCCCTCAGCTATCTATAAAATATCGGACAACAACGAGATATCAACCATCAGAGAATAAGACGACAACCGGACAATAAAAGGACAGAGAAAAGAGAATGGCATATCAGGAACATGACAACTGGTGGACGCGCCGCTGGTTACAGGTAGTGGCTTGGCGCGAGAGGCACATCAAGGAGCGGAATTTCGTGATTCTGCTTGCCTTGGCGGTAGGTGTCATCTGCGGTTTCGCCGCCCAGTTGCTCAAATTCCTCATCGGCACCATCTCTCATTTGCTCACCTCAGGCGTCTCCATAACGCAGGCCAACTACCTGTATCTTGTATGGCCGGTAGTCGGAATCCTGCTATGCTCCGTATTCGTGAAATATGTGGTCAAGGACAATATCTCGCACGGCGTGACGCGCGTCCTGTATGCCATCTCGCGCCGCAAGTCGCGCCTCAAGAAGCACAATATCTACGCTCCGCTGATTGCCTCTTCCGTTACCATCGGCTTCGGTGGGTCGGGCGGTGCAGAGGGACCTATCGTCTTCACCGGAAGCGCCATAGGGTCGAACATCGGGCAGGCTTTCCGCCTGTCGCCCAAGATTCTCATGATATTGGTAGGATGCGGCGCGGCGGCAGGTATCGCCGGTGTGTTCCGCGCTCCCATCGCCGGGATGCTTTTCACTCTCGAAGTGCTCATGCTCGACCTCTCCGGAGCCACCGTCATGCCACTGCTGATATCTTCAATTTCAGGCGCTACGGTGGCTTACGTGCTGGAAGGGTACAACTCGGAGTTCTTCTTCGCGCAGGCCGAACCTTACGCCACGTCCAAGATACCTTATACTATTTTGTTAGGCGTTTTCACCGGATTCGTGTCGCTTTACTTCACGCGGTGGTGTTTCCGCATGGAAAGCCTCTTCGGCCACATAAAGAAGCGGTGGGTCAAGATACTGCTCGGCGGCTCCCTCCTGGCATCGCTCATTTTCCTGTTCCCGCCGCTCTACGGCGAGGGGTACGAGGCCATAAACCGTCTCCTGGAGGGGGATGTCCGCTCGGTGGTAGACGGTTCTTTCTTCTACATAGACCGCGACAACGTGTGGGTAATAGCCATGGTGATAGCGGCCATCGTGCTTACGAAAGTCTTCGCCACTTCGGCCACCAACGGCGCCGGCGGCGTGGGCGGTACCTTTGCGCCGTCGCTGTTCGTCGGGGCGCTGGCGGGATTCCTTTTCGCCTATGTGATGAACAACCTCGGCTTCACCATCCACCTTTCGGAGCAGAACTTCGCACTCATGGGGATGGCCGGAGTCATGGCCGGGGTCATGCACGCCCCGCTGATGGCTATTTTCCTTACAGCCGAGATGACAGGCGGTTACAACCTCTTCCTGCCGTTGCTCATAGTCTCCACGCTCTCTTATATGACCATCCGGATTTTCGAGCCTTACAGCATCTACACCATGCGTCTGGCCAAGCACGGCGACCTGCTGACGCACCACAAGGACAAGAACGTGCTCACTCTCCTGCGGCTCGACAACGTGATAGAACGCGACTTCCGCATCGTCTCGCCCGACATGACGCTCAAACAGATGGTAGACACCATAGCCGCCTCCAAGCGCAACCTCTTCCCGGTAGTAGGCGCTGACGGCGAACTGATAGGAATCGTGTTGCTCGACGATATCCGCAACATCATGTTCCGCCCCGACCTCTACAAGAAGATGCACGTGAAACGGTTCATGTCCATGCCGCCGGAGCGTATCGAGATAGACGAGCCTATGGAGTCGGTAATGAAAAAATTCGACGACACCAATGCCTGGAACCTCCCGGTGGTTGACCGGGGAAAGTACGTCGGCTTTGTGTCAAAATCCAAGATATTCAACTCGTACCGCAACCTGCTGCGGCAGTATTCCGACGAGTGACACCTTACATTAACAATAGGAGGAATTAAAGATGAAGATAGTATTTTTCGGGACACCCGAGTTCGCGATACCCTCTTTGGAAGCGCTGATAGCCGACGGCCACGAGATAGCCGCCGTAGTGACGGCTCCCGACAAGCCCGGCGGCCGCAGCCACAAGCTTCTGCAAAGCGACGTAAAGAAATTCGCCCTCGCCAACGGGCTGCCGCTCCTGCAACCGGTGAAACTGCGCGACCCGGAGTTCCTCGACGAGCTGCGACGCATCAATGCCGAGCTCTTCGTGGTCATCGCCTTCCGGATGCTCCCCGAAGCGGTATGGGCAATGCCTCCGCGCGGCACCTTCAACCTCCACGCGGCCCTGCTCCCGAAGTACCGCGGCGCCGCTCCTATCAACCATGCCATCATCAATGGCGAGACAGAGACCGGTGTAACCACATTCCTCCTTGACCACGACATAGATACCGGCGAAATCCTCTCGCAACGGCGCGTGCCCATTCTCCCCGAAGACAACGTGGGAACGCTCTACGACCGGCTCATGCACATCGGTGCCGAGGAGGTGGTAAAGACCGTCCGTGGCCTGGAAGAGGGCACCGTGACGCCCCGTCCGCAACCCGACGAATGTCCCTGCCCGGCGCCGAAACTCACCCCCGAAACAGGTCACATAGACTGGAACCGTCCCGCCAGGGAGATTCACAACCTGGTGCGCGGCCTGTCCCCATATCCCGGGGCATGGACAATGCTTGACGGTGCCAAGTGCAAGATACTCAAGACCATGCCGCTGGAAACCTCGGAACTTGCTCCGGCTGAGACTTCGACTACAGGGAAACGTCTGCGTGTGGGCACCGGCAATGGCGATCTGGAAATAGTCACCTTCCAGCCGGCCGGTAAAAAGGCTATGGAGTCGAAAGCATATCTGAACGGACATCCCGAAATAAAGTTCGAGCCATGACACACAAAGCCAACTGCCGCATATTGACCGAAGTGCTTGCCGCCCACGGCGTGAAGCGGGTGGTATGTTCCCCCGGCTCGCGCAACGCACCCCTGCTCGTGGCCGCCGACGAAGAGCCGCGCCTCCGGACGACTGTTATAATCGACGAGCGGACGGCGGGTTTCGTGGCGCTCGGCCTCGCGCAGGCGTCGAACGCTCCCGTGGCTCTCGTCTGCACTTCCGGAACGGCTCTTCTCAACTACGCTCCCGCCGTGGCAGAGGCTTATTACCAGGGGCTTCCGCTGATAGTGGTTTCCGCCGACCGTCCCGAGCGTTGGATTGACCAGGATGACTCGCAGACACTGCGGCAGCCCGGCGCGCTCGCAAACTTCGTGAAACGCTCCGTAGACCTCCCCGACGTCATGTCTTCCGACCGAGATATGATGCTATATGTCAACCGTTTGGTCAACGATGCCATGATAGAGGCCACGCGTCGCCGCCGCGGTCCCGTGCATATCAACGTCCGCCTCAACGAGCCGCTTTCCGGACAAAAGGCAGAGCCACTGCCGCCCCAAAGGATAGTTCGCTGCCTCGAAGCCGACGACATCCTCCCCAAAGAGCAGGTACGCGACCTTGCCCGCGAAGCCGCCGGACGGCGAATCCTCGTGGTGGCCGGATTCATGCTTCCCGACGCGCGGCTCAACAAGGCGATGACTCGACTCGCGGCTCTCCCCAACGTCTACGTGATGGCCGAAACCATCAGCAACCTGCACCTCAAAGGGCAGCCCTCGGCCATCGATGTCATCCTCTCCACACTTGGCGACGAACTGAAAGAGGAGATGCGACCGGACCTTGTGATTTCGCTCGGCGGTGCCATAGTGTCGCGGCAAATCAAGGAATACCTGCGCAGTTTCTCTCCGGAAGAACATTGGGCGCTGGGTCATCAGCATACCACTGTGGATTGCTTCAACTCGTTGACACTCAGGGTCGAGGCCGACCCGGGACGCTTCCTCTCCATGCTCGGTAAATTTATGGGCAAGCAGAGGCCGCAGTCGGGCTATGCGCAGCAGTGGCTCTCACTGCGCAAACAGGCCCTTGAGACACAGGCGCAGTTCATAGCCTCGTCACCGTGGAGCGATATGACCGCTTTCGAGACACTGCTTTCCCACTTACCCTCCACGGTCAACCTCCAGCTCTCGAACGGTACTTCCATACGCTACGCGCAACTGCTGACGCGCAAGATGCCCCACGCCTGCTTCTGCAACCGGGGCGTCTCCGGCATAGACGGTTCCGTGGCCACGGCGGTAGGCGCCGCCATGGTCTATCCCGAGAACACAGTGCTTGTAACCGGCGACATGACAATGGCTTACGGCATTGGGGCGCTCTCGCTCCACCAGCTCCCGGAGCGGCTGAAGATAATAGTGATGAGCAACGGCGGAGGCGCCATCTTCCGCTTCGTGGGTTCCACGGCTTCGCTTCCGCAACGCGAACAGTACTTTTGCGCCGCGCCAAATCTTCCGCTCCGCGACCTCTGCAAAGCCTACGGACTGGAATACATGAGGGCCGAGAGCCAGTCGCAGTTGCTCTCCAAACTGCCGTCGTTCTTCGCCCCCCGGCTCGCTCCGACGCTTCTCGAAATCGTCACCGATGGCGAGGTAAGCGCCTCGATATTAAGAAACTATATGAACAGACCCAAGATATGAAATACGATTGGAAACCTATAAAAGAATATACCGACATCCTCTTCGAGCAGCTCGGGGGGATAGCTAAAATCACCATCAACCGTCCTCGCGTCTACAACGCTTTCCGCCCGAAAACCAACATGGAGATGCTCGACGCCATGAACATCTGCCGCGAGCGCAACGACATCGGCGTGGTCATCCTGACCGGCGCCGGCGACAAGGCTTTCTGCTCCGGGGGCGACCAGAACGTCAAGGGTATAGGCGGCTACGTGGATGACAACGGCGTGCCGCGCCTCAACGTGCTCGACCTGCACAAAGCCATACGCTCGCTCCCCAAACCCGTCATCGCCATGGTAAACGGTTACAGCATCGGCGGCGGCAACGTCCTGCAAGTGGTCTGCGACCTCTCCATCGCCTCCGAGAACGCACGCTTCGGCCAGACCGGTCCCAAGGTCGGGAGCTTCGACGCAGGCTTCGGTTCATCCTATCTGGCACGCTGTGTGGGCCAGAAAAAGGCTCGCGAAATATGGTTCCTATGCAAGCAATACACCGCGCAGGAAGCCCTCGAAATGGGTATGGTAAACAAGGTGGTTCCCTTCGACAAACTGGAGGAGGAAACCGTGGAATGGTGCCGTATCATCCTGAAACGCAGCCCGATGGCCATACGCATGATTAAGCGTGCCCTCAACGCCGAGCTCGACGGCCAGCACGGACTGATGGAGTTTGCCGGCGACACCACTCTGATGTACTACCTCATGGCCGAGGCACAGGAGGGGAAGAATGCCTTCCTCGAAAAGCGCGACCCCGACTTCGACCAGTTCCCGAAATTCCCCTAAGGTAAATAATGCGACTGTTATTCACCCCTTATACGCTTAAATTTAAGGATCCGGCCGGAACTTCGCGCGGCGTAATGCTTGAAAAGCCCACATGGTTCCTGCGCCTGCAGGACGAGCACGACCCGTCGCACTTCGGCATCGGCGAGGCCGCTTATTTCCCGGGACTCTCGCCCGAAGACCCCGAAAAATATGTCTACAAGATAATAGAACTGCTCGCCAACGTGGCTCTCGGCCGAGCCACGGACCTGTCGCGCCACCCGTCGCTGCAATTCGGCTTCGAGCAGGCTATCCTCGACTATACCAACGGAGGGACAGGCATCTATTATCCCACGGCGTTCACACGCGGCGAGAGGGATATAACCATTAACGGCCTGGTGTGGATGGGCTCCAAGGAGGAGATGCTTCGGCGCGTCGGCGAGAAACTGAAAGAGGGTTTCGCCTGTGTGAAGCTCAAAATAGGCGCGATAGACTGGGAATCGGAACTCGACATCCTTAAATCCATCCGTAATGCCTATCCGTCCGACTCGCTGATGATTCGCGTGGATGCCAACGGCGCATTCACCATGGACAACGTCTTCCCGAGGCTAAAGGCGCTAGCTGACCTCGGTGTCCACAGCATAGAGCAGCCCGTCAAGGCCGGGACGCCCGAGCTTATGGCTTTCGTATGCCGCATGAGTCCGGTTCCGGTGGCGCTCGACGAGGAGCTGATAGGCCACTTCAGCGCGGGCAGCAAGGAACGGCTCCTGGAGGAAATCATGCCGCGTTTCATCATCCTGAAACCGGCTCTCGTCGGCGGATTCTCCGGCGCGAAGGAGTGGATTGACCTCGCCGAAAAGCGCGGCATTGGGTGGTGGATAACCTCGGCGTTGGAGTCGAACGTCGGCTTAAACGCACTGGCGCAATGGACCGCCACTTTCGCTCCGGAGACACCGCAGGGACTCGGAACAGGCGCACTTTACACCAACAACACCCCGTCGCGTCTCGTCCTTACCGGCGACAGACTGCGCTTCGACACGGCCACGCACCGCGACGTTGACTTCTTCAACTCCCTGGATTGGCGGCAATGACTTTCGCGGAGGTAATAGCGCAATGGCGCAGCGGCGCGGCGTACATTCCGGCACGCACTTCCGGCTCCACGGGAACACCGTCGGAGATAAGACTTCCGCGCGGACTTGTGGAACGGTCGGCACGGCGCACCATCGCGCGTTTCGGAATCACAGCTGACTCGCAGCTTCACAGTTGCATCGCACCCGACTTCATAGGGGGCAAGATGACGGCTATACGCGCCGAAGTGGCCGGTTGCCGATTCAGCTTCGAGACCCCGAGCAACCGTCCTTTGCAAGCGTTCACTCCCTCCGATGCGCTCGACATGGTTTCGCTCGTTCCTTCGCAGATGCGCTATGTTCTTGACCATAGGGATGTTATGCCGATGGTAAAGACTTATCTGTCGGGCGGTTCGGCAATTCCGGAGGCCATAAGGCGCGACATCGCGGCGAGTGGTCTCAATGTCTACGAAAGCTATGGCATGACCGAGACGGCCTCGCACATAGCGGTGCGGCGCGTTGGCGTTCCGCAGGAGGATTTCCGGCCGTTGCCTGGCGTTTCACTCTCTGCCGATGACCGGGACTGCCTCGTGATAGACCTCGGTGCGGACGGACGCATAGTGACCAACGACATGGTGGATTTCGCAGCCGACGGGGCGTTCCGCATCCTCGGGCGCGCCGACCACGTGATAGTCACCGGAGGAAAGAAAGTGCATCCCGCCGACGTGGAGCGCCGCCTCTCGCCGCTCTTCGGAGACCGCTCCATCTGCGTTACCTCAAGACCCGACGATTTCTGGGGACAACGCGTCGTACTCCTGGTGGAAGGGGAGGAGCATATTCCGCAGCCGGTGATTGTAAAAATGAAGAAATTACTGGAAAAGCACGAGCAACCGAAAGAGATTATTACGGTAAAACAGCTTTTGCGCACCGAAAACGGTAAAATTATTCGCAAACCGTTAGGCTGAACTTTGTCCTGCTATGAAATTTTTCCGAAAAATGTTTTTATGTTTAAGGAAATTGTTGTAAATTTGTGTTTTAGAACAGAGTGACGGAAGTTTAATCCGACTTCCATGTTTTTACGGTTAGCAAGTGTCCACGTGAGGATTTTTCAATTGTCCCCGTAGGACGCTTATCAAGGTTAAACAACTTCTTAGGGTAAATGATAAAGAAAAGTACGTTGGAACATATAATCAGTCACGACATGTCGGAGCTTTGGAACGTCCTCAGTCCCGAAGAGAAACGTCTCGTGACCGATAATTTCACAATACATAATTTCAAGAAAAACCAGATTATATATGCCGAAAAGGAGGACCCGGAATACCTGTGGTGCCTGCTCAAAGGGAAGGTGAAAATGTACAAGATGGGCATCGGGGAGCGCGTTCAGATACTGCGCCTTTACCGGCCGGTGCAGTACTTCGGATACCGTGCCTACTTCGCCCGCGAGCAGTATGTCTCCTCCTGCTCGGCCTTCGAGCCGTCGGTCATCGGCTTCATCAAAATGGAGATAGTGGAGCGCCTCATCAAGGAGAACAACGAGGTCGCGATGTTCTTTATCTACGAACTTTCGCGCAATCTCGGCGGCTCTGACACCAAGATAGTGAACCTCACGCAGAAGCATATCCGCGGCCGCCTGGCCGAAGCTCTCCTGCTCCTGGCCGACAACTACGGGCTGGAGGACGACGAAGCAACGCTCCGCATCTACATGAGCCGCGAAGACCTCGCGAACCTCTCGAATATGACCACCTCGAACGCCATCCGCACACTCACTACTTTCGTCAACGAAAAGCTCATCCTCGTGGACGGACGACGCATAAAAATCATTAACGAGCCGCAGTTGCGCAAAATCTCCAAATTCGGATGAAGCAGATAGACCGTTATTTCCCCGACCTCAGCGAAGAGCAGCGGCAGCAGTTCCTCGCAATGCTGCGCCTTTACCCCGAGTGGAATGAAAAAATCAACGTCATCTCGCGCCGCGACATCGATAATCTTGAAATCCACCACCTGCTCCACTCCCTCGGAATCGCAAAGTTCATTAAATTCGCTCCCGGGACGCGCGTACTCGACCTCGGCACCGGCGGCGGTCTCCCCGGGCTGCCGCTCGCTGTCCTCTTCCCCGACGTCCAGTTCCACCTCATAGACCGCATAGGCAAGAAGCTCACCGTGGCACGCGACATTGCGCAGCAATGCGGACTGAAGAACGTAACGTTCCAGCACGGCGACATCGGCGAGTGCCACGATACCTACGACTTCTGCGTAAGCCGCGCCGTAATGCCGCAACGCGACCTCATGCGTCTCGTCCGTAAGAACCTGAAAGACAACGGACGTAACGCCCTCCCCTCCGGCCTCATTACCCTGAAAGGGGGTGACCTTCACGACGAACTGAAAGGCCTTCCGGCAAGCGAAACCGTTCAGCTCTCCGACTATTTCGACGACCCCTTCTTTGAAACCAAGAAACTCGTATTCACCCCAAAACCTTGATATTATGGAAGTTGCAAGATTCATTTTCGCTCTGTTCGGCATCAACACTTACGTGGTTTACGACCCGGCAACGCTCGAATGTGCCGTAATTGACCCCGGCATGTCGTCTAAGCGCGAATATGACGCCCTCGACCACTTCATCGGGCGCAAGAACCTGCGCGTAACCCACCTCATAAACACACATTTACACGTAGACCACGCCATCGGCGACGCATACGTGCAGAAGAAATACGGGTTGCCCCTCGAGGCACATCCCGCCGACGCGCCGCTGGGAGCGCGCGCCGCCGAGCAGGCACTTATGTTCGGAATCACGGAACGCGCAGAAGCCGTAACCATTACCTCGCCGCTGCAAGACGGCGAAGTCATAAAGATAGGCAACGGCGTGCTTCACGTAATCCACGTGCCCGGCCATTCACCCGGCCACATCGCCCTCTACGACAAGGAGGACGGCTTCATCATCGGCGGCGACATCCTCTTCCAGGGAAGCGTGGGACGCACCGACCTCCCCGGCGGCAACCACAACCAGTTGATAGAAGGAATCCGCAAGCGTCTCATGACGTTGCCCGACGACACCATTGTCTATCCCGGCCACGGCAACGAAACCACCATCGGCCTCGAACGCGCCCACAATCCGTTCCTGTAACGCCGCCAAACGTCCGGCCATGTCCATACAGCCCGACGCTTTCTCTGAACATATCGCAATTCTTCAATACCCTATAAGTCAATTACCCGAAATATATGAAACCCTCTGAACTGCTGTCCACAATAGCCATAGCTCTCATCTTGTTTGCCTCGGCTTCCTGCGGCCGTGAAAAAGCCATCATCGGAACTATGGAAGACTACCGCGCCACCACGCAATTCGATACCGAAGCCGAGGTCAGCCGCGACAAAATGGAAAAGCTCGTCATCGCAGGCACGTCAGCTCCCGTTACACGCAACGTAACGCCGTGGAAACTCTACGTCCTGGGACCGGAGAAAATCTCAATGCTCGAAAAGCTTAAAACCGTGCGTCCGGCACTCTGCGGAGCGCGCAATGCCATCGTCATCTGTGGCATGACGGGACGGATGGGCGAGGGGGAACTGCGCGAGTTCTGGGCTCAGGACTGTGCCGCAGCCGCCGGGAACATACTCCTTGCAGCCGATGCTATGGGGTTGGGTGCCAATTGGTTGCGCGTTTACCCCGTGCAGGTGAGAATACAGGAAGTCACCGCTGCCATGCACCTCCCGCCCGGAGAAGTACCCTTCGCCATAATCCCCGTAGGCAAGCCTGACGTCACCGACGAGACCCCGCACCCCGAAACGCCCCAAACCTCCATTACCTGGCTCTGAATGCTTTACCGTCAGTTCCTTAAATCTTTCAGTACTTTAAAATCCCTAATGTCCCGGAAGCGGAAAGCTGCTTCCTCTCAGAACAAATCTGCGCCTTACTTTGTCTTATAATAAGAACACGCGTGCGCGTTGCGTGCGTTTAAACTACCGATTATGATAAAAGTAACCCGCGAAATGGCGCTCCGTTACCACGAAACCCCGGCGCCCGGAAAGATAGAAGTCATCCCCACCAAACCATATTCCTCGCAACTCGACCTCTCGCTCGCCTATTCCCCCGGCGTGGCATTCCCCTGCCTTGAAATCAAGGATAATCCCGCCGACATTTACCGCTACACCGACAAGGGCAACCTCGTGGGCGTCGTAAGCAACGGCACCGCCGTCCTCGGCCTCGGCGACATCGGTCCCCTCGCCGGTAAGCCCGTCATGGAGGGGAAAGCGTTGCTGTTCAAGATATTTGCCGGACTCGATGCCTTCGACATAGAGGTGGACGAGAAAGACCCGCAAAAGCTCATCAGCATCGTCAAGGCCATCTCGCCGACATTCGGCGGCATCAACCTCGAAGACATCAAGGCGCCGGAATGCTTCGTGATTGAGGATACCCTGAAAAAGGAGTGCGACATCCCGGTTATGCACGACGACCAGCACGGCACGGCCATCATCTCCGCAGCCGGACTCCTCAACGCCCTTGACCTCCAGCATAAGGAAATCGGCGACATCCGTCTGGTGGTAAACGGCGCCGGAGCGGCCGCCATAGCCTGCACGAAGCTCTACGTCA
>ERZ780208.1271-NODE-1271-length-21037-cov-7.257888_pt1 | contig 21037 bp, 20 predicted proteins | sample MGYA00511167_ERZ780208 | MGnify/ENA primary metagenome ERZ780208 (study PRJEB29588, sample SAMEA2159202) | human gut metagenome | biome: human gut; feature: human-associated habitat; material: faeces | place: Denmark | collected 2008/2010 ...
CACGGCAACCGCCATAGCAATGCCCCATTCGCTGCCGCCCTCGGCGCTGATAAACATTTGCAGGGCAAGAGGCAGCGTGTACATTTCCTTATCCTGCAAAACAAGCAGCGGCCAGAAGTATTCGTTCCACGAGTTGATGAAGAACAGAATCGCCACCGCGATAACGGAAGGTTTAATCAGCGGCAGAATAACGCGGCGCAGAATGACAAACGGTTTGGCGCCGTCAAGGATAGCCGCTTCCAACAGCGCTTTAGGTATGCCGCGCATCGTCTGGCGCATCAGGAAAATGCCCATGCCATCCGCGAAAGCGGGCAGCATTACACCCAGCGGGTGGTTTAACAGGTTCAGCTTGCTCATCAGCAGGTAGTTAGGCATAATCAGCACCGTTACCGGGATGAAGAACGTCAGCAGCATGCTGTTAAAAATCGTTTCTTTGTATTTAAAATCGTAGTAGATAAAGGCAAACGCCGCCAGGACGCTTGTTATAACCTTCATCGCGGTTGTGCCCGCGGCGATGATGAAGGTGTTGTAGATGTAGGTTAAAAGTGGGAAGTCCTCCAGCACCGTTGTGTAGTTGTTAAGCGTCGGCGGGAAGGGCAGCGGGTTCAGCGTAGCCTGAAAAATCTGGTCCATATCCTTTAAAGAAGTGGATATCATAAAAACTATCGGCCACAGCTGAATAAAAACTGCAATTAAAAGCGGGATATGCCACATTAATTCTTTTTTATCAGTTTTCATAATATACCTTCTTCTCTAAATATTTGGTCCTAAACAGCAGGAACGCGATATAGCAAATCATCGTAATTATGGCAAAGGCTGCGGATTTGCCGGTCTGGAAGAATACAAACGCATACTGGTAAATGATGTACACCAGGTTGGAGCTGCCCTGGTCAGGCCCGCCCTGCGTAAGCATGTTTACCGGCACCAGCACATACTGCAAGCCGAACACCACAGTTATTGTAAATACGTAAATAGCGGTAGAAGACGTCATCGGCACGATAATCTGTTTAAAAATCTGCCAGTTGCTGGCGTTTTCAAGTTTGGCTGCTTCAATCATTTCTTTCGGCACTGCCAGCATGGCGGCCAGCATTACAATCAGGTTGTAACCGAAAACCTTCCAGCCGATGATGGTGCAGATAGCAAAAATTACCAGCCAGTTTTCTTTAAACCAGCGCGGCGATTCCAAGTCGAACCACGAAAGCACAATGCTTAACGGGCCAGCCAGCGGGTTGTAAATCCACAGGAACAGGATACTTGCAACTGCAAGGGAAAGAGTTGCCGGCATGAAAAGGGTTGAACGGTAAAAGCCCTTGCCGCGTTCAATTAAGTGCCCCAGCACAAACGAAAACAGGTATGGCAGCACAAAATTCAGCACCAACATGATGGCTACAAACACAACCGTATTGGCAAGTATTTTGATAAGTTCCTCGCTGCCCAGCACGGCGGTGTAGTTTTCGATACCGACAAACGTCATGTTGGGGCTGACCATATTCCAGCTGAAAAAGCTTAAATACAGGTTTTGCAGCAGCGGCCAGTACGAAAATACTACAAAAAAGAAGATGCTTGGCAGCAGAAACAAAAACGCGTGCCATTTATTCTTTTCCATCTTAATTTCTCCTTTAGTTAAAAATCAGGCTGCCGCAGCAAGCAGCAGCCTGAAACTTCATCAGCCCTTATTACATCAGGCTGTTAATTTTTTCTGCGGTTTCGTGCAGAGCCTGCGCAGCGCTTTCTTTGCCGCTCAGGATAATGTCGCGGGCGTCGATGAGAAGCTGTTCAGCCTGTAAGCCGTTAGCGCCGGGGAAGCTTGCCCAAGGTACAAGGTTAGGCATTAAGGAAAGTGCAACCTGCACGTTTTTGTTGGTGTCAACCAGTTTCTTGAAGCCGTTGGGGTCGTTTTCTACGCCTTTACGCGGCGGCAGGTAACCGGTGCCGGTACTCCATTTAAGCAGTGCTTCGGGAGATTCCAGATATTTAATGAATTCAATGGCAGCCTGTTTTTTAGCGTCGTCTTTACTGAACAGCATCAGGAAGTTGCCGCCTGCCGGAACTTTCAGCTCTTTGCCTTCAAATTTCGGGAACGGGGCAGCCATTACTTCAAACTTAGCGCTCTTTTCAAAGTTGGCGCGTTTACCGATGGTGGTGCAAACCATGCCCAGCTTGCCGCTGAGATAAGCCTGGAAGCCTTCTTCGTTGGTAGCATGCAGGCCGGTGCCTTCCTGTACCATGTCAGCCAGCAGCTGATATGCTTCGGCAGCTTCCGGGGTATCGAAGCCTGCCAAGGTTTTGCCGTTTTCTTTCTTCAGCATGCTGCCGCCGTTGGATTCGATGATAGCCTGCTGAGTCCAGTTATCGGCATATTCCTGCATGAAGAAACCCATGTTGCCGGTGTTGTCTTTAATCTGTTTGGCAGCAGCTTTAACTTCATTCCATGTTTTAGGCGGGTTGGCAGGGTCAAGGCCGGCTGCTTTAAAAATTTCGGGGTTGTAGTAAAGCACCGGTACACTGATGGAATACGGAACGCCAATCTGTTTGCCGTCATCAGTCTGTGCCAGAGCAAGAACGTTAGGCAGGAAGTTGTCTTTCAGGAAGTTTTTGTCATTGGATTTTTCAAAAGCTTCGTTAATATCCTGGTATTTCAGGTTTTCGGCAGCATAGTTAAGGTAAGACCAGCCCATCTGCACTACGTCCGGATTTTTGCCGGAAGCAATGGCTGCCTGCAGGTTTTGGGTAAGGCCTTTATACATATCAGGGTTGTATTTTTCAACTACTTCAATATCGGGATGTTTTTCGTTAAAATCTTTTACAAGTTCTTTAACCGTCTGGCCGCCGAAGCTTTCAGACGCTACATGCCAATATTCAATTTGTACTTTTTTGCCGCTGGCGCTGTCGGCAGATTTGTTATCGCCGCCGCAGCCGGCAAAGAATGCGGTACACATGGTTGCCAGCAGTACACCGGCAATTTTTTTCTTTAAACTCATTATTAGAACCTCCGTGATTTTGATTTTCTTCATATTAACATTAAAATTTAAAATACAATGTGCGCAGCAGGTTAAGTATTGGTTAAAAAACTTTAAATTTCATTAAGTAATTGTTAATTATGTAAAATTTTCTACACAATAAATTCACACTCCGCCGCTATGATAAAGTTGACACCGGCGCAGAGTTTTCGTTACAATATAGTTAATATAATTAAGGAGGTTAACTTACACAATGAATAAAAACTTAATGATTGTTATCGCCGCACTGCTCGTAATTTTCGGGCTTGTAATGAGCGGTTACAACAACCTTGTAGGCATGAATGAAAACATCAACGGCAAATGGTCGCAGATTGAAAACCAGCTGCAGCGCCGCAACGATTTAATACCCAACCTTGTTAATACCGTTAAAGGCTATGCTGCACACGAAAGCGACGTGTTTAAAGCTGTTGCCGACGCGCGCGCCAAACTCGGCGGAGCCAAAACCGTGCAGGAAGCAAGCCAGGCTGACGGCGAACTTTCCGGCGCACTGAGCCGCCTGTTAATGGTAGCCGAAAACTATCCGCAGCTTAAGGCCAACGCCAACTTTACGCAGCTGCAGGATGAACTGGCAGGCACCGAAAACCGCATTGCCGTATCCCGCCAGGATTACAACAACGCCGTGCAGGAATTCAACGCCAGCATCAAACAGTTCCCAACCGTATTGTATGCAGGCATTTTAGGCTTCAGCCAGCGCGATTACTTTGAAGTGCCCGAAAGCGCCAAAGCAGTGCCGCAGGTACAATTTTAAAATGCGTTAAGGATTTAAACCATGATTAAGCATTTTTTACTTCTGCTGCTGGTACTGACACAAACCCTTTATGCCGCAGCAGGGCTGGAAGCAGCGGAAATACCGCCTAAACCGCAGGCAGGCAGCAATATATATGTGCAGGACTATGCTGACGTTATTTCACCGGCTTCCGAAAAAATAATTTATTCTATCGGCCGCGAGCTTGACAGCAAAACAACGGCACAGGTTGCCGTGCTGACGGTGCCTACGCTTGACGGCGAGCCCATTGAAAGCTATGCGCTTAAAGTGCTGCGCGGCTGGGGTATCGGCAGCCGTGATAAAAATAACGGCGTGCTGATAGTTGTTGCCACTAAGGACAGGCAAAGCCGCATTGAAGTTGGTTACGGGCTGGAAGGCGCACTGCCTGACGGGCTTACCGGACGCTTGCAGGACGACACCATGCTGCCCTACTTTAAACAGGGGCAGTACGATAAAGGCATTGTTAACGGCTATGCCGCAACGGCAGCAACAGTTGCCAAAGAATATAATGTTAAACTGGAAGGCGTAAGCTACACCCCACCGGCACCGAAGCAGAATAACGGCCTGCCGCTGTGGGCAGAACTTGCTATCGGCATCGGCATAGTGCTGCTTCTCGTAATAGATAACGTGTTTTTAGGCGGTTTTATTACCCAAATGCTGATTTTATCAATCTTCCGGCGCGGCGGTGGCGGCGGCTTCGGCGGCGGAGGAGGTTTTGGAGGCGGCAGCGGCGGTGGCGGCGGCTCCTCCAGAAGATGGTAAGTAAAATAAAAATATATAACCCGATCTGAGTACATTACTCTGACCGGGTTATTTTTATTGCTTAAACAAATCATTATATGGATAATTTAAGTATAGTTTTTCTTCAGTTTCAATATATTTTTTATAATTATTTTTTGTGAGCAAACCAATATCATTTTTCATATATTCCAACATTTTGCTGTTTATCCACTCACCGTAATGCAAAGTATCTTTATAATTATCTAAGTTCATCGTAATATCAGTCATTGTATTAAACGAAAATAATTTTATATTCGGACATTCTAAAATAAGCTCTATTGCATATTCTTCAATTTCTATATTTTTATTTAAATCACCTTTTTCGTACAACTCACCCCAATAGGCTACGCTGTAAGGCGGGAAAAAATAATAAAAAGTTGTTTTTGGATGCGCATAGGCTAAATCTGTCACATTTTGCTTTATATTTTCACGTATAACCTGCTTATCAGCTTCTGTTAGGCTGTTTTGTTGATTTGGCTCTTTATATTCAGTTCTGCTTTTTAAAACACTTTTGGCTCCAAATTTATAATCATCATTCCAGTTTGCAAATTCATCAAAAGATGTTATGCCGCCATTTTTATTTTTAATTGTATTTTTTATATTCCTTACAGCAATTTTAACAACATCTTTATTAAAAATATACTTAACATCATCAAACATATTATCATTATAAAGATATACAGGGTATTGCCCAAGGTCATTTCTCATCATATCTTTATCTGATAAAATTTTATAAGTGTCCAAACTGCGCACCACATATTTAACATCGTGAGCAGTCCTAAAAGCTGTTGCAATATTATCGTTCATTTCTTTAAATGAGCCTCCAGAAAAAGGAACTTTTACTGCGTTAGCTTTAAATAATTCATTAAATTCCGATGTTTTAAAATTCTCCGACATAGAAGTACCCGTTATAATACTGTCATAATCAAAATTTTTTAAAATACCGTCATTTTGATAACGCTCATTATTCAACACATAAAACAAACCTGGCAGCGGCTTATGATAATGAAAAAACGGGTCTACAATTATACTAAGAGAAGCCAGTACAAACACACCAATAAAAATTTCTGCCGCAAAAATATATATCCATTTTTTAAAATTCATCAGCAAGCACCTTTATTATTAAAATTGAAAATACAAAAATGTAGTAACTGAACTAAGTTTTAAAACCGTATAAAGCAGCACAGCCGCTATTACAGTAGCTGTAAGATAAACATTAAATTTTTCTATTATTTCCTTTTTTAAAACTAAAACAGAAAGTACTACAAAACCAATCAACATTAGTAAATTATCAGTAATTATCAATGTACTGTCTTTATTACCAAATACGCTAAAATATTTAGCTAAAAACTTACTATACGGATAGGCAAATCTATTAATATCAAACATTGATATCAAAATATTCAGCGCATCGTTAAAGCTTGCCGCCCTAAAAAATATCCATGCTATATTTACAGAATTAAAGGTCAGCAACCAATTCATCCATTGCGGCAAAGTATATTTTGTTTTACGCCACAGGTGATTTATACAAATATAAATTCCGTGCAGCACTCCCCAAAATATAAAAGTCCAGCCGGCACCATGCCACAAGCCTCCTAAAAACATCGTTATCATAATGTTGCGCAGGTGGTGTCCAGTTCTGTTACCGCCAAGCGGTATGTATAAATAGTTTTTCAAAAATGAAGACAATGTCATGTGCCATCTGCGCCAAAAGTCTATTATACTTGTTGCCCTGTATGGCAGATTAAAGTTCAGCGGCAGGTTATAGTTAAACAACAAACCAAGCCCTATTGCCATTTCCGAATAACCGGAAAAATCGAAATACAATTGCAGTGTATAGGCCAACGACCCGCCCCAAGCGTCAAGCATTGTCAAATCAGCTGTACTGTTAAAAACACGATCAGCATAAATTGCCAGTTTATCAGCAATAACAACTTTTTTAAACAGACCTATGGTAAACCATAAAATACCATAAGTTAAGTTTTTATAATTTATTTTATAGCGTTCTGCCTGCGAAAATTGTGGTATCATATCACGGTGGTACAAAATTGGTCCTGCAATTAAATGCGGAAATATCGTTACAAAAAGCAAATAATCACTTTTGCTGTACGCTTTGGTTTCGCCGCGGTATACGTCAACAAGGTAGGCCGTTTGCGTGAAGGTAAAAAATGAAATGCCCAGCGGCAGAACGATATTTTTCATTGCTATGCCGGCATTAAAAAGGTAATTAATATTTTCTAAAATAAAATTAGTGTATTTAAAATACCCCAAAAACAGCAGGTTAAAGGCAATACCTACCATAAGCACTTTTTTGCTTCGATTATTCGTCAGGCATCTGCCAAAAGCATAGTTTACTGCGATTGAAGCTAAAAGTATAGGCAGGTTATTAATATCCCAGTAAGAATAAAAACAAACCGATGCAAAGATTAAAAATATTTTTGCAGCTTCATTTTTAATAAATTTGGCTGTCAAATAATAGCCTAATAACGTAATAGGAAGATAAACAAAAATAAACTCATAAGAATTAAACAGCATATTACTCTCCAGATTATAGATGATGCTACTATTTTATCACGCACTTCCCCCCCCTGCAATACATTCAAACTAACGCACTGCGAAAATTTCCTTTATTTCATTGCGCATACAAAAATTCCGGCATATCACTGATATGCCGGAATTTTTTCACACGGCAACGCACGCCATTGCTGCGCATGGCGCACGTTGTTTTATCTAATACAACAAAAAAGCTGCGGCACAAATCGTGCCACAGCTTTTAATTTACGCTGTAAACTTATTTGCCTTCAATGGCGATATACTTTTTAGCTTCAACGGCTTTCGGGTCTTTTTTAGGAATGCTCAGGCTCAAAATACCGTCTTCATATTTAGCCTTAATATCTTCTTCGGTAACTGCGCTGCCAACATAGAAGCTTCTTGTCATGCTGCCGCTGTAACGTTCACGGCGGATATAACGGCCTTCGTTATCTTTTTCGTCCTTATCAACGCCTTTAGCAGCCGAAACGGTAAGATAACCGTCTTCCAGATGAGCGCTGATTTCATCTTTTTTAAAGCCCGGCAGGTCAATATCAAGTTCATAACCGGTTTCTGTTTCTTTAACATCAGTTTTCATAAAGTTTTTGCTGTGTTTGCCATATAACGGGTTTCTGCCGCCGAAGAAGTTTCTTTCAAAAGCATCGTCCATAAAATCATCAAATAAGTTTTCTCCAAAAATGGTAGGTAACATCATAATAAAAGACTTCCTTTCAAAACTTGCAATTTATATCAGCAGCTTTAAAGGCTGTCGCTTCTGAACTTAAGGGTTCCGCCCCTTATCGGGGCCTTCCTTCGTTCTGAATATAATATACCACTTGTTGTTAGCACTGTCAATAGGCGAGTGCTAATATTTTAAAAAATTTTTTATCTTTTTTTATTTATAATTAAAAAACTGCCGCAAATTTCTTTACAGCAGTTTCTTACTGTTCATCTCAGCAGCCTCCGGCTGTTTAGCCATATAGCCGCTGCCTGTATTGCAAGCATGGCCGCAAGCACAACGCCCGGCAGTACTGTTTTAAACAACAGCAACCATCCGCAGGCAGCGCCAAAAAACCATAACGCAGCTGCCCAAAGAGCAGCTTTTTCATTTTGCCTGCACATTTTTTGCAGCCTTCCGCTCAGCTTTATCGCCTCTGCCAGGTTTTCCGCATTGCCATCCTTAAAAACAACGCTGCCTTCTTTAACGGCACCGGGGCTGTAAATATCTGCCCGCAAGGCTGCGCCGTCATCGCAACGCTTAATTACGGCAACAAATTCCCCGGTTCTGCAAAAGGTTTCGGCAAGTTCTTTTTGGTGTTCCGCAGTAAGTTCCGCCACGGTTTTATCAAAACCAGCCTTACTGCCGATGTATTCTGCCCTGTGCTTAGTGCCGCTGCTGAACATAACCGTGCGCACGCCGAGTTTTTGCAGGCTCTGCAACGCCGGGGCAAGATTGGTATTGACTTTCTCTCCAACCGCTATAATCCCCTGCAAGTTTCTGCCGCAGGTTAAATAATAGGCAGTTTTGCCCTGTTTTTGCAGCTCTGCTTCATATTTGGCAAAAGCAGCAGGAACATCCGCCACAGTACGCACAAACGCCAATGTGCCCATGCGGATATTTTTACGGCTGCACTGCGCCGCAATGCCGCCACGCAGCGTTACAACGCCGCTGCACGCAGGCAGGTTAAGCCCAGCTGCCGCATTTTTCAATAATTCGCGCAGCGGATGCCCGGCAGTTTCCGCAACGGATGCTGCCAACGCCAAAAGCTGCGCTTCACTGACAGCTGCCGTAATAATATCTGTTATTTCCACTCCACTGCCAGCGGCAAAACTTTCATCAAAAACTGCCATGCTTATTTTGCGGCTGTTTTTTAATGTTTTTTTGTTTTCAAACAAATAATTGTTGTTTTGCGCATTCTGCAAGGCAAAATAATACGGCAAAGTATTACCCAGCATAAACGCACCTGCCCCGGCTGCCATAAGCACGCTGCTTAAAACCTGCCACGAAGCAGCCGCGCCAAGCCCGTAAAACCACCAGCTTAACGCCGCTGCAAGTGCAAGGGCAAATACCGCTGGCAGCACAAACGCCGCTGTTTTACCGGCTGTAATGCCGTCATCAGGCTCAGCGGCACTAAAAATTAAACGGTTTTGCTTAAAATAACAATTTACCAAAACGGTAAACAGTAAAACGGCAAGCGGTGCAAACCCTGCCGCTGCGGCACTGATAAAACCATGTACCGCATTTACGCTTACAATTACACTGCTGATTATTCCAGCCACGCAGCAAACAAACACCAGCCCTTCCATTGCCGGTATGCCGCCGAACAAAGTTTTTCTGCCGCTTTGCAAAACAGGCTGCGAATAATAAACAAGCGGCAGCAGCAGTAAAAACTGCGCCGCAGCAAGCGCTGCCGTAAAACGCCAGTCCGCAGGCGTTACAAAAAGCGGCACCGCCGCTAAAGCGCATAAGGCAAGTGTCAGCAGCAGGCAAATTTGCAGTTCTTTTTTAGTTAAATTTTTATTTGCAGCCATTTTCATCATGCCGTTTAACACTTACCTCTATTTTCATTAAATAATCATCGGCATAACGCTCCGATAAATAATTGGTTATATCATTCTGATAAATACTGCCGTTTGGTTCATAGCCAAGTTCATGCAGCTCGCAGCAAAACTTGCGGTATTCCTCCTGCAAGGCATAGTATGATGAACGTATATATTTAACGGCATAGCATCCTGCCGGTTTAACGTGCAAATAGCGGCTTTTTGCTTTTTTATCAACCCGCGAAGAGAACCATCCCGTAGCAAAACTGCCGTTTACAATATTTTCGTAAGGAATTATCTCGCCAGTAACAAAATCATCATACGCATTATGCTTTGTACAGTAATCCCATAAACGCGAAACAACAGCAAATAATTCTTTTTCACTGTTATTTTTTGGTCTGTCGCTGATTATAAAATATTCTTCTCCGGCGTCTTCAATGCTTATGGTATTTTCCTGCACATCAAACGCTTCTTTTGTCATTTTTAATGTATTGCGCAAAAGGCGGCGGCGGCGCGTCAGCACCTCAATTTTCTGCTTCAGCAGCTTGTCCTGCTCTTTTAAAAGCTCCATAAAGGCATCTGTATCGCGCTCATCCATGTAATTTTTTATTTCTTCCAGCGAAAGCCCCACTTCTTTTAAAGTAGTTATAAGGTCAAACATATAAATCTGGTTCAGCGAATAATAGCGGTAACCGTTCGCCGCTGTTTTTACCGGCTTTAAAAGCCCTATATCATCATAATGGAATAAAGTATCTTTGGTTGTATTGCAAAAGGCGGCAAATTCGCCCGTTTTTAAAAGCCTCTGCGAAATTTCAAAAACCCCCTTGACTATGGTGCTGCACCATACTTTACTATTATTATAGCGGCAAAATTACTTTGCTGCAAGTGAAAGGGTGAATTATCATGAAACATGTTTATATGCTGTTTGCGGCCATTGCACTGGAAGTTACAGGCACAACTTTTATGAAGTTTTCCGTTATGCACGAATGGTTTATCGGTTATCCGGTAATGCTTTTATTAATGGGCTTTTCGTACTTCTGCCTCAGCAAGGCAGTAAAAAAAATACCCATCAGCGTTGCCTACGCAGTTTGGGAAGGCATCGGCCTTATGGGCACCGCCTTTATTGCCTGGATTATTTTTAACGAAGCAATGCCGCCCATTAAATTTTTAGCCTTCGGCGTCATCATAGCCGGGCTGATAATGATTAAAAAAGGCACTTTTAAAGTAGGATGTGATTGAAATGCAGATGACAGGACTTTTTTATATAATTCTCGCCGTTATCGCGGACGTAATTGCCAACGTCTGCCTCAAAAAATCGAACGGATTTGCCTCACTGGCACTTATCGGCGTTGCCTTTTTGCTCATGGCGCAGGCGTTGGTAACGCTGGACTTAAGCATCGCTTACGCCGTCTGGGGCGCTTTGGGCATACTTTTAACCACTTGCGTGGATAAAGCCTTTTTCGGCCTGCGGATTAAACCGCTCGGTTTTGTCGGCATCGCCACCATGATCAGCGGCATAGTGCTTTTAAAAATGGTATAACAACCCCCTCCCTGCTCTGCCGGAGCAGCTGCCCTCAAAGTTTAAGCTTTGGGGGCTTTTTTATAAATTTCATATAAAATTTTAAACTTACTTAATGCAAAACGCATAAAACTATGATACAATGAGTAATATAGAATTATTATTGATTATGAAAGGGTGGTAACGTATGAAAAAATCCTTATTAACCCTCGCACTCGCCTTTGGCCTTGTTGCTGCACCTTTTACTACCGATATTTTAAGCAGCACCGCCGAAGCAAAACCGCTGCCGCCGCGCTCCGCTGCACGCGAAGGGCTTGTGCCGCATCAGGTACGCATTGATAACGAAATTGATTCCATCAGCGCGCGCTTTGGCATAGCTGAAAGCACCGTTAAAAAATTTTACAACCAGGGCTGGGGCTTTAAGGAACTGCGCCACGCCGCTTTTTTAAGCTATGCCACCGCTAGGGACATGGGCGCCGTGCTTGATTTAAAAACCGAATACAACAGATGGCCGCGCGTTGAATATATGCTGGGCCTGACCCCTAACGACATTAAAGCCGCACACGATAAAAACGACGCCGAATATTTAAGCACCGTGCTTGGCGTTGACACCGCCGTAAGCCTGCCGCTGTTTGAACAGAACTTTGGCATGGGCGACATTGCACACGCAGTGCTGATGGCTAAATATTGCAGCAGCACCCCGGCGCAGATTGTTGAAATGCACAACCCGCCCGCAACTGATTGGGACGCAGTTGCCACGCAGCTTGGCATTACCGAAGACCAGATGTACCAGGTACGTCTGGACATGGAAAAGCTGAGGCCTTGATGGGTGGAAGTTGGAAGTTATTATAAATAAGCAGTTATAAGCAAAAAATAAAAGCAAAAAGCGAAGGCATAACGCCTTCGCTTTTTTTGGTGTGCAAGGTTAAGCCTGCGCTTTTTTATTTTTATAAACAAAGTAATAGAACGGTACGGCAATTACGGCTGCGCCAAGGCCCATAATCAGCTGCTGGGGCTTAGCCTGTGCCAGAAGCCATAAGCTGGTAAGCACGGCAATAACCGGAATAACAGGGCCAAACGGAATTTTAAACGCACGCGGCGCATCCGGCATTTTTTTGCGGAATACCGGTATGGAAAGGCATGTGGGAATATACTGCGAAAAACGCGATACCACGCTGATGGAAGCAAGGAACGTAAAGCTGCCGGTATAGGCAATTAAAAGCGCGATAACGGTAGAAGCAATTATGCACCAGTAAGGAGCGTTAAAGCGGTTGCGCTTCGTCATAGCGGCAGGCAGCATGCCTTTTTCTGCCAAAGCAAGGCAGCTGTACGGAGTAACAAAAGACGAACTGATGCACAGCGCGCCGATGGAAACCAGCGTGCCGGAAGCAACAATGCCCACGCCGAAACTGCCTGCAATGCGCCCGAAGGCTTCCTGCACGGGAACCGTTGTATTGGCAAGGTCGTAGCCCATTATGCCGATAGCGCAGGCCAGAAGCATAAAATAAATTGCTGCTACAATGCAGATAACAACCAAAATGGCTTTCGGCAAATTCTTTTGCGGGTTTTCCATTTCGGAAGCGGCAACGGCGATACTTTCAAAGCCTGTAAAAGTAAAGAACAGCATTACAGCCGCCGTGCCGAAGCTGCCAGGGGTATATTCACCGCCGGGGAACAGCGGCGTAAAATTGGCGCTGTCGATAAAGAAAACGCCCATACCGATAAACAATACAAACGGCAGAATCTTGGCAACGGTTGCCATATTCTGGATAACCTTAAACAGCTGCACGCCAAACAGGTTCATAATTGCCAGCAGTGCAAAAATTACGGTTACAATAATGTTTTTCATTAACGGCGTGCTTAACTCCGGCATAATGCCGCCCAAAGCAGTGGCAAAGCCAACACCCATGGTAGAGAACGCAATAATGCGGGTAATCCACGTTAAAAAGCCAACCTCGTAGCCGATAAAATTGCCAAAAGCCTCTTTGGCATAAATGTACGGGCCGCCGTTATCTTTAAACAGACCGCTGGCTTCAGCAAAGCAGAAAGTCATTGCCAATACCAGCAGCATATCAAACAAAAGTACGCCAAGGCTTGCCGGGCCGATAATGCTCATGGCGTTGTTAGGCAAAAGAAAAATGCCCGAGCCGATAATGCTGTTAATACCGAAAAGCACTATCGTCCAAAAGCCCATTTTACCTTTACTCATAGTAACTTCTCCCTTATTTTAAATTAAACTTTATTTTTTAGATGCGGCAACCCTGTCAATGAAACCGGCAAAAATTCTGCGCATTTCCGGGTGTTCCTGCCACATATTTTCCGGATGCCACTGCACGGCAACAATCTGGCTGCCTTCGACGCTTTCAATTGCTTCAATAACTCCGTCCGGAGCTTTGGCCGTAACTTTTAAGCCTTCGCCAACTTTTTTAATACCCTGATGATGGCGGGAATTTACATACGCTTTCGCGCCCAGCGCTTCATACAGGCAGCTGCCTTCTTCTACCGTTACGTGGTGAGTAGGATAGCAGCCGTTAGCACCCTGAGAATGGCGGATATAAGCGTCAGGGTTCTGCGTTGCCAAATCCTGATATACGCTGCCGCCCATCATAATATTAATAAACTGGCAGCCGCGGCAAATGCCGAAAATAGGCTTGCCTGCCTTGTAAAAGGCTTTAAAAATTTCTGCTTCAAACACATCGCGTTTGTAATTGGTCATACCGATATGCATCCACGGTTCTTCACCGAAAAACGAAGGGTCGGCATCCGGCCCGCCGGGAATAATCAACGCGTCAAACATCTCTGCATAATCTTCGCCTTTGGCACCCGGAACATCCGGCAGCACAATGGGCAGCGCGCCCAGCTCGTTAATAATATCAACCAGCCCACGTGCGGTAAACGGCGCGCGCACAAGGTTAGTTACATCACTGGCGTACGGGTAAGTATCGGCAGTAATGGCAATACGTAATTTAGACATATAAACCTCCTGAAATTAAAACATTTTGCCGTGATAAACGCACAGCAAAAAATATTATACATCAAATTTGTGAAAATTTGAATTTGTTGAAAGAAATTTTGATGTGAAATTTTTAGTTTTAAAATTTCACTGAATAAAAATCAAAAATCTCACTGAATGGTTTTCGTAAATTTCACTGAATAAATTTGCGGAATTTCACTGAATAAGCTATACTATACATGGGTGATAATATATGAATAAAAATTTTTATAAGCCGCGCATAATAGACAAACAGGTAAAAGAATATCTAAATACCTTTGGAGCAATCTGCATCGAAGGCCCTAAATGGTGTGGTAAAACATGGACTTCTTCTTACCACTGCAACAGCGAATTTTATTTAGCTGACCCTGCCGGTAATTTTCAAAACAGAAAACTGGCAGAAATTTCTCCGGATACAATTTTAGAGGGTGCCACCCCACGCCTAATTGACGAATGGCAGGAATACCCTCCATTATGGGATGCTGTCCGCCATAAAGTAGACCAGACAAACCAAAAAGGACAATTTATTCTCACCGGTTCTGCCACGCCAAACCACAAAGGCATACTGCACAGCGGAGCAGGACGTATCGGCAAACTGCGTATGCGCCCTATGAGCTTGTATGAATCCGGTGATTCTTCCGGACATATTTCATTAGAAACTTTATGCCAAGGAAAATTAACACCTGCTATTACCGGCGAAGTTAACTTAAAAGATATAATAACATTCATTATTCGCGGCGGCTGGCCGGGAAGCTTGGATTTACCTGTAAAACAGGCGGCGTTGTTGCCGCAGCAATATTTGCAGGCTGTATTAGATGATGATGTTTACCGCATTGACGATGTAAAAAGGAATACGCAAAAAATGCGCTTATTGCTTATGTCGTTAGCGCGCAACGAAAGCACAACAGCGACAAACACGCTGTTAAAATCGGATATAAAAGAAAAAGACGGGCAAGATATTGACGCCAACACAGTAACAGCATATTTGGATATTTTTAAACGGTTATTTTTAACGGATAACCAACCGCCATTTGCGCCTAACGTGCGTTCATCGGTACGTGTAAAGCAGGCAGAAAAGCGCCATTTGTCAGACCCTTCACTTGCTTGCGCCCTGCTTAAGCTGACACCGGCAGCACTTTTAAACGATTTGGAAACGCTCGGCTTTATGTTTGAAGCATTATGCGAAAGAGATTTACGCATTTATGCTGAATCCTTCGGGGGGAACCTATATCACTATCAGGATTACAAAAACAGAGAAATTGACGCAGTAATAGAATTGCCGGACGGAAACTGGTGCGCCTTTGAAATAAAACTTGGTGCAAATCAAATCGACCAGGCAGCGGCAAATTTACTTAAAATTAAACATGAATTTGAAGAAGATAAAAAATCTGTACCGCCATCTGTTTTATGCGTAATATGCGGATTAAGTAATGCAGCATACAAACGTGAAGACGGCGTATTTGTTGTACCAATAACGGCGTTGAGAAGTTAAAAGTATTATAATAACAAAATAGCCTGAAATGTTTCTGATAGTTTACTTAAACTTTAAAATACATTTCAGGCTGTTTTTTTGTATTGTTATTCCATATAAAATTTAATTTGCGTCATTAACGGTATCACAATAATCTTTGGTTCTTTCACGCAAATATTGCTGCACATCGTCGCCAGTGCAGTGTTCTGCTTCCAGCAGCTGCTGAGTTTGCGTTTTCACATCAGCAGGTTTAACAGGAGAAGGTTTGCTTTGTTCTTTTGCAGCAGGTTTAGGCTTGCTTATATGCCTGATAGGTTTTGCAGGCGCCTCGGTATTAAGATATTCGCTGAAATTAATATCATCAGGATAATCTATAAACAGTTCTGCCTTTTTGCCATTGTTTATTACTTCTATTACTTTTTTGTCAGGATAAAATGCTTTTAAATTTCCTGTCTGCAACTTGGAATATTCCGCAAAGAATTTCTTTAATACAGATAAATCCTTCTGCTCTATATTTCTTTTAACAGGAGATTTTTTTATTAAAGCAAATAAACTTTGCAGCAAATCCTGCTCCTGCTGATTTTTGTATAACGCAAGAACCTGTATTTCACTTTTAGCAGATAAAGAAGCCGCATTGACAACCATATTCCAATAGCTGTTTAAAGAATCAATATCTACCGGATATTCTTCTTCGCCTTTAAACGGCATTAAATATATTTCACCATTTTCTTCACTAAAAGTATAAACAACTTTCCTGTTATTGATTTCAGCAAATTCTAAAATAAAGCGCTGCAAAATTTATTTCATTCCTTCCTGTTTAATTTTATCAATGGCATTTTCTATAAATAATTTTGTTTTATCTACATTTTCACCCTTTTGCCTCAGTCTTAAATTAAACTCATCGGCACTGCTGCACAGTTTGTCAGCAATAACATCCTGCTTATCTGCAGATTTTTTCATTGCTTCTGTAAGCGGCAATCCGCTAACTGGCATTCCTATTGGCAGCCCGTCAGCATTGCCGGCATACACTTCTTCCGCGTGTTTTTTTATTGCCTGCTGCTCACGTTCAACCTTGATTTTATTTTCGGCAACTTTCTTACCAATTCCCGTATTTTCATATTGTTTAGATTCTAAAATTGAACTCATTGTTCCATGAACTATACTAATTATATCTTCAGGTAAGCTCATTTTTTACTCCTTCAAATATTCGGATTCCTTGCCATTTTTATAAATATCTTCCAAAGCTTTGCTGTAAATGTTCTCAGCTACATACTTATCATTACTGCACAATTTCATAGTTTTCAGCCTTGATAATAAATCAGTTTTATTTTTCTCAGGATAAGCCTCTTTTAAAGAAGCAAGCAAAGCTTCTCTTACATTTTTTACTTCTGAAGGGCTAAGTTTACCATTTAAATAATCACTAAACGCAACATTATTATATCCCAATTTTTTATATGCCGCAATGATAGCTTCTGCTTCTTTAGGCTCCATAGCGCTTCTGCCAATTTCCATAAGGAAATCCGGTTCAATATTAATATTGAACTTTTTAACAGCTTCATCCGCAAGGGTGTTTATAGCAATAGCCTCATAGAAATATTTTCTTTCTGTTAATTTTGCCTGGTCAATTTCTTCATCAGGAATTTGCTGTTTTAAATACTCATAATATTCTTTAAACGATTCAAATTCGTCAGATTTTTTCCAGTCATCATGATTTTCAGCTTCTTCAAGCCTGTAACCCATTTCATCTGTTCTTTCATCTTCCAAACCGCCAAGCAGGTTACGCAATACCTCTTCAATTTTTCTTTTTATTAATTCTGCTACAATCGGGCCGATTACAGGCCCTAACACGCCACAGGCAATAGTAACCAAAGGCCCAAGTATATTCATTGCAGCTTTGGCAATAACAGTTTTTGCTACAGTTTTGCATACCGAAACAGCCGCACTTAATGCACTGCCGATGGCACTCCCGACCGTAGATATTACACTGCCTGCTAAACTTACAGCACCACTTACTAAACTTCCTACAAAACTAAAAAGACCCATACTCTAAAACCTCCTTAAAATTATATTGTTATATTAGTATTCGTTGTTAAAATATCCCATAAATCCCTCAAATCAGCTTCATCATTAAAAAGCTCTTTAAAAAATTGCGTATAATCATTATAAAGGCCTTCGTCAAAAGCTTTATTCAAATTCCAATAAAAATACAGTACAAATAATTCTTCCGAACTTGCCGTTATTGATTTTTTTACATATTTTCTAAGAGTTTTAATTTCATCTTTTGTTAATGGCATATGCGATTTAATCTTACGGTAATAGCCCAAAGCCAAATCGCTACTTTGCAGATGCAGGTATTTAGTTACGTCATCCAAACTAACATCTTTTTTATGCTCTAACCCTCGCAAAACGCCGCGCTTATAAGTATCAAGATAATACTGCTTAGCAAGCACAGAAATTTCCTCCGGCGTAACTTCCGGTATGCCGGTAGTTTTTGTTTTTGCGGTTACCTGCACCTGTATCGCCTTGCTTAACCCCTGCGTAAAAACTACAGCTCTGCCGGGGACTAAGTTGGAAAGAAACTCTTTCTGCTCTTTTTCTAATGCCATTGTATTGCCGATAATGTCTTTATCATCCTGGGCAAAAATTTTGTGTACTATCTTGGTATTGGTATTCTTTAAAACTTCCGGCGTCATCTTGCTCGGTATCTGGTCAACAATGATTAACGATTCCCTGTACTTGCGCACTTCTGCAAGCATATCGGCAAAAACCTCAACGCCCTGTTTTTTGTTCATACTGTCGCCGGGCGCATAGTTGCTTAACAATCTATGCGCTTCTTCCACCAGCGTTATATGCTGAAAACCAGGGTCTTGCCTGTGTTTATATTTTAAAACTTCCAAAAGATTGGTAAGGATAAAGCCCATAATCAAAGATTTTTCCGTACCGTTTTTAATTTCTTCCAGTTCAATTACAACTTTTTTATCAAGCAAATCTAAAAAGTTAACAGAACGGCAATTATTAAGCATCATGCCTTTGGCGCCAACAAGCAAGCCCTGCAATCTCGCCCTAATGGAACCAAGATAATCATCTTTTAACCTCTGGTCAAACCCCTGGCTTAAAACAATATCTTCTGTTGCTTTAACAAAATCCGATAAAGTCGGAAAAGCATAAACACCGTCGGCAAAAGGATTTACTTCTTCATCATAATCAGGCGGATTCCACGAATTATCGCCAATATTCCAGCCTTTGTCTTCATAAGCCTTATAAATTGCAGCTTCTAATATTTGCGGTATTGCGGCGTCCATATCAAAAGATGCTTCCATGGTAGCTTTAAGCATATCCGCTCTTGAAGTTATCGCTTCGCCCGGTATAAGTTCAAACGGATTTAAATAAAACGGCGCTATATCCTGCCTTCCCGGCGTAAAAACAATCAATTCCGGGCAAATCCCTTTAAGCACGCGGTATTCGGTTTTAGCAGGTTCAATAACCAAAAACGGCAATTCCGCATCCAATAGAATATTCTGGCAGGTAGTGGTTTTTCCGCTGCCGGTTCCGCCGGCAACACCGATGACGATCACATCTGACATATCTCTTTCTCTCCTCTTTTTACTTTACAATCCCGTAGATCAGCGGCTGTGCCTCGGGCGCGTCGGTTCCCCAGCGGATGGCTTCCAAAAAGACGCGTTCGGCGTCGGCAATCGTCTCAGGCCGGTTCGTGTGCAGAACAGCCAGCGTCTGGCCCTGCTCGACCTTTGCGCCGGTCTTTTCCTTCAGGACGATACCGGCAGCGAAGTCAATGGCGTCGTCCTTCGTCTTGCGGCCCGCGCCGAGAATGGCAGAACTTTCGCCGATCTTCTGCGCGTCCATATGGTGGATATAGCCCGTCTGCGGCGCTTTGAGTTCGTACTGCACCGACGCCTGCGGCAGCAGGCTCACGTCGTCCAGCACCCGCGCATCGCCGCCCTGTGCGGCGATCCAGCGCTTCATCTGCTCAAAGGCCTTGCCGGAGTTAATGGCTTCTTCCGCCTGCTTCGTGGCCTCTTCAATGGGCCAGCCGTTGCACAGGTGCAGCATATTGGCCGCCAGTGTAATGCACACGCCGGTCAGGTCCGGGCAGCCATGGCCGCGCAGGACCTCAACCGCCTCGCGCACCTCGAGCGCATTGCCGATATAGAAGCCGAGCGGAATATCCATGTTGGACATGACCGCCACGACGTTCCGGCCGCAGGCCTTGCCGATGCGCACCATGCTCTCTGCCAGTTTCTGTCCGTCTTCAAGCGTCTTCATAAACGCGCCGGAGCCGATCTTGACGTCCAGCACGATCGAATGCGCGCCGGCCGCCAGCTTTTTGGTCTGTACCTTGTCGTCCACCAGCGGATAAAGGCGGCGGTCGTTGCTTTTGGCAATAATCTCATAATTGCGGCGGTTCATGCCCAGCACTCCGGCCTCCCTCAGCTGCGCGGGCGTGGCAAAACGTTTCAGAAAATCAAACATGTTTCCCGTCCTTTTTCGCCAGCGGGGCAAACCTGGTCAGTTCGGTCAGGCGGTATCCGGTATAGGTTCCGAGCAGCATAACCACAAACAAAATGACCAGATTGAACTCGTTAAAGGCAAACATGATGTGCCGAATGTCCTCGTTGACGATCACAAAATAGGTAATCACCGCCACCAGCACGCTGTATATGATTTCCTTGGTCGCATTTGCCGCACCGTCCTCTTCCCAGGTAATCGAGGCGCGTTCAATAATCCAGGCCATGATGATGATCGGGAAGAACAGTGCCGACGAGGCGATTTCCCATTTCCACTGATAACCGACGATTGCCAGCGCCTGCATGATCAGAATTACGAAAATGACGACCGCCGAAATCCGCGGCACCAGAAGCAGATTAAGCTTTGACAGCCCCGCCCGGATCAGCAGCCCGACGCCGAGGATAACCGAAAAGCAGATCAGCCCCGGCCAAAAACCGGTCTTGACCAGCGACATGGCAATCAGCATCGGGGTAAAGGTTCCCATCGTCTGAATGCCGACCACATTGCGCATCAGCACCACCACCAGAATGGCCAGCGGAAAAATCATCAGCCACTTCAGCGTGTTCTGTTCATTGAGCGGCAGATTGTAAATCGAATAGTCAAACCAGCTTTTGCTGTGCGAAAGCTCGGCCCGGTGACCGGCCATGCGGAACGACGAACGGATCGATTTCATCACCGAAAACTTGGTTGTGGAATCAGAGCCGCCTTCCACGTCAACCAGCGACTGATTGCCGCGCTGGAAAACGATAAAGTCGCTCGGCAGTCCCTTTTTGCCGCTCTCCAGGTTATAAATCTTCCACATTCCGTCGACATAAGCCTCAAGCATCACGTCCGGCACCAGCGTTTTTTTGCCTTCCGACAGTTTGATGCCGCGCGCCATTCGCGCCGGAAC
>ERZ780208.1272-NODE-1272-length-21022-cov-7.213240_pt1 | contig 21022 bp, 20 predicted proteins | sample MGYA00511167_ERZ780208 | MGnify/ENA primary metagenome ERZ780208 (study PRJEB29588, sample SAMEA2159202) | human gut metagenome | biome: human gut; feature: human-associated habitat; material: faeces | place: Denmark | collected 2008/2010 ...
GGAGCTGGAGGGAGTTGAACCCTCGTCCAAACAGGGAAACCATACGCTTTCTACATGCTTATTCCGGCCTTCATTTTCGTGCTGCGGCAAGACCCGGACCACCAACCGCAACCTTATCCCCTAAAACTTCATCACGCAGACGGGGCGCAGCGTGACTATTCCCGATTTAACTGCACCGCTTGACCAAAGAGCTTCGGAACAACAGCCTTTGAGCGATGTCTCGTCCCTCTACCTTGTAGTGGGATAAAGCCAGTAATCTACTGTACTTCGATTAGGCAGCGAGAGCATAGTTGTTTTCGCCAGATAAATTTTTGACCGACGTGATTATGGAGTCCACAGTCATCACTCCGCATGCTTACGTACCATTTCATCCCGCTGTCAAATCCAGTCAACCCCGGTATTACTATGGTCCTCAGACGTTTTCCTCTGAAAACTTCGGCAAAGATAGACATTTTCCGCCAATCGGCAATATTTATTTTAATAAATTGCGTACCTTTGCAATAAATTTGCAAAAATAAAGTTTATTATTTAAGACAGAAGAGCCAATTTAAAGAAAAAGATACTCAGAAAGATTATGAAAAGATACATACTATCGGTCTTCATGCTGTCTATGATGGCAGTTGCCGCTGTCGCCCAATCGTCAATGACAGATCAGGCGGTAGCTGAATTTGTAATAGAGGAACATGCAAAAGGGACGTCACAGTCGCAGATAGTCACACAACTGATGCAGCGAGGCGTCACTATTGAGCAAATACGCCGTGTGAAGAATAAGTATGAGAAAGAAGGAAGCAGCCAGGCCCTCGGAGCCAAGAATCTGACAACGACTCCCGGCAGTCAAGCCCGTACACGAGTAAACAACGGGAAGAAGAAAGATGACGCCAACATCCAGCCCTACCAGACTAAGGACAACAGGCGTCTCACCAACACAAAGGACGCCAACAGTGAAAAAGAACAGAAAGGGATACTGATGGAGAAGGAGCTGAGCGCGTTCCTTCCTGACTCTGCCGAAATATACGACCAGATGTATCTTGAGGAAATGCTCAAGCGCGACCAAAACAAGCGCAAGGTCTTCGGACGGGACATCTTCAACAACAAGAACCTTACTTTTGAACCGGAAATGAACGTTGCCACGCCTCAGAACTATCGTCTGGGAGCGGGAGACGCCGTGTTCATCGACGTTTGGGGCGCCTCCAGCAATACCTATGAAAGCACGGTCTCGCCTGACGGAACGATACAGATTGAGGGCTTCGGCCCCGTCTCTGTGGGCGGAATGACAGTCGAACAAGCCAACGCCGCACTGAGGAAACAGCTCGGGGCGCGTTACCAAAGCTCCCAGATAAGACTAACCGTCGGACAGACAAAGACCATCAGCGTCAACGTCATGGGAGAAGTGCAAGTGCCGGGAACATACACACTGTCTGCTTTTGCCACGGTTTTCCACGCACTCTATATGGCTGGCGGCATCAACGACATAGGTACGCTTCGGAGCATAAAGGTCTACCGCAACAACCGTCTTGTAACCGTTGTAGACATCTATGACTACATCCTGAACGGCAAGCTGACAGGAAATGTCAGACTGACCGATAACGACGTCATCGTGGTCGGACCGTACGACTGCCTTGTGAACATCACCGGCAAAGTCAAGCGTCCGATGTTCTACGAGATGAAGAAAAATGAGAGCGTCGGCACATTGCTCAAATATGCAGGAGGATTTGCCGGCGACGCCTACCGGAAATCAATCAGACTGATACGCAAGGCCGGCACGCAATATTCGGTATATAACGTAGGCGAATTTGACATGAACTCATTCCGTCTTGAAGATGAAGACTCGCTGAGCGTAGACTCCGTTCTTCCGCGCTTCTCGAACATGGTTGAAATCAAGGGAGCCGTATTCCGACCCGGAATGTATCAGGTGGGTGGAGAAATCACCACGGTCCGCTCACTGATAGAAAACGCCGAAGGTGTGACTGAGGACGCATTTACAGCCCGCGGCGTCATGCACCGAATGAAACCCGACCGCACACTCGAAGTGCTGTCCGTCGACATTGCCGGAATTATGGAAGGACGCACACCGGACATTCCCCTGAGAAACGAAGATGTCTTGTATATCCCCAGCAAGAAGGAACTGCTGGAGGAACAGACGCTGACCATCCACGGAGAAGTGATGTATCCCGGTGAATACAAGTATGCGGACAATGAGACGATAGAAGACCTCATCCTGCAGGCCGGAGGCCTCAACAACGCCGCTTCAATAATGAAGGTGGACGTGGCGCGCAGGATTGTAGATCCCAAGGCGACAGAATCATCAGACACCATAGCGCGCACATTCTCATTCGCCATCAAAGACGGATTCGTAATCGACGGCCGGCAGGGATTCGTCCTGAAACCATACGACGAGGTTTACGTCCGCACGAGCCCGGGATATTCAAAGCAGCAGAATGTGAAGGTGGAGGGCGAAGTGCTCTTCAGCGGCACATACACGCTTGAGAAAAAGAGCCAGCGCCTGAGCGACATCATTCGTCAGGCCGGCGGCGTGACAAAGATGGCATATGTTCAGGGCGCCCGTCTTGAGCGCACCATCACACAGGATGAGCGCCTGAAAATGAATGATGTCCGTAAGATGCTCCTCACGCAGAGCGGGGAGAAGGACACGCTTGACGCCAAAAAGCTCGACTTCGGCGATACTTATTATGTCGCAATCGAGCTGGACAAGGCCCTTGCCAATCCGGGAAGCAACTATGACGTCATTCTGCGTGAAGGCGACCGCATCATCGTTCCCGAATTCTCAAGTACCGTCAAGGTCAGCGGTGACGTAATGTCGCCTAGCACCGTTGCCTACCGCGAGGGTAAGAGCGTCGGCTACTATATCGATCAGGCCGGCGGTTGGGGCAACCGTGCCAAAAAGAGCCACACGTTCATCGTCTACATGAACGGTTCGAAAGCACGCGTCGGCTACAAGACCAAGCCCATGCCCGGATGCGAAATCATCGTGCCCACAAAACCGGCATCAAAGAAGATGACCACGGCTGAAATGGTTGCCATCGGTTCCAGCACCGCCTCCATCGCTACTATGCTCATCACAATCGCCAATCTGCTGAAATAAAGAAAAAGAAGAACAATTATGGTTGACAATAAAGATAATGCAGAAGTCATTGACCTGCGTGTAATAATAAAAAAGGTTCTCGCGAAAAAGAAGCTTTTCTATAAGACGCTACCCACGACATTTGTTCTGTCCTGCGCCTTAATTCTGTGCGTACCAAGATATTATGTCACAGACACAAGCATGGCTCCCGAAGTTGGAGGAACCGGAATGGAAGGAACATTGGGTTCCATCGCCTCGTCATTCGGATTTGACCTGTCAAACATGCAGACCAGCGACGCGATTTCTCCCCTGCTCTATCCCGACCTGATGGACGACAACGGATTCGTTGCCGGCCTATTCGATGTCAAGGTCAAGAGTCTAGACGGAAAAATCTCCACCACATACTATGATTATATCAACAAACACCAGAAGACAGCATGGTGGAACATACCTATCTCATGGGTAAAAGAGCTGTTCAGTAACAAAGACACCTTGAAAAGAAACAACGGTCAGACACTCAATCCCTATATCCTTTCCAAGAAGCAGGACGACATCGTAAACGCCATAAGAAACAATATTAATGTATCTGTGGATAAGAAAACTGCTGTAATCACTATTTCTGTGAAAGCACAGGATGCTCTCATCTGCAAAACAATGGCAGACTCTGTCAGAGAACATCTGCAGAACTTCATCACGACCTATAGGACCAACAAGTCGCGCATTGACATGCTTTACTATAAAAAACTGGTAGTAGAAGCTAAAAGTGACTACGAGGACGCCCGTAGGCTCTACGGTAAATCCGCAGATGCCAATACCAACGTCACTCTGGAAAGTTACAGGCTGAAAATAAACGATTTGGAAAATGACATGCAACTCAAATATAATACATACAGTACACTCAACACTCAACTACAGGCTGCAAAGGCCAAAGTTCAGGAACGCACACCCGCATTCACAACCATTAAAGGCGCTTTTGTTCCAATAAAGCCAGCTGGACCGAAACGAATGCTGTTCGTACTCGGAATGTGCATCTTTGCAACCATCTTGACATGTTTATATATCATTAAAGATGATATCATAACATCCGTAAAGTCGAAGCAATAATGGATTCTAAAAAAATAATAATAGCGAACATCATTGCCCAATATACCAAGTCGATAGTCAATATCTGCCTATCGCTCTATTCCACTCGACTCGTCCTCAATGCACTTGACATCAGCGACTACGGAATATACTCTCTTGTCGCAGGTGTCGTGGGAATATTCGGATACCTCGCCAACTCACTTGTCGTCACCACCCAACGTTACATCTCATTCTATCACGGCGCCGGTGACATAGCCCAAGTTAAGAAGTTTTTTGCCAACAGCATATTCATACATTTCGTCATCTGCATATTGTTCGCAGCCATACTATTCACCATCGGTAATTACGTAATCTGTCATTTCCTGAACATCGCGGCAGAACGAAAGGAAGCAGCCTTAATTGTCTATTTTGTGACAACACTCATGCTCATAATGACCATTGCCACCACGCCATTCAAAGCTCTGCTTGTCGCACACGAGAACATCATCTATATATCCATTATAGAAATATGCGACGGAGTGTTGAAACTCTGCCTGGCCTTGACACTTATATCTGTAGACACGGACAAGTTGGTGTTCTACTCCCTGATGATGTTGTGCATCCTAACCATCAATTTCCTTGCCTTTTCCCTCTACTGCTTCTTTAAATACGAAGAAAGCAGAATTTCGTTCCGCAAGGATACAATTGACAGACAATGCGTCCGACAGATTACCGGATTTGCCGGATGGACGACATTCGGAATGTTGGCGGGACTGTCACAGACCCAGGGCACAGCAATCATTCTGAACAAGTCGTTCGACACAATGATAAACGCATCGTTCGGCATCGCCAGCCAAGTGAATGGCGCCATCCGTTTCGTATCAACATCGATACTGAACGCAATGAACCCACAGATTATGAAAGCAGAGGGAGCCGACGACAGGTCCGGCATGCTGAAACTGGCCGGCAAGGAAAGCAAGTTTTCCGCAGCACTGATGATTGTGATTTCCATGCCCCTCATATTTGAAATGCCGGAAATACTTTCGTTTTGGCTCAAAGAGGTTCCGAACCATTCCGCCATGTTCTGCCGTGCCCTAATGATAGCTTTCATAGTCGACCAGCTCACCCTCGGACTTCACGCCGCCAATCAGGCGACAGGCGTCATCAAGACCTACACCATCTGCACAACAATACCCAAGATTCTCCTGATTCCCATCATGTGGGGCGTAATCTCGATGGGATTCACGCTGGCAACATCCATGGCGTTTTACGTTGGAATAGAACTACTTGTAGCGATGTTCAGAATACCATACATGAAGTATTCTGCGGGACTAGATGTCAGGAGCTATATCGGTGAGGTGCTGATGCCGTTGCTGCCACTGATAATGTTTGCGGGACTGACCTGTTGGCTGACAACCAGCTTCCTTAACCTCCAGTTCCGCTTCGTCATCACGGGAATCGTGTCCGTTTCTGTGAGCATGGGATGTATATGGAAATACGCCCTCACCGCTTCCGAGCGTTCATACATCAAAACAGTTTTGCTAAAACGAAAGAACATATGAAGATTGACATTGAAAAATACATGACCTTCGACATGTCAAAACTGTTCATCATCGAAAAGAGACGGATAGCCTACGTCCTGTTCCTGCTCGCGATTTTCATAGTATTTTTCGGATCTTTGAACGCATGGTTCACCATGCCACTCACCAACTATTACCCAGTCCTGGCTTCCTTTTTCGCCATGACAAGCTATGGAATATCACGCACCCTGCAGACACCGATATTCAAGGAAGGCTATTGGCTGCAACCCGTGGCGGCCTTTATCTTGATTTCCTTCTACTTGGCTATAAACAACACGCTCAACATCAACGCATACATAAAGGCCCTTTTTTCGGCGATGATGTTATATTTCATTTTCCGTTGTGACAAGAAACTGATAGAAAGACTCATGAAAGACATAGCCCGCATCCTCGGAGGAATCCTCTTGGTCTCTTTCCCTTTTTTCTTTCTCTACATCACCGGATTCCCGCTGCCACACGTTGAAATGGACTTCAACGACGGCTTCTACTTTTTCTCCAACTACTTTCTCTTTCTAATTGATGACCGTTTTCTGTTCACTCTCATTCCTCGTTTCCAGTCCGTATTTCTGGAACCGGCTTATCTCGGCAGCACTTGTGCCTTATTGTTGATGACACAACGCGGCAAGTGGAAAAGATGGTATAACGTCAGCCTTCTCGTCGGATTACTGCTGTCTTTCTCTCTTGCCGGTTACGTCTACCTCACAGTCATCATATTCCTGAATTTGTGGACTGAACGAAAGAAGATTATCGCAAAGGCCATGGCTGTCATTTTGCTCATCTCGATTATCATAGGTGGCTCCTTTATCTATAATGAAGGCGACAACATGCTCCACAACCTCATCGTACTCCGTATGGAAGTTGATGACGGAGATATTGTCGGCAACGACCGTGTGACAGAGAATTTTGATACAGAATACAACGATTTCCTACAGTCGGCCGACATCATGTTTGGCCGCGAGTACGACTACTCCAATTTCGGAGACTCCGGTTATAAAGTCTTCTTTTACGACTACGGACTGATTGGAGTCTTTCTGCTATTAACATTCTATATTGTTGCGTTTGCGAGATACAGGGATTTCCGGTCCTGGCTGTCCGCATTCACAATCCTATTCCTTATTTTCGTCGTCGACGCCTTTGTGCTATGGTTCGGCCGCTTCCTGCCGCTATATGCCACAGCCATGCATTCCCTGCTTACCACTACGGAACAAAAAGAAAAAAGAAATGAAAAAGAACATCCTTATTGACATGCTACCTTTCCAACATCCCAGCGGTGTCGGCGGAGCCCTGAGTTTCACCAAGACCGTCTACGACAGACTTTTCAGCAGACTCACGCCGGGAAACGCTGTCTTTGGTGTATATGATTCGACAAAAGGCACGGCACGTCAATACAATCTATTAGAATATGTCAAAAGCCATCAGATAAACCTGCTGGACATCTCCAAAAACAAGATAAGCGGGATGATTCGCACCAACAGCATTGACACTTTCTTCATCGCTTTCGGACAATTCTACGAAGGATATGACCTGACCGGAATCGACTGCAAGACTATCATCTTCATCCACGACATTTTCGACATTGAGAGATGCGACAACTACATTGACCTAACCATCACCGACTATTTCACCGAAAACTGGATAAAGAGACTCAAGCGTGTCGCCAACCTGCTGTCGGGCAGATACAGACGCATGGCTGACAAGCGCTACAAGGACATCATACCACTCTACGCTTCAGAACGGACCATCGCCTACACCGTGTCCGAATATTCGGCCAACGCCCTGAAATACTATTTTCCGGAAATCAAGAAGGACATCAGGGTATGTTATTCTCCGACAAGGGCCAAGGGAGGAGCCAAGGAGATTGAGAACGCCAAGCTGAAGAAACTCGTTGACTCCGGCCGGCCATACCTGTTCATGATAGCCGCCAACCGCGTTTACAAAAATCCCGCCATACTGTCAAAAGTATATAAGAGACTTCGTGAAGAGGGCACCGACATCAGCCTCGTAACCCTCAAATACGGCAGGACACTTGATTCCGGACACATCGACATCGAGTTTCTTTCCGATTCCGACATGGACAAAGCCTACCAACACGCGCTGGCGCTGGTGTTCCCGTCATTCTTCGAGGGGTTCGGCTATCCTCCCGTCGAGGCTTTTGTCCATGGCACACCGGCCATAGTGTCAAACGTGACGAGCATACCCGAAATAGTAGGAGACGCCGCCATCAGTTTCTCACCATTCTATCCGGCGGATTTATACCGGGCCATCCATCTACTCCTGAAGAATCCGGACCTCAAGAAAAAAGAAATTGAGGAAAGACACCTGTACATCGCCAGAAGACAGAATGAAGATCTTGAATTACTGATAAAGGAAATCACAGAATAAAAACAAATATATCAATGAAACCACGTATAATAGCATTATATCTTCCGCAGTTCCACCCCATACCCGAAAACGACGAATGGTGGGGACCAGGATTCACCGAATGGACGAACGTCGTAAAAGCAAAGCCTTTGTTCAAAGGCCACTATCAGCCAAAAATACCAGCCGACTTGGGATTTTATGACTTGCGTCTTCCCGAAATACGCGAGCAGCAGGCCGCACTTGCCCGCGAAGCAGGTATCGAGGGATTCTGCTATTATCACTATTGGTTTGGCAACGGCAAACAGCTGCTCGAGCGTCCATTTAACGAGGTGCTTATGTCCGGCAAGCCTGACTTCCCGTTCTGTCTCTGTTGGGCCAACCATGATTGGACGAACAAGACATGGCAAAAAAGCAACACACAACGCATGGGCAGCATGATAATGCAAATGCAGTATTCACGCGAGGACCACATAAACCACTTTTTCTCCGTTCTTCCTGCATTCAAAGACAAGCGGTATATCACCGTCGACGGCAAACCACTGTTCGGTGTCTGGGCACCGAGAGACATTCCACAGGCAAAAGAATTCATTGACCTGTGGCAAAAGCTTGCCGTCGAGAACGGTCTACCAGGAATCTACTTTGTCGGCTACACTGCCAATTCGAGCAAGGCACTACCAGGTCAGAAGGCAAACCTATACAACACACACATGGCGTCCGAATACTACAAATCCGTACTAAATCTTGGATTTGATGCCGTTATATCTTCCGGACTGACACGTGCCCAAGCCGTCGTGCAAGGCAGAATGCGTCTGGCATGGAACATCCTGACATACAAAACCTTCATTCCGTCCCATGCAAGACTCGACTATGAAAAAGTGATGACCCACTATTACGTAGATGAAGACGCATGGGAAAACGTCTACCCCACTCTCCTGCCCCAATGGGATCGCACCCCGCGCGCAGGCAGCAAGACCGAATATCTAATCAACAGCACGCCCGAAAAGTTTCAAAAGACCATCGAGACCGCCCTCAGCATCATACGAGGCAAACAACCAGAGCACCAGCTTCTGTTCCTCAAGGCATGGAACGAATGGGGGGAAGGCAACTACGTCGAACCGGACTCTATCTTCGGCCACGGATGGCTCGATGCCATAAAGAATGCCGTCACATCGGTAAGTGAACACTAAATCAAAAGACACATGGCTCTCAATCTGTATAATATAAGGAAATGGTATCGCATGTTGTCCGGCAAGAGCGTGATGCATGTGAACCAAGGCCTTGGCAAAACATTCTCCGCGACCGACATAAAAGGCTATTACAACGACCTGACCGAAAAAGTCACGATGCTCCCTGAGCTGCTCGACAACGAGCTTCTACCGCTATACGTCACACCTTCCGGCAAAAAAGTGACTTTTCCTGTCGATGTATTCCAATACGGACTCGGTGCCTACGATCTTTTCATCATGACGAAAGAGAATCGCTATCGTGAAAAAGTCAGACAGTGTTGCCAGTGGAGCACACGCCATCAGGAAGACTCTGGTGCTTGGTCAAACTTCTTCTTCAAATATCCAGAAAATCCCTACGGAGCGATGGCACAAGGCGAAGCAGCGTCACTCCTTCTGCGAGGATACAAGGAATTCGGCGACAAATCATATCTCATGGCCGCCAAAAAAGCCATCGATTTCATGCTTCTGCCACTCGACAGCAGCGGCACTACACTATATGAGACCGACGGTGACATACTGCTTTGCGAATATACCCATCTGCCGATAGTGCTCAACGGGTGGATTTTCGCATTATGGGGACTTTATGATTACACGTTTTTCACCGATGATTACAAATACAAAGACATACTCCGTCGCACAGAGACAGCGTTAGAGAAACGGCTTGACATGTTCAACAGCCATCATTGGAGCATGTACGACATGAGCGGAAAAATGACAAGTCCGTTCTACCACCGTCTTCACATAGCACAGATGCAGGCCATGTATCAGCTTACGGGAAAGGAAGTATACGACCATTATGCGCAGCTTTGGACGGCACGTATTAACAATCCGGTATGGAAAGGCATGGCTTTCGCGCGCAAAGTATGGCAAAAGATAAACGAAAAAGAGGTTTGGGCCTGACAAACGACAGACAATGCACAAAATATCAGTAATAGGACATTTCGGATTCAAAGGTGAATATCTTGACGGTCAGACCATCAAGACAAAGATTGTCGCAGGAGAACTACGCAGACGATTCGGCGAGGAAGAGGTATCTTTCCACGACACCCACGGAGGATGGCACTTTCTCCTGCGCATGCCTTTCGTCATATTCGGCATGATGTGCGACAGCCGCCACATCATCATGTTGCCAGCCCACAAAGGTCTGTGCATGATTACGCCCGTCATCATCCTACTCAATATATTCTTCCGACACCGTCTCCACTATGTCGTCATAGGCGGATGGTTGCCAGACATGGTCGCCGGCAACCGTTTTCTGCGCATGCTCCTGAAGAAATACGACAACATCTTCGTCGAGACACGCTCAATGCTCGAACGCATGACGGACATGGGGTTCACGAATGTCACAGTGATGCCCAACTGCAAGAAGCTATACGTGACCGACCTGTCGGAAATTCCGCCGTACAGCGAACCGCCATACAAATTGTGCACATTCTCAAGGGTTATCAAGGAGAAAGGTATTGAGGACGCCATCGACGCCGTAAAACAATGCAACGGCTCGCTAGGTTTCACGGCTTTCACGCTTGACATTTACGGTCAGATAGGCAAAGAATATGAGCAAAGATTCAGAGATATAATGAAGGGTCAGCCTGACTATATTAAATATGGAGGGTGCATCGGATTTTCAGAAAGCACTGATGTACTGAAAAACTATTTCGCCCTCCTCTTCCCGACTTACTACGCCGGAGAATGTTTCGCAGGAACTATCATCGACGCCTTTGCCGCCGGATTGCCGGTCATTGCATCCGACTGGCATGACAACAAGAACATCATCACCAACCGACGCACCGGTATCATCTATCCCGTAGGCTCTACGGAGGCACTCGTAAAGATTCTAAGTGAGGCCGCCGCCACACCGGCCACTATCAACGCCATGCGCCCCGCGTGTATCAACGAGGCCGAGATGTATCAGCCGGAAGTGGTCATAGACACATTGGAAATGGAATTGGTCTGACATAACGGGGGCGTTCTTGAGGTCGCAAAAGTAGTGCAGACAAAGTTAAAAACAGCCTATTGTGCAAAGTAAAATAGACTGTTTTTATTTTGTCAGAGTCGCCTCCGTTGCATTTAACGCCAACCGAAACGGGATGTGAGAAGTCTGTCGGTGACAAATCGATTCATTTGCCAACTTTCTGATAGACCCTGACCCAATCAAATTCCGTCTCGTATGTTTCACCCGTATCTGGCTTCATGCCTCTTGCACTGCCATCACCGACACTTTGATTCAATATAAGGAAGAAAGGGCGGTTGAATGTCCATTGTCCATCAGAGAGCATCTGGTTATCCGTCGATTTTTCATAGACGGCGGTCGTCTTGCCGTCGATTGTAAAGACAATCCGCTCAGGCGACCACTCCATACCGTACACATGCCATCGTCCAACCGACATCTTTGTCCTGAAGATATTCTTCGGTCCTTTCTTGTTCAGTTTTACTGTCAGATGGTTGTGTACCGCATGCTGGGCTTCACCGAGACTTCCGCACGACTCGAAAATATCAATCTCGCCATAAGGTTTGTTCACATTACGATCTTCGGGTTTCATCCATACGGCAGGAAAATTGCCCGATTTGTTGTTTGTACGTAGCCTCACCTCTACCTTACCGTAAAGGAAAGAGTATTTTCCCGCCGTCTCAATGGCTCCAGTCAACATGCGTGCCGTGTCACTGGGTTCGGTCCTATTGGGTATCGCACGGCAGACGAGCCTGCCCTTTCTTACGAACACCACATCCCGAGAATCACTGATCCATCTGTTCCAAACGGCCCAATAGCGCACGGCCCGACTCCACTTCCGGCTGTCGGGTTGGCTGCCGTCCGGTTGATTAAATTCGTCGGAGAACACCAACCTGTATTTTCCATCATCACTTTTGGCACTTATCTTCAACGAGTCAGACGACAAGAATACAAGACACGAAACAAACAAAAGAAACTTTTTCATCGTTTTGAGAAACACTTTAATTGTATTATGGGACATCCGGGGCGAACCATCTTTCGCCGACAATCCACCTTGTGTATTTGGAGCGCAGGAACAGCCAATAGCACACCGTACATTCAAACACAACGAACAACGCCATTATCCACAGACCTATATCTGAGGGTTGAAAAAAATGCTTGTTCACTTTCATGAAGAACGGATGCAGAAACATTATCACAAGCGAGGCATTACCGACATAACGTAAGATACGATTGAGGCCGCCGACATTGTCAAGACGCTCGGAGATGACAAGGATTGCCATAAGGAAGACATACGGGATGATGATGTCCTGTCCCCAATGCCATTTGTGATATCGGAAGTCATAGGAATAATCGAAACATCCCGCAACCTGCAGGACTATCAACAACAATGCGACCGCCACAGCTACATATCCGCCACGGATAGATGTGAGAATCGTTTTCGTGTATTTGCCCACACAGAGGAAAGCGACAGAAACGAAAGCCATGTCAGCATTCCACGGCACACGTCCCCATATCTCAATAGGAAACAGGTGGACGGCGATTTGCATCAATGTGTACAGCCCGGCAACGACACCAATAATAAAGCCGCTGCCCTTATTGTTTCTACGGGCAGCCGTCTGTATCACAATAAAAAGGAGAAACGCGACGAACAACTGGGTAATGAAATAATAAGGATACGTGCATGGAGTCGCATTATAGTCTGCACCGACCAACGTTCCCACAATCTGCATCCAGAAAGATGTGTCCGTTCCTACTGTCCCCAACAATATTGAAAAGAAAAAATACGGGACGAGCAGTCTTCGTGTCTTTTTTATCAACTCGTTTTTCAATGAGACATTGTCACGAATGAACAGACCGGAAATCATGATAAAGGCTGGCATATGAAACCAAAATATGTACGTATGCACATCTCCGGTAAAATAGTGACCTACGACAACAAGATAGATAAGAATCGCTTTTGCAATGTCTATCTTGTGAGTTCTCTCTTTTGCCCCTTTCATTGCTTTTTCTCTTTGTCCCATTTTTAATTGTCAATCTTGCCTGGCAGCGACAGTGATATCTCTTGGCAATACTATCAAGAAACCCTACGCAGCGTTTCCTACACAAAATTATGGATATTTTTTTGTTTATCCTAACGAAATCGGGAAAAATTTGACAACTTTCACGTAAGAACATGAAAAACAGGCACACGCCACTTTCCACAGCCGGTATAAAACAACGACAAATTCATAGATATGCCAATTATTAATAACAAATACTTTTTATATACATTTTTTTTATTACCTTTGCACAAAATAAGCGACGTCCGGCGATTCACATATACAACATATATTATCACGTCCGGTTCACACCGTCCCTTACGATAAATCATAAAGAACGAGATGGAACAAGAGTTAGTTTCAGTCATTATGCCGACCCATAATGCCAGCAAGTTTGTTGCCGGCAGTATTGAGAGTATTCTGAACCAAACTTATTCCAATCTGGAACTCCTCATTACCGACGACGGTTCCACAGACAAGCATACCATTGATATAATAAACAGTTTCAGTCAGAAAGATTCCAGAGTGAAAGTCATTCTGCTCGAAGGCAATCACGGTCCGGGATACACCCGCAACAAATCCATCGAGAGAGCCAAAGGACGATACATCGCTTTCTGCGACAGCGACGACAGATGGTTTCCTGAGAAACTTGAAAAGCAGATAGGCTTCATGAAATCCAAAGGATGTGCGCTCAGCTGCACGTCATATATAATATGTGATGACGAGGACAACGAGACCGGAGTCAATATGGCATTGGAAAGGATTTCATTCAACATGATGAAACGCGACAACAAGATTGGTTGCCTGACCGCCATATACGACACCCAGTTGCTTGGAGGAAAATTCTACATGCCCACGATACGCAAACGTCAGGACTGGGCGCTTTTCCTTACCATCATCAAGAAATGCCACATCGCCTACGGCATCACCACGCCATTGGCCTACTATCGCCACCGAAACAATTCGGTGTCAAACAAGAAACTGTCACTGATCAAATACAACATCAAGGTCTACGAACAGATTCTCGGCTTCAGCAGATTCAAGGCCGTCATGTATTTCTTTATCTTCTTCCTGCCCACATATTACGCTAAGATAAGGAAGCGGAAACGCGACAGTGCCGCTTACATCAGCAAATATAAAAAGACAAATAATCCATCCGCTTGACACGATACGCAGCGCGATGGATTATTTGTCTTTTATACGTTTTATATCAATGATTCCGTCTTCGATTTCTCAGAACTTCTTTCCGAACACGATGCTCACAAACGTCTTGAAAAGAATCTTGGCGTCCGTCAGCAGCGAGTAGTGCTCCAGATAATAGAGGTCGTACTCCAAGCGGCGGAGCATCTTCTCCATCGTGTCGGTATAGCCATTGTAGAGCGTGGCGTATGATGTCACGCCCGGGCGAATCTGATAGAGCAGCTCGTAACGGCTGTCGTGCTTCATGATCTGGTCTATGAAGAACTTGCGTTCCGGACGGGGGCCTATGAACGACATGTCACCTTTGAAGACATTCCACAGCTGCGGGAGCTCATCAAGATGGTGTTCGCGAAGGAAGCGGCCGATATGGGTCAGCCGGTCATCATTCTCAGAGTCAAACAGAGCCGGACCGTTCTTTTCCGCGTCCATCCTCATGCTCCTGAACTTATATATATAAAATGGTCTGCCATGAAACCCGATCCTCTCTTGTGCAAAAATGGCGGATCCCCCGTCTTCCTTCCTGACAGCAAAATAACAATAGACGAAAAGCGGCGAAAAAGCGACAAGACACACAGATGCCACTGCCACATCAAACACACGCTTTATCATACTCTCCACTTTATTCATATAGTTCGTACCTGTAATATATATATACAAATAATTCAATTTATATATATAACTGACAAAGCCGGATTATATTGTATCAATCCGCAATTTATTCTCCCGAATATATCCTCCGCTGTTCCTACATCTTCCTGAAATGGAGGCGCAGGACGTCTGTTGAGAGCTGCATCCGTGACGACGACAGCTGCTCGACACGGAAGTTTTCCTCAAGCGCATTGATTCCGAAAACATTCAGCGGCTCAGCCGTTTCCATCTTTATATCTCCCACCATGCGGTCGTTGACGTACATGTCATAAAGCCGCATCCGGTCTCCCTCGTGGCTGAAATGTGACAGATAGCCGAAGTATCCGCCATTGGAGGTGTTTCCGCGGTCCACTATGCTGATAAGATGGCGCTGCACAGCCCAGAACCTCAGTTCTTCCGAGAGGTCACAGACGCCTCCGGTCGCCAGAGTGTCCACGCGCTCCAGATGCCAGAAGCCGTCAAGGTCGCCGTTGTCCGACGTCTCCAGCGTACATGAGACGCTGCTGCCGGCCATCACGCCCATTGCCGCAACGGCACCGGCCAGCGAACATATTTTCTTTTTCAACGAATGCCGCTTCTCCGTTGACGGGAAAAAATTCGATTTCAACGGTGACATATCCGACTTCAACGAAAACCGGTTCCTTTCCGGTAAATGTATCTTAATCTTCATAACGAGAACAGTCCTGATTTTGATATTGTCAACTGAAAGCCGTAGTTATCTCCGAGAATACGGCCAAAATCCATTGCGTAGGCACCCCTGACGCTCCATCCGCTCATCCTGCCCGCTTCTGGGAAGACATATTTCGCCTCAACCATGAAGCTGCTGTTGTTCTTTTTCTTCGTGAAAGGCCGGTCGTAAGTTCCCAGTCCCTCCTGCCACGTCCCAAGAAAACGGTAGCTCAGATTTTCCGTGATGTCGCCGTCAACACCAAGATGAAAAGCCATGAAACGGCTGTCGGCCACACGTATCTCCCCGTCTTCGTTGTAGACAGGCGAACTGTAGAGAGGGTTTCCTATCACCTGCCCCCAGTGCTGCCAGCCAGTGAATATGCTGTGATTGTAGAAGTTGTCGTTGCCGCCGATATGCTCGCTGATGGACTTCGTGTGATCATGATAGACCGGACCGCTCTGATATTTGGTATAGAGATACTCAAACACGATGTTTCTCAGCCAGCGCCCCGTATACATATTGATCTCCACGCCGAGCATCATGTCCTTGAAATCATACAGCATATACTTGCGTTTCTTCCTCACGTTCCATTCCTCCCCCGTTCCATAGCCGTCATAGTCGAGCTGGAACATGGACGAATGGTCCTCAAAAAACTTATCTGCATAGACGCTCATGCCCCAGGTGTTTCCCTTATAGTTCAGTCGTATGAGCCAACTTCCGAGCTGGTTGCCCTCAAAGTTCTGATATGTCGTCTCCGTGGCGTCAGCGCCGCCGGGCAGGAACGCCTGCCACATAGCTTTCAGTCCGGAAGCGTTATTGACCACTTCCATCTCTCCGTTGCCGGCCGGGCGGTATGCCGTTCCGCCGAACGTTGACGCCATTTCCAGTCCCAGCTCCACCGAGAACGGACAGAACCGATAGTCGTTGCCTATCTTCAGATAGCCGGCCTTGCTGTGAAACAGAACCCCGTCGGCATATTTGCTCTTCCGTCCCGTGAACTCATGCTGCCAGTTGTCATCCGTCATTCGACCGTAGGCGATGTGGCCCTTCAGGCTCAGCCAGCCTTTGGTCAACGGAACCTCCCAATAGTCGGGAAGAGCAAGGCGCACCTGCGGTATCGGGCGGGCATTGATGCCGAACGTCTGGCTGCCGCTGGACAGCCGGTTGTTCTTCAGCTCCATGGGCCATTCCTTACTGCCCACGGTCAGCACACCATGGAGCCACCGGCCCTCGGCGTATGCCTGCTGCACGACGGCATGGCTCGTGAAGCTGTAAGCCGCAGCCACGTCCACACCATAGCCGACGCCCCAGCGTCTCAGGGTGTCTGTCCCGAGCGGCCTCCCGACCGACGCACGCAGATAGCCGTTCGTCTTTTCCAGCGAACTGAGGCCGTATCTGTTGGCGTTAAGCCACAGCGGGGTCTTGTCCGACGACAGCGTCGCCTGCATCTCCACGCCATAGTGCAAGTTCTCAAAAAGTCCTTTGCGCCCGTCTTCCTGCGGGAATGCCTGCACACCGGCCAACACAAAAGATATTATGACAAGAGTTCTCTTCATCCTCTACATTTATTATTCGTATTTATGATATGCTCTCAGAAGACGGGCGTATCACGGCGCTTCCACTGTCGGGGCAGAACCAGAACGCTGTAGCGGATTCGCTATCCGCATCATATAAATACCAGCATATTCCACCTCCAAAACATAATAATAAGATGATGCGAATTACAAATCCGCACGGCAAACTTACGCGGATTGCAAATCCGCTACAGCGTTCAGATTATCTTCCGAACAGCCATGATTGCAAATCCGCTACATCATGATATATTCGTGACCGTTTCGCCACTACATGACCACTGCATGCCTGTGCGTGACACGTCCATCTTCTGTTGCAAAGGTACGTAAAAAAACGGGAAAAGCCGTCTTAATACGTTGAAAAAACATAAGATAGGGATTTTCCCCGCGCCGTTTAGGGAAAATCCTTTGCCGGTGACGTTTTTTTGCTGTTACTTTGCAGCAGAAGAAAGACAGCATGCCGCCTGAGCCGCATACGGTCTGAAAGAGAAAAATAACAGATGTTGAACCATTATAAAAACCATTGAGATTATGAAACGGATAATTATGACAATAGTGGCAATACTGACGATAGCAGTATCAGCCGACGCCATGAGCTATGAGCAGGCACGTCGCGAAGCCCTCTTCCTCACGGACAAGATGGCCTATGAGCTCAACCTCGACGACAGGCAGTATGACGCCGCCTACGAGATAAACCTTGACTATCTCTTGGGAGTCACAAGCCGCGACGACGTCTACGGCACATACTGGTCACGACGCAATCTCGACCTGAGCTATATCCTTTTGGACTGGCAATGGAATGCTTTCTGCGCAGCCACATACTTCTACCGTCCGCTCTACTGGCACTCAGGCTACTGGCACTTCGGTATCTACGCACGCTATCCGCGTCGCAACTACTTCTACTTCAGCCGGCCAACCGTCTACATCTCCTATCGTGGCGGACACAGTTGGAGGAGCAACGGAGGACGCAGCTACTATGAAAGCCGCCGCCACGACTTCCGTCCGCATCCGGATCGTCATCATGGTCTGCGAGACCGTTGGGACAGCGGTGACATCCGGCGCAACAGCGGCAACGGCTTCAACAGCTCGACCCGCGTGACCGTCAACAACAACGACCGTCATAACACCTCCGCACGCCCCAACACGGGCAGCAGCAAGACCAGTGGCTCGTTCAGCGGAAGCCGCTCGTCAGAGACGACCACACGTCAGTCCGTCAGTCCGTCAACAGGTTCGGGAAGCAGGACAGGAGGCTCGTTCGGAACACCCTCACGTCCGTCCGCCAGCCCGTCAACAGGTTCGGGAAGCAGGACAGGAGGCTCATTCGGAACGTCGCGTACAACAGGCCACAACGTGACCACAGGCACATCGTCCGTCCGCACTGCTACCAACGCCGGTACACGCTTCTCAACGGCATCACAGGTCGAAAGGTCTTCGGCCGTCAAAAGCTCTTCCAGCATCCGCAACACCAACATACGGCCGGCCACACCGTCCGTCCGCACCAGCGGAACGTCAGTCAGAAGCAGCAGTTCTTCCGTGCGCAGCAGCGGCATGTCATCCATGCGTAACAGCGGAACGTCAGTCAGAAGCAGCAGCATGTCTCCGCGCCCGTCGTCATCCCACCATTCCTCTTCCGGCAACGGAGCAAGGACATCGGGTAGCTTCGGCGGACATAGATGACCACAAACTTTTCAAGGAAGTTCGAGCACCCTGACCTCGGCGTTGTCCATGCGCGGAATGCGGTTCATCGGAAGATTGTGGAAGACAGCCTGAACAGCTTTATTTATTATACCGTGACCCACGGCCAGCACACGCTGGCCGTGGTGTTTTGTTTTTATATAGTCAAGAAACGCGGCAGCCCGCTCCATCATCTGCTCCAGCGTCTCAATGTCATCCGGCCACGGCTCATCCTTCAGGTCGGGAATGAACCGGCCCGTAAACCCGCCCCAGTCGCGTTCGCGCAGCAACGGTGTCGTCTCGACCGTCATGCCGCGGCTGACGGGCACAGCCTCGGCCGTGGCAACGGCCCGCTTCAGGTCGCTCGCGACGATGGCGTCCAGCCACTCTCCTGCCATGGAGCCGGCCAACCTCTGCGCCTGTTCCACGCCGCGGGCGGTCAGCCGTCCCTGGGTCTGTCCCTGCATGATCTGCGCCACATTGTCTTCCGTCTCGCCGTGGCGCACGAGATATAACGTCGTCATAAGCAATGTTTTAAAAGTGCAAAAGTACTAAAAAGATTTCTCACTTACAGGCTTATTGTTTATTTTTGCAGCAGAGACAACCAAACAACATTTACAGATTATGAAAGTATTACAGATTTCTATCTTCCGAGCCGCATGCTCCGTCATCGTCGGAGCGATGCTCATCAAATACCCGGCCGACACGGCCACATGGCTCGTCATAGCCATGGGGGTATTGTTCCTGCTGTCCGGCGTCATTTCGTGCGCAGTCTATATCAGTGCCCGCCGCAAGGACGACGGCGTCACCGTTCTTGACAGCAACGGCAAAATCATTTCCGGCGGCACACCACCCTTCCCCATCGTCGGCGTCGGCAGCGTCATCCTCGGCCTTCTGCTGGCCCTGCGGCCTCACTTCGTCATGGGCGCGATGGGCTATGTCTTCGGGGCCATACTTATCCTCGGAGCCATCAACCAGATTGTCAGTCTGGTTTCGGCCGGACGCGTCAGCCGCATCCCCGTGGTGTTCTGGATTTGCCCGGCCGTGATTCTCATAGTGGGTCTGATTGCCGTCGTCCATCCCGTCTGGATTGCCAGCGCACCGCTTGTCATCCTCGGATGGTGTCTGCTGCTCTACGGTGTGACCGAAGTCATCAACGCCCTGAAAATCAACGCAGACCGCCGGCGCTTCGAGCGGTTCATGCGTCAGGCTTCCGTCAGCAACGCCACCAACCCGGGGGACAACGAGTATAACGACGGAAAGGAGGATTGAAGATGACACGAACGCTGTAGCGGAGACGTCTTTTTCAACGCAAAGACGCAAAGACTCTAAGTATAGGAAGATTATATTTTTATTGCGGAGACACGGAGAATAATATAACTCTGTGTCTCCGCGTTCTGCGTAAAGTTTCACGGCTATTCGGAAGATAATGAAGTGACTTGTAGAGACGTCACACCGTGGCGTCTCCGACACAACAATGCAGACAGGAAGGGGGGGATCAAAAAGCAGGGAAACACATTTTGATACATCCTCTACAAGTCACTTCATTATCTTCCGAACAGCCATGATTTGCAAATCCGCTACAATATGCTTTTGTGCATATAAACTTAAGCTGACAGCTGCCTGATATGTCATTGAAGGTTACAAGGGGGAAAGACATATCAAGCTCCCTCCCTTCGGGAGGGTTGGGGTGGGTTTTAGGGAGTTCGGTTTCTTTCATGATTCTACGCATTTCCTGTCACAATAATATCACGGAATTTAACACTTGAAATTTTTAATTCTGGAGCGGAGCAAAGCCGGAATACTGACACCGCGGCTCCGTTTTCCTCCCGTTTTTTCGTCGCGGCCGACCAAGGAGGGCTTCCCGGGGTCGCAATAAGGCCGCCGTCATCGTGCAACGGCGTGCTTGTTGCAATGCAACGGGCGCCCCGTTGCAACCCCGTAAAGCCCTTACGGCA
>ERZ780208.1278-NODE-1278-length-20967-cov-6.108120_pt1 | contig 20967 bp, 16 predicted proteins | sample MGYA00511167_ERZ780208 | MGnify/ENA primary metagenome ERZ780208 (study PRJEB29588, sample SAMEA2159202) | human gut metagenome | biome: human gut; feature: human-associated habitat; material: faeces | place: Denmark | collected 2008/2010 ...
CACCGGAAGAAAAACGTCACGCACAGCGTGCTTTATCCATTATGTTAAATATTAAATGGAAAAGCAATTATTTTGAATCCATTGACCCTGTAGAAGCCCGCCGGATTCTTGATGAAGAATTATTTGGCATGGAACGGGTAAAACAGCGGATTATCGAAACCGTGATCCAGATTAACCGTACACACACCCTGCCGGCATACGGCATCACCACTACATTCGTCGACCCTGAAAACCTCGACAATTTCGAACAAGCCATACAGGAAAACACCAAAGCCGTATTCATCGAAACATTGGGAAACCCCAATTGCAACATCATAGACATTGATGCCGTGGCCGACATCGCCCACCGCCACCGGATTCCGCTCATCATAGACAATACGTTCGGCACGCCCTACCTCATTCGTCCGATAGAGCATGGAGCAGACATCGTCGTGCATTCGGCCACGAAGTTCATCGGCGGCCACGGGTCGAGCCTCGGCGGAATAATCGTCGACGCCGGACGCTTCGACTGGAAGGCCAATGCCGCGAAATATCCCACGCTGGCCCAGCCCGACCCGAGCTACCACGGTGCCGTATTTGCCGACGTAGCCGGCCGCGCCGCCTTCGTCACACGCATACGCGCCGTCATCCTGCGTGACACGGGAGCCGCCATTTCTCCCTTCAACGCGTGGATTCTGCTTCAGGGACTGGAGACGCTGAGTCTGCGCGTGGAGCGCCATGCCTACAACACGCGCCGCGTCGTCGATTTCCTCGCCGCCCATCCCAAGGTGGCCCGGGTGAACCATCCGCAGCTTACGACGCATCCCGACCACGGACTTTACACGAAACTGTTCCCCGCGGGCGGCGGCTCCATCTTCACTTTCGACATACGCGGCGGCGAGAAAGAGGCGTGGGCTTTCATCGACAATCTCGAAATATTCTCGCTGCTGGCCAACGTGGCCGACGTGAAGAGCCTCGTCATCCACCCCGCCACCACAACTCACTCACAGCTCTCGCCCGAGGAACTCGCCCAACAGAACATCCTTCCGTCGACCATCCGGCTCAGCATCGGAACGGAACACGTCGACGACCTCATCGCCGACATCAGTCAGGCGCTCGATAATATATAAAGATGGGATTTCGAGGAGGGTGGAATGTATTTCGAGGAGGGAGGAATGTGGAGAGAGGAGTGAGATTACTCTTATCAACAGGACTATCCTCACTCCACACTCCTCGAAATACACGAAAACTAAACCCACACCATTGCCGCTTCCTGCAGCATCTCGCCCACCGTCGGGTGGATGTGGACCATGTCGCGGAGTTGGGCGACGGTTGTCTCGCGACACATCAGCGCGCTGATTTCCTGAACCATATCGGCCGAATGGGGGCCGTAGGCATGACATCCGATGATGCGGCCGTCGGCGTCGGCAATCAGTTTGACCATTCCGTCGGTCTCGCCCATCGTCAGAGACTTGCCGTTGGCGCGGTGGTAAGCCTTGCGGCAGGTGTAGTCGATGCCCTGCGCCTTACACTGGTCCTCGCTCATTCCCACGCCGGCGGCTTCGGAATGGGTGAAGATGGCCGACGGCATGATGTCAAGACGTATGTCGTCATGGCGTCCGAGGATAGTGTTAACGGCATGTATGCCCTGCATCGTCGCTGCGTGGGCCAGCATACAGCGGCCGTTGACGTCACCGATGGCATAGATTCCCGCCACGTTGGTCTGCATGCGGTCGTCGGTCTTTATCCCCTTTGCGTCATATTCCACACCGGCTGCTTCGAGGCCGAGTCCCTCGACATTCGGTCGCCGGCCTGTGGCGACGAGTATCGTGTCGGCCTCAACGGTCTGCGGCTTGCCCTTGCGCTCGAACACGACGCGGCCTTCAGCAATCTCCGTCACGGCCGACTGCATGAAGAACGTTATGCCTTTGCGCGCCAGACTCTTGCGCAGACGGCCGGCGATGTCGCTGTCTATCGCCGGAAGACATTCTTTCATATATTCCACGACCGTCACCTCGCTGCCCAAGCTATTGAAGATAGAGGCGAACTCCATGCCTATCACACCGGCCCCGACAATGCACAACCGGGCGGGAACGCGGTCGATGGCAAGCAGTTCGTCGGAGGTGAGGATGGAGGTTCGGGGTTCTCGTGGAGGAAGGAGTGTAGAGGGAGGAGTGAGATTACTCTTATCAACAGGACTATTCTCACTCCTCACTCCACACTCCTCACTCCTCGATAGTCCCGCACAAGCGGGAATCATCTTGGGCCGTGCTCCCGTGGCAATGATAATATTGTCGGCTTCGTATTCTTCATCGCCGACTGCCACCGTCCGCGGGCCGCGGAATGTGGCATGTCCGCGCTTCATTGTTATGCCCGGTTTGGCGAGAATCTGCTCAACGCCGCCGCGCAGCTGGCTGACGATCTGCTGCTGACGCTCCCTGATACGCGGAAAATCAATGGTGTAACTAAGGTCGGAAAGCCCCAAGGCAGAGGCTTCGCGCAATGTATCGATTATTTCGGCATGGCGGCAGAGCGCCTTCGTCGGTATGCAACCGCGGTTGAGACATGTTCCTCCAGCTTCGCGTTCGTCGATGATGACAACCCCGAGCCCATGCACGGCGGCATATTCGGCGGCACGATAGCCACCCGGGCCGCTGCCGATGATGATGAGATCTGTTTTCATAACGTATATGTTGATTTGTGTATGCGTGCCTGAAGCACAATGTTTACGCATCCAAAGCACAAAATGTGCGCGCATGAATCACTGTATGTTCATGTCTTAGGCACAAAAAAGCAGAGACGCGAAGACTCAGAGGTCACTGTGACGTACCTCCATGTCTTCGCGTCTCTGCTGGATTGACATAGCTTTATTCTTTTCGTTGACTCACTCCGATTAGTCTCCGGTAGCCTTTTCTGCCGCCATCTGCCTGTATGTGACCACGGGATGCTTGGCTGCCAGAACATCGTCGACACGTCCGATGGGCGTGTTGTGGGGAGCGCTCTTCACCTCGTCCGGCTTCTCGACCGCCTCTTCGGCGATGCGGCGCATGACTGCGATGAATCCGTCGATGGTCTCCTTGCTCTCGTTTTCCGTCGGCTCAATCATGAGCGACTCGTGGAAGAGCAGCGGGAAATAGATTGTCGGGGCATGATAGCCGTAGTCAAGCAGACGCTTGGCTACATCCATCGTCGTGACTCCGGTCGACTTGTCGCGCAGTCCGTCGAAGACAAACTCATGCTTGCACAATCCGTCAATGGGCAGAGCGTAGACGTCTTTGAGCGATTCTTTGATGTAATTGGCATTAAGCGTGGCCAGCGGACCGACCATTCGGATGTTCTCCCGGCCGAGAGTGAGGATATAGGCGTAGGCCCGCAGCAATACTGCGAAGTTGCCGTGCCATGCTCCGACCTTCAGCGGCGCATCCGAATCGGCCGCGCCGTCCTGTGCTGGAACATTGCTGAGCCGCTCCACAATGTCCTCCATGCCCTTGCGAACTCCCACCGGACCGGCACCGGGACCTCCTCCGCCATGTGGCGTTGAGAATGTCTTGTGAAGATTGATGTGCATCACGTCGAAGCCCATGTCGCCCGGACGGCATGCGCCGAGCATCGGGTTGAGGTTAGCTCCGTCGTAATACATCAGCGCGCCGCAGTCATGAACGAGCGCCGCAATCTCGGGAATACTACGTTCGAAGAGGCCGAGCGTGTTGGGATTGGTCATCATCATTGCTGCTACGGTGTCGTCAAGCAGACCGCGCAGGTCGTCGACATCCACCGTGCCGTCCGGTCGGCTCTTCACTTCCACCACGTCGAGACCGCACACGGCCGCCGAAGCGGGATTGGTTCCGTGGGCCGAGTCGGGCACAATGACCTTCGTTCGCTTCGTGTCGCCACGGTCTTCGTGATACTGACGGATAATCATCAGACCCGTCAGCTCGCCGTGGGCACCGGCAAACGGAGCAAGCGTGAAACGGCTCAGGCCCGTCAGGGCGCAGAGCGAACGCTCCAGTCCGGCCATCACGTCAATCGCACCGCGGCATGTGTCGTCCGGTTGCGCCGGATGGAGACCGGCAAACTCCGGCATGGCGGCTATCTCCTCGTTGATAATCGGATTATATTTCATCGTGCAGCTGCCTAAAGGATAGAAGCCGTTGTTCACTCCGAAGTTGTTGGCGCTGTGGTTGGTGTAGTGTCTCACCACCGTCATCTCATCACACTCCGGCAGTTGCGGCTCTTCTCCACGGCGCAACTCCGCCGGCACTTCATAGCTGCCGAAACGGTTTTCGGGCAGCGAATAGCCGCAACGCCCCTCCTGCGAGAGTTCAAAAATAAGATTGCCGTATAGTCTGTTGTTCATAGTCAGATGGTTTCTATAAGTTTGTCGATTTCCTCTTTCGTTCTCTTCTCCGTCACGGCGAACATCAGCGTGTCGTCCGCGACTTTCACTCCACCCAGAATTCCGGCCTCAATGAAGCGGCGCTGAAGCTCATCGACGTCACCGTCATACCTCACGCAGAACTCGTTGAAGAACGGACGGTCGAAAGCAAGGGTGAAATGACCGGTCGCAAGAAGACGGTCGCAAAGATAGTGGGCACCGGCGTACGACTGTTCGGCAGCCTCACGGAGTCCCTTGCGCCCCATGAGCGACATATAGACAGTGACAAAAAGCGCCATCAGACTCTGGTTGGAACAGATGTTCGACGTTGCTTTCTCGCGGCGGATGTGCTGCTCGCGGGCCTGAAGGGTGAGCACGAAAGCCCGCTGTCCGCGGTTGTCGCGCGTCGATCCGACGATGCGTCCCGGCATTTTGCGTATCAGTTTCTCCGTGCAACACATATAACCGACATACGGTCCGCCGAACGACATCGGTATTCCGAGGCTCTGTCCGTCGCCCACGGCAATGTCAGCGCCCCACTCTCCCGGCGTTTTCAGCACGGCGAGGTCGGCCGCCACGGCGTTCATTATCAGCAATGCCTTCGCTGAATGGACGGCATCGGCAACGCCGGAGTAGTCTTCCACAATGCCGTAGAAGTTCGGCTGTTGCACAAGAACACCGGCAACGCCGCCCGCGGCCAGCCTCCTGCTGAGGTCTTCGCGGTCTGTAGCGCCGTCACAGGCGTCAATCATCTCTATCTCCACACCGTGGAAACGGGCATACGTCCGCACCACGGCGAGCGTCTTCGGGTCTACCGTTGACGAGACGAGCACCTTGTTGCACTTCTTCGAAGCTGCGGCGGCCATCAGCACTGCCTCTGCCGTGGCCGTCGTGCCGTCATACATCGAGGCATTGGCGATGTCCATGCCCGTCAGTTCGGCCATCATCGACTGATATTCAAATATGTAATGGAGCGTTCCCTGTGATATTTCAGCCTGATAAGGCGTGTATGACGTGAGGAACTCAGAGCGGCTGATGATGTTCGGAACGGCGGCCGGAGTGTAGTGGTCGTACACTCCCGCACCGGCGAAGCACGTCAGCAGCTTGTTCTCTTTGCCCAAACCGGCGAACAACCGGCGCACCTCCATCTCGCTCTTAGCCTCCGGCAGGTCGTAGTCGCCACGGAAACGGATGCTCTCCGGCACCTCGGCGTAAAGGTCGTCAAGCGACTTCACGCCTACCTTGGCGAACATTTCCTGCAGGTCCGCCTCGGTATGAGGAAAATATTTATATGCCATAACAATTCTATTATTACGGGTTACAGATACCATAACGGTATGCCAACATAATTGCGGATTGCCTCCCGGCATCTCACTCCTTGCAGAACTCACCGTATGCGGCGGCATCCATCAGGCCGTCAAGCTCCGACAAGTCCGTCATCTCGACCTTGATAATCCAGTTTCCGAAGGCATCCTGATTGAGCAGTTCGGGCTTTTCGTCGAGCTCCTCATTGATTTCGACAACCGTTCCGCTCACGGGCGAGTTTAGGTCGCTAGCCGCCTTCACGCTCTCAACGGCACCGAACTCCTCGCCTGCCGCAACCTCATCGTCCACTTCGGGCATGTCCACATACACCACATTGCCGAGCGCGTGCTGCGCATAGTCGGTAATGCCGACGTAACCGATGTTTCCGTCCACTCTCACATACTCATGTGACTCTGAATAATAGAGTCCTTCAATAACCTTTGCCATATCGTTTTTCTTTTTTATGTTTATACTTCAGTATTGTTCTCAACACTCCGTTATCATGCTTCCACATCATTACTATCATACTTCCGAATCACTTCTTATACTTCTTCTCATAGAAAATCTTCTTCACCACTGTGCCGGGGAACGTCTTCTTGCGTATCCGTATCTCCACTTCGGTGCCCAGTTTGGCGTATGGTGCATCCACTATTGCCATGCAGACACTCTTGTCCGTGGATATGCTATGGTATCCGGTGGTAACCTCACCGACCTTTTCGCCGTCCTTGATCACGTCATATCCGTGACGTGGGATAGCCCGGTCGGCCAGTTCTATGCCGACGATGCGGCGTTTGAGTCCCTCCTCTTTCTGCCGTAGCAGGGCCTCACGTCCGATGAATTCCTCCTTGTCGAGCTTAACGAAGATGCCAAGTCCGGCCTCCAACGGAGTTATATCGTCCGCCAGTTCGTCACCGTAGAGCGGAAGTCCGGCCTCGAAGCGCAACGTGTCGCGACATCCCAATCCGCATGGCTTGCACCGTCCGCTCTCCATCAGCTTGTCCCACTGGTTGCGTATAAAGTAATGAGAGCCGTATATTTCAAATCCGTCCTCACCGGTGTATCCCGTCCGGCTGACTATTATAGAGTCGGCGTTTCTGTTCTCTATCATCTTTGACGTATAGAAAACGAGGTCGGAACACTTCATTCCGAGCACTTCTTCGACCACGGCTTCGGCCTCCGGTCCCTGTACGGCAATCTGTCCGTAGAAGTCGGAGACGTTCCTTATGTCGATGTTATAGCCTTTGGTATTGCCCGTCATCCACTCCCAATCCTTTTCTATGTTGGCGGCGTTGATGACGATGAAGAAGTCGTTGTCGCCCATCTTATAGACCAGCATGTCGTCGACGGTGCCTCCATCCGGATTGCACATCATTCCATAGAGAATCTTTCCCGCCGGTATGCCGGCCACGTCGTTGGTAAAGATGTGGTTGACATAGCGTTCGGCGTCACGGCCGCGCACGACGACCTCACCCATGTGGGAAACGTCGAACACACCGCACGCCTGACGCACGGCATTGTGTTCGTCCTTGATATCGGTATACTGTATCGGCATATCGAAGCCGCCGAACGGGCTTATCATGGCTCCCTGAGCCACATGCTTGTCGTAAAGACAGGTTCTCTTGTTTTCCATATAGTGATGATTTTCTGTTTCCACATTATAATTAGGTAAGAGGTTAGAGTGATGAGTGAAGAGTGAAGAGGTATGATTACCATGATAAACTCACCAGTCGCCACACGGCTTTCAACATTCGGCCTTCAACTTGCAGAACCTTCAACCTCACCATCCTCCCCGCCGAGCAGCAGACTTGCCAGCTGGTCACGGCTGAGGTTCATGATCACATCCTCCATGCGCCCGGGCAGAGCCGCCATGACAGCCTCGCGGGTCAGGGGAACGTTGCGCAACCGTGACACAACGTCGCCGTCGAGGTCGCCGGTCAGGAGGTAGTCGCCGACGAGATTGAGGCCCTTAATCACACCGTTCTTCAGTTCCACACGCACCTCTATCTCTCCGACGCCCTCAATACGCCTGCGGCGCACCACTGTATAGCTCGGGTTGTTGCCGTAGATGAATTCCGGCGAGAGATATTCTTTCTCCAGAGTTTCAATCGCCATGACATCATCCTTGGTGAGCGTCATCACGCCGTCACAAAGATTCTCTCTCACAAAACGCTTGAATTCCTCGATGTCAATGTCCACATAGTCCTTCAGCAGGGCTATCCGCTGGCGCACGCTCTCCACTCCCTTGCTCAACAGTTTCTCACCCGTGGGCGTGATGCTGCCCACCATGTTCTCCATGTCGGTGTCATAGAGCATCGTGCCGTGGACGATACTTCGTCCGGGGAGTCTGTAGAAGGCATTGCCGGAAACCTTCCGGTCGCCGATCAGTATGTCGTTGCGTCCGCTCGTCCGTGCGTCGACGCCCAGCCGGGCCAGCACCAGCGCCACCATATTTATATATCTGTTGAACGTGAAGCCGACGTTCTCCTCACCTGTTATATATGAGAACATGATGTTCTTCATATCGGCATAGACACATCCGCCGCCGCTCTTCCTGCGATAAGTCATGATGCCGCGCTGACGGCAGAAGTCGAGGTTCACCTCGTTCTCGATAAGCTGGTTGCGCCCGAAGATAACGCTCGGCTCGACCTGCCACATGAAGAAGCAGTCACGCTCGTTGACATGTCTCGCCACATATTCTTCCATGGCAAGATAGAACGAGAGCCGCCTCACTCCTCTCTCATCTGGCAACGCTATGTATTTCATTGGTAAGCCGGTTTTTTCCGATTAGTAGTTTCCTTCACATCCCTTGCTTTTCTTTCATCGTCAGGTCATTGACTGCGGAGCAGGATGTTTGTGCAAATATATGAATAAAATATGTAAGGGACAAACTTTCCGCGCATTAATTTCACCATTATTTTTCTCTAAGGATTGTGTTCTACATGGTTTTCCGTCCTTTCAATATGTCACCACCGTACGACAGAAACGGGTTGCAACAGCGACGAAGCGCTCTGATTTGCCGACGTACGGCCAGTGATGAATAACATTTTGTCCATTCAGGCGTTACGGCGGAATCAGACAGCAGAGGGGTTGGGCAGCCACGGGACGGTAACGAAATGGTTACATATCCTTTGTAGGGACATGTAACCACTCTCATGCCACAGCGTGGAGTTACTACCCCATCTGCGCGACAAACCGGCTCATCCGCTCCAGCGCTTCTTCGAGCCGGCTGCGCGGGCAAGCGATGTTGATGCGGACGAAACCTTCGCCGGCCGCGCCGTACATCGTACCCTCGTTGAGCCACAGATGCTGTTCGTCGAGCAGACGGCGGCAGAGTTCTTCGGACGTGAGACCCAGCCGGCGGCAGTCGACCCAGACGAGATATGTCCCTTCGAGCCGGGTGACGGTGAGCTGCGGCATGCGGGTGGCGAAGAACTCCGTCAGGAAGCAGTAGTTGGCGTGGAGATATTCCAGCAGCGCGTCGAGCCACTCCTCACCTTTATTATATGCAGCGATGAGGGCCTCGACACCGAACGGATTGACGTCGCACACTTCGTTGTCATTGATGGCGCGGTCGATCCGACGGCGCACATCCGGGTCGGCCGCAACGATGTTGGCTATCTGCAGTCCGGCGATGTTGAACGCCTTGCTCGGCGACATGCAGGTGACGGTGTTGGCCAGAAACTCTGCGGAGCGGCTGCCGAAATCACCGGCGAGCGACGCAAACGGAACGTAGCGGTGGGGCGGGAAGACCAGTTCGCAGTGAATCTCGTCGGCCACCACGCGCACGCCGTTGCGCAAGCATATATCACCTATGCGCATCAGTTCCTCGCGCGTCCACACCCGTCCCGCGGGGTTGTGGGGATTGCAGAGCAGCATGAGCGTCACCTGCGGGTCGGAGGCCCTGCGTTCAAGGTCGTCGAAGTCGATGGCGTATGTGCCGTCCTCATAGACAAGCCGGTTCTCCTCTACAATACATCCGTTGTTGCGTATGGACGAGAAGAAGCAGTTGTAGACCGGCGCCTGGACCAGCACACGGTCGCCGGGCCGGGTCAGGGCCTTGATTGTGGCCGACAACGCCGGCACTACTCCACTCGTGTAGATCATCCACCCGCGGTCTATCGTCCATCCGTGACGGCGGCTGAACCACGATGTCACGGCGTCATAATACGCATCCGGCACACGGGTATATCCGAAGATGCCATGTTCCACTCTGTCGCGCAGTGCGCTGACAATCTCCGGGGCCGTACGGAAATCCATATCGGCGACCCACAACGGCAGCACGCTCTCGTCGGCTGCACCGTCCCATTTATAGGAGTTCGTTCCCCTGCGGGGAATCAGTTCGTTGAAGTTAAACATATACTTGGAGTTTTTTTAGGCTTTAAGGTCTTTAAGGTCCTTAAGGTCTTTAAAGTCTTTAAAGTCCTTAAAGATTTAAGGCCCTCCTGACTCAATATTTCTTCCCCAACCTCACAAGGAATATCGTTCCGCGGAAGCACAGCTCCACGCACATCGCTATCCATACGCCGTGCAGTCCCATCGTCGGAGCGAGCAGGGCGGCGAGCGTCAGGCGCACGGCCCAGATGCTCAGCAGGTTCATGCAGCATGGGATGAGCGTGTCGCCGGCACCGACGAACACACCATAGGTCACGATGGCGGCCGCGAACATCGGCTCGGCAAAGGCTTCGGTACGCAAGGCCGTGACTCCGAGCGAGCGCACTGTATCGTCGGGCGTGAAGAACGCCATCATCTGCGGTGCGAGGACATACATCACCACAGCCATCAGGGTCATTACGGTCATGCCCGTGCCGACGGTGATACGGGCGAAGCTGCGGGTCAGACGGCGCCGTCCCGCTCCGATGCTCTGTCCGACGAGTGCCGTAGCGGCTTCGGCGATGCCGTAGCCCGGCATGTAGCAGAGCGCTTCGGCCGTGATGGCAAAGGCGTTGGCGGCAATGGCGGCCGTTCCGAGCGGTGCCACGATGATGGTCGTGAGAATCTGTGCGCAGTTGAGCACCACACGCTCGCCGGCCATCGGCAGCCCGATGTGCATGGCCTTGCGCAGACAGCCGGAGGTCAGCCGGAAGCTCCCGACGGTGTCCCGCAAGCGCAGTTCGGGCGAGCGGCGCAGCAGATACCACATCAGGACGGCCATGGCCACGGCCTCTGCCAGCGCCGTGCCCAGTGCGGCACCGGTCACACCGAGTCCCGCTCCGGGCACGCCGAAGGTCAGTCCGGCCACGGTCATCGTGCGCGAGGGGAATATCAGCAGGGCGTTGAACAAGACGTCGAGCATGCACATCACGCCGCCCATGACGCCCGGCACGAGCATATTGCCGCTGCAGCGCAGCATGCCTCCGGCCAGCGAATAGAGCTGGAGGAAGGGCAGCGAGAGGGCGAATATGCGGAAATAGGATGTCGCACCGGGACACACCGCGCTGTCGCCGCCAAGCCATACGGGCAGTACGCCGCTGACGACACATCCCACGACGGCCATGATGACGCTGAAGCTGACGGCGGCCACCAGCGCCTGACGCACGACCGAGCGGGCTTCGTCGTTATGGCCGGCACCTATGCAGTGGGCCACCTGAACGGCAAAGCCTGTGGATGTCGACGAGACGAGCCCCCAGAAGAGCCATGTCGTCGTGGCTACGAGGCCGATGGAGGCGGACGCCTCGGCTCCGAGACTGCCCACCATGGCGGCGTCGATATACTCCATGACGACGGCCGACAGCTGGGCTATGATGGACGGCACGCTGAGTATGACGGTCAGGCGCAGCTGCTGGCCGAAGGTCAACGGCTGGCCCGAACGGATCATGGAGAGGAGGAGGTCTTTCATTTTCATAAAGAAAGTGGGCTTAAGAACCTTAAAGACTTTAATGACCTTAAAGACCTTAAAGCCCTTAAGGTTTTCAGGCAATCACACAATCCCCCGGCTCCTTCAAATTTCCGTCGATGATAATCTCTCCGTAGCCCTCAGCCTTGATACTTCCGCTGCGCGGGTTCTTCACGCTCGTAATCCGGCCGTTGACGGTGGCCTGGAGCGTAGAGCACTCGAAAGCGAGGTCGCAGTCGGCGTCCATCACGCAATTTTCCATCACGAGGTCGGTGGCGTAGCATAGAGGCTGTGTTCCCGAAATGCGGCAGTTGATGAGATGGAGCCGCTTGGAGTGCCATCCGAGATATTCACCGTGGATTTCAGAGTCGCGCACGGTGACATCCTCCGTGCCCCAGAAGGCGTCTTTCGAATATATCACGGCGTCGCTTATCTCCACGTTCCGGCAGTACTGGAACGAATAGTTGCCCTTCTGACGGTAGTTACGGATGTTGATGTCGCTGCTGTGCATGAAAAGATAGTCGGCGTTCTCAACCTCAACGTTCGTCAGGCGCACGCCACGGCAGTGCCAGAGCGTCTCCGCGGCGTCGGGAATGACGACGTTCTCCAGCGTCAGGTCCTCCATCTCGCGGAACATCTTCGGAGCCTCGACCTTCGTGTCCCTCATCGTCAGATGCCGCGAATACCACAGAGCGGCACGCGCTCCCTCGCGGAACAGGCAGCGATCCACCGTGAACCCGTCGACATGCCAGAACGGATATTTTCCCTGAAACTCACACTCCACGGCCTCAATGTCGGCACACTCCTTCAGCGCCGACTCGCCGGGACCTATCACGACATTCTCCAGCCGGAGGCCGCGTGTGGCGAACAGAGGCCGTTCGCCCTCATAATAGCTGTTCTTTATCAACTGTTGCATCTTAGCGTTGTTTTGATTTCGCGCTGCAAAGGTACGAATTTTGCCGCAACAAGCCTGTATATATATTGATGTTATAACAACCTATTTTCCGCCTGCGCCTGTCCTGCCGGAACCTCACGTCGCCGTTCCGGACGCCACGCAGCGGCTTAACGGACGTTAATTTGTCGTCGAATATTATCAAAAACACGCACTTTTCAAGTCGCAAACTAGTAGTTAACGACTGTTAACGTCGACCGTTCTGCGTCGCCGTTTCCATGCTGCCGTGAGCCGTAAGGCCCTCCCGACCCTGCGACGGGGCCGCATTCGTCTCTCAACGGGGCCGCCGTCGCAATGCAACGAGGGCCCCGTTGCAACCCCGTAAGGGCCTTATTGCTCACCGCCCCTACCCCGCCATCCGCCGGCGGCACGTAACACGCTGACTGTCAGCGCTTCCTATTTTTACGCTAAAATGCGCTATTTTGCGTTGTAGCGCAGAAATCGAGGTCCGGAGGCGAATTAACCTTCGTTAAAGTAAACTTATTTCTGATTATGCGTTCGCCCACCCCGCTCCCCCGCTATACACAAAAACAGACAGATTTGTTTTGTTCTTAACGAGGTTTGCAGTATCTTTGCACCTATATTTATATACAACAAACCTGAAAACAATGAAAAGACTATTATCTGCTATCGCAATTCTCAGCACATCGGCGACGCTTGCCTTCGGACAGGTGGCCGAGGTGATGGAGGACGTCAACAAGGTGGTGGACAACACCCCCGACAGTATCGCAAAAGCCCTCATGGCACGACCCGCACCGGGAACGACCCGCCGGGCGGACAATCCCGTCCTGTTCCTCATCGGAAACTCGACCATGCGCAACGGCACACTGGGCAACGGAAACAACGGCCAGTGGGGCTGGGGATATTTTGAACATGAATATTTCGACCTCAACAGGATAAGCGTGGAAAATCAGGCCCTCGGCGGCATGAGCACACGCACATACTACAATCAGCTGTGGCCCGCCGTGCGCGAGGCTCTGAAGCCCGGCGACTGGGTCATCATCTCCATCGGACACAACGACGGCGGACCTATCGACAGCGGCCGCGCGCGCTCCGTCCTGAAGGGTACGGGCCGCGATTCCGTCGAAGTGACCATCAAGGAGACGGGCGTCAAGGAGACCGTCTATACCTACGGAGGCTACATGCGCAAGTACATCGAGGACTGCCGCGCCAAAGGGGCACAGCCCATCCTGATGTCGCTCACGCCGCGCAACGCCTACGACGAGCAGGGCAAGATTGTCCGCAAGCCCCAGGGAGCATGGCTCGAAGAGGTGGGACGCGAGATGAACGTGCCCTACATCGACCTCAACGAGATTTCCGGTGCGAAGCTCGACATGTACGGCAAGTGGAAGGAGAGCTACCATTTCTACAAGGACAACATCCACACCAGCCGTTTCGGCGCGCGTCTCAACGCCCGTTCGGCCGCTGAGGGACTGGCCGCATGCGCTCACCCGACGCTCGCTCCGCTGAAGGCGATGATGAAACCGCTGACGCTGCCCACCGTTGCCGTGAAGCGTGAGGAGGGCAAACCGGTGGTCTTCTTCACCGGCGACTCCACGGTCAAGAACGAGGATAAGGACGAGGACGGCATGTGGGGCTGGGCGTCACAGGCCGCCACGGTGTTCAACGAGAAGAAAATCACGCTGGTCAACTGCGCCAAGGCCGGCCGCTCCACGCGCACTTACATGAACGAGGGACGCTGGGACCAGGTCTACAACTCGCTTCAGCCAGGCGACTTCGTGCTGATTCAGTTCGGCCACAACGACATCGGCCCCATCGACGACAAGAAGATGCGAGGCGTCATCCCCGGCACGTCAGACTCTACGCACGTCTACCGGATGAAAGACTCGGGCAACTATGAGCTTGTCTACACCTTCGGCTGGTATCTGAAGAAGTTCATCCAGGACGTGCGCGAGAAGGGCGCGACCCCCATCCTCGTCTCACTCACGCCGCGCAACGAGTGGAAGGACGGCAAGATCGAACGCCGCAACGACACCTATGGCAAGTGGTATCGCGAAGTGGCCGAAGCAACCGGCACGGAACTGGTCGACCTCCACAACATCACCGCCGACTTCCTCGACAAGAAGTGCGGCAGCAAGGAGAAGGCCATGAAATACTACAAGCGTGACCACACCCACACATCGCTGCTCGGCGCAAAGACAAACGCGAAGAGCGTGGCGAAAGGCTTGAAGGCCAACAACTCTCCCTTGGCGAAGTATCTTCGGTAAGGGAGAGGATTAGCTGAGAGCCTTAAAGACCTTAAGGACCTTAAGGCCTTTAAAGACTTTAAGGCCCTTAACACCAAAACCAAAAGAATATGATCGACAGAGCAACCGTTGAACGAATACTTGACGCCGCACAGATTGTCGACGTGGTGTCTGAGTTTGTCACCCTGCGAAAGCGCGGGGTGAACTATGTCGGACTTTGTCCGTTCCACGACGACAAGACCCCGTCGTTCTATGTCTCGCCGGCAAAGGGCGTCTGCAAGTGCTTCGCGTGCGGAGAGGGCGGTTCCGCCGTCCACTTCATCATGAAGCACGAGCAGATAACATACCCCGAAGCACTGCGCTGGCTCGCCCGGAAATATAACATCGAGATACAGGAGCGCGAGCTTACCGACGAAGAGAAGCGCGAAGCGAGCGAGCGGGAGAGCATGTTCATCATCAACGAATGGGCTAAGGACTACTTCCGCGACATCATGCACAACGACGTCGACGGCCAGGCCATCGGCAAACAGTACTTCCGCAGCCGCGGCATACGCGACGACATAATGCAGAAATTCCAGCTCGGCTATGCCCTGCCACGGCGCAACGCCATGTCCGAAGAGGCCCTGAAGAAAGGCTACAAGGAGGAGTTCCTGCTGAAGACGGGCCTCTGTTATAAGAAGGACAATGGCGAACTAGTAGACCGCTATGCCGGCCGCGTCATCTTCCCGTGGTTCAACGTCAGCGGAAAGGTGAACGCTTTCGGCGGCCGTCTGCTCGACTCACGCACCAAAGGCGTACAGCAGAAATACGTCAACTCACCCGAATCGGACATCTATCACAAGGACCACGAGCTCTACGGACTGTATCAGGCCAAGAAGGCGATGGTCAAGGAAGATTGCGTCTACATGGTCGAGGGCTATACCGACGTGATTGCCATGCACCAATGCGGCATAGAGAACGTCGTGGCCAACTCCGGAACGGCACTCAGTGTCTATCAGATAAGACTCCTCCGACGCTTCACTTCCAACGTCATCCTGCTCTACGACGGCGACGAAGCGGGCATACATGCCGCCATGCGAGGCACCGACATGCTCCTGACCGAGGGCATGAACATCAAGGTTCTGCTGCTCCCCGACGGCGACGATCCCGACAGTTTCTCCCGCAAACACAGCGCGGAGGAGCTCAAGGAATACATCAGCAACCATCAGACGGACTTCATCCAGTTCAAGACAGACCTGCTCCTGCGCGGCGTCAGCGACCCCGTCAAGCGCTCGGAAGCCATCAGCAACATCATCAGAAGCGTCTCGGTGATACCCAACCAGATCACGCGTGACACCTATCTGCACGAGTGTTCCCACCGTCTGCAGATGAGTGAGCGGACGCTGATAAACACCATGAACGGCTTCATACGCGGCGATCTGGAAGACAAGGCAAAGGAAACGGAACGCGAGCAGCGCCGTCTGCAGAACCAGACACAAGCCGGAAGGCCGTCGGGGCAAGACGCCGGCCAGCCCGCGGGCATCCCTTCGCCCGTACGGACGGCTCCGCAGCAGAACGACGAGATTGAGCAGATGCTCATACAGAACATCATCCGCCACGGCGAGGAGACAATATTCGAGGGTCTGGAGACTGAAGACGGACAGACGGTCAGCCTCTCCGTGGCCCAGTTCGTTGACTACGATCTGGCTCAGGACGGCCTCCGATTCACCAACGAGACATACAACCGCATCTTGGCCGAAGCCGTAGAGCACAACAACGACGAGGGTTTCAAGGCCGAGACATACTTCATGCACCATCCCGACATACAGATCAGCAGCCTCGCCGGCGACCTCGCCATCAACCGCTATCAGCTCAGCCGCAGCCTCGAAATGCAGCACAAGCCGGAGACCCTGCGCCAAAGGGTGGTCCATCTGGTGCTCGACTTCCGCATGACAATCATCAAACAGCGGCTCAAGGACATACAGATGCAGCTCCGTCAGGCCGGCAGCGACATGGAAAGGATAACGCAGCTGATGAAGGAATACAAGGACACGCAGCTGCTCCGCGACATGCTGGCACGCCAATTAGGAAGCGACGTCATCGTCTGAACGCAGCGACATCATCGTCAGAGGACACCTACAAGAACCGACTATACATCTGACACAAACATAAAAGCAAATGTATTACATCAAGAAGACAATGGAAATATCGGCCTGCCACCGGCTCACTCTCGACTACGAGAGCAAGTGCTCGCGCCGGCACGGCCACAACTGGATCATAACGGTCTACTGCAAGGCACGCAGTCTCAACGCCAACGGCATGGTCTGCGACTTCACCGAGATAAAGAAACGTATTCACGGCTATCTCGACCACGGCGACCTCAACGAGCTGCTGCCCTTCAATCCGACAGCCGAGAACATCGCACGGTGGTGCACGGAGCAGATTGCGGAGTGCTATCGGGCCGACGTGCAGGAGAGCGAGGGCAACATCGCCACATACGTTGAAGACGAAGAGAAGTGACGCGCCGGCCGACCGGCATGCTGAAAGAAGATGAAAACATACACCGAAAGGAGATAAGAACAGACAGAGAGAAGATGAAAAGAATCAACGACATATTCTATTCGCTGCAGGGCGAGGGCCGAAACACAGGTCGCGCGGCCGTCTTCATCCGCTTCGCGGGGTGCAACCTGCGCTGTCCTTTCTGCGACACGGAATTCTCGGAGTACCGCGAGATGAGCGACACGGACATTCTCGCGGCCATCAGCGGCTATCCCTCGCGCTTCGTCGTGCTCACCGGCGGCGAACCGACGCTGCAGGCCGACGATGGATTCATCGCCCTGCTGCACTCCAACGGCTATGAGGTGGCGATGGAAAGCAACGGCACCCGCCATCCAGCGGCAGCCGTCGACTGGCTCACGGTGTCGCCGAAACAGGCATATACCGGTGAGACCGGACGCTTGGCGGTGACCCGTTGTGACGAGCTAAAGGTCATCTTCGACGGCCGGACCGAGGTCTGCGACTGCGGCATAGAGGCCGGATATTATTATCTCCAGCCCTGCGACACAGGCGACGAAGAGCGCAACAGGACAATCACGGAGGCCTGCGTCAGATACATCTGCGACCATCCGAAGTGGCGACTGTCGCTCCAGACCCACAAGATGATAGGCTTCAAATAGTCCGGAACGAGCCACACGTAACGGAACGGAGTATCAAAAGAACGGCGATAAACATTCAGAAGAACGGCAACAGGCGTTCTGAAGAACAACAACATATACGCATCCGACATGCACGGACTACATATCACAGGCATAATCATATACGAGATAGTGGTCGTCATCGCCATTATCCACGTACTGATGGACAACCGTCAGCCCGCCAAGACCATGGCGTGGGCGCTCGTGATATATTTCGTGCCGTTCGTCGGAATCATATTCTACATCTTCTTCGGCATCAACCGCCGCAAGGAGAAGCTCGTCAGCGAGCGCAGCCTCAACCAGCTCGCCAAGCGGTCGATGCTCAGTTTCGTCGAACAGCACAATCTCCAGCTGCCCGACGCCCACCGCCAGACGATTGACCTTTTTGTCAATCAGAACCTCTCCATGCCTTTCAAGAACAACGACCTGGACATCTTCACCGACGGCCACGCCTTTTTCATGGCCCTGCTGAAGGCCATCGGCAGCGCCCGCCACCACATCCACGTCGACATGTACATCTTTTCCGACGACCCGCTGGGCCGCCTCGTGGCCGACGCGCTGGCCGACAAGGCGCGCGAGGGAGTGGAGGTGAGAGTGATCTATGACGATGTGGGATGCTGGAACGTGAGCAGCCGGTTCTTCGAGAGTATGCGCGAGAACGGCATTGACGTCCATGCCTTCCTGCCGGTGAGGTTTCCGTCGTTCACGAGCAAGGTCAACTACCGCAACCACCGCAAAATTGTCGTCATCGACGGAACGACCGGATTTATCGGCGGCATGAACATCGCGCTGCGCTACGTCAAGGGAACCGGACGTCAGAAGTGGCGCGACACAATGGTGCGTATCACAGGAGGAGGCGTCTTCGCGCTCCAGCGCGCTTTCCTCGTCGACTGGTATTTCGTGGACCGGACGCTGATTTCCGACCGGAAATACTATCCTCCGACACCGCCGTCGCTGTCCAACGACTGTCTGACCCAAATCGTGACGAGCAGCCCCGTGGCCCCCTATCCCGACATCATGCAGGGCTATCTGCGCGTCATCATGAGCGCCCGGCAGTATATTTTCATCGAGACACCCTATTTCCTGCCCACCTACCCCATTCTCTTCGCACTGAAAACGGCGGTTCTCGGCGGCGTCGACGTGCGCCTGATCGTACCCCGCCACTGCGACGCCCACTTCGTCGAGTGGGCCGGACGGTCGTATCTGAGGGACATATCACAGGCCGGCGTAAAGGTATATCTCTACACCCGGGGCTTCATCCACAGCAAGATTCTCGTCTGCGACGATACCCTCGCGACCTGCGGTTCAACCAATGTGGATTCGCGCAGCTTCGAGAACAACTTTGAAGCCAACGCCTTTTTCTACGACAAAGCGACGGCCATGCGCTTCAAGGAGATTTTCATGCGCGACCTGAGTGACTCCACGGCGCTCGACGAAGTGGCCGAGCGGACTTATCCGAGTTTCCCCGCGAGACTTTGGGAGAGTATAACAAGACTTCTCTCCCCGCTGCTATAAGCAGTCAGAGAGAGAAGCCGCATCATTCGTTACCCTATATTTCAATCTTTCTTAACACCTACTATCTTTGTCGGTTCCATCTCGCGGTTGCGGCGGTTGGTCACCGTCACCACGGCCTGAGCCAGCGCGAGGAACGACTGTCCCGTGGCTGTCTCGGCCTTGACAGCCGCCGGTTCACCCGCGTCGCCGCTCTCGCAGATGCTCTGGACGAGCGGAATCTGAGCCAGCAACGGCGTGTCCATCTCCTCGGCGAGCTTCTTGCAGCCCTCCCGGCCGAAGATATAATAACGGTTTTCGGGCAGCTCGGCCGGCGTGAACCATGCCATGTTCTCGACCAGTCCGAGGATTGGCACGTTGACCTTCTCGTTGCGGTACATGTCAATTCCCTTGCGGGCGTCGGCCAGAGCCACGGCCTGAGGCGTGCTGACGATGACGGCGCCGGTGATGGCCAGCGTCTGGAGTAGCGTCAGATGGATGTCGCTCGTGCCCGGGGGCGTGTCCAGGATGAAATAGTCAAGCTCGCCCCAGTCGGCATCGGCGATGAGCTGCTTCAGGGCGTTGCTCGCCATGCCTCCGCGCCAAAGCGTGGCCGTATCGGGATTGACGAAGAATCCGATGCTGAGCACCTTCACGCCATATTTTTCAATCGGCTCTATCAGATTGCGGCCGTCCTTCTCGACGGCATACGGACGGGCGTCCTCGACGTGGAACATCTTCGGTACGGAGGGACCGAAGATATCGGCGTCGAGCAGTCCGACGCGGTAGCCGAGACGCGCGAGCGCTATTGCCAGATTGGCAGCGACGGTGCTCTTGCCCACTCCGCCCTTTCCTGAGCTGACAGCAATCACGTTCTTGACACCGGGAAGGAGCTTGCCCACCTCCGGACGCGGCTTCGACCGGAACTCTGTCTCGATTGTCACTTCCACGTCGCGGCTGACATGATAGTGGATGGCGGCTTCGGCAGCCTTGACCGTTGATTTGAGGAACGGGTCGGTGTCACGCGGGAACGTGAGCACGACTTTGACTTTCATGCCGTCAATGGACGGCGTGTCGGCCACCATATCACTCTCGACGAGGTTCTTCTTGGTGCCGGGATAGGTCACCGTGGCCAGTGCGTCGATGATCAGTTTGGGATATAATGTCATACTCATATATGTTTCTTTTGTTTATTGTAAAAACAGCAAAATCCGTGCCGGAAAGGCATTTACGGTGACGAAACTATGGTTATAGCACAATTACATTATCCTACGACCGCCGTACAACTCCCGATGGCCGATAATCCATATCCTGCTTTTCTTTAGAGAAGCGTCCGTCGCTTTATCAGAAAACGATTGACAAAAAGCGGCAAAAACGTCCTCGAAACGGCATCAGGAGTGGGCTCTTTTGAAAATATTTCATCGGAGGACGCAAATAACGCAGTTTTGCGCGTGCAAGTATAATTATCTGTCATCCAGCTGGTTATCACGTTTCACCGCAATCTGTGCAACTTTTTAGCGCCGAAAAACCGCTTTTTCAGGCTGAAAAGTCAGGATTTTCGTTGCCGTAAGGGCCTCCCGGGGTTGCGGCGGGGCCGCTTTCGCGTTGCAACGGCGGCCTTGTTGCAATGCCGTAAGGGCCCCGCTGCAACC
>ERZ780208.1289-NODE-1289-length-20753-cov-6.183593_pt1 | contig 20753 bp, 15 predicted proteins | sample MGYA00511167_ERZ780208 | MGnify/ENA primary metagenome ERZ780208 (study PRJEB29588, sample SAMEA2159202) | human gut metagenome | biome: human gut; feature: human-associated habitat; material: faeces | place: Denmark | collected 2008/2010 ...
GGTAATCATACCTCTTCACTCTTAACTCTGCTCTCTTACTTAAAAAAGGTAATCATACCTCTTCACTCATCACTCTGCCCTCTTACTTAAAAAGGTAATCATACCTCTTCACTCTTATCTCTGCTCTCTTACTTAAATAAGTCCGTCGATTTGTTTTTTCAGTGCGATGAGGTCTTCTTTGACCGCAGTCAGCCGTTCGAGGACATCGGCCGTGCGGTCGGCGCCGTCGCGGTTGCTGTTGATGATCTTCTTCGCGGCGGCCAGCTTAAATCCCCTGACCTTCACAAGACTGTGGATAAGCCTTATCTGTTCTATGTCCTTATTCGTATATTGGCGCACCTTGCTCGGACCGCTGGTTTTCGGCTTCAGGTATGGAAACTCCTTCTCCCAATAGCGCAGGGTGCTCTCGTTGAGGTCAAACATGGCGGCCACCTCGCTGATGGAGTAGTACAGTTTCAGGTTCTTGTTGGTATTCAGAGCCATAATTATTTAGCGGTTTTAGTCAAACAATGATTGAAAAGATTTGCAAATATACCAAAAACGGCGTATCTTTGCAAAACTTTTAAAAGGATTTAATAAAATAAGAACTAAATAGTTATGATGACAGCCAATGAAATCCGCGACTCGTTCAAAAAGTTTTTCGAGTCGAAGGACCACGCCATCGTGCCGTCGGCACCGATGGTTATCAAGGATGACCCGACGCTGATGTTCACCAACGCCGGAATGAATCAGTGGAAAGACATAATCCTGGGCACACGCGAGCCCGAGCCGCGCCGCCGCGCCGATTCACAGAAGTGTCTGCGAGTGAGTGGAAAGCATAATGACCTCGAAGAGGTGGGTCATGACACCTACCACCACACCATGTTCGAGATGCTCGGTAACTGGAGCTTCGGTGACTACTTCAAGGAAGGCGCCATCGACATGGCTTGGGAATATCTCGTTGACGTCCTCAAGCTCGACCCCAAGGATCTCTATGTCACCGTCTTCGAAGGATCGAAGGAGGAGAACCTCGAACGCGACGACGAGGCTGCGGCCATCTGGGCCAAGCACGTGCCGGCCGACCACATCATCAACGGCAACAAGCACGACAACTTCTGGGAGATGGGCGACACGGGTCCCTGCGGACCCTGCTCGGAGATTCACCTCGACTCCCGCACGGAGGAAGAGAAAGCCAAGGTGCCGGGCCGCGAGCTCGTCAACAAGGATGACCCGCAGGTCATCGAGATCTGGAACCTCGTCTTCATGCAGTTCAACCGCAAGGCTGACGGCTCGCTGGAGAAGCTCGGCATGAACGTCATCGACACCGGTATGGGGTTTGAACGCCTCGTGCGCGCCCTGCAAGGCAAGCACTCCAACTATGACACTGACGTCTTCCAGCCTGTCATCAAGGAAATCTCACGCCTCTCCGGCAAGGAATACGGACAGAATGAGGATGTCGACGTGGCCATGCGTGTCATCGCCGACCACCTGCGCGCCGTGTCGTTCTCCATTGCCGACGGCCAGCTGCCCGGCAATGCCAAGGCCGGATATGTCATCCGCCGCATCCTGCGCCGTGCCGTGCGCTACGCCTATACGTTCCTCGGACAGAAGGAGGCGTTCATCCACCGTCTGCTGCCGGTGTTCATCGGCGAGATGGGCGGAGCCTATCCCGAGCTGGTGGCACAGCGCGAGCTCATCGGCCGCGTGATGAAGGAAGAGGAGGACTCGTTCCTCCGCACGCTCGACAAGGGTATCAGTCTGCTCAACACAGCCATGGAGGAGACCAAGGCACAGGGTAAGACCGAACTGGACGGAACACAGGCTTTCCGTCTCTTCGATACCTACGGTTTCCCGCTCGACCTCACCGAACTTATCTGCCGCGAGAACGGACTGACCGTCGACGAGAAACAGTTTGACGCCGAGATGCAGAAGCAGAAGGAGCGTGCCCGCAATGCCGCACAGGTGGAAAGCACGGACTGGACCGAGCTTATGCCCGGCGAACAGCAGTTCGTGGGTTACGACTATACGGAACACGAGTGCCGCATACTCCGCTACCGCAAGGTGACACAGAAGAAGAACACTTACTATGAGCTCGTGCTTGACCATACGCCGTTCTACGGTGAGATGGGAGGACAGGTGGGCGACTGTGGTGTGCTCGTCAGCGAGACCGAGACCGTGACCGTCATCGACACCAAGCGCGAGAACAACCAGAGCGTACATATCGTTAAGGAGCTGCCCAAGAATCCCGAGGCCGACTTCATGGCTTGTGTAGACACGGACAAGCGTGAGGGCAGCGCCGCCAACCACACGGCCACCCACCTCCTCGACTATGCCCTGAAGCAGGTGCTCGGCGACCATGTGGAGCAGAAGGGCTCATACGTCAGCGCCGACACGCTGCGCTTCGACTTCTCCCACTTCCAGAAGGTGACCGACGAGGAGCTGCGTCAGGCCGAGCGCATCGTCAACGACATGATTCGTCAGAACCTGCCGCTCGACGAGCATCGCGACACTCCGCTGGAGGAAGCCAAGAAGATGGGCGCCATCGCACTGTTCGGCGAGAAGTACGGCGACAAGGTGCGCGTGGTGCGCTTCGGACCGAGCTGCGAGTTCTGCGGCGGTATACATGCTTCGGCCACGGGCAAGATAGGCATGTTCAAGATTGTCAGCGAGAGCAGCGTTGCTGCCGGAGTGCGCCGCATCGAGGCCAAGACGGGCCGCGAATGCGAGGAGCTGATGTACAATCTGGAGGACGGCATCAAGGCTATCAAGGCTCTGTTCAACAATGCCAAGGACCTGCAGGGCGTCATCAGTAAGTACATCGATGAGCACGACACGATGAAGAAAGAGATTGAGCAGTTCCACGCACAGGCCGTGGAGCGCACCAAGGACAGCCTCATTCAGAAGATACGCGAGGTCAACGGCGTCAAGGTCATTACGGCCGTGCTACCGATGGATGCCGCCGCAGCCAAGGACCTTGTGTTCAAGATCCGTCAGGCCGTGCCCGAGCGTCTGCTCTGCGTTATCGGTACGAAATCAGCCGACAAGCCCATGCTGAGCGTCATGCTGAGCGATGACATGGTGAAGGACTTCGGTCTGAACGCCGGTCAGATGGTGCGCGAGGCCGCCAAGCTGATTCAAGGCGGTGGCGGCGGACAGCCCCACTACGCTACTGCCGGAGGTAAGAACGCCGACGGGCTGAGCGCAGCCGTTGACAAGGTCGTTGAACTGGCCAAGCTCTGATATCCTGAGCAGGGACGCTGCACACAGTAGGGACATATTCTTGTATTTGTCCGCCAAACAATTGTTGAATATCAACACGTTACAGACGGACAAATACAAGAATGTGTCCCTACTTGTGTATATTATATCTTCCGATGTATCCCAATCATCTGATGTATGACATATTCCCCATCCAATATATATAACCCACTATCACAATAAAAACAACTACTCACAAAAGAAATATGCAAGAAGAACAGCAATCGCCGTTTCAAGTAATCCATGAGCCTTTCACGCCGCTCGAAGCCATCACCGAGGCCAAGCGCTGTCTGCACTGCAAGGTGCCGCAGTGCCGCAAGGGCTGTCCCATAGGTAACAATATTCCCGACTTCATCCATCAGTTGTCGAAGGGCAACTTCGGTGAAGCCATGAACGTGATAAACGAAATCAGCAATCTGCCGGCCATCTGCGGCCGCGTCTGTCCTCACGAGAAACAGTGTCAGGGCAACTGTGTGCTCGGAAAGAAGGGCGAGCCGGTACAGATCGGCCGTCTGGAGAGTTTTCTTGCCGACTTCGACACCGAGATGAACCTCACCCGCGAGAAACTTCCTCAGAAAACACGCGGCCGTGTGGCCGTGATTGGTTCCGGTCCTGCCGGACTGACCGTTGCCGGCGACCTTGCCCGTCAGGGATTCTGCGTCACCATCTTTGAGGGACAGGACGAGCCCGGCGGCGTGCTTATGTACGGTATCCCCGAATATCGTCTGCCGAAACAGGTCGTACGAAATGAGATAAAAAAGATTGAGGCGCTCGGCGTGGAGTTCCGTACGGGCTGCATGGTGGGCCGCAACGACGTGACCGTCGACAGCATCTTTGCCGACGGCTACGACGCCATCTTCATCGGCACCGGCACGGCACTGCCCCAGACAATCGACACTCCGGGTGCCCGTCTCAACGGTGTCATCCAGTCAATTCACCTGCTCCATCAGGTGGCAGCCTATAACGAAGGAGCTACCGTGCGCAGCCGCATACCGTTGCGCAGCGGCGAGCGCGTGGGTGTCATCGGTGGCGGAAACGTGGCCATGGATGCCGCCCGCACGTGCATCCGCCTCGGAGCCGACGTCACCGTCATCTACCGTAAGACACAGGCCGACATGCCGGCCATCGAGCGCGAATATTCCGAAGCCGTCGAGGAGGGCGTCAAGTTTCTCTGGCAGACGCAGGCCACAGAGTTCATCGGCGATGCCCGCGGCCGTCTGAAGGAGGTTCGCCTCGTTTCACCCGACGGTGAGCGCGTCGAGCCATTCGACCGCATCTTCCTCGCCATCGGCTCGCGTCCGGCCAACCGCATCGTGTCGACGACCGACGGCATCGACGTCGACGAGAAAGGCTATGTCATCACCACCGAACGCCCCTACGGCATGACTACCCGCCGCGGAGTCTTTGCCGGCGGTGACGTAGTCCACCGTCCGCAGACCGTCGTGCTGGCCATGAAAGCCGCCAAGCAGGTGGCCGAAGGCATCGCGCAGTATGTCGACGCCGTGAAACTGCTCGAACACGTAGATGCCAATGCCGTTAAATAACGGCAGGCATCTGCGTGCTGGCGCAGATAAGAATTTCGTGCATTAAACTACTGTATCACAATAACGGAGTCATATAAACGGGTAGCAGAAGTGTTTGGGCATCTTTCTTCAGGTCTTTAGTGTAAATAAGGTAGCGGTTGTCTACGACATTTGAATATTTCTCGCAGAAAGCATCAAGCGAGGCATGGGCATTATAGCCGGATGACTTTACCTCTATCGGATTCAGCTTTGCACCACGTGACAGCAGAAAATCTATCTCATAATTGTGCGTGCTGTCCTTGGCCCATGTGTAATAGAAAAGTTTGTTACCCGCCGCAGCAAGCATTTGGGCTATAAGATTTTCGTAGACATAACCCAAATTGGCCGTTAGTTTGTCGCTGAGAAGTTTCTGATAAATGATATTTTCCGTATAATCCTTGTCCCAGAAAGCTAACGTCACGAACAAGCCGGTGTCCGCACAGAATATCTTAAACCGGGAAATATCCTTCGTCAATGACATACCGACATTGGGATCGTTGGAATGATACGAGAAAAGCGTTGTCTTGCTGTCTTCTAGATTCTTCATATATTCAAACAGTTTGCTGTCATCAATACTTCCGAGAACGGAATATGGTTTGTAACGGTTGCTGCTCTGACTCAACTGCGATGGTATCTCCATAAACAAAGTTTCAAGCCGTCCCGTCGGGTCAAGTTTCTGGAAATCTTCCTGATAGAGCCTTATTATCCCCCGCTTCACTCTGTCCACCATGCCAAGATTGTTTGTTTCGAGGTAGGCATTGACGGCCTGAGGCATGCCACCGACAAGCATATACAGGCGTAAGTCGCGCATTTTGGCACGATGAGCCTTGTCGAGGGGCATACGTTTTTCATAGAACATCCTGAGCAACGGCATCGTGGCTTCATCGCCAAGGGCCCAGCGGAACTCTTCATAATCCATCGGAAACATGGATATCCGGTCTTCTTCGCTCGGAATTGTTATATCCTTCGTGTTTTTCTTGATACTTATGAGAGAGCCGGTTTCTATATAATCGTATCTGCCATCTGCCACCAGATATTTGATGGCCTGCCGTGCCTGTGGACATTGTTGCACCTCATCAAAGATGATAACGGAGTTGCGCTGCTTCAGCACGACATTGTATATGGCTTGCAACTGCATGAATATAAAATCAAGATTCATCAGATTGCCGAACAGTGAAACGACATCGCTTGAAGCCTTGTTGAAATCTATTAGTATGTACGATTCATACTCTTTTTTTGCGAATTGCTCTACCAACGTCGATTTCCCGACACGCCGCGCGCCTTCTATAAGGATTGCAGTCTTGCCGTTTTGATTCTGCTTCCATTCAAGAAGCCTGTCGTATAACTTACGCTTGAAAATCCGTTCCATCATAATCGATATTTATAATATGTCACCGATGCAAAGATAAGGCTTTTCCCGTATTTACCAAAATGTTTTCGACGATTTTATACGAAAATACCAAAATGTTTTCGGCCGTTTTATGCTAAAATACCGAAATGTTTTCGGCCGTTTTATGCTAAAATACTAAAATGTTTGCAGTGGTTTAGTGCGGACGGGGCATTGATAGCGCTGCCGCACGTTCGTCAATGCCGCATGAATTTCGTATATTTGCATCCGCTATTATACATTATTATATAGCAGGGTACATGCCAAAGACTTATTTATAAACCGAAAAAGGAAGAGAAGGAAATGGAAAGAAAAGGAATGGAGACGGACAACCTCGGCGTGCTGCGCTCGGGAGAATGGATGAACGGCTTTGCGGACGACATTGCGGAGGCGCTGTCGCGGTGCGCCGAGCAGTGTTTCAGGCTGAATGCGCTGTCGCCGCAGTGCCGCAGTGAGCGTGAGGAAATTGTGCGGGAGATGATTGGGAGCATCGGCGGGCGGTTTGTCATTCACAGCCCGTTCCGCTGCGACTTCGGCACGAACATACACATCGGCGACAATTTCATCGGAAACTTCAACCTCGCCATACTCGATGAGGCCGAAGTGACAATCGGCAACAACGTCTTCATCGGCCCGAACTGCAGCCTTTGTACCATCGTCCATGCCCTCGGCGCCGGGCAGCGCAACGCCGGAATAATGCGCGCGTTGCCCATAACGGTCGGTGACGACGTGTGGATTGCCGCAAACGTGGTCGTGCTGCCGGGCGTCACGATAGGCCGCGGGGCCGTTATCGGTGCGGGCAGCGTCGTTACGAAGGATGTTCCCGCCGGTGTGCTTGCCGCTGGCAATCCGTGTCGGGTGATACGGGAGATTGGTGAATGAGCTCCTCACGGTCTCACGTCGGGAAAGAAAGACAGAAAGGAAACCGCGCGATAGGGGAATATCACGGTTTCTGAATTAGCTGTCAAAGGGACAATCAAAAGAAAAAAACCGCGGGACATGACGCATCTGTCCCGCGGTTTTTCTTTATCGCCCTCCCGCCGTTGAACGGTCGGTGCTGGCATCAGTGTCGATGAGTTTCTGAACGCCGTGCTTCTGCCGGCCCCACTGAAGATTCCACGCGACGGTGACGAAAGGCATCCTCATGTCGATGCGCATGTGCTGCTCGTTCCGGTTCCATTTGCTGAGAGACTTTGAGCCTTGGTCGTACTTGCCGAAAGGCATGATGATTCCGGCTCCGAACTGCCAGTCTTTCCAGTTATATTCAAGCGTGATGATATTGATGTCCTCGCCCCAGCTGATCTTTTCGCCCCAGAGGTCGCGCTGCGCATATTGGTATTGGGCGTTGAGGACAAATCCCCAGTGGGACAGCTGAAGCGAGGCGTTTCCGCTCCATCCGTTGTGGTTGATGGTGTAGCCGGTGCCCTTCATGCGCTCCATCCGATATTGAACATACCCGCTCACGGTGAGCCAGTCGTGTATGACATCTATCTGCGGCGCGAGGAAGAACGACAGATTCTTGAGTCCGTCGCTGTTCTCGTAAGTCGTGATCAGCCTGTCATCGTCCCATTCAAACAGCGGGGTGATGGCATCGGGAGAGGTGAACGCGCGTACGCCGAACGACCCGTTGACCCGCGGCAGGTTGAAGCCGTATCTGAAGGTGAGCATGTAGGAGGTTGAGGTTTTCAGATTCTGATTGCCCATTCGCCACTGGAATCCGTCAAGCTGCTGCGGCACGACGTTGGTCTCGGCCAATGACGGAGCCGACTGCCACGACGTGAAATTGAGTCTGAAGTTATGGTTCTTGTTCGGCGCGTATGTCACCGTAGCCTGAGGTCTTGCGCTCCACGAGTGGTTTCCGCGGTCGGACTCCCGGAACAGGAAGTCGGTGTACTGAGCACCGATTCCGGCCGTGGCCGACCACTTGCCGAAGCGCCGGAAATATTCCGCGAAGAAATAGACCTTGTCCTGCCGCTGATGGAAAATCCCGCCGTCGAGACTTTCATATCTGGAGCGGTTGCGGTTGGCCGAATAGGATGCGCCGGCCGTCAACCGCGAGTTGTCCCAGTTCTTTATATAGTCAGTCTCGATGGCGTAAGCTTGATTTCTGTCCTTGATGTTTGTATGTATGTCCGTGACGTAGGATGACGCTGACGGCAGCTGTTCAAGATAGTCAGAGAACGTGCGGCCGAAATAGAATGAGGAGCTGAAGTCAACCACAAGCATCTGCCGGCCGGCGAAATGCTGCTGGAAGTAGACGGAGAGGGACGGTGTCGTTCCCTTGCTCCCATGGGCGTCCGTGAGCAGGATGTCATCGGTTCCGTCGCTCACCGAGAGAAGACCGTTAAAAGCGAAATAGTCAGTAAAGTTCCTGTTCATCGAGAACTCGGCGACAAACATGGTCGTGTCCGGCTTGACGTAGTTGTAGGAAGCCCACAGATTGCCCATCGTGTTGTCCATCGTTCCGCCTCTCGACGTCTCGTTGCGCGTGATGCTTTTACCGTCGGGCCAGGTGAACGTCTCGTCGTAGTCACGGTGGCTCTTGATGTTGTCGGTCAGCTTAAAGTTTGCGCCGATTTCAAACTGCGACCTGCCGAAGTTGAATTTGGCATCGGCCATGTGGAAGCCCCACGCCGTGCTCACGGCTGGTCGTGAGAACAGCTGCAGCGAACCGCCAAGTGTGGGATTGGTCACAATGAAATTCAGGACATAGCTGGCCCCTTCATAGCGCAGTCCGGGATTGTCCATCCACTCCACCCGCTTCACCGTTTCCGGCAACAGCGTGCGGACCTGTTCCACAGTGGCCTTGCGGCCGTTTATGCGCACCTGCACCGACTGGCCGGCCGACGTTATGCTTCCGAGGGCGTCGTTCACGGAGAGCGCGGGAATCATCAGATTCGAGAGCAGCTGCATGCCGTTCTTTGAATTGTCAACGGCGCTTTTGGACGGGTGATACACATCCATATCGGCCTTGCGTATCACTTTTGAAGCCGTGATGACAATCTCCTTGAGTTCCTGTGCCGGGAGAGAATCGGGCGTCTCGGTCTGCGCCATGGTGCTTGAAGCAATGCCGATGGCACTCAGCAGCGGGATGATTCGTCTTAAGTAAGTTTTCATTATTACTTTATAATAGTTTTTTTTGAACACGGAGACACAGAGACACGGAGTTATATTGTCCTCTGTGTCTCCGTGTCTCTGCAAAATATAAACTGATTGTTGCAACATACTTATCAATCTATTTGCCCATCAATCTTCATCACCTATCCTGCGTATCACGCGGCACGGATTGCCGACGGCGAGCGAGTGGGCCGGTATGTCGCGTGTCACCACACTGCCCGCACCGATGACGCATCCGTCGCCGATGGTCACGCCGGGCAGCACCGCCACGTTTGCGCCAATCCACACGTCGTTGCCCACGGTTATCGGCCGGGCATATTCCAGTCTGCTGTTGCGCTGGGCTATGTCGAGTGGATGGCCGGCGGTGTAGAACCCGCAGTTGGGGGCGACGAAGACATTACGACCGAAAGTCACCTTTGCCCCGTCGAGTATCACGCAGTTGACGTTGGCATAGAAGTCCTCGCCAATCTCGATGTTATATCCGTAGTCGCAATAGAACGGCTGTTCTATGAGGAAACGCTCGCCCGTTCGCCCGAGCAGACGGCGCATCAGCTCCTCACGCTTCTCAGTCTGCGAGGGAACCGTCATGTTGTATTCATGACACAAGTCCTTGCACCGCTGCCGTTCGGCAATCAGCTCACTGTTGTAGTTGGCGTCATAGAGCTCTCCGGCCGACATCTTTTCCTTTTCAGTCTTCATGTTTTGAATTTTCCACAAAGGTAATCTTTTTGTTTTAAACGCAGTGTTCTATGGACTTCTTTTTTCTTCACTAAATCATTTATTCTGTCAGTGAAAACTTTTTCCAACGACATTTTGAGTGATGCGGCAGTCAGCGTATATGCCAGACCTGCCTCTTCTGTAAACATTGCTGCGCAAAAAACGGTGACAAATGAAAATCCCGTTTTAGAACGGCTGAGAGGCGTCAGAAGCGCAGCCGGGAGACGCCTGTTCTGCCGTAAGGGCCTCACGGGGTTGCAGCGGGGCCCTTACGGCATTGCAACAAGGCCGCCGTTGCAGGACAACAACAGCCCCGTCGTAACCCCGGGAGGCCCTTACGGCAGAACGAATCCTGACATTTTGGCCCGAAAAAGCGGTTTTTCGGCGTTCTGAAATTGCACAGATTCTGAAGAAAGGAGATAACCGTCTGACGAACAGTGACTTATACTTGCACGCGCAAAACTCCGTTATTTGCGTCCGTCGGCAAAATATTTTCCGCAGAGGCCATTCCTGATGGTGTTTAGAGGGCATTTTCGGCGCTTTTTGTCAATCGTTTTCTGATAGGACAACAGTCCTGATTTTAAAGAAAAAGGAATATGGTTTATCCGGTATCTGGAGTGAAACGGCAGTCTGGTGAAATGCCTGAGCCCTGATATTGTTATGTCACTCCAAATGTCGGATGGGCCATATATTGTCACGTATTTGCTGATTTGACATAAACAGGTCGTAACAATTAGTTTATACATTAAACACGGAGACACAGAGGACGATATGACTCTGTGTCTCCGTGTTCAAAAAATTATTATAAAGTGATAATGAGGACTTGCTTATCCGGATTTGCGTTATACATCTTCTTCACTGCATCACGCTGAATAACAGGCGGCCGCGCCTGCCGTCTCATTCCCAATCGTCAAACTCGAAGAAGCCTTCGGTGGGTTCTTCCTTTTGGGCGGGTGTTTCGGCTGATGGATTGGAGACGGCCAGTCCGATGAGGCGGATGGGGTGGGCGGTGGAGTAGCGGACCTCTTTCAGTAGTTGTTTTGCCAAGGGCAGGATGTCGTTCTTGGAGGTCAGGATTTTGTGTTGGGTGAGACTTCGGGTGATTTGTGTGAAGTCGCTGAACTTCACTTTCAGCGTGAGCGTGCGGCCCTCAAACTGGTCTTTGGCGATGCGCGTGATGAGTTCGAGGACGGTGTGATAGAGTTCGATGATGACGGCTGAGCGGGCACTGAGGTCCTCGGCGAATGTGTGTTCGCAGCCCACCGACTTGCGGACATATTCCGTCTCGACGGGTCGCAGGTCTATGCCGCGGGCGAAGTCGTAGTAGGTCTGTCCCATCTTTCCGAATACTTCCGTGAGATGGCGCAGCGAGCAGCGGCGCAGGTCGCGGCCGATGAAGATGCCGATGTAGTGCATGCGTCTGGCCGTATGCGGGCCGACGCCCCAGAACTGTTCTATCGGCAGGTCGGCGATGAAGTCGGCCGCGCGGTCCGGATGGATGACGGTCAGACCGTCGGGCTTGCGCACTTCCGAGGCAATCTTGGCCAGAAACTTGTTATACGACACGCCGGCCGAGGCCGTCAGGTGCAACTCTTCGCGTATGCGGCGGCGTATCTCGCGGGCTATGTCGACGGCGAGCGTGATGCCGCGCTTGTTTTCTGTCACGTCGAGAAAGGCCTCGTCGATGGACAGCGGTTCGATGATGTCGGTATAGTCGCGGAAGATGGCGTGCACCTGTTCCGACACTTTCTTATATACGGCGTAGTCGCTGTGAGCTATTCTCAGCTGCGGACACAGGCGTTTGGCCCGCGCGATGGGCATGGCGGAACGGACGCCGAAGCGGCGCGCCTCATAGCTTGCCGTGGAAACGACACCGCGCGGGCCGTCGTGGCCGACGGCCACGGGCAGCCCGCGCAGTTCGGGATGGTCGCGCTGTTCCACGGACGCGAAGAAGGCGTCCATGTCGATGTGTATGATTTTGCGTTCCTTCATCAGGACTTCTTGGTCTTTTCCGGCTTTTCCTCCTTATCTTCTTTCTTCTCTTCCTTTTCTTCGTCTGTTCCCGGCAGAGCCGGCTCAGGTTTGGGAATACGTCGGTTGGGATTCTCCTTCGCTCCCATGTCGACGAGCTCGCGGCCCTTCTTGACAACGCTCTGAGCTCCGGTCAGCAACTTGTTGTTGGCGAAATCATAGTCCTTTTGCGCCTTTGTCAGTGTGTCGCCAAGTGTGTTATATCGTTTGATGAAATCGCCGAGACGGTCGATGAGCTGTTCGGCGATGCCGAAGACTTTCTCCTGATTCTCCGCCTGCTGGTTCTGCACCCATGCGATGTGTATCATGTGGAGGATGCCGAGCAGGTTTTGCTCGCCCGTGATGAAGACCTTGCGCTCGAACGCCTCGCGCCACAGTGTGGGGTCGTTGGCCAGCGCGAGCTGCAGCGACGATTCAAACGGAACGAACATGATGACGAAGTCGACGGCTTCGCGCGGCGCCTTGATATAGCGGCTGTAGTCCTTGCGCGACAGTTCGGTGACGTGGTTGCGCACGCTCTTGATGTGGTCCTGCAGGTGGCGCTCCTTCTCTTCGGGTGTCTCGGCGTTGACATACCGCTGGTATGCGACGAGCGACACCTTGGAGTCGATGATGGCGTCCTGTCCCTGCGGATAGTGGAGGATGACGTCGGGCTGCATTTCACGGCCCGTGTCGTCGTTCTTCAGCGAGCGTCCGGTCTCGTCGCGGAGCCGCGCCTGCACCTCATAGTGGATGCCTTCGGTCAGTCCCTGCGACGCCAGCAGGTCGCCGAGGATGATCTCTCCCATGTTGCCCGCCACCTTGTTGTCCCGCCGCAGGACGTTGGCCAGCGATTCCGCCTTCTCGCCAATCTCGCGGTTGCTCTCCATCATCAGCCTTATCTGCTCGCGGAAGGAGGCCGAATGTTGTGCGGAGTCTTTGATGTTGTCCGTCAGGGCTTTGCGCATGTCGCTGATGGCGTCCTTTAGCGGCTGTGTGATGTGGCCGATGTTTTCCGAGTTCTGTTCCTTCAGTCTTTGGGCGTTCTGCTCCATTATGCGGTTGGCGACATTGGTGATCTGCTCCTTTGCCGTGCGGAGCTGCTCGGCAAACTGCTCGTTGCGCAGCCGCGCTTCATCCGTAGACTGTTTGCGCAATATCTCAATCTCGCGGGCCTGGGCTTCGGCGCGTGCGACAAGAGTCTTGTTCTCACGTTCCGCCTCGGCCATGCGGCCGGAGGTTGCGGCCATCTGTTCCGTGAGCATGGCCAGCTCGGTGGATTTCTTTTCCAGTTCAATGGTCTGCTGCATGGATAGTCTTTCTTTCTCCGTCAGTCTGCCGGCGGCCTTGCGGCTCACGGCTATCCATGCGGTTGCGGCTCCGATTATGATGCCGATGATGATGTAGAGTGCTGTCATTTGTTCTTCTTTATATGGGAGTTGTTTTTATGGGAATAATGGGAGTTTATGGGAATGATAGGAATTTATGGGAATGATGGGAAATTAATGGGAATTATGGGACATGTGCTGATGGCCTTTGTCTGTCCCTGTCATGTCATTTCACATGCAGTACAGATATATCCGCGGGCGGTGTTTATTGTTGTTGTGAAGTGTGCGGAGGAGAGCGGAACCTGTTTGAGGTCGCTGCGGATGCCCATGCCTGTCATCTTCAGAAAACTCTCTTTCATGGTCCACAGCCTGATAAATTCGATGTCGGGGCGTGGCGATGTCTCTATCGTTGCCATTTCCTCGGCGTTCATGATGCGCTCGGCAAGCTCATGGCGGTATGGCCGTATGGTCTCGATGTCGATGCCGACGGGCCGGTTGCTGACCGCGCATGCCACGCCATTGCGGCAGTGACTGATGTTGAAACAGATGTTACGGCGGTCGGCGATGAACGGTTTGCCACCTTCATGATAGTCGAAAACAGGCGGGACGGTCACTCCGTATTCCGTCTCCAGCGCGTCGCACAGCAACATATAGGCCGCTACACTCAGTTTGCGGTCATGCTCGTTGCGTATCAGCATGACTTTTTCGCGCCGTTGCTCCGATATGCGTGCCATCGCGCTGGCCATGTCGAGGGTTTCAATATCGTCGTTGATGTATATCATTGCGTTTTTGATAAAGGTTCATTCATGTCAATCTGTTCCTTCGGCCAGTTGACGAGATAGAGCCGTTCGGTGGCCCGGGTGAAGGCTGTGTACAGCCAATGGATGTAGTCGGGCGTGAGCATGTCGTCCGTCATGTAGCCCTGGTCGACGTAGATGTGCGCCCACTGTCCGCCCTGCGCCTTGTGGCAGGTGACGGCGTAGGCGAATTTCACCTGCAGGGCGCTGTAATATTTGTCCTGTTTCATGCTGCGCATGCGGTCGGCTTTGCGCGGAATGTCGGCATAGTCGGCTTCAACGGCATTGAAAAGTTGTTCGTTCTGCTCACGTGTCAGTGCCGGGGCGTCCGTCGTCAACGTATCGAGAATGACGGTCTGCGTCATCTCAAGGTTGTCATAGTCTGGGAATTGGAGCGTGACTTCGGCAAATCGGAAGCCGTGCATTTCGTGAATATTGCGGACACGGTAGACGCGGGCGCGGTCTCCGTTGGCAATAAACTTAAGTGAAGAGTGAGGAGTTAAGAGTGAAGAAGTTGCTGCCGCCATTCCCTCTTGGCGCCCCTCTTCCTTTCCAACGGGAACATCAGTTGGAACGGCGGCAGCAACTTCTTCATTCTTCACTCTTCGTTCTTCATTTAAAGAATCAAAGTATTTGTTCTTCACAACCATCAGCATGTCGCCCGTGCAGAGCTCCTCTTCCCGGTCGAGAACAGTGGCCCGGATGCCGCGGTTGTAGATGTTGGCGCGCTTGTTGCTTCGCGTGATGACCATCGTTTCGTCCATTCCGGCGCGGCTGTAGCTTGTCGCCAGTGTCTCGATGAGCTCGTCTCCCGGCACGATGGCAATGTCGGCAAAGCCGCGCAGTCGGAGACGGGGCAACTGTGTCAGCTCGTCGTGGGTAATCATGCGGCGAATCATGGTCGCGTTCCACAGTATTCCGGACTCTTCCGCCTGTCTTAAAACGTTGCTGAGATCGGCCTCATGGACGTCCAGTCCGTAGCAGCGAAGCACTTCCGCCTGCAGAGCGGGACTTTCCTCTTCACCCACCGGTGGCAGCTGGGCGCAGTCGCCGATGAGCATTATGCGGCAGTTGCGCCCGCTATATACGAACTCGATGAGGTCGTCGAGCAGACGGCCGCTGCCGAAGACGGAGTCCATACCTCCGCCGTTGGCCACCATCGAGGCCTCGTCGACGATGAATAGCGTGTCCGAAAGCATGTTGACGTTGATATTGAACGCCGACATGTCGCCCGCGGTCTTCTGACGGTAGATGCGGCGGTGGATGGTGAACGCCTGATGACCGGCGTTCAGCGAGAACACCTTGGCCGCGCGACCCGTTGGGGCCAGCAGCACCATGCGCACGCTCAGCGCATCCAATGCCCTTACTATTGCACCGGCCAGTGTAGTCTTTCCCGTTCCGGCCGAGCCGCGCATAATCATGGCCACACGGTCGCCACGGTCGGACATGAACCGTCCGAACACGCTGATAGCCTCGGCTTGGTCGGCCGTCGGTTTCATTGCTAAAGACTGATGTATGCGGTATGTAAGTTCGTCTGCTATCATTGCGGTGCAAACTTACGAAAAAAAAGCGAGGAAAGGATAATAATTATGTTTTTAATAATCATTCAATTACTAAAAAGCGGACCTTGAACCTATAGAGATTCAAAGTCCGCCATCTTATATATTTATTGAAAGGTTATTGATCTACCGTGAAAGAATAGATGTCATCGAATTGCTTATTGGTCGAAATTGAACCGGAGGCTGATTTGACTACAACGCCGTCTATGATAATACGGCAATTATAACGTCTGCCTAATGTTCCACTGTAGTGATGAACTTTTATCTGATATTCTCCGGGAACAAACGTATCGTTTATGCTATATATGTTTTCAATAGCGTTTCCGTATTCTGTGAGCCAATCCCGGTCAAGTTCGAAAGTGGGAGAATTTTTATCAGAATAAAAAACATGCATATTATTGGGACCGAACAAATGCAAATCGTAATCGGTAGTTCCCTCAGATGAGTTTACCCATGTCAATGTTGCTTGGAATTTGCCTGTACCGTATGTCGTTGTTTTTTGTCCCCATGCGTCATCAGGACGACCTTCAAACCAATTGTTGCCTATTGTTAAGTCTGTCCACCCACCGTATGTGTCATAATTGCCATTACCGATGGTTAACAAGTCTTTGACTTCTGTATAAATATTGGTGTTGTAATACTCTATCTTTTGTGAAGCATCGTTCAAACTATTGCGAAGTTCTCTTGCGACTATTGCAATATACTTTCCTAAGGGAACGTTGGTCATATACAAATTATTTCCATTCGGCGCAAAAGAAATGCGTTTGATGCCTTCATTTGAATTATTTTCCGGTATCAGAGTGAGATAATAAAAATAGTTTTCGTCCAAATACCGGTTTAAAATTCTCACACCACCCATTTGATCTCTTGTCGCTTTCTTGACCAAAATGAAATAGCCAAGCTCAATAATGGAAACAGACACTGTCCCATCAGAGTTGATTATAGAGAAAGGTACGTTTTCCCACGAACTTGTATATTCGTTGTAATGCAGTAATTGTATATTTGAAATATTGATACCTTTGGATGGAAGTTTCATGGTGAGAGGAGTGTTGAAAACAAAGTTCATTGGCTCAATTTTCACACGTGCTTCATTTATAATCGAGCAACCGGAGGGGACGGGGGCCGGGAGTTCTTCGTTGCTTATGTGGGATATCGAAAACGCAACGCGCCCATCTGTGCCGGAATTGTTCTTGGGGACAGCTCCCATGGGGACTGTCAGCCGGAATCCGATATTGGAAATCGTAGCACTTTCATTTGTCGAAACAACAACAGTTCTGTCTCCGGTTTCAGGCTCTTCAATTTCTTCTACGATAATTTCCTCCTGCTGTATTTCCGGATCATCGTCGCTGCTGCATGACGTCAGTGCGGTCGATGTGAACAGCATGCCTGCGCATGCGATACTGAATAGATAGAATGATTTTTTCATAAACCTTTTCTTTTGATGTTATAGTATAAATAATGTGTATTGACTGACGTCAGGAGAGTACAGCGATGGCCTTTTGGGGCTGTTCTTTGTGCGGCAAAGGTAGTGAAAAACATTTAATCGTTTGCAGTCCGGATGCCGTTAATTATTGAGATGTAGGCATTTAGCGCTTATCCGTATTCAGCGTCGGCTCATTCGTCGTTCTTTTTTCAAGAGCTCATAGAACGGGAGGGACAGCGGGATGACAGTAGTGATTGATGGGGGAAGGTGGGGCGTGTGTATGAAGTTTAAAAACACATAAAAACATACAACATCGGGCGCGATGAGACTGTATGTATCGGGAAAATGAATATATTTGCCATTGTTTTAATACGCAGAACCAGCGTTTGGTACACACGCAGAGCCGGCGTCCGGTATGCAGAGGCCGGCGTTTTCAATTCACAAACAAGACAGACAGTTGAACTATGAACATCCGTACAGTTATGATAATCCTGCTCGTGGCCGTTTGCCCGGGCATAATGGCCCAGCGCCGGTGGATTGTGACCGACGCAGAGACCGGTGTACCTGTACGCGACGTTCAGGTGTTTTTCAATGGTGACAAGACCCGGCGCGTCGTCACCGACTATCGTGGTACGGTCATTCTTCCGGATACCGCCCGTTTCATACAGATGAGTCATCCGAAGTATGAAACTTTGATGGCCGATACCGCCACCGTCCGCGACACTGTTTTTCTGTTGCCCAACATCCGGCGTCTCAACGAGCTGGTTGTCGTCGGTCACCGTCCGCAAATCAGTCCGTCGATGTTTGCCGACATAGCTGAGGCCGCCGTGGCTGCGGCTCCGCCTAAGACAGGCTTCAACTTCGATTTCTTCGAGCTTTTCAATTGGAAGAAGCGGAAGAAACAGCGCAAGCGCATGGAGGCGATAAAGGATTATTGAGAGTTGGAAGTAAGGGTTATAAGGTCCTTAAAGACTTTAATGACTTTAAAGACTTTAAGGACCTTATAGTCTTAAAACAATTTTGTTATACCAAATGTCCGATGAGCTCTTCGCGCTCTCCCGGCAGCATGTCGATGACCGGCAGCTCGACCATCGTATAGCAGCCCGGCTGCTGGCGCAGTGAGGCGCGTGCCACGTTGACGAGCACCTGAGCGGTCAGGGCGGGGTTGTTGATGCTCATGTTGAACTCCAGACGCTGGTTCTGGGTCTTTCCACTGACACCCTTGCGGACCAGATTCACGCCATGGCCCATGTCGCGCACGGCGTCAACCGATTCAACGGCAAAGACGTGGGTCTCGTCGCTGGCGAAATAGGGATCGGCCTTGATGGCAGCCGTGACGTCCTCCAGCCGTGCACCGTCCTCCAGCTCGACGTAGACCATGCGGCGGTGGATGCCCTCACCGAGCGGAATGGTCATCGAGAGAGCGTTCTTGACACCCTCTTTCGAGCGCACGCAGACACTGTGGCCCATCGACATTCCCGGGCCGAAGTTGGTGTAGCTCAGACCCTTCGGGGCGAGGCTCTGCATGAGTGTGCGGACGATGGAGTCAGAACCCGGGTCCCATCCGGCGGCGATTACGGCCACCGTGCCGGTCTTCTTGCAGACCTCCATGAGCGAGCGGCGATAGTCCACGATGCTGGTGTGGATGTCGAAGCTGTCGACGGTGTTGATGCCCAGCGGCAGAATCTTCTTTGCATATTCCTCGCAGCTGCGTGTCGGGGTGGCGAGTATGGCCACGTCGACGTCCTTCAGCTCAGTGATGTCCTTGACAACGTCGTAGGCGGCCAGCTCAGCGGGCTTGTTCTCAGCACCGTTGCGGCGCACGACGCCGGCTATTTCAAAGTCCTCCGAAGCCTCCAGTGCCTCGATAGTGTAGCGTCCTATGTTGCCGTAACCGACTACGGCTGCTCTGATTTTCTTCATCGTTATGTTCTTTTTATGGTTTGTTTTTTATTGATGATTGCGCGGGTTATATATACGGTCAAACCGTTTCCGGCTGCAAAAATACATCATTGACGTGAAAAAACTGACATTGTGACACGGAAAATTTCAATAAAAAAGCAAAAGTGAACAATTCCGTAGCATATCGCGGGCCGTTGCTTACGGTTTCGATGCCGTCGGCGCCGTTCTGCTTTCACATTTCAACCGCCGTCGGATTTCATGCCGCTCAATATTCGTATGCCAGCCAGTAGGCGAGGAAATAGTCGTAGACACGGTATGCGTCGTCGTCCTGCGTGACCAATTCCGTCTTCAGGAGGCTTTTGACGGCCGCCTGTATGGAGCTTGCTGAGGCCAGACTGTATTTCTTTATGAAAGCGCCTGAGGTGATGTTGCGCGCCAGACCCTCGCGTGCGATGGCCTGCAGGACCTGCTTTTGCTTAGGCGCGATATTTGTCAGCAGCTCCTTGTACGTGCTCTCCTGCGATATGATGACGTTGTGAAGGGCCGTGTCCACCATGTCCTCGTCGCAGATGCCGCCAGGCGGCGTCATGGCGAAGAGTTCGTTCATGACCATCTGTACGAACCACGTGCATCCGTCAAATCGTTTGTGTACGTTTTGGGACACACCATCTTTGATGGTCCGTCCGTAGTCCGTGAACATCTTCGACGCGAAAGCGGCATAGACATCCGGCGCAATCGGCTGAAGCCCCATCGTGACGGCACTCTGATAGAACGGCTTGGCGGCCGAGTTGAACATGTTGCTCATCAGGTGGCGGCGGCTGCCGGCGAAGATGAACAGCGTGTTGCGGCACTGCTGTATTCTGGTGCGCAGCATGGCTTCAACGTTGTTTTCAGCATAATTGCCGATCTGCTGGAACTCGTCTATGGCCACGACACAGGGCCGGTCGGTCGTCTCCAGATATTGGAAAATCTCGTCGAGCGTCGTCTGCGGCGCCTGAATGTCACCGAGACTGATGTCCAGCGAAGGCTCGCCCGTTGTAGCGTCAAACCTGACTCCCATGCGCAGCGAGCTGACCGTGCGCAGGAAACGGTCTATCCACGTCCTGTTCTTCGGTCTCAGCTCTTCATAGATGGCTTTGCCGAGGAGATAGACGAGTTCGGTCAGCGACGTCGTGGCGTAGATATCGACGAAGAACGTGTGAAATCTTTCCAGCTGCGTCTGACCGAAACAGTGGTGTATCAGTCCGGTCTTTCCCATGCGTCTTGGCGAGATGAGAGCCACGTTGCGGCCGTTTTCGATGTGCTTTAGGAGCAGTGCCGTCTCTTCCTTGCGGTCGCAGAAATACCGGTCGCTGATGTATCTGCCGACGACAAACGGGTTGGTCTGTATCGAGTCTTTCATATATGGGAATGCTATTTTATTGCAAAGATAATAATTATATTCACAATAAAACGCCTTTTTGCTGAAAATCTGCGTTCCTGTGGCGCGATTTCCCGTCCGGCCGCATCTTTTGCTCCGCCTCCGCCAGTGTGTCTCCGCTTCTTATCGTATGGTTCTTCATGGTCTTTATTGATTCCATTTGTAATAAAATCAGTGTTAAAAAGCAACTTTTTGTTGAACCAAACGAGTGGTTAACGACTGTTAACGACGGCCGTTCCGTTCCGCTTTTTCCGTGCCGCCGCGAGCCGTAAGGGCCTCCCGGCTCTGCGGCGG
>ERZ780208.1297-NODE-1297-length-20641-cov-6.362965_pt1 | contig 20641 bp, 17 predicted proteins | sample MGYA00511167_ERZ780208 | MGnify/ENA primary metagenome ERZ780208 (study PRJEB29588, sample SAMEA2159202) | human gut metagenome | biome: human gut; feature: human-associated habitat; material: faeces | place: Denmark | collected 2008/2010 ...
TACGTCTGCTCCCCTCTGTCTGTGAACAGATAATTATTCAGCAGACCCTAATTAACTTTTCCTCCTATATATACATATTCTAAGGGGCTGTTAGAGAATAAGTCTATATTAGGACTAAGTTCCAGTGTTGTTAATCTATCATCTATAATCAAAGATTTCATATTTATGCAACCCCCAAACGCATAGTTACCAATACTTGTCACCGAGTTCGGAATGGTTATGCTCGTGAGTCCGTAGCACCCCTCAAACGCACTGCTACCAATACTTGTCACCGAATTTGGAATGGTCATGTTCGTGAGTCCAATGCAGTAGTTAAACGCAGCCGTTCCAATACTTGTCACTGAGTTCGGAATGGTTATGCTCGTGAGTCCGTGGCAACCCCCAAACGCATAGTTACCAATACTTGCCACCGAGTTCGGAATGGTTATGCTCGTGAGTTCGGAGCAACCATTAAACGCACTGCTACCAATACTTGTCACTGCCAAGGTCCTATTTTTATATGTGACATTTGCCGGGATGGTGATGTCTCCTACATATTCTACATCTCCACTTGTTACAGAACATGTCATGTCTGTGACCGATGTAGCGTTATAGTATATTCCGTCTACTGTGAAGTCGTAGGCGGATGCACCGATACTGCTCAATAGGCATGCCACTGCGAGTAGCGATTTCATAAGTTTTGTTTTCATAATCTTATTGTTCTTTTGTTCTTAAGATCTCTTCAAAAAGTTCTTTGAGTAGAGAGAATTCAATACGCCCATCGGCCGTGAACCTTCCGCAATGGTAATCTTGAAAGTGTATTACTCCTGTATTCCCGTCTTTTTCTATGAGACCATGAGCGAAAGCGTCTCTAAGGCGTTTTGACAGATTGTAGCAGACATTACCATAAGAAATAAACTGTATCTGATTAAGTTTTGAATACTCCGATATATTTAGTTTCTTCTTTTTCGTATTATGCGGGAGGTCAATTCCTTTGTCCTTAATGAAGTCTTGCAGCCTTTTGTTACTAAAATTACATCCTTTAAAGTTCTCCATTCCTCCTTCATAGCGAATAAGGTTCCGAAACAGGAACGTCGTTTCGTCTTCAGTGAGATTCAGATTGATATCGGGCTTAATTCTCTTGATACTTTCGCTCATGCCTTCTTCTTTTGATGGTACTTGATTAGGGCCTCAGTGAAATTTTCCTTAATCGGTTCGAGTATTGCTGTTCTTATGTCCTGTGGGACTTTTTCGATGGATATTTCTTCATAATCGTTCTTCTTATGGAACACGTCCTTGTTGAACTCAGGGGTGCATGTAACCTGTTCTATTTTCTTCTCGTTATAGTTTGCGTCATTGGTTTGGCAATAAAGAGCAGGAGAATCAGAACCGGTCAGCTCTTTTTTAGGAAAAAACACGAATTGCTCGTCCGACGGCTTATACCGATAGATGTCGAACAATTCAAGCATCTTGTCAAATGATACAAGCACACTCTTTTCTCCATTCTTCAATTCTACAGAAAAACTACACTGTTTCATAAATCACATATTATTTTTCGCTTAGCACGACCTCCCGGTGTCCGCTTTAATATAAAAAGATGGTGATTGACTATAAAGAAAAAAAGCGTGGAGATCCGTACCTGTTGCTCGTTCCACGTCTTGAGGCTCTCGCATTGCCCGATGTTGTTGAACGAGCAACGCGAAACCCACGCCGATGTGTTTATATAATTTCCCCTATACACCACAACTATCACACCCTGATACCGTAATCATACGGCATTATAGGCATGATATATGCAGGGTAGGGTATGTCTATAAAACATCCCATGGGCATCTACCGTTGCTATGTCCATGACAACATCTGAAACTTGCGAGATTCCAAGACGTCAAGAACAAAGCGTCAAAGTAAACGCCTTTCTACTATATAGCGACTCCCTTTTCCTTAAAGCCCTCCGGCGAATCGACTGTCGGGTCTCTTTTCCGGCTCGGCGCAGGTGGGTCATCTTGCTCTGTGGCAGACGTTGGCGGACAGAAGTCCGTCGTGTCTTTACAGAGTTTGAATGACCCAAGAATCATCTGCAAAAATAATAAATAATTTTAGAAAAGCACAAAAGTGATAAGAAAAAAAGAAAATGAGCCTAAGAATATTGTGTCTTTGTTTGAATAGCTGATATTCATCGGGAGAGTGTCTAAAATATGTTTTGGCGTCGTATGTCAATCTCCTCTTCGCCGTCATAAAATCTCATAATATAAACCGCCATTTATATAAATTGCGGTTTATATTTCTCCTCCGCCAGCAAAGATGCGGAAAAAACATCCGGTTGGCCAAGAAACTTACGGAAAAGACGGTAGGGAACATGTGTTCAAAAAACGTGATGAAATGACGACGGGCTATTATTGGTGTGGCCGCGTCTGTTCATCCCACTCGATGCAGAATTCGTCGACGAGATATCTGTCGCTGCGGCAGTGGAGGTCGGCGATGCCGTCGTTTATCAGTCGAAATGTCACGGAGTGGTAGAAGCGGTCCATCGCTTCTACCAGGGAGATGTCCTGCTTGTCGGCGATGCCGGCAATGATACGTGCATATTTCATCTGCAATATGGTCAGTCTTCCATCCATGGTCAGAGTTCTTCTGCTGTTATAAAGGTGAGTCTGTTGTCTATGAGGGTCTGGCTCAGGAGACAAATCTGATGATTGGGTTTCTCGTAGCCGAGTCTTCTGAGGGCTTCTTCCTTGCCGATGTCTCCGGAGAAGTAGAGGTCGAGCGTACGGAAGACCTTGTCATTGGCTATGCCACCCTCGACGGCGTCATAGGGATCGGTGGCTGCTCCGCTTCGGTTGCGGCAACGAAGTCGAGCCATTCTTCATCGTATGAGCTGAAACGTCTGGTCCGGACGGTGCTCCGCCATTGGTCGTCAAGTTCGTATGTGTTCAGGACGGCCCGTTTGCCGCGCAACTTGAACTTCTCGGCATATTTCAGTGCCTGTTCGCGGATTGTGGTCAGGTAGAAACCTTTTCCGAAGTCAAGTGCTTCCCGGGAAAAGGATATGTCCGGATGGACGACTTTTGCTCAGTCGTATATTAGGTTTGGTTTATCGGGCATATATAAAGCCCGAACTAAACTAATCCGACTGAAAATATCCATGACGACTCCAAATGTGTAATAAAAATCATAGATTTGGAAATGCGACGCAGGATGAATTATGGCTGGCATAAGCTATGACAATGCATCACGCTTCCAAATCCTATAAAAATACCGAGATTTGGAAGCGTGATACAAGATTTTTTATTATCTTTGCAGCCTAAACCCACACGTATGTTGATAGGAAGAGATAAAGAGATACAGGAGCTCCAACAGGCTTACGATTCGGACGAGTCCAAGTTTGTTGCTATTTTCGGACGCCGAAGAATCGGAAAGACTTATCTTGTGAGAGAGGTCTTTCAAGATAAATTTGCGTTTACCTACTCCGGAATGGCCAATGCCTCAACGAAAGAACAACTTCAGAGATTCTATTTATCTCTGAAAGAGCACGGCTATAAGAGTACCGTAAAACCGAATAATTGGATTGAGGCTTTCTATATGCTTGAACAGTATCTCAAAGAGCTTCCGGAAGGTAAAAAGGTTGTGTTCTTAGATGAACTGCCTTGGATGGATGCCCCTAAATCAAGTTTTATGCCGGCGTTTGAGAATTTCTGGAATGCTTGGGCATCAGCGAGAAAAGACATCCTTCTTATTGTATGTGGCTCCGCCACTTCTTGGATGGTAAAGAAGATACTGAAGAATAGAGGTGGACTCCATAACAGATTAAACAATCAAATTCATCTACAGCCTTTCAACTTGCATGAGTGCGAACTATATGCAAAGAGTATCCATCTGCCTCTGGAGCGGCAAGAGATAATGGAGGCATATATGGTATTTGGAGGCATTCCGTTCTATTGGTCATTGCTCAATAAATCGCTTAGTCTGCCGCAAAACATTGACGCATTGTTCTTTGGAAGAGACTCCAAGTTGAAAAATGAGTTTAAGGAATTATATTCATCCCTATTTAGACAGCCTGATGCATACCTTGAAATCATCACCGTCTTGGCAAAAAAGAAAATTGGGATGACACGGGATGAGATAATTGAAAATGCTAATATCGCAACAAGCGGTCTGCTTACTAAGTATCTGGAAGATTTAGAGAATTGCGGTTTTATCCGTCGTTATCAGGCAATAGGGTCAAAAACGAAGAACTCCCTCTATCAGCTTATTGATAACTTCACGCTGTTCTACTTCAAGTTTATGGAAAGTCGCAAGAATACAGATGCCAATTATTGGTCGAAGATACAGATGACTACCGTCTTTCACTCATGGAGCGGTCTGGCTTTCGAGAGGGTCTGTCTGTTGCATTCAGAGCAGATAAAAAAGGCTCTTGGGATAAGCGGTGTAATTACAAATGAATGCTCATGGCGTACAGCGGCTAATGACGAGCATCCCGGGGCGCAGATTGACCTCTTGATTGACCGAAGCGATAAGATAATAAACCTTTGTGAAATAAAATATTCCGACGGGCCATATATGATTGACAAGAAATATATGGAGAATATACGTAACAAGGCAACTCTGTTCCGTCAGTTGACAAAGACACGTAAAGGAATTGCCCTGACAATGATAACAAGTTCCGGACTTGTGAAGAACTCCTATGCGATGAATAATATCCATTCGCAAATCACAGCCGATGACTTGTTTGTTGACGCATAAATTACAGATACAATCATAAGAAAAGATGAATCAGATTGATAAAGATTTTGAACAGCGTGTTAAAGTCGCAGACGCAGTCCATAAATATAATGAGAATCCTACGCCGGAGAACTCATCGAAATTCCTGATAGAATTTGCAAAACTTGGTATCGTTAGGTCCAATAACACTGAAGAAGAGAAAGAAACAGCTAAAGACTGGGCTGATTTAAGCTATGAGTTATTTGTATCAAAGGATTACGACAAAGCAAGAGCATTACTCGTAAAGCTGACGTCAGACATAGACCAGCTTTCAGTCAAGGCTACGAGATAAGTTTCTTTTGCTCAGCCTACACAAATATGGCTTTGGTTTATCGGGCATATATAAAGCCGAATCAAACCAAACTCACAATGAGGGATACTTAGGAAAAGTAGACCGAAAACATCAATGTCGTATAAATGTCGTTTTATGATCATTTGTGATACTAAAATGTCCTTGTAAATGTTCTTGTAAAGGAAAATAAAGGTAAAAGGCAATAACGTATTGAAAATCAGTGATTGTTTGGCGGACAGATACAAGACGAGTTGTTGAGCGTAGCGAAAAATTTGTCCCTACAGTGTAGTTCTGCAACATCCGCTACAGCTTCGGGTCGGCTTCCGAACGGCTGTGACTGCAAATATGCCGTAGCGGATTTGCAAATCTATGGCGGCGTGAGGATTATTTGCTGTTATTATGCGTGATGTCATTGTTTTTGTGTATCTTTGCGACAGATAGTCTGTCGTTCCGGCGGTTTGCATCAATGCTTGTGTTGCGCCGGTGGGTGAACTGTCATAATATGAAATTACTAATTGAGGAATGGCCTATGAAACGTCCCGGACTGAAAGAGTTTATTGAGAAGATTACGTGCGATGGTTCACGGACTGTCAACGAGCGCATGGACGACGCGTTCGCTCTGCGTGAGGAGCTGCCGGCAGAGACGGAGGAGGAGCGGCTGGAGAATGACGTGACGATATTCACCGCGCTCATTGAGATGGTGAAGAAGGAGAATGAAGGCCACGCCGACGACCTTTCGCTCCTGCAGCTGTTCACGCTGCTGGCCGAGACCTGCGTCGGGCTGAAACGGTTCAGGGCGCTCGGCGACGTGGCGTATGAGGTGCTTGAAGTGTTGCGTGACGAGATGACTCCGTGGGAGGCTTGTCGCCAGACGGTCCCGCGGATAGCCGAGGCGGTGGGTCGGTCGGTGTTCCGCCATTCGCTTTACGAGCTGCTGCTGCGCCATTTCCGGACCGCGGTGGACGGCGGCGCGGAGCTGACGGAGCTGAAGCCGCAGGTGGAGACGGTTCTGAAGCTGCGTCTTTTGCTTGAACCGGACGACTGGATGGAGTGTCTTTTCACGAAGCCGATGCAGGCGGCCGTAGCCCGTATGTTCACTTCCGGGGAGCTGCTCCGGATTATGCTCCATCCGGAGTTGGGCCATCTGCGCCATGACCCGGTGGAATATACGCGGGAGTGGGAGAGAATATATTATGACGTTGAGGAGGAGCTGGAACGCAGGTTTGCCAATGCCCCGCGAGGAATGGGCTTCTGTTTCCATTTCTGGAGCGCGAAGCGGGAGCTGCTCAGCGAGAGATACGGAATTGAGTGGCGGTCGCCGTCACAGATGAATCCACGTGTAATGTTCGATTGACTATGAGCCTTTCTGATGATTTTCACAGCCTTCTGGCCGCGGCGGAGGACGACCCCGCCATGACGGCCAAGGCGGCGGAGCTGGTGCTCTCGGCACCGATTGACTCCGAAAGTACGGGGCTGCTGGCCCTGATGTATCACGAGGGTATCGGCGTTCCTGCCGACCTCGACAAGTGTTTCGCGCTGGCCGAAAAGGCGGTGGCGGAGGGTGGTGACGGCCTCGGCTATTTCCTGCTGGGATATATGTGCGACAACGCCGAGACACCTGACCAGGCCGAGGGCGGGCCGCGCCAGAAGTATGACCACTATGACGCCGAACGCTTCTATGAGCTGTGCTCCAGGACGGACAGCCGATGGGCCACGCCGGCCCATCTGTGGCTCGGCGACTACTATATGGACTCGGCTCAGGGTGGCGACCCTGAGATTGCCGTTGAGCACTATGAGGCTATCGGAGAGAAGAACGGCGACGCGGCATGCCGGCTGAGCGACTACTATTGGGACCAGCTCACCGTCGACGCCGTCATACCGGAGGAATACCGCGACAAGAATCTGAGGGAGAAGATATTCAAGTGGACGCAGCTTGCCGTACGCGACAATCCTCATGACTATTCCTACCGCATGGGCTGGTGCTACGCCGACGGCATAGGATGTGACGCGAGGAAGGGCTTCCGGCTCGCGCGGAAATACTGGGAGGATGCCTACGGCTTCGGGGACTGGCGGGCAGCCGACGCCATCGCCACGCTCTTTGAGGAGCGCCTCGAAGAACTTCCGCCGGACGCGGACGAATGGGAGCGTGAGCGCTGCCGCAAGGAGATTGCCTCGTGGCGGAAGCTGGCGGAGAAGACCCGCGAACGTGAGTGGGCCGAAGAGCCCGACTGCTCGATGGAGGAGGACTGAGACGGGGACGTATAAGAAAAGCGGATGAAGCGCTTGGTAGGGGCTGGTTTCCCCTGCAAAGCGCTTCATCCGCATTTAGATAGACTCTCATCAGGCCGTAGCACGGCTCTTGTAACGGTGTTGCCTGTTGACAACCGCTACGGAAAGCGTCAGCGCGGACCGTCGCAGAGCGATATGATTTTGTCCATCCATCCCGCGAGCGGCGACGGACAGCTGAGCATGCCGCCACGGTATTGGAGGTTGAGCATGGAGTAGCGTATGCGCAGTCCGGGCTGGTATTTGTCGTTATAGACGGACAGGCTTCTGCCGTTGATGTTGTCTTCGGCTTTTACTTCAATGGGGATTATGAGCTCTTCTTTCTGTATGACAAATTCGATTTCGGCCTTCCCGTCCGATGTCCAGTAATATGGCGCACGGCCGTTCATCAGTGGCATGATTGACTGAAGTACGGCGTTTTCGGCCATTGCACCCTTAAATTCAGTGTAGTTTGCTGTAGGGTTTATTATCACCGTGGCCGGAAGATTGGCCATGCGCCGCAGAAGTCCGCAGTCGCAGGCATAAACCTTGAACGCGTCCTTTGTCTCGTATGCCGACAGAGGCAGCCCGGGCTTGCTTATGTTATATATGATGTGTATCATTCCGGCGTCTTCCAGCCACATCAGCGCGTCCTCATAGTCTTTAGAGCGGGCACCGGATTTGATGATGCGGTATATGAACTTACGGTTCTCCTTTGACAACTGAGCCGGCAGCGAGCGCCACAACGAGTGTATGCGCGGTATTTCCCGCGGTTCGGCATATTTGGCAAAGTCCAGTTCGTAGAGGTCGAGAATATTCTGCAGCACGTTGTCAACCTGAGCGATACCTTTGTCCGTGAGCATGGCGATGACCGCCTCCGGCATGCCTCCGCATATTTGGTAGCGGCGGTATTCGGTCTTCAGCTTGTTGATAATGATTTCCGGCAGATGGCTGATTTCCGTCAGGCTGTCTACATAACAGTATGTCTTGGGGTCGCTTGAGCGCAGGAATTCACGGAAAGACACAGGATACATCCTGATGATGCTCACCTTGCCGACCGGGACAGTCATGCGCCTTCGCCTCACGGCGACTCCCAACAGCGAGCCGGCGGCAATGATATGGTATTGCGGCGCATCCTCGCAGAAGTATTTCAGACTGTTGAAGGCTTCCTCACATTCCTGTATCTCGTCGAAAATCATGAGAGTCTGGCCAGCTATTATTGGCTGGTCGCAGTACAGCGTGAGCTCTTTGACGAGCCGGTCAGGCGATTTCGTGGCTTGAAAGACGGATTTCAGTTCCGGTTGACGGTCGAAATCAAACTTCACGCAGTATTTGAAACATTCCTTTCCGAATGTCTCCATGACCCATGTCTTGCCGATTTGGCGTGCTCCTTCCAGCAGAATGGGCTTTCTTTCCGGGGCATCTTTCCATGTTTGAAGGATTCCGAGGATGTCGCGCTTTATTTCCATAATAACACTGTTAAGTTCCGATTAGTGTGGTAAACATACACTTTTCGGAAGTAGATAGTGCAAAAATACTATTTTTTTGCCATACGGCCAACTGATAACACTATAAAAAATGAAGTTAATCAGGCGCGGAATGTTGAGGCTGGAATGAAAATAAAGGAAGATGGGGATATTTCGGCTGAAAATCATTAACTTTGCAGTGTGCGGTCACGCACAGGACTACTGCAGCTCAATCTGTGGCAAACGGATGTTCGGAGAAGATTTCATGAAGGTTCAAAAAGAAAATAACGATGGATAAAACGGTTAATACTTATGTCAAGACATATCCCGACCTGATGGCGGGAAGGAAGATAATGTATGTCCACGGCTTCGGTTCCTCGGGCCGTTCGGGCACTGTGACGCGGTTGCGGGAGATGCTGCCGGGGGCCGAAGTGATTGCCCCCGACCTGCCGATACATCCGGCTGAGGCCATGACGCTGCTGCGCGGATTGTGCCGCGACGAGCATCCCGACCTAATCATCGGCACCTCCATGGGCGGCATGTACACCGAAATGCTCACCGGATATGACCGCATCCTGCTCAATCCGGCCTTCCGTATCGGTGACGACATACTGAAAAACAACATGCTCGGCAAGGTCACGTTCTACAGTCCGCGGTCGGACGGCATGACGGAATTCATGATGACGAAGCAGCTTCAGGCCGAATATCAGGACATAGCGACGCAGTGTTTCGCCGACATCGGCGAGGAAGAGCAGCGCCGCGTGTGGGGACTCTTCGGACTGGAAGACCCTGTCGTCCATACGCGCGACCTCTTCGCGGAACACTACCGCAACGTGCTCGACTTCCACGGCGAGCACCGCATGAACGACACCGTGCTGATGCACTCCGTCCTGCCCGTCGTCCGGTGGATTGACGACCGCCAGAGCGGGCGCCAGCGCAGCATCGTCTATATCTCGATAGAGGGCACGATGATGGGCCGCGACGACCGTCCGATGCCCAGTCTGCTGAAGGCCTACCGCCTGTTATTAGAGAGTTATGACGTCTATGTGGTGGCCGCGGCACCGACTAACGACACCGGCTACGCCCGACGCATACAGGAATGGACATTCGAGACGCTTGGTGTGGCGGCCTACAACAGGCTTATCCTCACCAACCGCAAGGACCTTCTTTACGGCGACTACCTCATCGACGGACTCACGGACAACGCCTCCCGCGACTTCATGAGCACGCGGATAGACTTCGGTTCCGACATGTTCAAGACGTGGGACGACATCATTGAGTATTTCAGCCGGCTGGGAGGGCAGTGACGGAGAGGTCAGACGAAAGAGGTGAACACGCCCGACAACGGGCTTATATAGCAACGGTAGGGACATATTCTTGTATTTGTCCGTCAAACAATGGTTGAATATCAACCACAGGCGGGCGGACAAATTCAAGAATATGTCCCTACCGTTGCTGTATAAGCCCGTTTTTATACAGTTGCTTTTTCCGTGCTTTTATGTCCGGCTTGCCCGCATGACAAACCTGTAGAGGTTGCAACCGACGAAATTTCCGGCTACTTCACCGATGTATAATATGAGCAGTTCAGCGGTGAAGAGCATGTCGGCGGGAGCGAGGAGGAAATAGAATGCGTCGGCGATGGAGTGGGTGAAGCCGCAAAGGATGAACACGGGGACGCCCAGCAGCAGGGCGAGCATCTTGCCCTGACGGGCAAACTGTACCGCCGTGGTCATGATGAAGCCGCATCCGATGGCGAGCAGGAAGCACGGCAGCACACCTTTCGCCAGACGGGCGTCCGTGATTGCCGTTGCGGGGGCGACGCAGTCGGGTTGCGCGTAGCGTATCATCAGCGCCATGAGCAGACAGCCGACGATGTTTCCGGCCAGCACCGTGGCCAGCATGGGCCAGTCGCCGTGACGCCGGATGAACCCAGCCGTGCCGGTGTAGAGCTTCAGTCCGTAGTAGACAACGGCCGTAAGGCCGAACGCGAATAGCACCGCTCCGGCCACGCCGCCCGTGCGCAGGTTGACGACGCAGCCGATTGAGATGCTGATGCCGGCGAGAATGGCCGGCGGAAATGTATTTCTGAACATATATGAATTTTGAATTGTGAATTAGGAATTACGAGTTGTCGGCCTGCGGTCGATGAAGAATTATGAATTACGAATTACGGCTGCGCGGTCATCGTTGCCTGAAACAGCGGTCACAGTAGCCTGAAACCGGTGACGGGCAGTTGCCATTCATAATTCATAACTCATAATTCATAATTAGAAAACCACCACTCCTTCCTGTTTCTTTCCGTCCATCATAATCTTCAGCGGGCGCTCGAAGCGCACGTGGCGGACATATTCCGTCTCGCTGACGGCCGGCATGGCGTCGAGCAGATCCTTGCGGAAGATGCCGTCATCGCGGTAGGTGTTGATGGTGAAATAGCCCACGCCGAACGACGTGAGGTTCTGGAAGAAGTGAGTTCCCTGGCTCGGGTCGACGCGATAGTTCTGCAGTCCCGACTCGACGATGACGCGGGCGGCGCTGATGTGCGGCCACTTGACCGGTATTCCCAGCCACGGGTCGCTCGAACCCCAGCGTCCCGGGCCGACGAGAACGTAGCCGCGGCCCTCGTCGAGGAAGCGGCGGTTGACGGTTTCGATGTCGCGGGCGATGGCGGGGTTGTTCGCTGCCGTGAAGTTCTCGTCCGTCTTGACATAGACCACGTCCGTGACATCTTCGGCGATGCCGTGGCCGAGCGAGTTGTGGGAGCGCAGGAGACACTGCTCGTCGGGAATGGCTGCGAGGTCTTCGTCGAGCACCTGCTTGCTGTCGACGATGGGGCGTATCTGCAATAGATACAGTTCGCCCGTCTTGTCGGCGTTCAGATTGCACGCAAACTCAATCTCCACCGGCCGCCGCATCTCCTCTGCGCCGACGCGCTGGGCCGTCTGGAGCAGTTCGGGCAGGGGGAAAATGTCGTGCTGGAGCACCCCGCAGAACGAGATGACCTTGCGTCCTCCCTCGTAGATGCCGTCGCGGATGACCTGATCGTAGGGGTCGAACGTCGACGCGATGTAGTTGAGTGAGCCGTCCTTGTCGGCCTCCTTGACCCGCAGGTTGAGGATGTTGAAGCCGTCGTCGGTCTTCAGTTCCGCTCCCGTGTGGCGCATGTCGAGCGCATAGAACCGCGTCTGCGTGTCCCTCAGTGCCGTCTCCATCTCGCTGGTCTGGAGCACCTGCTTCGGGTGATAGGGGCTGACGCGCAGCGTCTGTCCGCCGTCGACGATATACTTGCCCAGTCCGAGGGCGAGATTGGCGATGCCCTCCTCGGCCTTCTCATCCCCGATGGGATAGTAGTTGAGCGAGCGCAGCACGCCGCTGAACGTCGGATAGTAGCGGTCGCCATACTGATGGCCGACCACCTCCTGCAGGATGACGGCCATCTTCTCCTGGTCGATGACGTTGCGTGTGGCCGTCATGTAAGCCTTGGAGTCGCGGAAGAACACCGAGGCATAGACGCCCTTGATGGCCGAGGCCAGCATGCGCAGCATCTCGTAGCGGTCCTCGAGATAGGGGACCATGTATGTCGAGTAGATGCCGGCGAAGGGCTGGTAGTGGGAATCCTCCAGCAGCGACGACGAGCGCACGGCAATCGGCGACTTCACCGCGTCGAAGAACGTGAAGAAGTCGGCTATCAGCGAGTCCGGCAGCTGTGCCCGTAGGAAGTGGCTGAGTATCTCTTCGTCCGAGGCGTCGCTCAGCGCGATCTGATAGAGATTGTTCTTCTCCATGAACTCGTCGAAGAAATCCGTGCAGAGCACCACCGTGCGCGGAATTGTCACCGTCGCTCCGGCGTGCTTGTTGAACTCCGGATGGCGCTTGATAATGTTGTCGAGAAAGGCCAGACCGCGTCCCTTGCCGCCCAGCGAGCCTTCGCCGATGCGTGCGAAATGGCCGTAGGCGTCGAACTTGCCGCGGTCGAAGACGGCCACGATGCCGATGTTCTTCATCCGGCGGTACTGTACGATGGCGTCGAAGATGATCTGACGGTGGGCGTCGACGTCCTGCAACTTGTGCCACGTGACATGCTTGAGGAAGGCCGAGACGGGGAATATCGCCCGCGCGCTGAGCCATCGGCTGACGTGGTTGCGGCTGACGTGATAGAGCATCGAGTCCTCCGGTATCTTGAATATGTTGTCCTGCAGCTCCTTGAGTGACCTCACGCGGGCGACCTCCTCACGGGTCGTCGGGTTACGGAAGATGAAGTCGCCGAAGCCCATGTGTTCCTCCATGAGACGGTGGAGGTCGATGTTCATCTTCTTGGAGTTCTTGTCGACGAAGCGGAAGCCCTCGGCACGGGCCTTCTCCTCGTTTTCCGTCTCCGCACTCTGGAGGATGAGCGGCACGTATTCGTCCCTTTTGCGTATCTCGCGCAGCAGCCGCAGTCCGGCGTCGGCCACGCCGAGATTTCCGCCCGCACCGCCAGCCGGCAGCGGTGACGACGTCTGTCCGGACGTGTCACCCTCGGTCTGTTCTGTCTCCGCCGTGCTTCCCATCGGGAAACGGGCGTCGCTGATGACACCGAGGATGTTGTCGGCATAGCGCTCATACATCTCCATGGCCTCCTCATAGCTGCGCGCCAGAACCACCTTCGGGCGTCCGCGCTTGCGCTGTGCGGCGGCGTGGGGGTTGAGTGCCTCGGTGGAGAAGCGGTTGCTCTGCAGGAGGATATAGCTGTATAGATTGGGCAGTACGGACGAATAGAATCTGATGCTGTCCTCGACGAGCAGTATGACTTGGACGCCGGCCTCGCGTATGTCGTGGTCGATGTTCATCTTGTCCTCGATGAGCTTGATAATCGAGAGGATGAGATTGGTGTTGCCGAGCCAGCAGAAGACGTAGTCGAAGATGGAGAGGTCCTCGTTCTCCATGCGGCGCGTGATGCCGTGGGAGAACGGCGTGAGCACGACGCAGGGTATGTCCGGCGAGAGAGCCTTGACCGAACGGGCCACGTCGAAGGCGTCGTTGTCGGCGTTGCCCGGCATACAGATGACCAGGTCGATGTCGGTGGTCTTCAGCGCCTCGCGCGCCTCTTCCGTCGTGCTCACCTGCGTGAACGTCGGCGGGTAGCGCAGCCCGAGATCCATATACTCGTCGAAGATTTTTTCGTCAACCCGCCCGTCGTCCTCAAGCATAAAGGCGTCGTAGGGGTTGGCAACTATCAGGACGTTGAAGATGCGGCGCGTCATGAGATTGACGAACGACACGTCTTTCAGATAAAAATCATTCCACTCCTGTGGTACATTCTTGGCCATACTCTCTGATATATAAAATGTTTGTTGTTCCTTTCTCTTTTCGGTCGGCGGCGTACGGTGTCGGAAGCTCCGGGCACGTGTTGGCGGCAGATTCCGTAAGCCGGTGGGAGGGTGTTGCAGAATCATATAATTTGCCCGGCATGTAGGGACATCGCTTTGCGATGTTCGTTGAATGTCAGATGATTACGCCAACGTGCCAAAGGCACGTCCCTACAATTTCATGGTTTGCTACACCCACGATGCCCCGCCGGGCTTCATCCCGCGTCGGCGGATGCACCATGGTGCATCCCTACCGGTGGCAGTCCGTTGCTTATGCCACCCTCCAGCGTTCAAACGACAAAAATACGAAAAAATCCCGAGACGACCATAAGGTCGGCTGAAAGAATGGATTTTGAGGTGGCGGACATGCCGTAGTCTCTGAATTATGTCGCAATAATATCACGGAATTTAACACTTCAGAATTTTAATTCTGGAGAGCGGCGATGCCGGAATCTTGACATTTCGCCGCAGTCGTCCGCCGTTTTTTAGTCCGTCGCCGGGCCGGGAGGGCCTTACGGCTCTACAGCGGGGCCGCTTTCGCATGCTGGCGGCGGCCCCGTCGTCATGCAACAAGGGCCCCGTTGCAACCTCGTAAGGCCCTTACGGCAGAACGAAATGCGACAAAAAGCTGCACACTTCGGCTGATTTCGCCGTAACGCGCTGTCGCTCAGGTGATAAAAGATGCACGCGCAAAACTCGCGAATTTGCGCCCGAATGATTTTCGTTTTTGAATTCTTCAAGGATTTTGAGGCGTTTGTCCGCTTTCTTCCGAGTTTTTAACAGTTGGCGGTGAGGTATGGCGCAGAAATTGTCTCCATATTTTTTGTAATCTCAGACAAACTGACTATATTTGCAAGACACAACATTTCAAATATATGCAAGCTATGTGCGAGAACAATAAATATATCCGTTTCGACTGGGCCGCCAAGCGCATACTCCGCGACAAGGCCAACTTCGGCGTGCTCGAAGGACTTGTCACGGTTCTGCTCAACGAAAAAATACACATCACGGAGATTCTTGAAAGCGAGGGCAATCAGGATGATGTCTATGACAAGTTCAACCGTGTGGACATCAAGGCGACGAACAGCCGCGGTGACATAATCATCGTGGAAATCCAGCTCACGCGCGAACTGTATTATCTCGAACGCATACTCTATGGCGTCTCAAAGGCTATAACCGAACATATCTCGCTCGGAGACAAATATGACAAGGTGAAGAAGGTCTACTCCATAAACATCCTGTACTTCGACATCGGGCAGGGCTCGGACTATCTCTACCATGGCCGTACCGTCTTCCGCGGCGTACACACCAACGACACGCTTGTCGTAAGGGCCCGTGAGCGCGAGGCCATAAGCTCAAGGACGCCGGAAGACATCTTTCCGGAATACTTCATCATACGCGTCAACGAATTCAACAAGATAGCCACCACGCCGCTCGAAGAGTGGATTGACTATCTGAAAAACGGCCATATCAAGGAAGATACCACTGCCCCCGGACTGGAGGAGGCCCGCAAACGCCTGCAATACATGTCCATGAACAAACAGGAACGGCAGGATTATGACCGGCATATCGATGCAATAATGGTGCAGAACGATGTGCTTGACACCGCGAAGATGGAGGGCAGAGCTGAGGGCAGAGCTGAGGGTAGAGCAGAGGGTATTGCTGAGGGAAGAGCTGAGGGAAGAGCTGAGGGTATTGCCGAGGGCAGAGCAGAGGGAAAAATAGAAGGTCTTCTTGAAGCAGCACGTAAGATGAAGTCACACGGTCTTCCGCCAGAGACGATAGCACAAATAACAGGGCTCACCGTGGCAGAAATTAAGAACTTACAATAAACTCCTTGACTCCTTAACCTAAGAAGCGCTCCGCAGAGCGCTTCTTAGGTTAATAAACAAACTTCCCTTCCTTCGTTATTCCGGCCACGGAGACCTTTATCCGCGTCTCCTTGCCGTTGTTATAGAAGTGTGCCGTCAGCCGTCCTTCGCTGTCGGTGACGGCATTCGGATTCCAGTAGAGCGTACGGCGATAGTCTTTCGAACGCTGCGGTTTGCGGTTGCTGTAGTCCGGATTATAGAAAGCGGTCGGTTCATTGAAGCCCCGAAGCACGATATGGCGGTCGCGGAATGTATATTGTCCGCCTCCGTCCTCAAACGGAACCATCTCGACGGTCACATCCGCTGTCGTGCGGCTCATCTCAAGATCAACATCACTGTTACGTGGCTCATAGTCCGTATAGACACGGACCTTGTGCAGGCTACGGAGTTTCAGCTGGTCATAGAAAGCCCGCGGGTTTCGGTTGTCCATCGTGCGGCTCATACCCGAGACTTCGGAACCGAGATTGCCGTCGGGATTGAACGTACGGTAATAGGTGTAACGGTCAATCCGCCCCGCCACGTTGTAGCGCTTATAACGTCCCATGTTGCCGTAAAGATAACGTGCGACCTGCACCGGGAACTGTCTCATGTCGTACATTCCGAAGCTCAATCCGTAGTCTGTGATGTCGTTATACAGGTCATAGGCATCCGCGACGTAGGCCGGTTTGGTGTAGTCGATGGCGCGGCGGCCGCGCTTCTTGCCCTTCACGTCAAGGTTCTGGAGCAGATGGTCCTCCGTCTCCATCGACGACAGGCTGTCCGGACGGCCGAGGTCGAGCGACGTGCGTATCTCCGGACAGTGGGTCTGATAATAGCCGTATTTCGACGCGAAGACCGGAAAGAACATGTCACGCTTCACGTAATAGTCAGGATAGGCTTCCTCATTGGTCATATCGCGGTCGTGGCGTGACGCCATCGACTTCTTCAGCGAATCCTTCTCGTTGTATGCCTTCATCTTCAGTACGGCCGTACCGTAGAACGGCGGAATTTCAAAGGAATAGCGTCCGCCGTCATGAGTGAGCTGTTTTCCGCCGACGAGTCCGTCAGAGTAGACTACCGTAGCCTCAACGAAGACCTCCTTTTTCAGCCCGCCGTGATTGACACCGATCTGGTCATTGGCCGTTCCGAGCGAGCCGTATTCTATCGACGAGGCGAACCCGGCCCTTTCGTCGGCCGTCATGTCCGGACTGCCCGTCCCGAGGTCCACTGTCTCTGAGGCGTCCGGAATTTCGGCAAACGGGTCGGCAATGGCGTCAACCTCCTCAACCTTCGTCCCCGTCATGCCCCGTCCGCGGGCCCACGACGCAATCTCCTCCGGCTCGGCAAGCGTTAGGTCCGGCGTCTTATATACCCCGCCCTCGACCGTCAGCGACTTCTCGGGAGCGTAGCGCCGCTCCATGAAGAGCGTGTCGGACAGCTCCCGCCAGTCATACCGGCGCCAGCCCTGAACCATCATCAGCTGGTCGAGCGCCTGACGGTGTTCCTCATCGTCGGCAGCGAAATAGTATGCCGGCGACGCTATAAACCCTTTCAGCTCACTGCTGAGCAGCAGTTCCGTGCGGATGTCGCCGTCGTCGTATGTCTCTTCGTCCGTACAGGCATCACGCACTGCCACCGACACAAGCGTCGGTTCGGTCACACCGCCGCACGCTAACTGTAGATTTATTTCCTCGTAAGGGTCGTACTGAACCTTCGCGCCACTCTCGACGACCGTCCGTCCGGCGTCATAGTCGTGGCCGTTGACGAAGAACAGGCGGTCGGCGACGATGCGCCCGTCGGCTGTGAAGAGCGTCACGTCATTGACACCCGTGGGCAGTGTCGCCGGCAGCCCGACCTCCGCACTGCCGTCCGCGCCGAACGTCACGCTCCGGAAATCCTTCAGGACACCGCGGCAGAGCACCGAAAGCCCGTATTCACCCTCCGGCATGCCCCTCGCTACGAGCCTCACACGCCCGCTGTCCAGCCTCAACGCCACGCCGGAAGCCTCCGCCTTTGGCAGGTCGAAGGCATAGTCCTCGCCACGCCAGCGGAACTCGCCGCGCAGACGCGTCTTCCCCGGAGTGACCGTGAAGACGCCGCGCCCCAAATGCTGCGTCCGCGCCTCGGCCACATCACGCCCGCCGTCAGTCACACGGCCGGTCAGCGAGACCGCCGCCCCGTCCTGATCGGTCAGCTCAAAGGCCACGCGGCACGGCACACCCTCCACCAGATGGCCGCCCTCGGGGAAGAAAGCGGCATGTAGCGTCCGCTTCGCCGCCTTCTGAACATTCTGCTTCGGCCGCCCGTACATCCGCTTATAAGTATAGTCCCCCTGCGTGTCGGGACGGCTGTAGGTCAGGAAGTTCTTTATGACGGTGGAGAATAGAGCCCGTCCCAGCGGCGGAAATAGTCGCGCGCCATGCCTGCACTGTAGAACAGATGGGAGTCGTCGCGGCTGTAACGCTGCAACGAGACATTGAAATTGAGCATCCACCGCGTGTACGCCCTCATTTCATAATAGCCCGAATAGAGCGAATCCTGCAGACAGAACTGGCCGCAGCCGAAGCCCCTGTCGCTCACAATCACCCGCTGCCGCTCGACCAGCAGCCCGTCGGGCGTGAGCAGCTCGACATAGAGAACGCGGCTCATGTCCGTGTAGCGGAGGTCGTCCGCCCTCACCACGTATGCCTTATACCATATCGTGTCACCCACAAAATAGCACGTATTGTCCGTATGCAGGAAAACCTTCTCCTGCACCTGACGCGCCGACGCCTCCTCCAGCGTGCGGCGTATGTTGTCCAGCCGCCCGCCGTCCGCCCGTCCTGCCAACGCAAGAAGGCAGGACAACACGATAAGAAAACAATGTTTCAACATCATTATTCAGATTTGTTCCATTCTTAAAAACATGTTCACGTGATTACGTGGCTGCCGCATCAGCGTAGCCACAAGGTCATTTCCCCAACCGCTTCAAGGTCAGGAATAGTGCTCTACCGTATGTAATAAAAACGCCTTAACCGCCGGATTATTGCGCTACAGCAAAGTAAAATGACTCATATTACCCAGCAAAATGACTCATATTGGTCGGTAAAATGAGTCATATTACTCGGCAAAATAACTCATATTGGAAAGTAAAACAGGCTATATTACCAAGCAATATAGGCTATATTGGTCAGAAAGACAGGCTATATTACGCTGCAGCGGATTTGCAAATCCGCTGCAGCTTGAACCTATATTACTAAAAAAACGACTCTTGTCATTTAGGAAACGTCCCTTTCCGGCCAGGTTACAAATGGCAATCACGCCACTCACTCATTCGTTTCCTACTCTAAGCCAAGCCTCATCTTGCCTGTTCCGCGTTCAATATCCATTCCCATACCGGCATGATGCTTATCCGTCCGGCGTCGGTCTCTATGGTCTCCTCCTTGTCGTTGAGGGTTATGATGATGCCCTCAGACAAAGCGAATGCCCGCATGGCTTCGGCCAGACCGGCGGTTTCGCGTTTTCGGGTCTTCTCGTCGTCCATCGTCACGGTCACTTGTATGGCCTCCGTGACTTTCACCCCGCGGCGTATGATGAAGTCACACTCACCCTTTCCGGCGTAATAATATAACTCACAGCCGCGGCGCATCAGTTCTATATATACGGCGTTTTCGAGCAGTGAGCCTGTATTTTCGGTTGCATTAAATCCGATTCTGTTTATTATGGCGTTGTCAATACAGTAGGCTTTCTTCGGACTGCGGAGCTGGACGCCCAGCGAATAGTCAAACTTGTTGAGCTGTCCGATGAGATAAGTGTTTTCGATGTGTGCGACATACGCCTTTGCCGTGTCGGCCGACTTTATGCCGGCCTGCTTTGCCAGCGAGTTGAACGTGAAGCGGTGGCCCACGTTGCTCGTGAGATAATACATCAGTTCCTTTATCTGGCGTTCGTTTGTCAGATTGTTCCTCACGAGCACATCCTTATATATGATGTCATTGTAAAGTGACGCCAGATAGTTGTCGTTGTCCGAAAAGACATACTGCGGGAAGCCCCCGATGTGAAGATATTCGGAGAAAAGCCGGTAGAGCGAGGCCCGCCCATCCGTGGTGTACATCATCCCGCGGTCCTGAGAGACGCCGCGGGCCGTGAGAAACTCGCCGAAAGAAAACGGATAAAGCGTATGGGTGACATGGCGTCCGGTGAGAAACGTGCCCAATTCGCGGCTCAACAGATTGGCGTTGCTGCCGGTGACAAAGACCTTTGCCCCGCCTCCGTAGAGCCGGCTCACATATCGTTCCCAGCCGGCGATGTTCTGTATCTCGTCAAGATAGTATGTCGTCTGCCGCCCGAACTCTTCCATGAAGACCTCCGAAAGCATCTGAAAGTCGTCAACGGTGAAGTGTATCAGTCGCTCGTCGTCAAAGTTTATGCAGTAGTCACGCTCATCCCTTGTGTCTCTTATCTGCTGGAGCAGCGTCGATTTGCCGCATCGTCTTACGCCGGAGATCACAAGTATCTCGGGACAATCAGTCAGCTTTCGGTCTACCTGACGCATGACAGCAGCTCCGGATGGCTTCCGGCGCTGTTCATATATCACCTGTTTCAGAGTCGTTTTCGTTATCATAAGCGTTGCCTTTCTGTATGTTCTATATGCAAAGTTACTACAAAAAAGTGAAATGCGGAAAGATATAGTGATAGAATTGAGTT
>ERZ780208.1308-NODE-1308-length-20537-cov-3.592178_pt1 | contig 20537 bp, 16 predicted proteins | sample MGYA00511167_ERZ780208 | MGnify/ENA primary metagenome ERZ780208 (study PRJEB29588, sample SAMEA2159202) | human gut metagenome | biome: human gut; feature: human-associated habitat; material: faeces | place: Denmark | collected 2008/2010 ...
AGTTGGCCAGCAGTGTACCGTCAGTCTTGTAAACCGTTTGTCCGACCATCAGTCCATCTACTTCTTGCGAATTGTAAACGAGGTTGTTCGAATTGGCAGCATTAACGGTCATACCACATACAGCGAAAATAGAAGATAAGATTAAAGTTTTTAAAGTTTTCATGATTGCTATGTTTTTAGGTTATATTTCAAATTTCTATCATTATGTTCTCGAAAACGGCCGCAAAGGTAGTGATTTTATTGATATGAAATAGAAATCTGGTGAAAATAATGTCAAAATGTCAAGTAGCCGTGCGCAATATGACTTTCTTTTTGGCTAACTTTATAAATAAAAAATATCCGGCAGGTAGGTTGCCGGATATTCTTTCGTGCAAACTGCATTCCGGAAAGAATTCTTTCGTTGCTTTCTGATTGTAAGTTAAATAAAGTTATAGACCTGTTTAGTGAGCCTCCAACCAGTTCTTTCCCCATCCGCAATCGGCCTTCAGGGGCACCTGCATGCGATAGGCGTTCTCCATTTCCTCGATTACAATTTTCTGCACGAGCTCTTTTTCCTCGGTCGGAACGCTGAAATTCAGTTCGTCGTGCACCTGCAAAATCATCTTTGCTTTCAGATTGTAAGCGACAAAGCGCTGATAGATGCGTGCCATGGCCACTTTGATGATGTCGGCGGCGCTGCCCTGTATCGGGGCGTTGATGGCATTTCGCTCGGCATAGCCGCGTACGACGGCATTCTTCGAATTGATGTCGGGCAGGAAACGCTTGCGGTGGAAGATGGTCTCCACATAGCCGTGTTCGCGTGCCACCTGGATGCTTCGGTCCATGTACTCCTTCACCTGGGGATAGGTTTCGAAGTAGCCGTCAATCAGTTCTTTGGCTTCCTTGCGGTCCACGTTCATGCGCTCGGCCAGTCCGAACACCGAGATGCCGTAGATGATGCCGAAGTTGGCCGTCTTGGCCTTGCGGCGCATGTCCGATGTGACTTCTTTGATGTCGGTCTTGTAGATTTTGGCAGCCGTGGCAGCATGGATGTCGTGCCCGCTGCAGAAGGCGTCGATCATGTTGCGGTCGCCGCTCAGGTGCGCCATGATGCGCAGTTCTATCTGCGAGTAGTCGGCCGAGAAGAACTCGCAACCGTCGTCGGGGATGAAGGCTTTGCGTATCTCCTTGCCGTCCTCGTCGCGGATGGGGATGTTCTGCAGGTTGGGATTGCTCGAACTGAGCCGCCCCGTAGCGGTGACTGCCTGGTTGAAGGACGTATGGATGCGTCCCGTGCGCGGATTGATGAGCTGGGGCAGGGCATCGACGTAGGTGCCGAGCAGCTTTTTCAGTCCTCGATGTTCGAGTATCTTGCCGATGATAGGATGCTTGCTGCGCAGGCTTTCGAGCACTTCTTCGCTGGTGACGTATTGCCCGGTTTTAGTCTTCTTGGCCTTGCCGGCAATTTTCAGTTTGTCGAAGAGTACTTCGCCCACTTGCTTGGGCGAGCCGATGTTGAAGGTTTCGCCGGCCAGCTCGTAGATGTCTTTCTCGATTTCCTGCAGGCGGGCCGTGAAGTGTGCCGAGGTTTGCTTGAGGGCTTCGGTGTCGATGCGCACGCCGTTGGTTTCGAGGTTGACCAGCACAGGGACAAGGGGCATTTCGATTTCGTAGAAGAGGCGCTCGGCTCCCTGTGCTTTCAGTTCCTTTTCGAGGACGTTCTTCAACTTCAGGGTGACGTCGGCGTCTTCGCAGGCGTAACGATAGACTTCTTCGGGTGCGAGGTCACGCATGCTTTTCTGGTTCTTCCCGCGCGGACCTATCAGTTCGTCGATGTGGATGGTCTGATAGTGCAGGTAGATTTCGGCCAGGTAGTCCATGTTGTGTCGCAACTCGGGCTGAAGTACATAGTGGGCAAGCATGGTGTCGAACAGCGGACCTTGCACCTTGACTCCGTAGTTCTGCAGGACAATCATGTCGTACTTGATGTTCTGACCGACTTTTACCGATTTCTCGTTTTCGTAGAGCGGGCGAAGGTCGTTTACAATTCTTAACGCTTCTTCACGATTGGCTGGTACGGGTACATAGTAGCCCTTGTTTTCGCCGTCGCTGAAGCTCATTCCCACAAGTTCGGCCTCCATGGGTTCGGTATTTGTAGTCTCTGTATCTATTGCGATAATTTCTGTTGTAAGCAACTTTTGAACAAACTCAGCTCTTTTCTCTTCTGTATCAATCAGTTGGTAGTCGTAATCGAGCATTTCTAACCGCGTCAGATTCGTTTTTTCGGGAACGCCCGTCCCCTCGTCGGCAATTTCGGCAAACAAATCGCCTTGCTGGGGTGGGGTGTTGGAGGCGGAGTTGGTTTGCGGTTGTGCAAAGAGGGTTCCGGCAAACAGGTCGGGGTTGCCTGTTGCTGATTGACCTGTAGTCGGAGCGGAGGTATTGCTTTTGCCAAGGACGCGGTCGATAAGAGTGCGGAACTCCAGTTCGCCGAAAATCTTGCGGAGTTCCTGTTCGTCGGGCTCCTCGCGTATCAGGCTGTCCATGTCGAGCGCGATGGGGGCGTCGGTCTTGATGGTGGCTAAGAACTTGGAGAAGGTAATCATTTCGCGGTTTGTTTCCACCTTGGTCTTCAGGGCTCCCTTCAGTTGGTCGGTGTGTTCGAGCAGGTTTTCGATGCTGCCGAACTGGGCAATCAGCTTTTGGGCGGTTTTCTCGCCTACGCCGGGGCAACCGGGTATGTTGTCCGATGCGTCGCCCATCAGGCCGAGCATGTCGATGACTTGCGCTACGGAGTCTATGCTGAATTTGGCCTTTACTTCGTCGATGCCCATCACTTCGAAGCCACCCGTGTGCTTGGGGCGGTACATGAAGACGTTTTCGCTGACCAATTGTCCGTAGTCTTTGTCGGGCGTCATCATGTAGGTGGTGATGCCGCGTCGTCCGGCTTCGGTGGCCAATGTGCCTATCACGTCGTCGGCTTCGTAGCCGGGTACCTCCAGGATGGGGATGCGATAGGCGCGGATGATGTCTTTTATAATAGGTACGGAGAGGCGGATGGTTTCGGGCGTCTCTTCGCGTTGTGCTTTGTATTGTTCGTAGGCTTCGTGGCGGAAGGTGGGGCCGGCGGGGTCGAAGGCGATCCCGATGTGCGTGGGATTCTCTTTTTTCAGGACTTCTTCCAGCGTATTGACAAAGCCCAGTATGGCTGATGTGTTGAAGCCTTTGGAGTTGATTCTCGGATTCTTGATGAGTGCGTAATAGGCACGGTAGATCAATGCATAGGCATCGAGAAGGAACAGTTTATTGGTTGAATTCATACATTTAATCCTTTTTTTCATGGTAAAAGTACAAAAAAATACCGTTTATTACTATTTTTGCGGTCAAATAGCAATGCATGGACAGTATATCGATTATAAAAAATCCTATTTCTACTGAATTGGGCGACTTCAATCGGCTATTTGACAGTTCCCTTTCCAGTTCCAATCCCTTGTTGCAGAGTGTCATCGAGCACATCCGGCAAAGGAGTGGAAAACGGATGCGTCCGATGCTGGTGTTGCTGATGGCCAAGCTGTTTGGCCAGGTCAACCTGTCCACGCTTCATGCGGCTGTCTCATTGGAGCTGCTCCATACGGCCAGTTTGGTGCACGACGACGTGGTGGACGAGAGTAGCGAGCGGCGCGGCCAGCTGTCGGTGAATGCAGTGTTCAACAACAAGGTGGCTGTCCTGTCGGGCGACTATCTGCTGGCTACGGCCTTGGTGCAAGTGGCCATGACCCGCAACCATGCGATTGTGGATGTGGTTTCGGCCTTGGGACAGGATCTTTCCGAAGGCGAACTGCTTCAGCTTTCCAACGTCAACAATCTTGAATTCTCGGAAACGGTCTATTTCGACGTCATTCGCAAGAAGACGGCAGCCCTGTTTGCGGCCTGCACCGAGGCAGGTGCATTGTCGGTAGGCGCTACGGATGAGCAGGTGGAGCGTGCGCGACTGTTTGGCGAATACATCGGCATTTGTTTCCAGATAAAAGATGACATCTTCGATTACTACGACAGCAAGGAGATTGGCAAGCCGACGGGCAACGATATGCGCGAAGGCAAACTGACGCTGCCGGCACTGTATGTGCTCAATTCGATGCACGATGACGAAGTACGACAACTGGCGCTGAAGGTGAAGGAGGGCCATGCTTCGGACGATGAAATCGGCCATTTGATCGAATTCACCAAGGCAAACGGTGGCATCGGCTATGCCGAAAAAGTGATGGACGACTATCGCGAAAAGGCATTCGGTTTGCTGTCCGGCGAGGAGGATGCAGACGTGAAAGCTGCCCTTACGGCTTATCTGAATTACGTGATAGAGCGTGAAAAATAAATTCTTTTGTGTCGCTGCAATTGTCTGATAAAGCGACTATTCCCAAACCCTTATTTGTAAAGAAACCGGCTGATTTCTCCGGTCGTTGTACCGTGCTTGTACGGCTCGTGAGCAACACTTGCACGGCTCGCGAGCAACACTTGCACGGCTCGCGAGCGACACTTGCACGGCTCGCGAGCGACACTTGTGTGGTTCAGGCGCGTTGCTTATTGCTCGTATTCAGAGGAAAAAGAGAACTAAAAAACGCCTTTCGGTTGCCCGAAAAGCGTTTCTTATGGAGAGCCGTTTACCCCTTGCCTCTGGCAGGAGAGGAGCATCGGACGGCGGTAGCAAGTTGTTGGCCGGGGTTAGAAGAACTTCGTTTCCTGTCCCAGTATGTCGCTCAGCAGCAGGTTGGCTAAGCGGCTGGTGCCGAGGCGGAACAGGTTGTTGTTCAGCCATTCTTCACCCAATATCTCCTTGACGATGGTGTAGTAAACCAATGCGTCGTTCACGGTGTTGATGCCACCGGCAGGTTTGAAACCTACCTTAATGCCGGTCTCCTTGTAATATTCTTTGATGGCCTGACACATCACGTAAGCGGCTTCGGGTGTGGCAGCAGGTTGCTGTTTCCCGGTCGAAGTCTTGATGAAATCGGCTCCGGCGTACATGGAGAGGATGGAGGCTTTCTTGATGTTCGAAGCCGTCTTCAGGGCACCTGTTTCCAAGATGACTTTCATGTGGTGGTCCTTGCAGGTCTCTTTCAGTTCCTGTATTTCGTCGCACATTTCTTCGTAGTTGCCACTCAGGAATTTTCCCACCGAGATGACGATGTCTATTTCGTCGGCACCTTCCATGATGGCCATGGCTGTTTCGGCTACTTTCACTTCGAGGAACGTCTGCGAGGAGGGGAATCCGGCCGAAACACAGGCTATCCGTACGTCTTCCACTTCGAGGGTATCCTTCACGATTTCGGCGAAGTTGGGGTAAACGCAGATGGCTGCCACGTTCTTCAGGTCGGGATATTGCTCGTCGAACTGGTTTACTTTTTGGGTAAATTTCATGACGCTTTCATCGCTGTCTTCGCACTTCAGGGTGGTCAGGTCGATGCAGTTGAACAGGAATTTCTTCACTGCTTCCGTATTGTTTCCCGGAACCTTCTCTGCAATGATTTTGGCTACTTGTGCGGCTACTTCCGCATCGTCAAGGCTGGTGTTGTACTTGGCCAGAGCGCTATCGTACTTGCTCTGCGTAGGTTCGTTTTTTTCCATAAATTCTTCTTTTTTATAGATGATGTTTTTCCTATTTTTTCAATTTCTCGTTGTTCAGGTGGCGCTGATTGTCCCTCTTGGTTTTCTTTTCCAGTGTTTGCCTGAAGGCTTCGGTGACATCGACGCCCGTCTGATTGGCAATGCAGAGCAGCACCCAGAGAATGTCGGCTATTTCTTCATCAAGGTTGTCTTTTTCTCCCTCTTTGAAGGATTGGTCGCCATATTTTCGAGCCATAACCCGTGCCAGTTCTCCGACTTCTTCGGTCAGCACGGCCATGTTGGTCAGTTCGCTGAAGTAGCGCACGCCATACTGTTTTATCCAGTTATCTACCTGTTGCTGGGCATCGCTTAGCGTGATGCCGGCGTTGTTTTCTTCCGTATTCATCGTATGTTTTTCTCTTTTTATTCTTTGTTCTTGGTGTCCATGCAGATGGTAACGGGGCCGTCGTTCAGCAACTCTACTTTCATGTCTGCCCCGAATTCTCCGGTACCGATTTCTTTACCCAATGCCTGGCTCAGGCTGTGGCAGAACTCTTCGTACAAGGGGATGGCAATGTCCGGCTTCGAGGCCCGGATGTAGGAGGGACGGTTCCCTTTTTTGGTCGAGGCGTGCAGCGTGAACTGACTGATGACCAGAATTTCGCCGCCGATATCGAGGACCGATTTGTTCATTACGCCGTTTTCATCGTCGAAGATGCGCAGGTTGACAATCTTTTTGCACAGCCAGTCGATGTCTTCCCGGTTGTCGGCGTCTTCGATGCCGACCAGAATCATCAGTCCTTTCCCGATGGCCGATTTACAATGTCCGTTGATGGTGACGGAAGCATGTCCGGTGCGTTGTATCACTACTCTCATTTTACTTTTGTTTTACAGTTGGGTCACAAATATACAGATTATCCCAATCAAAAGAAATAGGCAGGACCAAAATCCTGCGTCGTGAGCCGACTTTTTTCAGGGCGTATGTCTCCGGATGATTCCCTCTTCGAGGGAGATTCCCTTACGGTTTGTCTGCTTCAAAGTAATCCCGGAGGATTTTTGCTTTTGCTTCGCCTACGACGGCTGTCAGAGCCTCTGTCGAAGCCTCCTTGATGCGCTTCACGCTTTTAAATTCTTTCAGTAGGGCTGTTTTAGTCTTTTCGCCGATGCCTTTGATGTCGTCCAGTGCCGATGCAATCTGACGTTTGCTGCGTTTGTCGCGGTGGAAAGTGATGGCGTAGCGGTGTACTTCGTCCTGGATGCGCGTCAGCAGGTGGAAGAGAGGCGTATTCTGTTTCAGCCCGATGGTTTGCGGTGGGAAGCCGTAAAGCAGTTCCGACGTACGGTGTTTTCCGTCCTTGGCAAGTCCGGCGATGGGAATGTCGAGTTGTAGTTCGTCTATCACCTCCTTGACGGCGCTCATTTGCCCTTTTCCGCCGTCGGTGATAAGCAGGTCGGGCAGGGGTTGTTTCTCCTCGATGGCGCGCTGATAGCGTCGTCTGACGACTTCTTTCATCGAGGCATAGTCGTCCGGCCCTTCAACGGTCTTGATGTTGTACTTCCGGTAGTCCTTTTTCGATGGCTTTCCCTTGATGAATACGACGCATCCGGCCACCGGATCGGAACCTTGAATGTTCGAGTTGTCGAAACATTCTATCTGGATGGGCAGCTTTTTGAGGTGCAGTTCGTCTTGTATTTCCTTGAGCAGACGGACGGTTCTCTGCTCCGGATTCAGCTTCTCTGCCTGCTTCAGTCGGTCGGCTTTGTATTGCTTGACGTTGAGCAGGGAGAGGTCGAGCAGTTTCTTCTTGTCGCCACGCTGCGGCACGGTGAAAACGACGTCTTTCAGCTCCATGTCCGGTTCGAAGGGGACGATGATTTCGCGCGAAAGACTCTTATAACGTTCCCTCATTTCGACGATACCCAGCGCCAGCAGTTCTTCTTTGCTTTCGTTCAGCCGTTTCTTGTATTCGAAGGTGAAGGCCTGGTTGATGGCGCCATTCGTGATGTGCAGGTAGTTGATGAATGCCGAACCGGCGTCGTTGTCTTCCTCGATGGAGAATACGTCGATATTGTGCAGTATGTTGCTTACAACTTCCGACTTCGAACGGTAGTTTGCCAGCAGCATATATTTCTCTTTCACTTGCTGTGCTTCTTCAAACTTCATTTCGGCTGCCAGGTTTTGCATCTTCTGGTAAAGCATCCGTTCGATATCTTGCGTGTTTCCTTTCAGAATTTCCTTGATTTCATCGATGTTCTTCATGTACTCTTCCTGGCTTTGTTTGCCTATGCAGGGCCCGGCGCAGTTCTTGATGTGGTATTCCAGGCAGACGTTGAACTTCCCGTTTCGGATGTTTTCGGGCGACAAGTTCAGGTTGCATGTACGTAGCGGGTACAGGTGCTTGATTAATTCGAGTACCGCATTCATCGATGGAATGTGGCTGTATGGGCCATAGTAGGAAGAACCGTTTCGGATGATTCTCCTCGTCTTGAAAACCCGTGGAAAATATTCGTTTTGAACGCAGATGGAAGGGTAGGTCTTGTCGTCTTTCAACAAGACGTTGTAGCGTGGCTTGTATTTCTTGATTAAGTTGTTCTCCAACAACAGGGCATCCTCTTCCGTATTGACCACAATGTAGCGGATGTCGGCGATCTTACTTACCAATACACGCGTTTTCCCCGGTTCGTGTTCCCGATTGAAATAGGACGATACGCGACGCTTCAGGTTCTTGGCTTTGCCCACATAGATGATGGTGCCTTCGGCATTCAGATATTGATAGATGCCGGGGCCTTCGGGCAGATTCGAGACAATACCTTTCAGATAATCGTTGGTTTTCAGTTCTTCCATTTTGCTATAATTCCTGTTGTGTTAATGCCCTTCGTTACTTATAAATGCTAAAGTCTCTTTGTATCCTCCATCTGCTGTTTTCCGATGGATAGGGTACAAAGAGACTTTTTCTATATTCTTTTATTTCTTGAATTGCAGGATAGACGTGATGTCAATGCCTTCTTGAGCTATTTTCTCTCTTCCGTGCAATTGCTCCAGTTCAATAATGAAGTTGACGAACAGCTGCTTTTTATTCAGTTGGCGTACCAGCTGGCAGGCAGCTGCCATTGTTCCTCCGGTTGCCAGCAAATCATCATGGATGAGTACGACATCGTCTTCGCTGATAGCGTCCTTGTGCATTTGTATGGTGTCTTTCCCATATTCCTTGTCGTAGCTTATCTCGATGGTTTCGGCAGGCAGCTTGCCCGGTTTGCGGATGGGGACGAAGCCTGCCCCCAAACGGATGGCAAGTGCGGGGCCCATGATGAATCCTCTTGATTCGAGTCCAACAACCTTGGTAATGCCTTTGTCCTTGTACATCTCGTAAAGTATATCCAAGATAGTTTTTAAGGCATCACGGTCCTTGAACATCGTTGTGACATCGTAGAACAAGATTCCCGGTATCGGGAAATCGGGTATTTCTCGAATGCTTTTGATAATCGTTTCTTTGTTCATAATCAGACGTTTTAGCTTATTTATTGAATTATTTGTTTCACGTGGAACGCGGCTCGCTTATCGCCCCGAAAGGACCAGCAGAACGTTTATGTCGCTGGGTGATACGCCGGGAATACGACTTGCCTGGGCAATGGTCTCCGGATCTATCTTTATCAGTTTCTGGCGTGCTTCGGTGGACAATGATTGGATAGAGTTATAATCGAACTTCCCTTTGATCTTGATGCTTTCTAATCGGGCTAACTTGTCGGCTATGATACGTTCGCGACCAATATAGCCTTCGTATTTGATTAGGATTTCTGCAGCTTCGATGATTTCTTCTTTCCGATCTGTTATTTTATCCAGTTCGCGCTTCAGTGCACTTACATGCTCAGCTATGTTTTCGATGGTTACTTGCGGGCGGTTGATCAGATCGATCAACTTACATCCCTGCCGGAGTGGAGTAGTGCCCAATGCCTCTAATGCCGGATTGATTAATGCCGGCTTCATCGAATAGTTGCGTGTGAACTCGACTATGTGATTGATGGCTTCGCGCTTTTTGCACAACAATTCGTAACGGTCGTCTTTGGCAAGTCCTAACTTCCACGACTTCTCCGTCAGACGCATGTCCGCATCGTCCATGCGGAGCAGTATTCTGTATTCGGCTCGCGAAGTAAACATGCGGTATGGCTCATCCACGCCTTTTGTGACCAGATCATCGATGAGTACGCCGATATACGCTTCGTCGCGTCCTAAGGTGAAAGGTTCTCCACCGTGACAATTGATGTGGGCGTTGATTCCGGCAATTATTCCTTGTCCGGCGGCTTCTTCGTAACCGGTGGTTCCGTTTACCTGTCCGGCAAAGAACAGATTCCTTATCTTTTTCGTTTCCAACGTATGTTTCAGTTGGGTGGGGTCGAAGTAATCGTATTCGATGGCATAGCCGGGACGGTAAATGACGAGGTCGCGGAAGGCCGGGATCTTTTTCAGTGCGGCAATCTGTATCTCCATGGGGAGTGACGAAGAAAAACCGTTCAGGTAAAGTTCGCGGGTTGTTTCTCCTTCCGGCTCCAGGAACAGTTGGTGTTGTCCCTTATCGGGGAAAGTGACGATTTTGGTTTCGATGCTCGGGCAATATCGTGGGCCGATGCTTTTGATCTGTCCGTTGTACAGGGGAGATTCCGGCAAGCCTTCACGCAATATGCGATGCACTTCTTCGTTGGTAAAACAGGTCCAGCAGGGCAGTTGCTTCAAGTGCCGTGTGCCGGTGTTCATGAATGAAAATTTGTGGAAGTCTGCTTCGCCGTCCTGAATCTCCATGCAGTCGTAGTGTACACTTCGTCCGTCAATGCGGACGGGAGTACCAGTCTTCATGCGGCCGTATGTGATGCCATGTTGTGCGATGGATTCGGTTAGTTGGTAGGATGCAGGTTCAGCCATTCGTCCGCCTGGCAGCATGGTTCGTCCGACGTGCATCAGACCGTTCAGGAAGGTTCCTGCAGTCAGTATGACGCATTTTGCCCGAAAGGTAACGCCCCATACGGTCCGGACACCTGCTATTTCTCCGTTTTCAACGAGAATCTCATTGACGGTATCTTGCCAGATGTGTAAATTGGGGATATTCTCTAATACTTCCCGCCAGGCCCAGATGAATTTACCACGGTCGCATTGGGCGCGCGGACTCCACATGGCCGGTCCTTTCGAACGGTTTAGAATGCGGAACTGGATTGCAGTGCGGTCGGTTACCAATCCCATGTATCCGCCCAGTGCATCGATTTCGCGTACAATTTGTCCTTTGGCTATGCCGCCTACGGCCGGATTGCAGCTCATTTGTCCGATCTTGTTCATGTCCATGGTGATGAGACAAGTCTTAGAACCCAGATTGGCAGATGCGGCAGCGGCTTCACATCCTGCATGTCCGGCGCCGATTACAATTACATCGTACTTAAATTCCATTCGTTTAATATCTGTTATTATAACGTTGCAAAGGTAAGAAAAAGTTGGGTTAAGGTCTTACTTTCCGCATGTTACTTATGATTTCTTACGAAAAGGAGGATTTGAAGTATTGGCACGCAGATTGTCGGTCTTTTCTGATATCAGCGTGAAAGTCTGTCCTTATTCAGCCTTTCATGTTCAGAGCCTTATTTTCGGCCTCCTCCATGATTTCCCGTTCGCCGGGGCCTTTGTCGTTGATGCCGCACAGGTGGAGGATGCCGTGGATGATGACGCGGTCAAGCTCGCGTTTGTAGTCGTTGTTGGCAAACTGTTCTGCGTTGGTGCGCACCGTGTCCAAGCTGATAAAAAGGTCTCCGCTCAGGCGATTTCCCTCGCAATAATCAAAGGTGATTATATCAGCATAGTTATCGAGTTGCAGATACTGACGGTTCACTTCCAGAATCTTTTCGTCGGAGCAGAAAATGTAGGCTATTTCTCCGATTCTTTTTCCATAGCTTGCGGCTACGGCTTTAATCCATTCAGTTGTTTCTCGTTTCTTGATGTCCGGCATTTCCACGCCGTCTGTCTGGTAGCTGATCATAGGCTATTGATATGTCTTTAATTCGTTTCGTACTCTTTCATTGCTCTTATCCCTGCTTTGCCAGCCTCTTTTATCCTCTAAGCCGAAGTCAATGCGCCACCGTGTAGTGTCCCCATTATTATCAGGCAAAGAACAGATAACTGATGACGATAGCGGCGATGATACCCGAAAAGTCGGCAATCAGGCCGCATGTTACAGCGTTGCGTGTGCGGCTGATGCCTACGCTGCCAAAATATACAGCCAATATGTAGAACGTTGTGTCCGAAGCTCCGCGAGCCACGCAACTCATACGCCCCACAAACGAGTCGGCCCCATATTCTTTCATTGTGTCTATCATCAGCCCGTTGGCTCCGCTTCCGCTCAGCGATTTCATCAAAGCGGTGGGCAGAGCACCTACAAAGCTGGTGTCGATGCCGCACAAGCCGACAACGTAGCCGATGCCATTTACCAACATGTCCATGGCGCCCGAAGCACGGAATACGGCAATGCCGACGAGAAAAGCTACCAGATAGGGAATGATGCGTACTGCAGTGGTGAAACCTTCTTTGGCTCCTTCGATGAAAGCATCGTAAACATTGATTTTTTTTCGAAGTCCCCATACGATAAAGAGCAGGATAATGCTGAACAGAATTATATTGGCTGCCAAGGTCGAATAAGTCCCCATTTCATCACGTCCCACTCGGATAAAGAGCCAGATCAGGGCAGAAAAGAAAAGGGCGATGCAACCTATCAGGATAAGTACCGGTTTGCAGAATAGGTTTAAACGTTGCGAAATGCTTACCGCTGCTACACCTACAATGGTAGAGACAGTTGTTGTGAGCAGCGTCGGAATGAAAATGTCTGTGGGTTGTGCGGCTCCCATCTGTGCACGATACATCATGATGCTGACCGGGATGAGTATCAGTCCCGACGTATTCATCACCAGAAACATAATCATTGGATTGGTCGCTGTATCTTTTTTCGGGTTCAGCTCCTGGAGTTCTTTCATAGCTTTCAGCCCGAGTGGGGTGGCTGCATTGTCTAATCCAAGCATATTGGCCGACAGGTTCATGAAGATGCTTCCCATGGCGGGGTGCCCTTTGGGAATGTCCGGAAACAGACGGCAGAATAGGGGACTCAGCCAACGGCTCAGGGCATTGATCATGCCACTGTTTTCACCTATTTTCATGACTCCCAACCAGAGTGCCAATACTCCGGTAAGCCCTAATGAAATCTCGAAAGCGTTTTTGGAAGAATCGAAAGTGGAATTGACCAATTCCGTGAAGATTTCCGTGTCGCCCATGAACAACAGTCGGACAAGAGCCACGATGAAGGCAATGACGAAGAATGCCACCCAAATGTAATTCAGAACCATAGGCTAAATGTTATTTTGATTGCAAAAGTAAGCATATCTTTCTACTTGGCACGTGAATTTTGGCTATTTTTGTCCCCAAAGAGAGGAAAACATTCATATTCGAATAATCATGCAACAGACAATAGATATAGAACAGGAAATCCGTCAGTACATTGATCCGGTGAAGCGAGAATATCTGCCTAAGTTTTTTAAAACCGGTAAAGGGCAATATGGCGAAGGTGACCGCTTTTTAGGCGTTATAGTGCCCAATACCCGTATGGTGGCTCGCCGGCACAGAGACGAATCGTTTGAGGTGATAGCCGAACTGTTACAAAGTGAGTGGCATGAATGTCGCCTCTGCGCTTTGTTGATGATGGTAGAGCGTTTCAGGAAGTCTGCTCCTGACGGTAGAGAAGCCATCTATACTTTCTATTTACAACAAACGGCTCGCATTAACAATTGGGACTTGGTGGACCTTTCGGCTCCGTATATTGTGGGCGAGTACTTGAAGGATAAGCCACGTGATGTCCTTTATCGGTTGGCAGACAGTGATTGGCTTTGGGATCGGCGCATCGCGGTGGTTTCGACTTATGCCTTCATTCGGGCTAACGATTTCATCGATATTCTTCGTCTGTCGGAACATTTCCTAAAGCCGTATGCTACAGTTTCTGCGCAGTTTCCCAAGCTTCGTATGCACGACCTGATGCAGAAAGCCATCGGTTGGATGTTGCGTGAAATGGGAAAGCGCGACAAAGATTTGCTGGTGCAGTTTCTTGAAAAATATGCTGTTGTGATGCCTCGTACCATGTTGCGTTATGCAATAGAGAAGTTTTCGCCAGAAGAACGAAGTGGATTCATGGGGCGTTGAGGGAAAAAGAAAGTTAAGGCCGGCGTCATGTTGCATGAAAAGTAGGGGAAATATAAACGATGGAAACTAATAAATCCATACCTTTGCTCGTATTAATAGGTACGGTCGCTATGAAATATATCCTTTTGTTTACTATTCTGCTGTATGGCTTAGGCTGTTGCCCCAGCTTGCACGCACAACATATTGTCTCGAGAGAGTTGCCTTTCTTTTATCAACTCCCTTCCAACGAGATATTCGATATTTACCAGGATCGGGAAGGCTTTTTGTGGTTTGGGACAACAAACGGTTTGGCACGTTACGACGGTTTCCGCCTTCAATCGTTCCGTTCCGACTATAAGAATCTGAACCTGCTTACCGGCAATTCAGTATCGGCTTTAACCGACAATGCTCGTTATGTCTGGATTGGCACGCGCAACGGATTGAACCTTTACGATAAGCAGACTTGCAGAATATCGTCTTTCCCTGATGAACGCTTTCTTAATAAAAATATCAATTATTTAGCCACCGACCAATCCGGAAACGTTTGGGTAGCCGTGGAGAATAAGGTGTATCAATGCAATCCGGAAGCGACTGCTATTCGTGAATACATTCCCGCCCCAACCGGAGACCGGACTTATAATGTCAGTTCGGTATATATAGACCGTCAGGGCACAGTGTGGGCTCTTACCAATGGGGCAGGGTTGTTCAGATATGATGTAGCAACCGATTCTTTTAAGGGTTATCCACGGCTTGGGGGTGGCAATGCTCCTTATACGATGTATCAGGATAAATCGGGTAATTATTGGATTGGTACTTGGGGGGAAGGACTGTGGCAGTTCTTTCCCGATGAGCCGGAGAATTGCTATAAGCGTCATCATGTGATTCATGCCCGTACAGGAGAGAGTGAACCTATATTTTACAGTATGACGCAGGATGATACGTTCGGTTACTTGTGGCTGTTGTCGTATAACGAACTGTATGCCTTGAAATATACGGAAGCGCATACGTTGGAAAATGTTGATATTCATGATCGGGTGAATACACATATGATGTACACCAAAATAACCAAGGACCGTGAAGGCAATCTTTGGTTAGGCTCTTACGACATGGCATATACAGTCTTTTTCGACGATTCCCGAATAGACAGTTATCCGTTGCCGCAACTGAAGGAACACATGGGTTGGGATGCCAATCTGCTGAACCTTTGTATGGATACGGATAGCGTGATGTGGATCAGTCAGGACCGCTATGGACTTTGTCTGTATGATTTACAGCACGATTTGTTTGCCGATACCGGAGGCGATGCTCTTGATCGCCTGGGTGAAGTAGATGTGATTGTCAAGTCGAGGACAAAACCGGGGGTATGGGTAACTCCGCGTTTCTTTCCCAAAGTCCTGCGTGTGACGCATCGGGGGATGGCCGCCAGGGTGGAAGAAGATGTTGATTTGTCCCGCTTAGTTGCGAATCCGGGTGTCGTCAGATACCTGGCAGAAGATAATCAAGGAAATTTGTGGATTCTGACCCGATCGGATCTTTTAGTGAAAAGTCCCGATGGAAAGATTGTGATTGCCGATGCGTCGTTACCCGATTTGCAGGCTGTCTCCGGTGATAACGAAGGACGGGTGTGGGGCGTGTCATTGGATAAATGTCTGTATCGGTTGGAATATACCGGTGGGCAGATTGTTTTCGATGAAAAGGGACAAATTGAGTCATTGGCTCCTCAGGAGACGGTAGCACACATTTGTATGGATCAGGAAAATTGTTTGTGGCTGGCTACTTCTTTGGGACGTATATTCCGTTCGGAGAAAGATGGAAAAGGGGTATTCAGCAATATGGATTTGGATAGTAAGTTGGATAACTGCTCCATGTTGGGGTTATTGGCCGAACGTAACAACGTATGGATTATTTCCAATAAAAAAGTTCTTCAATACGATATCCGTCGGAAGACTTGCGTAAGCTATGCTACGTCGGATGAGAACATTTGTGTCGATATTTTCCGTTATAAGGCTTTCGGTACGGACGGCCGGGGAGGACTGTATGTCGGTGGGCATCGAGGATTTGTTCATATCAGTTCGGACGGAATGATTTCGGGGCGGCAGAATAAAAGTTTGCCCGTAGTATCAGATGTCCGGGTGGGTAACCAAAGTGTGTTCTTTGCCGACAACCTCGGACGAAATACTGTAACACGGGTGACATTGAAGCCTGACGACCGGAATATTGAAATCTTCTTCTCGCCGCTTCAATATGCTTTGAGTTCGAAGGTTCGGATGGCTTACAAACTGGAAGGGATGGACAAGGACTGGACGATACTGGACGAGGGTAGAAGTTCTGCTTTCTACAATACGCTGAGGAAGGGTAAGTATGCTTTTCGTCTTAAGGTAGAAAATGAGCAGGGCAAGTGGACCGAGGACAAGGTACTTCTGACGTTGGTGAAGGAACCGGCATTCTATGAAACATGGTGGGCATACACTATTTATATTGTGCTGCTGGCCATGGGTATTTATGGTCTGTTGTACCTCTATATAAGACGGATGAGACGGAAGAACGAGATGCAGTTGGAAGAAGAAATGATACGCACCAAGCTGAACTACTTTACCAACGTGTCGCATGAGTTGCTGACGCCGCTTACGGTTATTTCGTGTATGGCCGACTATATGGAGCAGAAACTGCCTGCAGCCCGTAGCTATTGCGACGTAATGAAGTCGAATGTGGACAGGTTGAAACGCTTGATACAACAGGTACTTGATTTCCGGAAAATGGATGTCGGAAAAATGAAGCTGAATGTTTCGGAGGGGGATGTCAGGGAATTTGTTCAAGGACTTTGTGAAAACAATTTCCGGCCGATTGCTTCGAAGAAGGGGCTTTCGCTCGAGATGATTTGTGAGCCGGCAGAGATAGTCGGTTATCTCGACTTTGATAAGCTCGACAAAATCCTCTACAATCTGCTTTCGAATGCAATCAAATATACTCCTGAAAATAAAGGCATCAAAGTAGTATTGCATCCTTTTGATAAAGAAGGGAAACGTTGGGTAAGCATTCAGGTAGCGGATGAAGGCATTGGCATTGCTCCGCAAGAGATAGAGCGGATTTTCACCCGTTTCTATAGTGATAAGCGGAACAGGGGAATAGAATCGAACGGCATCGGATTGTCTTTGACGAAAGAACTGGTAAGTTTGCATCACGGGACCATTTCCGTTGCAAGCACATTGGGGGCAGGTACTTGCTTTACGGTCGAAATTCCGATTGACAAGGATGCTTATGCCGAGGCAGAAATGATGGAAGAATCATTTGTCATGCAGGATGATGCTTGCGGAACTACTTTGCCCGGAGGAGACGTTCACGAGGCGGAAGAGGCTGACGGACAGGCGTCTGTTTTGCTGATTGACGACAACACCGAGCTGCTTTACATCATGAGGGAACTGTTTAAAGACAAGTACAATGTGCTGGTGGCAGCCGATGGCAAGCAGGCATGGGAACAACTGAATGCCTCCGAAGTCGATGTGATTGTCTGCGATGTCATGTTGCCCGACGTCAACGGATGGCAACTTTGCTCGCGCATCAAGTCGGATGTCCGGTTCAATCACATTCCTGTCATTATTCTGACGGCCAAGAACGGAGCCGACGATCAGGTGGCCAGCTACAATGCCGGAGCCGACGGATATATAGCCAAGCCGTTCGATATGAAGGTGTTACAGGCACGTGTGGACAATCTTATCAAGGCTTCCCGCCAGAGGCAGGCTGCTTTTCGGAAAGAAGAAGACGTCAATCTGGAACCTTTGTCCTATCCTTCGGCCGATAAGGAGTTTCTGGAGGCGGTCATCGCGAGTATCGAGGCTCATCTGGAGCAGGCGGAATTCGATCAGGAATTGCTTTCGAAAGAAATGGGCATGTCCAAATCTACGTTGTATCGCAAGATTAAGTCGGTGACCGGATTGACGCCTCTTGATTTTGTGCGCAATGTGAAGATGAAGCGGGCCTGCATGATGCTGGCCGACCGTTCGCGGAGCATTTCAGAGGTAGCCTATGCCGTAGGTTTCAATAATCCCAAATATTTTACAAAGTGCTTTAAGGAGGAGTTCGGAATTACCCCTACCGAATATCAGCAGAAGCAGGCACGCGGATGATACTTTTCCGGGCGATAACTGCTTCTGAAGGGTGTGAATTCGTTCATATTGGGAGTAGAAAAACGTCATGAAGGATTTTTCTCTCCATGATGGCACGATTTTAATACCTTGGTTTGCCATTTATTTTATTTTCTTTGCATATTCGTTTCATACAATAATACATTTATCATATGGAGAGAAAGAATTTATCATCTATCAAGAATCAATGGAATCAGAAACGTTATGCCGCAGGAATGCTGCTGGCATTCGTTTTGCTATGGACAGCCTTCCCGGCGTTGAAGGCGAGTGACGTCCGTAAACAGCTTTTTGACTATGACTGGAAGTTTGCTTTGGGCGACAGTGTGTCTGCTTCGGCAGCCGATTTTGACGATTCGGCTTGGCGGAAACTGGACTTGCCACATGACTGGAGCATTGAAGGAAACATTTCGGCTGATGCACCTACGGGTAACGATGGCGGATACTTCCCCAGCGGAGTGGCCTGGTATCGGAAAACGTTTGATGTGCCTGCCGACTACAGCGACCGGAAAGTGGGCATCTATTTCGAAGGCGTGTATATGAATTCCGAAGTGTTTGTCAATGGCGTTTCGCTGGGTGTCTGGCCGTACGGATATTCATCGTTCTTCTACGATCTGACTCCCCACCTCCGCTTCGGCGAACAGAATGTGGTGGCTGTACGTGTCGATAACTCGCAACAGAAGAATTGCCGCTGGTATTCGGGTTCGGGCATTTACCGGCATGTATGGCTGACGGTGACGGACAAAGTGCACGTTGACCACTGGGGGGTGGCTGTGACTACCCCCGAAGTGAGCGAACAGAAAGCTACCGTACAGGTGAAGACGGTATTGAAGAATGAAACTCCGTCCGGACGTCGTGTCACGCTGACTACAACCTTGTTCGATGCTCAGAAGCAGCATGTAGGCGAAGAGAAAACCGTTATAGAGCTGCCGGCCAACGGCACGAAGGAAGTTGCACTTAAGGTTCAGGTACAGCAGCCCTCTTTATGGAGCCCCGAGAATCCTTATCTGTACGAAGCCCGTTGTACGGTAGCCGAGGGTGACGAGGAGAAGGATTGTGTGACTCAGTCTTTCGGCATACGTACCATCGAGTATTCGGCCGAGAAGGGACTGTTGCTGAACGGAAAGAAGATTATCCTGAACGGCGGTTGCCTGCACCACGACAACGGCTTTCTGGGATCAGCTGCTTTCGACCGTGCCGAGGAGCGCAAGGTAGAGCTGATGAAAGCAGCCGGATTCAATGCAGCGCGCACGGCTCACAACGTACCTTCCGAAGCCTTCCTGGACGCTTGCGACCGTTTGGGCATGCTGGTCATCGACGAAGCCTTCGACGGCTGGCGCGAAAGCAAGAACAAGTTCGATTATTCCATCTATTTCGACAAATGGTGGCAGCGCGACCTCGCAGCCATGGTGCTTCGCGACCGCAACCATCCTTCCATTTTCTGCTGGAGCATCGGAAACGAAGTGATAGAGCGTAAGAAACTGGAAGTAGTGATGACTGCTCAAAAGCTGACCGACCTGGTGCATAAGCTGGACGGTACGCGTCCCGTCACTTCGGCCCTGGCAGCCTGGGACAGCGATTGGGAAATCTACGACCCGCTGGCAGCCGTACATGACATCGTAGGATATAACTACATGCTTTTCCGGGCACCGGCCGACCACAAGCGTGTGCCGTCGCGTGTCATCATGCAGACCGAATCTTTCCCTCGCGGAGCATTCGACAACTGGAAACTGGTGACATCCAATGAATACGTACTGGGCGACTTCGTATGGACAGCTCTCGACTACCTGGGCGAATCGGCCATCGGTCGTTATTATTACGTGGGCGACTCGGAAGGTGAGCACTATGTGCGTCCTCAGTATCCTTGGCACGGTGCCTATTGTGGCGACATCGACCTGACCGGTTGGCGGAAGCCGATATCCCATTATCGCGACCTGCTGTACAATCCGGACAAGAAACTGTATCTGGCCGTGAAAGAGCCGGACAACTATTATGGCAAAATCAAAGAGACTGCCTGGTCTGTATGGCCCACGTGGGAAAGCTGGACGTGGGAAGGACACGAAGGAAAACCGATTGACGTGGAAGTGTATTCCCGCTACCCGAAAGTACGCCTCTACCTGAACGACAAGTTGGTGGGCGAGCAGCCTACGGGCGTCGAACAGCAGTTCAAAGCCGTGTTCAACATGCCCTATCAGCCGGGTACGCTGAAGGCCGTGGGAGTAGAAGACGACCGTGAGGTCGAAGAAAAAGTGCTTGTCACGGCGGGCAAGCCTGCAAAGATACGCCTGACAGCCGACCGCAAGACGCTGACTGCCAACGGACAGGACCTGTCGTTCGTTACGGTGGAAGTAGTTGACAAAGACGGTCGCGTAGTGCCGGGCGCCGAAAACCGACTGACGTTCGACGTGAAAGGCGCAGGTGTGATAGCTGCCGTAGGCAATGCCAACTTGCGTGATACCGACAGTTACGTCGGCAACCAGCGGAATGCTTGGAAAGGGCGGGCAATGGTCATCCTGAAAAGTGCACGCAAGAACGGAAGCATCCGTCTGAAGGCATCGGCCAAAGGACTGGCATCGGCTTCGTTGGTCGTAAAAGTAAACAAATAAACGACAACCGACATCGCTGGC
>ERZ780208.1311-NODE-1311-length-20466-cov-8.496546_pt1 | contig 20466 bp, 20 predicted proteins | sample MGYA00511167_ERZ780208 | MGnify/ENA primary metagenome ERZ780208 (study PRJEB29588, sample SAMEA2159202) | human gut metagenome | biome: human gut; feature: human-associated habitat; material: faeces | place: Denmark | collected 2008/2010 ...
ATTTAAACAAATTATTAATCAGAATTCTGTTGCATTTGCAAGTTGAATTCAGCATATATTATAATCTCACTTGTTCAAAGTGATGCACACCTTAACCATCACCATGTGTGTGCCTGTATGCAGCCGGATATGTTTGCGGCATGCGCTGTAGAGTAAAAGAAAATAGCTTGATTTTAAGATTTATGCCTTCTTTCCGTAATCTGTTTTTTTAATGTTGTACTTGTTATATTCAGTAATACATTCAACAATATAGTAGTACCTCCATATCGGGAGGAACGTGCCGTATTTCAACTAAACTTCTGCAAAGTTAATACTTTTATGAAAACAAGACAAATAAATGGGGATAAAAATAACACTGTAAAGGTATTTTTTAACAATAAGAGGGAAAGAACAGGAAGGGGAAAATATAAAAATTAAAAGAGTAAAAAGGTAAAACGGTAAAGGGAAAATAAGATTTTTAAAAGTAAAAGGGTAAAAAATTAAAGAGGTAAAAAGGGAAAATGAGAGGGTGAGGAGGTGAGAGAGTGAGTAGGTGAGAGGGTGAGGGAATGGATGTTTATACGTTTTCGGGAGTAAAAAAGGGTTGGCAACGGGAAATGGGGAAAGAGGAACGGATATGGTGGGAAATGTGGGTTATGGAGCGGAAAAAGGGGGGTCGGGGAGGTGTTTTAGGGCTGACGAGCGGGGAAAAATGTGCCGACGGAGGACGACGGGGAAGGTATGACGATACCGGTATGCACTGAGGAAACGTATATTTATGCGTTTTAAGGAGTAAAAAATATTGACAACGGGAAATGGGGAAAGAGGAACGGATATGGTGGGAAATGTGGGTTAAGGAGCAGGAAAAGGGGTGTCGGGGAGGCGTTTTTAGGGTTGACGGGCGGGGAAAGATGTGACGACGGAGGACGAAAAAGGCTTTTCCGCACTGCCAGATTGCCCGTATGGCGGTGCCGGACGTACCATATCGCGACATGAAACGGGCTTTTCCGCAAGGCGAAAAAGCCCGTTCGGCAGCGCAGGAAAAGCGATAACAAACGGCAGAAAAGCGTAAGGCATTGTGTGACAAAGTATTGCGTAAAGTCCGCGAGAATCGCGTATTTGCGCCCGGAGGAGGCACTACAGACAAATACGCGCCCTATTCGGAGTTGGCGTGAATATTTATTCATCGCACACCCATGCGTTATGCATGTTTATGCATTTATGCTGCGATGCCGTCACAGTTACGCCGCACCGTTTTCGGCAGAAGGGTTTGGACGAACCGTTAATACGTGAGGTAGCTATAACTAAATCACGATGCCAAGTTCACAAACGGCTCCCGCACAGCAGTTCCCCACACCATCCCCTCAATGGCGACAGCCCTGTAGAGACGCAAAATTTTGCGTCTCACGAGGGAGGTTTTCGCAAGGAGGGGCAGCGATAATGTGCTGACGGTGGGTGCGTTTGTTGCTCGGGAGACGTAAGATTTTGCGTCTCTACTTTGGTGGACTGCGATATTATATAGCGGGAATTGGGATGGAATAATGGTGGCGTAGCCTTGTAGAGACGCAAAATCTTGCGTCTCACGAGGAGGTAAGTACAAAGAGGGATAACCATAATGTGCTGACGGTGGGTGCGTTTGTTGCACGGGAGACGCAAGATTTTGCGTCTCTACTGGGCTGGACTGCGATATCATATGGCGGGAATTGGGATGGAATAATGGTGGCGTAGCCTTGTAGAGACGCAAAATTTTGCGTCTCACGAGGGAGGTAAGTGCAAAGAGGGATAACCATAATGTGCTGACGACGGGTGCGTTTGTTGCTCGGGAGACGCAAGATTTTGCGTCTCTACTGGGCTGGCGCAATATAATAAAACAGGAATAATGGATATTTTATGCATCTTTTTATACGATATTCGGCTTAAAACAATTACCTTTGCGTGTCACGGTGAGCCGAGTGCCATACAGGCGGAAGCCGGTGTGTTTACGCATAAACATACCGTTGCATAACCGTTGATACCGCGACAATGACCTGATAACTTATTTATTGACTTCAAACAAAACACATACAAATCCATGCAAGACATGTTTCATGACAAATACAGGGTCAGCTCCACGCAAGTGGACTGGACGGATTATGAATGCGGAATATACTTCATAACGATATGCACAGCCGGAAAAGAACATTGCTTCGGTGAGGTGGAGGACGACATTGAGCCACGGATGGTGTTGTCAGAGTTAGGAAAGCATCTGGAGGAATGCTGGTATGACATGCCCCTTCATTTTCCATTCGTAGAGCCGGGACCTTTCGTCGTCATGCCGAACCATATGCATGGCGTTGTCATTATGAACGATGACAACACCGCGACGCACGATTTCACAACGCAGCAAAGCAACGTGTTCGGTCCGCAGTCGCGCAACCTTGCATCCGTGGTACGCGGTCTGAAGGTGGGTGTAACCAAATATGCGAGGCGGCACGGCATACCTTTCGCATGGCAACCACGTTATTTTGAACATATAGTCCGTAACCAAAAGAATTTGAACAGGATAACGCTTTACATTGAACATAACGTTACGGTGTGGGCGATGAAGGGTGAGGAGTATGAGGAGGCATGGATGGAGAATGTGCCATTACGGTGAATAAGTGATGCGGCATCATTGTCAATGACATTCAACATGTGATATATCCGAATTAAATAATTGTGGCGTCAGCCCTGTAGAGACGCAAAATCTTGCGTCTCACGAGTAGGTATGCGCAAGGAGGAAACACCATGATGTGCTGATGATGAATGCGTTTGTTGCTTGTGAGACGCAAGAGTTTGCGTCTCACGGGGAGGTAAGCATTTGTTTGTCAGCGTATTATAGCGTGTGGATATTGCGATGAGCTGGACGTGAGACGCAAGATTTTGCGTCTCTACTTTTAGGAACGAGCGACATGGCAATGGGGAAAATATATTTGGCATGCGGCGGGGCGGAGGGAGCGGCATACATGTATCGAAAAACAAAAAACAGGGAACGGAAGCATTATTTTGGGCGAGTGTTGACATTTACCGTTTTTTTTTCTAATTTTGTATGCTGAACTTCCGCATCCGAAGGCGGCACGACAGGCATATGACTGTGCCGCGCGGCGGGAGGCAGGATGAAGACAAAACAACGCACAGCAATATGAACACACGTCCGAACATGTCAAAGCAGCAGGTCGTGGTGTCGCTGACCTCATTCCCGGCAGCGGCGCCCTATGCGGCGAAAGCCATACAGTCTGTCATCAACGGCTCGGTGACGCCGGACAGGATTGTGCTGTATCTCACGTTCGCACAGTTCGGCACGGAAGGCATTCCGGAGAAACTGACAAGGATGGCGGAGCAGAACCCTGTATTCGAGATAAGAAACTACGACACGGACATAAGGTCGTACAGGAAACTCATTCCGGCACTGAGAGACTTTCCCGACGCCGTGATTGTGACCATAGACGACGATGTGGCATACCACCCCAACATGCTTCGCGACCTGCTCAGGCTGCATGACGAGCTGCCGGAGGCTGTCATCGCCCACCGCGCAAAGCTGATGAAGCCGGGCATGCCCTACCGCACGTGGACAAAATACCGCTGGTATGACTTCCTGACAAAGCGCATACACCGCAGCTACAGAAACATACAGACGGGTGTGGGAGGCGTGCTCTATCCGCCTGGAGCACTTAAAAAGGACATGCTCGACGAAGAGCTGTTCACACGCATCGCACCCACCACCGACGACATATGGTTCTGGGCGGCAGGCGTGGCTAACGGTACGTACGTGGTGCCGGTGCCCTTCGGACACAACAAGCCCAAGGGACTGAAGAAGCCGAAGGAGCTGTCGCTGAAAACAGTGAACTACAAGACAGGCACCGACAGGAACGCCGCCGCGCTGAGAGCCATAATGGAGAGGTTTCCGGAAATAGGCGACAGACTCAACGAAGAATCCCAGCGCGCATGACGATGAGCCACGGCGGAGCCTCCGGCAAGGAAGAACTGACATAAGGAGATTATCCGGCAACAATACAATGAATACGATATGGAAAATAAAAATCAAGATATTGACCTCGTATACTTCTGGGTGGACGGCAACGACCCGGCATGGCAGGCAAAGCGCAACGCCTTCATCGGCAATGTGAAGGCGACCGACGAGAAGAACTGCAAAGGACGCTACGCCAACAACGACGAACTGAGATACAGTCTGCGCTCGGTAGCCATGTACGCTCCGTGGATACACAGGATATTCATAGTGACGGACAATCAGGTGCCGGAATGGCTGGACACGTCAAACCCTAAGGTGCGGATAGTGGACCACAAGGAGATATTGCCGGAAGAGAGTCTGCCGTGTTTCAACTCATGTCTGATAGGACATTATGTGTACAGAATACCGGGACTGTCGGAGCGTTTCCTCATGGGCAACGACGACACCTTTATAAACAGGGAGGTGACTCCCGACTGTTTTTTCAACAGTGAGGGCTACCCCATCATCAGACTGAAACGCAAGCCGCTGAGAAAACTGCGGTGGTTCTGGCGGGAGAAGATACGCAGAAAACCGCTGAAGAACTACAGCAAGACGGTGGAACGCGCCTCGCGGCTTGTGGACGAGAAGCTTGGAAAATACTACACGGGCATGCCCCACCACAACATAAACGCCCTCTCGAAGAGCGTGTGCAGGCAGGTGGCGGAGGAGATAATGCGCGACGAGTTTCTCGCCAACAACAAAAACCACATGCGCAGCAACGACGACGTGCAGAACATCGTGTTCTCCTACGTGGCACTGGCGGAGGGACGGGGCGAGCTGCGATATGTTACGGACAAGGAATCGATGCTTGTCATGATTCACAAACACCATCATTACAGAAGGTTTGAGGAACGCAATCCGATGCTGTTCTGCATGAACGACTCCGAATATGCTACGGATGAGGACCGCATGATGGAGAAAGCCTATCTGGAGAAACGCTTCCCCGACAAATCGGAATTCGAAAAATAAGACAACAGGACATATGGCGCACGAAACGATGGACATAGACTTAGTATATCTGTGGGTCGACGGAAACGACCCTGAATGGCTGGCGAAGCACAACGCCTGCGTGGGAAAGATGGAGGCGAAATCGGCGACCGACTGCAAGGGACGGTATGCCGACAACGACGAACTGAAGTACAGTCTGCGCTCGATAGAGAAATACGCTCCGTGGATACACCGTATTTTCATCGTGACAGACAACCAGACTCCGGCGTGGCTCGACACGTCCGACCCGAAGATAAGGATTGTGGACCATTCGGAGATAATGCCTGCCGTGAGCCGACCGTGCTTCAACGCCACGGTGATAGAACATTTCATTTGCGACATTCCGGGACTTGCGGAGCATTTCCTCTTTGCCAACGACGACATGTTCATAAACCGTCCGGTGACGCCCGAAACGTTCTTCGCCGAAGACGGACTGCCCATAATAAGATTCAACCGCAGACCGTTCAGGAAGTTCACACTATGGTATAAGGAGAAGGTGCAGGGCAAGAAACTCAGCAACTACATACAGATAATACGCAACGCGGCTGAACTTGTGGAGAGGAAATACGGGAAATATTACGGCGGAAAGACCCATCACAACATTGACGCATACCTGAAAAGCGACTGCCAACACGTGGAGCGGATGTTCAGAAAGGAGATAGAGCCGACACTCACCAACCATGTGAGAAGCGCGAACGACATACAGCGCAACCTGTTCGCCTACGTCGCGCTGGCTGAGAAGCGCGCCCATCTGCACTATGTGGGGCAGCGGACGTCGTTCAGACTGCACATACAGAACGAGAGCCATTACGCCAAGCTGGAGCGATACAACCCCATGCTGTTCTGCATGAACGACTCGCAGTATGCCGGGGACGCCGACCGCGAGAGGGAGAAAGCATGGCTTGAAAGGCGGTTTCCGGAGAAATCGAGGTTCGAGAAATAAGTCTCAGTCGTCCTCAATGTCGTTGAGGTCATACACCTTGAAGTATCTTGACGGCACGTTTCTGTTGGTTCCGCTCGCCCTGCCGCGCGCCTGCTTCTCCAGAAACTCCTCATACGACCTCACGGCATAGTGGTTGATGCGTATCACGTCCTGCTGCGGCTCGCGCTCGCGGAAGTTCTTTTTAATGGGATTGCCGTGCGAGTCGGCTGCACAGCCTGATATGCGCGCCGCCTCATGACAGCCTATCATGTTGAACACACGGCGCGGATCGACAATGCTTTTCACGTGTCTGTTAAGCACATGGGACGGCTGCGAGTGGCGTCTGAACCGCTCCATCATCGTGCCGGGCAGCTTCTTCTTGGCTCCGCCGCTGCCGTAGACGAGCCAGTTTATCTCTACCGCCGGGAACGCCTCGAACCTTCTGAGGAACTCAGGAATGGTACGGTCTTTCACCGGAACGATGAACTCGTCCAGATCTATAAAGGCTATCCACCGCGCGTCAAAGCGGTGTCTCCTCAGGCAGTCGTCGTAAGCGGCGAGCTGACGCCTGTATCCCGGAAAGGGAATATACTCCACCAGTCCCTCCCTGACATACTCCTCCAGCACCGCCCTGGTGCAGTCTGTGCTCTCGTTGTCATAGATATAGAACTTGTCCACGCCCCGGCTGCGGTGCCATTCAATCCATTCCTTGAAATAAGGACCCTCGTCCTTGGCTATGGCGCACACCGCCAGATAATACTGCGGCTGCGTGTGGTCGTGCCTCAGACGCCATTTCAGCCTTACGGCGTTAAGAAGTCCGAAGCGCAATATGCCCCGCCACCTGTTCCTTGTCATCTTGTGCGGAATCATTCCGGCGACTATCTCAGCCATCACCTTATTCATAAACAAGTGTCTGTTAAGGTTAAACGGTCATCTCAGCGTTCGAAGCCCGACTTCTCCGGGAGTATGCTTTCAAACGCGGCACGTATGTCTGCCATCACCCGGTCGTAGTTACGTATGTGCACATTGTCGTTGAGACATATCAGCGAATAGGACTGGTTGTATATCGCCCTTACCGCCTGCCGGGGTCTGACCATGAGCGGGAACATCTTCGTATCGCTGTAAGTGTTGTACGGCTCGAAGTTTCCGCGGCATATCTGCCATGTCCGGAACAGCTCGGGAGTGAGGTCGTTGAGCGCGCGGAACCTGTTGGCAGATGTCTCGGTAAGCTCCTTTCCCGCTACAGCCCACACCTCTTCGAAAGTGCTTTTCAGGTAAGGCTGGGCGTTGTGCGGCGTGCGCAGGGTGATGAACTTGCCGTAAGGCTTCAGCAGATAGTTCCAGCGCGCCTTCGAGCCATAGCTCTTATGAAACCACTTGTCGCGGTCGCGCCTCATCACCTCACGCTTGTCGAAATGACGGTTTATTATCTTCAGGTTGTTCTTTATCCTCTTATACCACTGCGACCACGACGGATTGTAGAGGAAGGCGGCTATGTCGCATGGCATGCCGTTCCTGAAGAAGCGGGCAGGAGTGATGGTGTTTATGATATAGAAATCGTCGTTGAAATAGACGAAATGGTCTGCCAGACCGGGTATGCGGTGTATATACCGCTCTATGACAACGGAGTTGTATGTGGGCAGGAATTCCTCCGGGATGTAATCCTTATGGTTCACCAGATTTATCTTAGGGTTGCTTTCGTCGAGCCACTCCGGCTTCTGACCGCTTGTGACGAAGTGTATCCTGCGCACCCAAGGCGCGAACTTCTCCACACCGCGGAACCAGTAGCGGAGGAAGCCATTGTCGCGGAAGCGTGCCTCCGACACCCCGTTCTTAGTGTTTTCCTTCCTCCCGGAATACTTCGAAAAGTCCGCCTGCCACTTCGGGTCGTTCATATCAACCCACGTTATAACAAAGTCTATATCCATGACACTATAGAATTCCTGTTTATGTTTCTTTTATTTTATATTATCATCCCGCCTGCTTTCTGGCATGCTTGAAACGCCGGTGCGTCCACAGATAAAGCTCCGGCTGCCTGCGTATGGCATCCTCGAGCATGCGGAAATAGATGGCTGTGAGCTCGAAATCGGGCAACGACGAGGGGTCATCGTGCATCCTCACATACTCAGCCTCGTAATAACCGCGCCTCACACGCCTCACACGGAGAAACCAAGCCTCAAATCCGTAATGCTTGGCTATCTTCTCCGTACCCACAAGAACGGGCACCTCATGATTGAGGAAATGCAGGAAATGACGCGAGTCGCGTTTCCTCGGCGACTGGTCGGCTATAAAACCGACTACGCATATGCTGCCGGCGCGCGCCTGTTCGTTGATGTAGCGCGCTGTCTTGCGCATCTCCACACACGTCGCACCCATACGTTCACGGTTGCGCATCATGATGCGGTCCACACTCTTGTTGCGCAGCCTATGGTATATCTCAGCCGATGTGGTGGTCTTCTCGAAATACAAAGGCATGGAGGAACACCATTCCCAGTTGCCGAAATGACCCATATACAGCGCGACGGACTTACCCTCCCGCTGCACGGCATTGAACTCATCCATATTGACGAATCGCATCCTCCGCCCCATCTCCTCGCGCGAGATGGTGGTCATCTTGCATGTCTCGAGCAGATTGTCCGCAAAGAAACGGTAGAACTTTTTCTCTATATCAAGTATCCCGCGAGCGTCTTTCTCAGGGAAAGACTCCGTGAGATTCCTCCGCACAACCGCCCGTCTGTACCTTATCACATAATATATCAGAACATACAACACGTCTGATATGGCGTACATCATCCCGAAAGGGATGTGCGACAGGAGCTTCAAGAAAAAATACAGCAGATGATATGTCATATTTCCCAATCCGTTTTTAAATTACTTTCATTCATCAACCATATGCCGGATGACACGTCACCGGATGTCGCGCGCTGCCCGGCAAGCCTCATCCTGCGGCTCTGAGACACGGGCGTCACACCGTCGCGCCGGTTGAGGCAAGCATCTCACAGGACTCATGCGAGGCACGCCGCCGACAGCATAGCATGCCGTCAGGCACCGTCAGCAGACGCAGCAGACACGCCTCAGACAATCCGGCGCATTATGGTCATATTAAGAATATGTTGCAAAAGTAATCTAAAAATCCCACTTTCAGCCTATTTTATGCGCTAAATATACGATATATGCCGTTTTACTGTTAATCTTCGCGTCATACGCGTTGGCATATATCACGCATGAAAGGCTGCCGCACGGCAGGATGACACGCACGGAGTCACACGTTGCGGACGTCGTCGTTTCGCCATACAGACCGCCTTACGCCCCTGTCGGGACAATTAAGACATGGCGGAATACAGGCATAGGAATAAGACGGCATCAAAGCTTTCCGTAGCAAAAAACCATCTCTTCAAGTTCCGGACTGCCTGAGTCCTTAATCTCTCTGAGAAACAGACGCGCGCACATCTCGGCGTCGTCACCTGCCCGATGATGCCTTCCGTACGGTATCCCGAACTGTCCGCAGAGATAGTCGAGGGTGTTGCAGCGGAAGTCGTAAAGCTTTCTGGCTGCGCGGAGCGAGCAGTAATAGGTTACGTCCGGCTTGTCGAGACCGTACAGTTCAAGCGAACTGCGGATGCAGCTGATGTCGAACGCTGCGTTGTGAGCCACAAGGACAGGGCACGCGCGAAGATATTCCGATATTTCAGTCCACACCTCCGGGAAGTCAGGCGACATCTCCGTGTCGTCCGGGCGGATGCCGTGTATCTGCGTGTTCCAATAACTGTATACATTGCCTTGCGGACGCACGAGCCACGACCGGGTCTCCGCTATCCCTCCGTCACGCACCACGCATATGCCCGCCTCGCATATCGAGGCACGTCTTCCGGTGGCTGTCTCAAAGTCTATCGCAATGAAATCTATTCCTCGCATATAAATATCACTCACGTTTTGCATGTCACATGTCACATGAGAGAGAAGGAGTCACGGGTGCTGAGAGCCTCATCATGAACATGCGCACATAGTTTTCAAACAATATCTTTACCATGCAGAACGTCCGCATATCCACCCGACACATGTCGCGGAAGTATGGACAAGCGGATATTCTGATGGTGCAAAGATACTCATATGTATGTAAACAAACGGCAAGAAAATGATTTTTCTCTTAATAAAGGCATCAGCCAGAAGCAGGTGACACCGTTACGCGCATCATCATTTGGCGTCAGGACACCAAATGATGGCAAGACATGACAGGACTGTACCGGCATCGATCCATTGAGGCTTATGCCAGACAGCTGGAACGGACGAGTCAGATTACAGAGATGGCAAGCGAGCCAGACAATCCTTTCGCGGCATCCTTGACATTCAGAATGATTGTCCCCGGACTGTCAGAAGCCTGTACCACAACGACCAGCTTACCGCTGAAAAGTCTCATTTCCGGCTTAGTGAACGGCTGAAGCGACGTGGCATCCCCGTTACAAGCCGCCCGGAAGAGCCCTGTTCCTGTCACCTCGAACGTGAGATTGTCGTCAGCCGTAGGTATCTCATTGCCGTCTTTGTCAACAAGACTCACTGTGACAAAGCACAGATCGTCACCGTCTGCCCTCAGCCGGGTGCGGTCAGCAGACAGCTTCAGGGCAGCTGCCTCACCTGCTGTAAGCACTATTTTCTCATCCGCCTTGTTGCCGTTAGCGTCATAAGCGACGACCTTCAGCTCTCCGGGAGTGTATACCACATCATTCCACATCAGACGATAGCGGTGTGCACGTGCCTCCGCTTCCTCCGGTGTGGCAGGTTTTCCTTTCTTCCATTCGCCTTCCAAGCTAAGGTCTTTACTTCTCTTTCCTTGGCTGACACCGTTGACAAAGAGCTCCGCAACAGGATAATCGGTATAACAGAACACAGGTATTTTCTCGCCCTCATGTCCTTCCCTGTTCCAGTGAGGAAGCAAATGAAGGGTGTGGTCTTTCCTGTTCCATACCGACCGGTAGAGATAATACCGGTCCTTGGGAAGCCCTGCCAGATCGACAATGCCGAAATAACTGCTTCGGCTTGGCCAGTTTGTTATTATTGACTCAAACTTCACAATGTCTGTTTCTATCACCAGCGACTTCTCCGCGGCAATGAATATGAACTTCTTGTCAGGATTGGCTTGCCTGAAACCGTCGAACACCGATTCGCACAACGAGACGGCATCAAACGCGGACATGATTATAAGATTGTCTCCGGCGTCTTCAAGACGATTCAGCTCGAGTATGCGATGAATCATGTTATTGAGCTTCACGGCATTGGTGTAGACCGTATCAAGAGTGTGCCGTATCTGCTCACTGTCGGTCTTTTCCTTAAGAACGCTTACCGGTCCCATAATCAGGGACAGAGGTGTCTTAAGCTCGTGGGAAACGGCTGACAGGAAATTGAGCTTCTTCTCGACATTCATCAGTGCCTGTGCCCTTTCGCGCTCACGCGCTCTCCGCATGCCGCGTCTGCGCACATACCACAATATGCACCCTATAACAGAAAGCAACAGAAGGACATATAAAGAGACCGCCCAGACGGAAAGATAATACGGATAGCCCACACGGAGTGGGATAACGACAGGCGACTGCGGACTGCCGACGGTTTTTATCTGTATATCATAATCACCGGGACTCATGCCGGTCAGGCTTATCATGCCGGCTCCCTCCAGCATCGCAATCCATTCTTCGCTGCCGTCTGATGACTTCCTGACAAGCCTGTATTCTATATGCTGCACCACATCGGGAGAATAGTCAAGCGTACTCACAAGAAGTGACACGTTCTTATCATATGCCACCGACAGACCGGCGGGATTGCCAATCAGATTGTTCAGTCTGATGTCATCGCCTTCCGGACACTCCATCACCAGTCTGACAGTACCTATCTCCTGTGCCTTGCTGAGCGATGCCTTGTCAACTTCCACTATCTCGTCCAATGCTCCCAAAATCATCTTCCCGCTTCCGGCATCATCCCATATTGCCGTAAACGCATATCGGGGAACAGGAACCGCTGACAGGACAAGGGTGTTGCCGTCTATGTTCCACATGTTATTCAATGTGGAAACCCACACTCCCGTTCCGACTGGAGCCATCGTCAGCACAGCGGCATCGTCGCCCGTATGCGGGAACTTCACATCAACCGTTCCACCGTTTCTGTCTATGACAAGCGCGCCTCCGTCATAAGCACACCACAGGCGTCCTCTGCTGTCCAGACACATGTGTGAGGGCATGCCTCCCGAAACCTTCCTTACATCAATCCGCCTTATCTTTTTGCCGGTGACATTGTAACGGTATATGTTACTGTCATCATAAATTAATATCCACAGATTCCCATCCTTATCGGCAACCATACTGTTCACATAGTTGTTTGAAAGTTACTTGCCCATACGCAAGGAGAAATCAGCCCGAAGCGTTCCACCGGCGTCTCCGAACTTATCAAGACGCACGCGGTTGACTCCGCCCAGATAACTGCCGACCCACAAATCGGTACCTATCTGCCTGATGGAATACACCCAATTGGAAACGTGTTTTCCCGTAACATCATACAGATAAAACGCGTCGAAACTCCCGGACGCCGCATCATATCTGTTAATGCCCACCTCCGTGGAAAGCCATATCGTGCCGTTTCTGTCCTCGGACACGTCCCTCACACATCCGGCACCGGTGTCGTTTGCAGAGACAAGACGGAAAAAATTGCTCCTGCCGTCCGGAGCCTGCATGATGATTCCGTTTGTTCCGCCAAGCCAAAGATTCCCTTTACTGTCTCTGAAAACACATAAGAACTCGTTGCTCTCGCCTGTGTTGATAAGCGAACTTATCTTTATGAAACGGCATACGGAAGAGTTTGAGGCTATGGACATGCCATGCTCTGTCCCCAGCCATATGTTATCATCCTTATCGCTCATGACACACCATATCTGATCACCGGAAAGTGAGCCGCTGTTACGGGTGTCGCGCTTGTAATGGGAAAGCATTCCGGCATCATCGTAATACAGTCCGTCACTCGTCCCCACCAATATCTCACCTGACGCATTCCTTGCAATGCTCTTCACAATCGCGCCAGACAGTCCGCCCACACTGCCCCATCTCTCATGAGAAGGCTGATATGTGTACAGTCCTTCTCCGGTTCCCACATATATGGTATGCCCGTCCTTGCTCTCCACCATGCAGTTGACAAACGCGCTCTTGCTGCTTTTAGCAAACACAGGCGAATCCACTTTGTAGAACCTTGAAGCATAAGCGTCATATCTGGCAAGACCGGCATAAGTTCCGGCATATATCACACCACGGCTGTCTATAAGCAGACTGTAGACCGAGCTGTGGGGCAAGCCGGAACTTATATTCTTCACTTCACCGCTTCTCAAATCCATGCAGTACACTCCGTTCAGACCACCGACGAACAAATGACTGTCTTTGCGGGACATACATCTCACCTCTCCGACATGTCCGGACACAGGCTCTTCTGTCTTGCCACTTCCGCAATCATACACCTTCAGACCATGATTTGTGCCTATATAAAGCCTGTCCGCATATTCAACAATGGCATATATCTGTGAGCCGGAGAGGGCTTTCCCGCCAACACGACGTGACGTCGAGCCGTCATAAAGATACAGTCCGCGACTCGTACCTATCCAGACAATGCCGCGGCTGTCGGGATAAATACAGAACACAGCCGACCTTATTCCGTCAACATCGACATTATGCCACGTCAAGGCATGACTGTTATCTGATGTGAATATCACATTTCCCGCTACTTCAGATACACTACATGACACCACAAACAGCATGATAATCTGAAATAAGACTTTGTTGATCTTCATAACGCAAAACGATTGAGTTGACATGACCGAATAATTATGCGACATTTGTTTTCAGACTGTTAACGGAATAAAATCATACAGATAGACATGGCGGAAATGTGTATGTTTCTTCATTTTAACAACTATGCGGTATCTGGATCATTAAGTTCAAACCGTTGAATGCTCAGTCTGTATACAACAGTTCGGCAAAATAAATGGTATCTCCAAGTAAATCTCAAATAAAACTGAAATAATTCTGCATTATTAAAAATGACAATATCCGCACGCTCTTTGTAGCGTGTGAACATTTAACCATTGTATCTATTATTAGTTGATTATCAGTATTATACGCTCTAAACGGTAGAAAAGTGACTGTGTGGATTCTGTTTAGATACGAAAGGGTAATAATTTAACGTATTTAACTTTCGTTTACATTGTATTCTCATTTTGGAACATTTCAAGTGACCACCAAGCAACAAGTATTGGGTATCAATGCAATAACATCACTCTTATATAATCCTACCCAGATTGCACATGATAGCAAATATACCTTGTATCATTGTCCATTCTCAAATTCTACCTGTTTTATTTTATCGTTGATATGATTAGCGTAAGAACCTTTCTCTCGCAAAAATATAAGACAGGTGACATCTGTCAAGGATTGCAGCAATAGCAATACTTCCGATTATGCTAACTGCTGCTGACATTGAAAATAAGGTAAAGGGCTATGGATGGAAAGTCATAGGCATGTATAAAGTGCAGGATAACGGCAGACTTTCACAAACAGACTACCGCAAGACAGTTTATGACGGTGGATATATGGATTATTGGTTTAAGTCAGACGGTCATCTTATAGGTTTCCACCATGGCGATACCGATGGTAAGTTCTATAACAAAACAGAATGGTTTTATGATGCTGTAACAGGATTTATCATGCGTGGTTTGGCAAGTCAAAGTATGCAAAGCCGTTATATGCAAGTTTTACGCTTCACAAAAACAGAGTCAAAATATTAGCAAATGTACACCATGCAGAAACTGGGCGATGCAACCGATGAGAATGGAAATCTGAAACTATTCTATGGCATTGTGACCCACATTTTTTAAAATTACGCAAATCTCTGTATATAAATGTTTCAGCTTAGGTGCAAGGTGCAAGCTATATATATAGATATATACTTGCACCTATCCGAAAAAAATATGCCGAAAAATTTGGCTATTTAAAACAATGTTCGCAACTTTGCGAACAATAAAAAAGGAGAATTGGAATGAAAGAGAAACAGTACACAACAGAGCAGGAACAGATTGCTCGGTTTGCCAAAGCAATGGGACATCCGGCACGGACGGCTATTCTTGCTTTCTTGGCAAAACAAGATAGTTGCTTCTTCGGTGATATTCACGAAGAACTGCCTATTGCTAAAGCAACCGTTTCGCAGCATTTGAAAGAATTGAAAGAAGCTGGCTTAATTCAGGGGGAAATAGAAACGCCCAAAGTCCGTTATTGTATAAACCGGGAGAACTGGGAACTTGCCCGAAAATTGTTTGCAGCTTTTTTAGGGGATTGTAAATGTAAAGGTACATCGTGCTGTGAATAGCAGTACCTTTTTTTTTGGAATCTTCGTTCGTAATTCTACGAATTACGATTATCATATTAACTTTAAAGTAAAATGACAATGGAAATTAAAGTATTAGGAACTGGGTGTTCAAGCTGTAAAGCCTTGTACGAAACCACCAAACAAGCTATTTCAGAATTAGGTTGCGATGCAACCCTTATCAAAGAGGAAGATTTATTGAAAATCATGGAGTATAACATTTTAGGGCTTCCGGCTTTGGTGATTGACGAGAAAGTCGTATCAGCCGGGAAAAAGTTATCCCTTGCAGAAGTGAAAGAGTTGATAACCAAATAAAAGTGAACTATGAGAAAATTATTTTATCTACTGATTGCAACGCTGGTCTTAGTTTCCTGTGGTAATGGTTCAAAGAAAAAGACCGGAGAAAACCAAGCGGAAGAAATACAGTCTAACCGCATAGAGGTTCTTTATTTTCATGGAGCGCAACGGTGTATCACTTGCCGGGCGATAGAAGCAAATACAGTAGCCCTTTTGGATAGCCTTTATTCAAAAGAAAAAGCGGACGGTAAAATTATCTATAAAGTGATAGACATTTCAAAGAAAGAAAATGAAGCGATTGCAGACAAGTACGAAGTTACATGGTCGTCTTTGTTTGTGAACGGCTGGAAAAACGGTAAAGAGAATGTAAACAACATGACCGAGTTTAGTTTTTCCAATGCGAAAAATGCACCGGACAAGTTTAAAGAGGGAATTAAAAGCAAGATTGACGAATTGTTAAAACAGTTGTAGGATGGATTTTCTTCAATCGCTATTAGATAACAGTTCTATTCCTGCTATTACAGCTTTTATATTGGGGATTTTAACGGCGGTTAGCCCGTGTCCGTTAGCGACCAACATAACGGCAATAGGATTTATTAGTAAGGACATAGAAAACCATCACCGGATATTTATAAACGGATTGCTTTATACATTCGGCAGAATAGTAAGCTATACGGTTCTTGGCTTTATCCTTATCCCTATTCTCCGTGAGGGGGCAAGCATGTTTATGGTTCAAAAAGTCGTAAGCAAGTACGGGGAAATGCTGATTGCTCCGGCGTTAATCATCATTGGAATATTTATGCTCGATATAATAAAACTCAATCTGCCGAAAATCAATATCGGCGGTGAAAGTTTGAAAAAGAGGACGAAAGGCGGTTGGGGGGCTATGCTATTGGGTATTTTATTCGCCCTTGCTTTTTGTCCTACCAGTGGAGTATTTTATTTCGGTATGCTTATGCCTTTGTCAGCAGCAGAAACGGGCGGGTATCTCTTACCTGTAATTTACGCTATTGCTACGGGATTACCCGTAATCCTTGTTGCATGGATTTTAGCGTACAGTGTTGCCGGACTGGGTAAGTTTTATAACCGGATGCAAATATTCGAGAAATGGTTTCGTAAAATAGTTGCCATCCTCTTTATTGCGGTAGGAATTTATTATGCAGTAGTCTTTTATCTATAACATAGAGTATCATTTTAAATAAAAACAGTATGAAAAAGATAGAAATTTTCGACCCGGCAATGTGTTGCCCTACGGGTCTTTGTGGAACAAATATTGACCCTGAATTAATGCGTATTGCGGTTGTTATTGAAACATTGAAGAAACAGGGTATCATCGTTACCCGTCACAATTTACGTGACGAACCGCAAGTGTATGTAAGTAATAAAACAGTAAACGAGCATCTGCAAAAACATGGGGCGGATGCACTGCCTATTACTTTAGTGGACGGCGAAATCGCTGTTTCAAAAACCTATCCTACCACCAAACAAATGAGTGAATGGACGGGTATCAATTTGGATTTTATGCCAGTAAAATGAGTATTCACCAGCTAATTATATAAAAATGAAAACATTTAATTTATCAGATATAGATTTGACGAAATACCTTTTCTTCACTGGAAAGGGCGGTGTAGGGAAAACTTCGATTGCTTGTGCTACTGCGGTAGGCTTGGCAGATAATGGAAAGAAAATACTTCTTATCAGTACAGACCCAGCTTCAAACCTGCAAGATGTGTTTAATCAAACACTGAACGGACACGGCACGGATATTCAAGAAGTACCCGGCTTGACGGTCGTTAATCTCGACCCGGAACAAGCCGCAGCCGAATACAGGGAAAGCGTTATCGCTCCTTTCCGGGGACAACTGCCCGAAAGTGTAATTCAGAATATGGAAGAACAACTTTCAGGCTCTTGTACGGTAGAAATTGCGGCTTTCAACCAGTTTTCCGATTTTATCACGGATGCCGATAAAGCAAAAGAATACGACCATATTATCTTTGATACAGCCCCCACGGGACACACGTTGCGAATGTTACAACTGCCATCAGCATGGAGTACATTTATTAGTGAGAGTACGCACGGTGCATCTTGCTTAGGTCAATTATCCGGTTTGGAAGAACGGAAAGGTATCTATAAGCAGGCAGTTGAAACACTTTCGGATGCAAATGCAACCCGCTTAGTGTTGGTTAGCCGTCCCGAAATCGCACCACTAAAAGAAGCTGCTCGTTCTTCACATGAATTGCAATTACTGGGAATTAAAAACCAGCTATTGGTAATCAACGGGCTTTTGCTACAATTAGATGAAGCCGACAGCGTATCGAAACAGATATATGACAGGCAGCAAAATGCCCTGAAACAGACCCCTGCGGAACTGCTGGAATATCCGTCTTATTATGTTCCTTTACGGTCATACAATTTATCTAATATTACGAATATCCGCCGGATGCTTTACAATGATAATTTAACAAATGATGCGAACTATCAGCGGATTACCGATGCCAAAGGGATAGATGAACTGGTAAACGACCTCTATCAATCAGGAAAAAGGGTTGTTTTTACTATGGGAAAAGGCGGCGTGGGAAAAACCACTTTAGCCACTGAAATAGCCCTGAAATTAACAAAACTGGGTGCAAAAGTGCATCTTACCACCACTGACCCGGCAAACCATCTGAATTATAACCTTGCTGTTCAGGCGGGCATTACGGTAAGCCGTATTGATGAAGCGGAAGTATTGGAAGCCTATAAAAACGAGGTTCGCAGTAAAGCTGCGGAAACGATGACTGCCGAAGATATGGAATATATAGAGGAAGATTTACGTTCACCGTGTACGCAGGAAATTGCAGTATTCCGGGCTTTCGCTGAAATTGTCGATAAGGCGGAAAATGAAGTCGTAGTAATTGATACCGCACCTACCGGACACACTTTGTTATTGCTGGATGCAACGGAAAGTTACCATAAAGAAGTGCAACGTACACATGGCGACACTCCCGTTTCTGTAAGAAAGCTGTTACCACGTTTGAGAAACCAGCAGGAAACAGAAGTCGTTATTGTGACCCTACCCGAAGCAACACCCGTATTTGAAGCCGAACGTTTGCAAATGGATTTACAACGTGCCGGGATTAATAATAAATGGTGGGTCGTGAATGCTTGCTTGTCATTAACAGGCACCGAAAATTCTTTCTTGCGGGCAAGGGCGCAAAATGAATTGGCTTGGATTAAGAAAGTAGAAGAATTATCAAAGGGAAATGCTGCCCTGATAGCTTGGAAAAATAACTAAAAACATGAAGATTTTAATTCTTTGTACAGGAAATAGCTGCCGCAGCCAAATGGCACATGGCTTTTTGCAATCATTTGACAATAAACTGGATGTCTTTTCAGCAGGAACAAAACCTGCTGAAAAGGTTAATCCGATGGCGGTAAAGGTTATGGATGAAATGGGTATAGATTTAGCCCACCATACCCCTAAAAGTGTAAACCTATATATAGGACAGGAATGGGACTATGTCATTACGGTCTGCGGTGGGGCAAACGAAAGCCGCCCGATGTTTACGGGTGAAGTAAGAAATAGGCTGCATATAGGATTTGACGACCCCTCGGAAGCAACCGGAACGCCGGAATTTATAAACAGTGAATTTCATCGGGTACGGGATGAGATAAAATCCCGTTTCTATGACTTCTACCTGAAAGAATTAAGACCACAATTAAGCTAAATAGTTGTTGTTATGGAAAAGAAACAAGGAATTGGATTTTTTGAAAAATACCTGACTATCTGGGTTGCCTTGTGCATCATTATTGGAATTGCTGTGGGACAATGGCTTCCGGCAATTCCGCAAACATTAAGCAAATTTGAATATGCCAACGTGTCTATACCCGTGGCAATCCTGATTTGGTTAATGATTTATCCGATGATGCTAAAAGTGGATTTTCAAAGTGTTAAGAATGTCGGCAAGCGTCCGAAAGGAATAATAGTCACTTGCGTTACAAATTGGCTGATAAAGCCATTTACCATGTTCGGAATAGCTTATTTGTTCTTCTATGTGGTTTTCAAAGCCTTTATACCTGCCGGATTAGCCGAAGAATATTTAGCCGGGGCGGTATTATTGGGGGCTGCACCTTGTACAGCTATGGTGTTCGTGTGGAGTTACCTTACTAAAGGGGATGCCGCTTATACGCTGGTACAAGTGGCAGTGAACGATTTAATCATATTGGTAGCGTTTGCCCCTATCGTTGCTTTCCTGCTGGGAGTTGGCGGAGTATCTATCCCGTGGGACACTCTGTTGCTATCCGTAGGGCTGTTTGTTGTGATACCACTTGCTGCCGGGGTCATTACCCGAATAATGGTTATCCGCCGCAAAGGGGTGGACTATTTCAATAACGTATTTATTAAGAAATTTGATAATTATACGGTAAGTGGATTACTATTAACGCTTATTATCATGTTTTCATTTCAAGGAGAAACGATACTGAACAATCCCCTGCATATCTTATTGATTGCAGTTCCGCTTGTGTTGCAAACGGTTCTGATATTCTTCGTTGCTTACGGTTGGGCGAAAGGGTGGAAATTACCCCATGATGTTGCCGCACCTGCCGGAATGATTGGGGCAAGTAATTTTTTTGAATTGGCGGTTGCTGTGGCTATTTCTCTTTTTGGTTTACAATCCGGGGCTGCATTGGCTACGGTGGTGGGCGTGCTGGTCGAAGTTCCGGTGATGTTGATGTTAGTAAGGATTGCCAATAACACACGAAGCTGGTTTCCGGCTACAAAATAATAATAGGGCAAACCCGTTGGCGGAATTAATTTAGTGCGTACTTAATTCCGCCAATAGGTTTGTTATTAATATAGTTGGCGTATTGTGATACGGTCAGCGCACTA
>ERZ780208.1320-NODE-1320-length-20365-cov-3.991482_pt1 | contig 20365 bp, 11 predicted proteins | sample MGYA00511167_ERZ780208 | MGnify/ENA primary metagenome ERZ780208 (study PRJEB29588, sample SAMEA2159202) | human gut metagenome | biome: human gut; feature: human-associated habitat; material: faeces | place: Denmark | collected 2008/2010 ...
GAGCGATACCGAAACTGACACCGAAGACGGTGACACCATCGACGATGTGCAGGAAAATGGCGAAACTCAGGCAGAGGACACCGAAGCTGACGGAGATGAAGCCGATGGCGATATAGATAACGACGCTGAAGCCGATGACACTGAGAGCGATACCGAAACTGACACCGAAGACGGTGACACCATCGACGATGTGCAGGAAGACGGCGAAATTCAGGCAGAGGACACCGCCAACGAAGTTGACGCCACCGAAGCTGACGGCGATATGGATGACGATGGTGAACCTGATGATGCAGATTACGATGAAGACCCTGGAGAGTTAGAAGATTACTCTGACGAGAATTCAGATAATCATGGTGACGAAACCACAGACGACAGCGAATCCGAACATGATAAAAAGGAAGAAGAACAAGCTGTCGAAGAAAACCAAGAAACAGCAGACCGAACTGAAAATGAATCCGAAAACGCCGATGTTGAAAATGCTGATAAGAATGTTGACGATGCCGCAGAATCCGAAAACAGGAATCCTGCAGAAAATGGAATTGAGCAGCAAACAGAATCTGCAGATGAAAACAGCACAAACCAGGTAGATACTGAAAACGATGCCTCTCACACCGGTGAAAATAATAATGGTGAAGCTCAGACTGACACTCGTGACCAAACCAAGGAACAGCTCTACGACACCAATGCAAAGATAGATAATAAGGCTGATACCTCAGAAGGTGAAGATGCATATCGTACCGCGATGAATAATATGACGGAATACATGAGCGAACATAACTATGGACCAGATGATTATTCGGAGTATTCCCGAGACCCAGAGTGGCAGAAGCTCAACGCTGATTTACAACAGTCTTTGGGTATGGAAGTTACAACAGATGTATCTACTCCTTCTCCAGAAAGCGGTAAGGATGTATCTACTACCGAGCTTCCCGATAACTGTGTAATGGTTAATGCTTCTGACATCGATATGACATACGCACAAGGTATGGACAGCGACCAATTCTGGAACCACCACGGCAACACCAAGGAAGACTATATGCGTATGGCTGAAAGGATACCGGACGTTCAGCAAGCATTAGATAGTGGTAAGTCGCTTGATGAAATCAAACAAGACCCAGAGTTAAAAGATACGGCTCACGCCTACTTTGACACTGAGAATATGATTAAAGTTGAGCAACAAGCTAACGGAAGTTATTCCTTTGCCGATGATGGTCGCCATAGAATTACTGCCGCCCAGGAATTGGGTTATGAAATTCCTGTTGAAGTTACGAATTTCCCTGAGAATGCAAACGTCTCTACTGCTGATAGCACAGATATGAAACCGGAAGGCAATACTACCCCGGACGATATTGCGAACAAATCAGACATCAGTAGCGAAACTCATGAGAACTTGGGTGCATTTGAACAAAATAAATGGGATAACCTCTCGCAAGTAGAAAAGGAACAAGCTGTAGAAAAACTCCGCAATAGTATCGCAGAAGATCTCCAGCTTGAAAACAAACCCAACATTGCGTACTACAACAATGAAGACCCCGGTGATTACGGTGGTTACGCAGCGAGCAATAATACCATTTACATAAATCGCTTTAATATGGGTGATGCTGCTGAAACCGCAGATACTATCGCTCATGAGTCTCGACATTGTTGGCAGCATGAACGAGCAGATAATCCACAAACCGAGCAGGATTATCAATTCAAGGAAAACTTTGATGACTATGTAAGACCAGAGGATGATTTCTATGAATATCAGAATCAGCCCGTCGAAGCAGATGCTTGTGATTATGCTCAAGACGTAAAAGATGCTATTCCTGTATCGGAAGAAACACCGGACATGGATGCAAAGCAGACTTACGAAGAAAGTGACCACAAGAATAATAGCGATGCTCCTCCTTCCACAACTGGACCTCCGGAGATGTCTAATGAAAAAACAGAGTCCACACAACTACCAGATGATTTAGACCGCAAAGTGGATGCCCCGGACGAGAAAAAGATTGCGGAAGTGAACAAGAATATCTCAGACATTAGCGAAGACCCTTCGCTTGACAGTCGTGAAAAAGCTGAAAAAATTGTGAAAGAGTTAAACTCTATCGGATTTGATAAGGTTGATGAAACGACCGTGCTTGGCTTTACTGACCAAAAAATTGAAGTTGTTCAAATGGACGGCTCTCATGAACTGTATCGTCGTGGTTATGACACCGAGGGACAAGGCGATTATGGTTATGGGTCATGGTGGTCAGAGGAACCTATGTCTATTGATGAAACTCGTAACAAACTGGCTGTTTGTGAGAGTTGGGGAAATCCGTTGACCGGAGAATATCAATCCAAGCCCGAAAATGGCATGTTGGCATTAAAGGGTACTGCAGCACCACAAGATACGCCTACAAAAAATGGTGGCGTTGAACATAGAGATGGTGGAGCAACACAATATTATATTGAGACACCAAATAAGAATTGGTGTAGTAAGGTAAATTAGGAGGTGAGATAAGTGAACTTTGATGAAATTATGAGCAAATGTATCGACATATTTAGTAATGCGAGTTCAAGTGACCTTTGTTGCATGAAACGATATGAAAGCGTGGTATCGCTTCTTGGCGAAATGAAAACGGAGATTGTTACAGGAACGTATCCTCGTGATTACTCTGTTCTGCCGTTATTCCATTATATTGAGCGAAATATGGATTCGGACGAAATGTACAATGCCATTAAGATGTTGGACGAATGGTATGTTGACAACTACAGAAACAAAAGCGAAGCAGTCTTGAGAAGAGAAAAAATTAGAAATTACTTGCTTTCAGACTGTGGTTTATCGGAACGCCGAGCTGATATGGCAATTTCTAAACTCGCCCGGCACAAGGATATTTATTTGGAGTTTTCTGAATATGTTGCCAACAAAAAATTTCCCAAAGAGGGACTTTCTGTAGTTGGATACACAGCAGAAGCACTTAATCAAAACTATCCGCTTTCTCCTTTAGGTGCATATAATTATTTGATTTATTTGCGTGAAATGCCCGAAAAGGCTTTAGCTGATTTGAAAGCAGGATTACCAACAAAAGATTCATCTAAAATAGAAGCTATTACAAACCAAGAGGAGGTACAGAAAACAATGGATGAAAAAAATGTTACCCCTGTCGAGGGTGTAGAGCAAGTGACAGAAGTTCCGAACGAAGCTGACGCTTCTCAGACAGAACTTCTCGCAAAACTAGATGCCGTTCAGCAGGCACTCGCCACTTTACAGCAGACTTTCGATGACAAAATTGCAGAAGATACACACAAGAACGGTCTTTTCGACAATATGCATCGTGAATTGGTTCGCTATCAGAATGGAGCTTTAGATAAAATTGTTGATACAATTGCTTTGGATATTATCCAGCTCGTTGACACTACTAAGGGTCACGCTCGTGTGTACGAAAAGAAAGAACCTACTGAGGAAAATTACAAGAAACTCCTTAGAATTGTTAAGGGCATTGCAGAAGACTTGGAAGACATTCTCTATCGTCAGAACATCGAATCTTATCGTGTACCCGGTCACGAAGTAGATACTCGTCGCCAGAAGATTATTCAGACTATGCCTACAGATGATAAATCCAAGGATAATCTTGTAGCGGTTCGTGTCGCTGACGGCTATGAAAAGGGCGATAAGGTTCTCAGACCCGAGAGAATTAAGATTTTCAAGTATGAAGCAACCACCGAAACTCCCTCCGAAAACTAAAAATCTAAAACATAGAGACGAAAGGAACAAAAATCATGGGAAAAGTATTTGGTATTGACCTTGGTACAACTTATTCGTGCATCGCATACATCGACGAAAACGGCAAACCCGTTGTTCTGAAAAACGCCGAAGGCGATTTGACAACACCTTCCGTAGTATATTTTGAAAGCCAGAACGATGTTACTGTCGGTTCTGCCGCTAAAGAAAACCTCAAAATGTATCCCGACCAGACCGTTGACTTAATTAAGAGAAACATCGGTAAGTCCGGTTTTAGCCTTAAAATTAACGGCATTGATATGAAGCCCGAAGAAATTTCTTCCTACATCCTCAAAAAGGTTGTACAGGATGCAGAGGATTCTCTCCGCATGGAAGGTAAGCTCGATGACGACGAAAAGATTCGTGACGTTGTTATTACCTGCCCTGCATACTTCGGTGTGGCAGAACGTGATGCAACACAGGCTGCAGGTGTTATTGCCGGTCTTAATGTTATGGCAATCATCAACGAGCCTACTGCTGCTGCTATTACATACGGTGTAACCGACGATAGCCAGAACAAAACCGTTTTGGTTTATGACCTTGGTGGCGGTACATTCGATATTACAATGATTAACATCAAGCCCGGTGAAATCAGAGTCGTAGTAACTGGTGGCGACCACAATCTCGGTGGTAGAGACTGGGACGAAAAGATTCTGATGTATCTTGCAGAACAGTATCAGTCCGAGACCGGAACTCCCGACAATATTTTGGACGATGCAGAGACATTCCAGGAACTCAGCCTTGCATCTGAACGTGCAAAGAAGCTGTTGAGTGCCAAGGAAAAGGCTCCTGTTGCTGTCAACTATATGGGTGAGCGTGTTCGTGTAGAAATGACTCGTGAAAAGTTTGATGAATTGACCGAAGACCTCCTTACTCGTACTATTGATCTGACTCGTGAAATGTTCAAAGAAGCAGAAAAGAAGGGCTTCACTCAGAACGACGTAAGCGAAATTCTCCTTTTTGGGGGTTCTTCCAAGATGCCGCAGGTTATGAGCCGTGTTAAGAGTGAGTTTGGTATCGAAACTAAGATGTTTGACCCCGATGAATCTGTTGCTAAGGGTGCTGCCATCTATGCAAACAAGATGAGTGAGTTCAACATCGTTCTTGAAGAAATTGCTAAGCAGCAAGGCAAGAGCGTTGAAGAAGTCAAGGAACAGGTTGATAAGGGACAGATGGACATCCAGAAGGAAGCTAAAAAGGCTAACATTCAGATGCGTGGCGGTCGTCTCCCCGGTGAAGACGTTAAGATTATCAACGTATCCAGCCGTAGCTTCGGTACTGTTGCTTATGATGAAACCGATACGCTGAAACTATTTAACATCATTCTGAAAAATGCAGAGCTTCCTGCGACCGGTATGAACTCTTTCTATCCTCGCACCAATAATCAGCAATCTGCAAGATTCCAGGTTATGGAGTGCCTTGCTTCTGATGAAAAGGTTGACCCCGAACTTGGTAAGGAAATCGGTACTGCAGAATTGACTCTGCCTGCCGGTATTACTCTTGATACTGAAATTCAGGTTACTTTCCGTCTGGATGAATCCGGTCTGCTCCACCTCCATGCAAAAGAAATGAAGGATGGTCGTGAGGTCGATGCTGAGTTCCAGACCACCGAAGCTTTGTCTGAACAGGAAATGACTGATGCTATTCGTCGTAGCAACAAGTCAAGTGTCAACTAATAACAAAGACAACTCATTTCTGCGAAGAAAGGCGGTATTGTAATGGAAAACTATTTTATCCTTTTAGAGCTTCCATTCGACCCGCCGGAAGGTGATACCAATAAGATTAGTGAGGCTATTTCTAAGAAGCAAGCTCAATGGTCTCGTGACCAATCTAATCCTGTAAAGAAAGCCAAATCGAGCGAGTATTTGGCAGCTCTTGAGGATATTAAAAAGGTAATGCTCGACCCGGCAGTCCGCAAGCAGGAAGCTTCAAAAGCAAAACAAATCAAAGACAGCAAGGCAAAAGAGCTTGAAGCAAAGCTTAGTTTGTATCGTGCCAAAGGTGATGAACTTTCCGAAAAAGACCTAAAACGGTTGGTTAAGGTGTTCGGAGCGTTCGGCTTTACTGCTGATGAAATTAAAAAGAAGTTTGGTACTGGCGGTAAGAAGCAGGAAAAAATCGACCCGTCTGAAGTTCTCGATAAAACTCAAGCACGAAACGTCCAAAACTTTATGCAGCAGTTGGACATGAAAGAAAAAACTCTTTATGACTTCTTGGGTCTTGCTCCTACGTCTTCTTGTAATCAGTTGTGTGAAGCAGCCGATTCTATGAAGAAAAAAATCTTGGCAAAAGGCGACAAAACTGGACGAGATAATGCAGTTCAGTCTTTGTGTGGCCTGTGTGTTGTAATTTTCAAGGATGCGGCAAGCAAAAGAAAGTACGACAACTATGTGAATCTCACAAAGTACAGAGCAGTTAATGAAGCTGTTGATGAACTTGCATTGAGTAATCAGAAACGCATTGAACCCAAGATGAAAGAAAGTCTGATTGATATAGCCGTTGGTCAGTATCATGTAAGCGTTTCCGACGCTTCGGTTTATATCAATCATTACTGTGAATACATGGGCTACGCTCTACCGGAGAATAAAATCGTATGTGGTCTGTGTGGCACAGAAAACCCTGCTGGTACAACAAACTGTATCAAATGCGGTAAACCTCTTATTATTCCGTGCCCCGCTTGTTCTGCTGAAAACAACAACTCTGCTAAAGTCTGTGCCAAGTGTGGATTTGACCTCACAAAGATGGATAAGGCTGTTGAGCTGTTGCGTCAAGCAAAACAAAAGTACGCTGAAAAGGCATTGGAAGAAGCGGAACGTCTTGTAAAAGAAGCCAAGGCATACTGGCCCAATCACGCTGACGTGTTGAGCCTTGAAAAGACAATCCAAGACGAACGCAAGCAGGCGGCAGATACTATCGCAGCTATTATGAAAGATATTCAAGATAAGAATATGTATGCTGCACAGACAAAAATCGACCAAGCGAAAGCAAGCGGTTTTAGTATCGACCCCTCCGTTGCTAATAAGGTTACTGCGGTACTGAAAGAAGTAGAAAGTCAGCTCGCTGTTATGCGAAACGCATCCGGTGATGCAGCGTTTACTATCGCTATGAAACTCACAGAGCTTATCGCAGACTCCGATGAACTTAATCAGAGCTTGAAGAAATTCCCGCCCGATGAAGTTCCTGCATTAAGCAGTAAAAGAGTTGGCGACGAAGTTACCTTAACTTGGAAACCGAGTCCGTCCATTGGTGAAATATCTTATATCGTGGTTCGTAAGGAGAACACATATCCTAACGGTCCTACCGATGGTGCTACTATTTATAGTGGCAAGGAGCTTGCTTACACCGATAGCAACGCTCCTAAGAATACCGTCTTGTATTACTCGGTTTTTGCAGTTCGTATTGGCGTTCATTCAAAAGCAACACGCCTTGATGAAGCAGTTGCCATCGTTGGAAAAGTTATGAACTTAAAGGCTATTGGTGGCGACGAAATGGTTACGCTGTCTTGGACAAAGGCTCCGACTGTTACCGAAATTCGCCTTTACAAATATTGCGGATATGAAAGACCGCAAGACGATAGCCAATATGAAAACGTTCCATGTACACGATTGGACGGCCTTCTCGTCAATGGTTTGACTAACGGAACGAATTATTGGTTCGCCATTAGTGCCGGTCATACATTGAATGGTAAAACATACTTCTCTGAGAAAGCGTATTTGTCCGCTGTTCCGCAGAAACCTGCTAAACCTCTGCAAGATTTTGTGGTTCAGCTGATTGATGAAGTTTTCCAAGCAAAGTGGACTCAATCTGAATGGGATGTAATTCTGTTCTACGCAAAGCAAAAACCAGAGTATGCCGTTGGAACAATCTACGACTTAAACGAGCTTTTGAGCAAGTATGAAAAGATTGACATCAATTTGAAGAGTCTTACTGAAGCAGAGTTTAGATTGAACTTTGTTGGTGAGTGCTACATTGTTCCTGGTGTTATCAATGCCTCGAATGTCATTTTGAATGTAGCATCTTACATATCTTCTGTTCCCGGAGCAAAGGATATATCTTTCGACATAAATTCTGCTGCAACAGAAATGTATGTCAACTTTACATGGCCCAAAAAAATTGATAGGTCTCTGCTCGTTTATAGAATGGATACCTACCCCACCGGAATTGATGACCCGTTGGCTCATAAGGTGGAGTGCAGCAAGAGACAGTATGAAGCCAACGAAGGTATCCTAATTTCAAATCCTGCAAAGGGAACGTTTTATGCCGAGATTTATACATACTTTGAAAGTGACGGTCATCGTGTATATTCAGATGTTTGCCGCGCGCTCCTCAGTAATGAACCTCAAAAAGATGTGTTCTATACATTCAAATATAAGAAGGCTGGCTTATTTAGCAAAAAGTGTAGGCTGACCGTTGAAATTGAAACAGAAGGCAGTTGTGTATTCCCTGGATTTGCGATTTTGAGCAAATACAAGAGTACTCCGCTGAAACGTGGTGATGGTGACATCGTATGCACTGTGAACGATAATACCGAAATTAAGGGTTCGTACATATTTGAATTTGATGTTTCACCGATGAAGCCCGACACAAGACTTAAAATGTTCTTCTTGAATGATAAGAACTACAAATCTTTCAAAATTGCTTGCAAAGCAGGAAATAACATCTAAGGAGGCGAAATAACATGGCAGGCAAATTCCTGTGTCCTCGATGCTTTGAATTACAAGGTCTCGACAGTATTGAGTATATTTGCTCAAACACAAGCGCTACTTCCAAATGCCAACACGCAATTGACAGAATGCCTCAACATCCTGCAAATGCAAAGAAACCGGTATGTGAAGAATGTGGACAGCCCCTTGTAACTAAGGTGTGTCCTAAGTGTGGCGGTGAACTTCCGTTGAATATCGGAACTGCAAAGAGCTATCCTATCGCAATTATTGGTGCAAAAGAAACCGGTAAAAGTAACTACGTAGCAGTCCTGATAAACCAGTTGAAGAATGAAATCGGACATGCATTTAACTGTGCGTTGATGGCTTGTGGCGATAAAACCTTGAACCGCTATCGTACCGAGTTCTATGACCCACTGTATCGCCATCGTACTTGTGTGCGTGGTTCGGATGCCGGTGACGTTGACCCACTTATTTACTCTTTGATTTTTCAAAGAAAAGGCAGTTTGTTTAAGAAAGCTGTGAATGATGCTGTTTCTTTGACTTTCTTTGATACGGCAGGTGAAAACCTTAATTCGTTGGCTTCGATGCAAACCTTTAATCGTTATCTGTATCATTCCTCCGGTATTATTCTTCTTCTCGACCCGCTACAGCTCCCTGCAGTTAGAGACGAGTTGCAAGGTAAAATTAGATTGCCCGAAGAAAATACGGATGTAAACACGATTCTTAACAGAACTATTGAAATCATTAGAACCGGTTCTGGATTGACCGACCTTAGTAAGAAAATTGATATTCCGATTGCGATTGCCTTTACTAAGATTGATGCCGTTGATGAACTTCTTGACCCTGCAAGCTGTCTGAAAAATAATTCTGCTCATATCCGTAAAGGATTGTTTGACAAAATCGATTTTGAAGATGCTAACAACGAAATGCAGAGTTTGGTTGAGAGTTGGCTCGGTATGGAATTGTACCAGACGGTATCTACCCAATTCTCTAAATTTGCCTTTTTTGGGTTAAGTGCATTGGGTAGTAATCCTGATATGGATAACAAAATCCCAAAATTCCGCCCGTTCCGTGTTGCAGATCCTTTTTTGTGGATACTTTCACAAGAACAAATTATCCCTACTAAATAGGAGGTGAGGTGCGGTTATGGAAGCGCTACAATACATATATACTTCCTGGAAAAATGGTGACTCAACTGAAAAAGGTTATATGATTTACTCTCGTTCAGAGGGTATTTCAGAGGCGGAGTGTAATGCCATAAAAGATGCGATGCAATATTTGGCTCCTAAAGAATTGACACTCACTCCTACTCCGCAGGAAATCGCAGATATATTTCCGTATGCGTTCGCCTACTTTATCCTCCCTACAGGTCGTGGCTGCGTTGCACAATCTACTTATCTTGGAAAAGATTATTCCGGTAGATATGGAAACTATATAATCCATGCGCTGATTTTTAATATTAACGATTTGCCGTGCCGACCGGCGGAGCTCTTTGCTGAACCTTACATAAAGACTGCGATGACTGACGAAGAACTTAATGCACCTTCTCCAGTACCACCGTTACCACCATTGCATATATCAGAGTATGCATCCGTTATAAATGATGAACAATTAAATGAATTTCTCTTTGAGAAAGAGGATGAGTTCGCCCAGCTCATATCAATGATTTTGGCATCACAAGATGCAGGTATTCCATTTTATTTGAACGATTCTCGTGAGAACTTGGTTTTATGGTCTGCTGCTATGCAGAGAATTCTGTCTCCTCGGCTCGCTAAAAAGTTTATGTTTAATACATACGTTGGTGACCACGAATCTATGCGCTCTCAACGAGCGAGAGAAGAAGGACTTAACTTCCATCTTATTGGAGTAAGACCTGACGCAAATTACTTTAACTATGCTACTGGGTGTAAAAGCAATCGTCAAAATGTAATGGATTTTATTGGTGGATACATGACACAAAAAATTATCCCCAATAGTTACGCACATGCCATGGCAGCAAGCATCGCATTTGATTGTGAAGAAGTTGACTCCTTTGGTAAATTTGTTGATTCCACATCTTTTAATGAGATAAATGGTCACTTACAGGACGCATATCTCTATTATCACTTGTTGCGGAACGATGAGTTTGAATTTACGGAGAAAAACTTGAAAGCCATTCTTTCATTTGGCTCTACTTATTGCTCAGAATCTGATAATTCCGATGTTGGCAGTAAGCTCTTAGTCAAATACCAAGAGGATAGCTGGACGCTTGACCCCGATTTGCTCGCCTTATTCTGGGTGTTCGTATGTAAATATTCAAGTTTTATGATTTTCACATTGTATGATATGTTTACAGAAACGATATATCAGCACGCTGGAGAAGCTTCAGAACCTTGTTTAAAACTTGATTCACTTTTACAAAACATTAAGAATGAGACACCACAGCAGTATAGAGATTACCTTGATTATTTGAATTCTGCAAACAGTGTTGATCATCTGTTGTTATACCTTTCTGGACACAGTAATCCGTATACCAATAGCTTTTATATAACTTGGTTGCTACAAAGTTATACATTTACCAATGGATTAAACGTAAGCCAACCTATTGCAAAACTGCTATTTGCACTTCTAGAAAATATCACGCAGATAAATGGCTGCGAAAAGCAGATGATAGAAATTCTGATCATAACTGCTGACAATCAAACACTATTTGAAAACATCCTAAAAGTTTTCATGGGTGCGTTGCGTGAACCGCACCGGTTAGAGCAGTTGTGCGTTAAGTATGTTGAAGTTGCAGATTCGCTATCCGAAAGACAGCTCAACCGATTTGAACAGCTGTTGTTAGAAACTTCGGAAGCTGCACCGATCGCAACAAGATTGTGTGCAAAGAGAATTGCTTTAGCTAAGAACCCCGAAGACGAGTTTTGGCGTTTCTATGAAAATCAACACTCTCGTATTACTTCTAATTCGGGATTTGCGATTGATGAAATGATTCTTGCTTGCATGAGCAATGTTGATGACAAGACTCGTGAAGATGTTGCCATCAACATACTGCGGAAGGTTGATGATACTCTCCTAAAGGATGCTGATGCAATTAAAGTTCTAACAAATGCAATCAATGATTGTAGCGTCAAGTCTCTTGCGAAAATGGACAGTGCCTTTTTACAGCGAGTTTGTCAAATCAGAGGCAAAGTTGATGACACAGGCCCGGAGAAAATAAAAGCTGTTTACGTTGGAAAAATATTGGAGACAAGCAACGCTCACCGCAAACGTCCTGCTAGCCTATCAGGAGAGCTATCTCAAACTGGAATTGCTTTGGAATCTCTTGATAAGTCTGATTACGAGGCATACATTAAAAACTATTTTAGAGAGTATCTTGCTCAGATTCAAATTCCAGATGACATATCTGCTTTGATGAATATTTTCTATCATAGTCGCTACTTCTCCAATTTTGTGGATGATTTCACATCTGTATTGAAGAAGATGCAAAAAAAGGAGGTCAAAAAATGGGAACACATTATCAGTTGGACTTGCGTATATTTGGTTATAGCTGAAAAAAGCGACCAAGCCGCTGAGGAACTGTACAAGCCTATTATTCGGTATTTACGTTCACTCAACGATAATGAACTGCTATGTGTCCGACAAATTGTAATCCAAGACATACCTAGTGCTCGCTGTGATTACCTATTTGATGAGGTGCGTCGCAAAGAGGAGTTTGCAGAAAAAATAGGTAGATTCTTCCATAGGAAGTAATACATATAATAATACAAGGAGGTACATAAGATGAACGAAAAAAGAAAATGTTTGGTAGGTCATGATAGTGATGATGGTGCAATGTGGGCACTTATCATGGCAATTATTGTTGTTATGGTTGTTGTGGCAATCATTGTTTATGGAGGCGCATTCATTGGCGGTTTTCATTCTTTGAAGAACTACTTTATTTCCTTCAAACACAATGTCTATGACAGCAATCGTAATCCCGTGTCAGTAGGATAAATTCAATTTAATTAGAATAGGAGAGTAGACTATTATGGTTAAAGAACAACCTGCAAAAGTCAGTTACTTCTTTGGCAAGGGCTATACTGATTTAGGCAACACTATTAAAGAAGCGTGGATATTGAATATCAACTCTGCAAAGAACCAGTTCGCAAGTGCCGGTGAAAAGGGATACTTTACTATGGGTGGTGCAATTAACCTTGTTGCTGCCATTTCAATCTTTGTGTTTGGCAGTATTATTACCGCTTTCACCACTGCCTTTCATATTGCCGTTTTGCTTGCTTTTTTCGCCTGTATTTATATTGGCTTCGGCGTTTTGTGGCTTATAGATAGAATTTATATTATGCTTAACAAAATCAAGAACGCTTGTCCGAATCCTGATTGCCAGGCTTCGTTCCTTATTCCGGTATATGAATGTCCAGAATGCGGCGCAAAACATACACAGTTGGTTCCTAGCAAATATGGCATTTTAAAGCGAACCTGTCTCTGTGGCGCAAAGCTCCCTACTACGTTTTTGAATGGTCGTGGACACTTAAAAGCTTATTGTCCTGAGTGCAATACTGCATTATCAGGTGACACTGCCAGTCGTCAGTATGCTATTCCTGTGATTGGTGGACCGTCTGTTGGAAAAACTTGCTATATTAACATGGCCATTGATCAAATGATGAACGACATCGCACCTGCTCGTGGGTGGGAAATGAAATTTATCAATGACACTGAGGAAAAAGATCATGCATTGGCCATGAAGTCGCTAAATCAAGGTGTTCGTCTTATGAAAACGGAGTCAAATGCATTAACTGCATATCAGATGATGTTGACACTTCCTGACGAAAAAATTGGCCGTCGTATCTATGTTTATGACATTTCTGGTGAAATGTTTTCCAGTAGTAGTGATGTTCAAAAAAATCTAGCTTACAGCTATGCAGATGGATTTATTTTTATCATTGATCCACTAACACTAAATCAGTTTGCTATGGAAGTTGAAGATAAGCTTGATCTTAATGCGTATGGTGCAAGTTCTAAAGATTTTGATGACATTTTGAACATTATGCTAATCAATTTGGAAAAAATGTTTGGATTGAAGGATAATGATACATTAAAACGTAATTTGGCAGTTGTCATCAATAAAGCGGATATACCTACTTTGGAAGAACGCATTGGTGAAACTGCATCACAGCAATATTTGGTCGAAAACAGCGCAACCTGTAAAAATTATATGGATGCTCGAGATGCTGTATGTCGCAATTTTTTAACAAATTATGGTGCGGGTAATTTTGTGCGAACTGCAGAAGCTAAATTTAAGAGCGTTCACTATTTTGCTTGTAGTGCACTGGGGCATAATCACGAAGGACAACCATATGAAGGTAAAAATGTTGTTGAGCCAATGCTGTGGTTACTCTCGCAAGTAGACTCCAGAATCAAAGCCGAATAATTTATTCTGCTCTATAAAAGCACTTCACCGGATTCGCAAAATTGCGTTTCGCAGTGAAGTGCTTTTTCGTAATGGAATACATGGAGAGGAGAATCACGAAATGAAAACAATCAAAATTATTTTATTTTCGTTATATATAGCTTTCAATTTCATAATGCTATATTCGGAAATGAAATTGTCTTTCTTTGCAATCAGTATAATGCTAGCTTTAATATCTGTTTCTGCTGCAATCCACTTATGTGCACACGAATGTGGTCACCTTATCGGCGGATTGGCAAGCGGATATAAATTAGTCTGTCTGCAAGTAGGACCAATAAACTTAGCGGTAGATAAATCAAAAAGAATTGTTTTCTCCCTACAACATACTCATGGAGGACAATGTATTATGCTTTCACCTAAAACAGCGATTATTCACTATAAAGCATATACTCTCGGGGGCATATATGCGAATGTTTTCATTTCTGCAATAAGTCTGCTATTGCTATTATTTGATTCATTCTACACAACTTTATTTTTTACTCAATTGCTATTTATTGGAATCATAAAAATTATAACAAATCTATTTCCTACTATAAATCACGACATTCCAAATGACGGATACGTTCTAAGACTTCTCAGCCATAATGCTGCGGTTCAAAAAGATTACTTGTTTTATTTATCGTTATATGCCTCTCTATTTTGGAATGAAAGCATATGTTCAAGCGAGTATTTGTATGTACGAGAACCTACAAAAAACGAAGCAGAGTTATTATACTATAATGGCATTAAAGATTTGCTGAAAATGATCAAAGAATAAGTTTCTACAAAAACACCGTTTTAATTGTCCCTGAGATTATGGGAGTCTTTTTCAGTTCCATTCCTCAGCTAAGAGGAAGTCGCGGATATTCCGGTGCTTAATCCCGTTTCGGCTCATATCGAACTCATCGAGGGAAACAACGTACTTCGGGAAGTTATCGCGGATGCCGTGGTCGGCAATATAATACTTCTCATTGGAGGCAAGGATCTGTTTGCCCTGCAAATCCTCCCGCTTCACCTGATAGAACAGGTACGCCTCGCAGCAGTATTTGATATAGTTCAGAATTGTTTCCGGGGCAACGGTGCGCTGCTCGTTTTTCAGGAACTTCGCAAGCGAGGTCGCGGAGAAGGTCGTTCCCACATTGGCGATCACATAGGCAATGATCCGCTCCAGCAGGTCAACATCCCGGATTTTATTCCGCTTCACGATGTCCTTGAGCTGGACAGAGTTGAACAGATCGTGAAGATATTGCTTGGACGGCGCATCCGCATAGCGGAGGTTTGCGAGGTAGGGCATCCCTCCGGCAAGCAGGTACTTTTGGAAACACTGCTGGATGGACGCATCGGGTGTGATCGAGCGATATAGCTCCATGAACTCCCCGAATGAGAACGGATAGATCACAAACTCCACATACCGTCCGCCCAAATAGGTCGCAAGCTCACCGGACAGCAGCTTTGCATTGGAGCCGGTGATGTAGATGTCGCAATCCAGCGAAACACGGAGAGAGTTGATGCACTTCTCCCAGTCCTTGACCTCCTGAATCTCATCGAAAAAGAGATAGACCTTGCCTTCTATTTCTGCGGCTCTTGCGGTGATCTCATCATGCAAAGCCTGCGCAGTTTGCAGATGGGAATAGCTCATATCTTCAAAGTTGATGGAGATAAACTGCGCCCGACTGACGCCGGACTCCGCAAGCTCCTGCTGAATCAGCTCCAACATGACCGACTTTCCGCAGCGGCGGATACCGGTCATGACCTTGACCAGCTCCGTTCCGATGAACGGACGGATACGGCTCATATACAGTTCGCGTTTGATCATAAAACTTCACCCTCCTTCCGTGACTGACCACAGTATATCACACTTACGATTGAAACTCAATGGCGAAATTTCAAAAACATAAGTTATAACTGATAAAATACAAAATTCGACAAACGGTTTCAGATAAGGCTTTGCTATTCAAGCAAAACCCTGCAAAGGTAAGATTCCACCCTTTATTGGCACACGAAATGCCGTTATCACAAGGCGGAGTGGCAAGATAGGCAGGAAAGCCAAGCGACGTACTGGCGATATTTTTCTCCATATTCGCCCCGAAATGCAGCAGAAAATGAAACAACCATCGGCATACCCGTTGGGCGGTCATGCCGATGGTTGTGCGCTTTCCCAGAGCTTATACTCGATTTTTTTGAGGGCAGTAGTAGTGAGTCTTTTCCGCGCCTGCAATCCAATTTTTCATATACCATTTTTACACCATTTTGGCGTGGAACAGTATAGAATTACATGAAGTTATATAGTGGGTATTTGTGCAGAAAACACGATGAAATTAAGGATTATCGGTATTTATAGAGTGATATTGAGATATAGAATCGGGTGAATCGCCCTCGATACCTAATTTCATAGTTTTCTCTATCTCCTTAAAAAGTCTTGATTTTCAAGGGCTTCCGGAATCCGGTGCGTTTGGTTTACGCCATTTTCGCATGGACTTATATGCCAGGAAACCCTGCCGGATTCGAATTGCCGCGCAGCTTGATCCAAAGATTCGGATGTGACATTGACGTATCTGTCCATCGTTGTTGTATGAAACACGTAAAGAAGCGCGGTGTTAGGTGGGCCGGTCGGAGGTATACTCAAGGTTGGTCATGTTTCGCTTTAGCGAAAGCAGTGTGCGTTACGTGTCCATCCGCGATATACAAGTTCTCCAAGATGAAACCTGTTTTCGGCAAAATGCAAAAAAAAACGAAAAAATATAAGTCAATATGACAAAATGGAGAAAGCGGCTTGTTAGATATCTTGAAATGAAGATTTCAGTTATCTTTTTTTGCGATTATGAAAAATAGCGAGTAACGGAATTGATTACTTCATTTGACAGCTGACTCATGATATAATCTTCTCTTTTGAACCAGATGATCTCAGAAGTAATATCACAGTTTGCCAGTTTGAGGGTCCGATAGTTTACGTAGTTACTCGGAATTCCGGTATCCAGCACATCAAACGGGTACGCGGAGTTGAGGTAATAGCAAGATGTGTTGGAAAGGATCTCGTACAAGGCAGAGCGCGAAGATACCACAAATCGGCTCCCCTTGTTGGAAAGATGAAGCCGGTCGTATATGTCGGCGTAGGGTCCCGAGTCCATGTTTGAGTACATTACCGGCGGTAGCTCCCGAAGCTCGGCGGCGCTGACAAAATCATTCTCTTGATAATAGAGCGGATTCTGCTCTCCGACAGTAACAGCGATGCTGAGACTTGCTATGTCGAAATGCTGCAATTTGCGGGCACGCAATTGCTTTAGGTAGGCGTTCTTATAGCAGCTCCATACGCGCACAATCCCGATCTCCGCCGCCTGACTGTCGACGAGGTCTGCGACATTGTTTTCGTGATCCTCAAACTGCTCAATCCGGATACCAATGTTGCGATAGCGCTCAAACAGCTCTGCACAGATACGGCTGAGAAAATAATAACCGGAACTGGCGACGGAAAGAGAGAATTCATGCTGCACAAAATCCCGCCTGATCAGGCTGTCGAGCTGTACAAGCTGCGCCTGAATGGATGAGACATAGGATACGAAGGTGTGCCCGAAGGGGGTCAGTGCGACGCCGCGGTTGCTGCGCACGAAAATGTCGTGCCCGATCTCCTTTTCCAATCCCGCAATAGCGGTGGATACCACGGATTGAGAGATAAACAGGTCGGCGGCAGCCTTGTTGATCGACCCTGTTTTTGCCACAGCCACTACATATTTTAGCTGATTGAAAGTCATAGTAGAACCTCTCTTGCTATAGTTTTTTCAGTATATCAATTATCTGGATTATATTCTGGTCAAATCAAGAAGTCAACTGCTATGATACTTACAGGTGCAAACGACGCACAAATAATAAGGAGGGAAACACACAATATGGAAAAAAAGACACTATCTTTTGGCAGCTCACTGGTAGCAGTGATCCTGTCACTGGGAACGATTATCGTCGGTAAGCTCTGGCTGTCCCTGAATACTACCATTGTTCTTCTGCTTTCTGCCACAGTTGTCTCCTGCTTTGTTGTTCTGAAGGGCGTAAAGTGGTCTGATATCGAGACGGAGATCTCCGCGGGCATCAAGGGCATGGGAACTCCCATTGTCGTCCTGCTTGAAACGGGCATCCTCGTCGGCGTGTGGATGGCTTGCGGTACGATCCCGATGATGATGGATTGGGGCCTCAAGCTGATCAGCCCGAAGATCTTCTTGCTTGTCACCTGCCTCATCTGCACGATCATGTCGGTCGTTTCCGGTACGAGTTGGGGCACGCTGGCCACGGCGGGCGTCGCTCTTCTGGGCGTTGGGATCGGTCTCGGTATTCCCGTTCCCATGACCTGCGGCGCAATCGTCGTCGGCTCTTTCTTTGGTGATAAAATGTCCCCGCTGTCCGACTCTACCATCGTGGCGGCGGCCTCCTGCGAGGTTCCCCTGATGGAGCACATCCGTCATATGCTTTGGAGCACGACTCCCGCATATCTGGTGAGCATTATCGTTTATGTGGTCCTTGGCTTCCGCTTTGACGGCGTGATCGGCGGCGAGCAGTATGAATCTCTGCTCAACGGCCTTGCCAGCACGTTTAACTTCAATGTGCTGCTGCTCATTCCCCCCATCGCGGTATTTGCGCTGGTGCTGTCGAAGAAGCCTGCGCTTCCCGCTTTCGCGGCAGGTATTGCTTCTGCCGTCGTTCTCGGCATGATCTTCCAGGGGCAAGGCTTTGCCGAGCTCTGCGGGGTCATGGCAAACGGCTGTAAGATCGACTCCGGCAACGACCTCGTCAATACGCTTATCCAGCGCGGCGGTATGAATAGTATGCTGTCTACCGTCGCCATCGTTATCGGCGCCGCCGTGTTTGCCGCGCCCATCCGTGCTTCCGGTGCTGCGCAGATCCTCTTCGGCAAGGTGGAGGAGATCGCCAAAACCCCGGGTCGCTTTGCCGCTGCCTGCTACATCATCCACCCCATCTTCCAGTTAGTCGCCGTTACGTATTACGTTACCTATCCCGTTATGGGCAGCTTCTGCGCGCCGGTCTATGATAAGTTCGGACTGTCCCGCGCCAATTTGACACGTACCTTCGAGGACTCCGGCACCGTGATCGCACCGCTGATCCCCTGGGGTATGGCGGGCTCCTACATTACGGCGCAGCTTGGCGTTGTCCCGAGCGAGTACTGGCAGTATATGCCCATGTGCTATATGTGCATCGTGTTCGGTATTATCCTCAGCCTGACCGGGATCGGTGTGAAGAAGGCGGACGGAACGTATGTTCGCCCGATTCTCTGGCAGAAGAAGTCTGCTAAGGCCGCTAAGTAAAAAACAAGGGGAGTGTCTGCGCCGGGATGTATCCGGCGCAGCACTTTCCACTCCGGAACAGGAAGGACTGCCACACTATGAAAGAGACTATTCTCAGCAGGATCTCTGGCTGGATCGATGAAAATAGCGAGATCCTTGCTGATGCAAATAATGCAATATGGGAATTCGCCGAAACCGCCTTCAACGAAAAATGCTCCAGTGCATATCTCAGGCAGGTGCTGGAACAGTATGGTTTCCGCATCCTCCCCGGCGCCGTAGGTGTTCCAACATCCTTTGTCGCCGAATGGGGGAGTGGAAAGCCGGTGATCGGCCTGATCTCCGAATATGACGCGCTGGACGGACTTTCTCAGGATCGATGCACGGAGCGCCGTCCCGTTCGCGACGGTGCTCCTGGTCACGCCTGCGGTCATTGCACATTGGGCGCCGCCGTGCTGGGTGCGGCACTGTCGCTCAAAACCGTAATGGAACAGGACGAGCTTCCCGGTACGCTCCGCTTTTACGGCTGCCCGGCGGAGGAAACTGTGGAAGGAAAGGTCCTGATGTCCCGCGATCATCTTTTTGATGACTGCGATGCAGCGCTTTCCTGGCATCCCAATGATATCAGCTATGTTTGGGCGAGGAAAAGTGTTGCACTGCGCAGCATGAAATTCACGTTTTCCGGAAAGACCGCCCATGCGGGGCTGGACCCGTGGAACGGGCGGAGCGCGTTGGACGCGGTGGAACTGATGAACGTCGGCGCCAATTATCTGCGCGAGCACGTGCAGCCCTCTTGCCGGATCCAGTACGTGATCACAGATGGCGGCAAGGCGCCCAATATTGTACCGGATCGCGCGCAGGTCTGGTATACGCTCCGGGCTCCGGAGAGCGCGTTGGTGGACGATATGTATCAACGGCTCGTCAACATTGCAAAGGGCGCCGCGCTGATGACGCAGACGCAGTGCGAGGAAGCCTTTGTTTCGGGATGCTATGCCTTTCTTCCGAATATGACGCTGGCGGAAAACATCCTTGTGCATATGCGGGAGGTCGGCGCGCCGGGGTGGACGGACAGTGACCGCACGTTTGCCGGCGAGCTGTACCGGCAGGTCCCCGAGGATTGCAAGGAGAGTTCTTTCGTAAATTACTCCCTCAAGGATGACGATGTGACTGACGGGCTGGTCAACGGTATTTATGATGGCTATTATCGAAACGGCGCTATGGGCGCATCGACCGACCCTGGCGATGT